>Ga0208299_1000211_pt1 | contig 56142 bp, 85 predicted proteins | sample 15_taG_FD_184089 | JGI IMG/M metagenome (GOLD analysis project Ga0208299, IMG submission 184089) | Marine viral communities from the Subarctic Pacific Ocean - 15_ETSP_OMZ_AT15312 metaG (SPAdes) (version 2) | ecosystem: Environmental > Aquatic > Marine > Oceanic | place: Pacific Ocean | collected... | reverse complement strand
TTTAGGCATGTGTTCTCCTTAAGAAGCTAAGGCTTCTCGCTTAGGATGCGTAGGTGCTTTGGGTAGTGCAGGGGTTACAGTGGTTCGGATGTTTTCAAGAGCCAAAGCTTGCATGAACTGGTCTGGCCCTTCATGGATATGCCCTCTCGTAAGCATTCTGGATTTAACCAACTCCTCATACATGCCAGTGAGTTCAATCACTGTACCCTCCATGAGCATATCCATTTTGGTAATGCCTTCAAAGTTGACAGACTCTCCAAGGCAGTAGGAACCGTAAGTGTAGAAGTCTATAATGTTTCTTCTCCACTCAGGAGAAACAACTGCAACCAGCCAATCTAAAGATGCTCTGTATTGAACTCCATCATCCTTGTAGACATTCCTGATAAGGCTTAAACCTTTTTGATACTTTAGTTTCTTTAAACGCTTTTCAGTTCTAACCAAAAAGGTATCAAAGTATTCAGACTCAAAGCCAAGCTCCAAGATTTGAAGATGGCGTAACTTTATATTTTGTTGTAAAAGTAATCGCATTGCCATGTGTGTTCTCCTAATGGCCAAGTTTAGCCATTTGAAATGTTGATTCGATTGGAGGCTGACTTATTTAAAGTCGCGCAGCCTACGACCTTGAACGTTAGTGTGGACCAGCGAAGCCCATCATGTAATAGCCTAGAAATGACAGGCTAATAGGAAATAACAGTAAAATTAAATCCATATTCATATCCCCCGGTTAATATTTAATTATTTATTTTTTAGGAGACGCGCAGTCTCCTTCTTGCTCTCCCCTGGTCGAGATTTAATCAAAGCGAGTTGCTCCTCGTCTGACCGTTCCTCCCGTGCCTTCTTTAAAAGTTCAGCATTCTTTCGGCGAATTGCCTTAGCTTCTTTACCTTTACGCATTAGTTTCTCCAAAGTTAATAATTATGAGATTATATTCTTATTAGATATATTTTATTAGATATACCAACCAAGCTAAGGCTATGACTGCCAAGCCTGAGAAGTAGAAGATGTAGCCAGTCAAAGCTACAAAGTCGAACAGGGTAAACTTGCTTCGATCGATTACGAAGTCTCTTTTTATTTCACGCTTCATATTGATAAGTCTCCTTGGAGGAAGCCTACGAAGAGTAAGCCTCCCACCCCTGCAATCATTAAGAACCAGAAGAAACCATTCCCTCCTGGTTCAACAGACGGTTCGGAGTTTAGAGCGGCTATAAGTTGTTGCTCTCTCTCCAAAGCGTCTGCTAGTTCACGAAGCACTGTTATCTTATCCATAAGGTGTTCCCTAATAGTTAAATTCTATAATAAAAGTCAAGGCGAAGTCAACCGTCCTGGTTACGAACAGCCCTCTTGGATGTACAAAGGTTGTTGACGACTCCAAGAATGTCCTCGAACATTACTTCTGCGATGTCGCGTCCCTTCTCTAATGTTTCAATCTGTTCAGGGGTTAGCCCCTCAACATATGCATGAGTCTCGAAGTCCTCTCGAAACCCATCCATTGCTCCATCGAGAAAGTTAAGTTGAAAAAGTTTTTCTTGTCTTGCACCGTTAGCCATAGCTGGCTCCTCTCTATTGTAAATGGTAGCGTGCGCATTTCGTGCGCACGTTTTAAAAAAGTTTGGTTATTCTAAGATAACCCACGAAAAGTGAACCTGATAAAGTTCTGATGAGTAACCCGCTACATCTCTGAGAAGTAGGAGTTTGTCATGGTCTGCTTTAAAGTAACCAACCACTTCAAAGTTCTTGCCTGTTTTACCAAGCGGGTGAGTATCGGGTGGTAACTCAAGACCTGTATAACCATCTATATAACCAATGGTAACAATCCACCCGATGACGCGCAGTCCTCGGATGTTCTCCCAGTCTGGTTCATTCATTGTTCTTCTCCAAAAGTTTGGTTACTTGGAAGACATTGCCTTGTCACGCCACCAGATAAAACTCTCGCGGAGTTGCTTAACAAAAGCTTCATCCCCCAACCCTGTAGGAGAACCCCCCGAAGAACCAAAGTGGTTGTGCATTAAGGTGGTCGGGTCGATTGGCATCTCCCCTTCCATCGGAGCAGCATTCAGGGAGATACACTCCCAGTTACCTTCCACTGGTTCTAACTGTCTGTCCGACTCTTCAAGCTTAGTAGAACTGTAGAGGACTGCGAAGGCTTCTTTGGCTGGAGCCTTACCCTTCTTAACTCTGAAACTCATTCGAGGGTCTTCATCATCCCTGCGTCGTTTGAACTCCCCGATAAGTTCATCTCCCTCCTCTAGTACAGCTACCGCAGAAAGGTAGTTGTTCGGATTTAGAGGGACGTAAAGAACCCCGTTCATCGTACCCGTGTAAGCTTTATCAAAGTTGTCTTTGATTTCAGTCAACACGTCATCCCAAGAATGGGAGTCAATTGGTGAGCTGTACTCGCTCTTTGTTGTTTGTCTTGTTACAAATTCATTAATTACTACTGTCATGTGTTTCTCCTAATGGCAAAGTTTGGTTATATTAATTTCTGTCCGGTTGATTCTTCTATGTCCAAGATAATATCCTCAAGCTCTCGAACCCTTTTAGAGAGGGTATCGTGCCCTTCGGAAAGTCTTCTTTGTTCAGCTTGTTCTTCCCGCTTGGACTCTCGTTCTCTTTCCTCCTTATCGTAATCTTCATTAATCTTCATCTTGGTTACATAGGTATCGAAGTATTTAAAGTTGACGTGTTCGAGGGTCTTCAGTTCAGCAGCTAACTTTTTAACTGCGTGGAAGATTTGCTGCTGGCCCCAATATTTAGGTCGAGGCCACTCGTTTCTATCGTAGATTATTCTTTCCTCATTATCAGAGGTTGATGGGTGAATCTCACCACCGTGAAAGCCAATGTACCAGTAATTTTCTCTGAAGGTTTGAGGCTGGTGAATACCTTTGTTCTCATCTTCATATCGATAAAAAGGTTCAGCTTGCTTGGTGTAGGAGATTGAAGATGAGTAATAATTTGGAGGTAGATAATCTCTACCAATTACTTCGTAAACCCCTTGATAAAAGTAGTCCTCCAATTCTCTCTCATGTTCACCACCGAATCTTCGACCATAAAGGGCATGGCTTTCATCGACGGCAACATACCCACACCAAACACCCGAATCACCACGGTGCATTAGGCAATGATAACCCGTTGCACTGTCTGTCCAGTGGATTTTGTCGGGAGTATCTTCGAGAGCCTCTCTGTAACAACGCTTCCATTCTTTTCGGTTGTCTTCACTGAATCTGATTTTGTTTAGATAATCTGTCATATCAATCTCCAAGTCTTGAAGTTGGGCGGAATCGAAACCCCGTGAAGTTTAAGAAAGTCTATGAACTCGTCACGCGCAGCTAAGTCGCGGTCGAGTTTCTTGTAGCCCTCAACTAAGAATAATCGAGGACGCTTGTAGAAGTAGCGTCCAGCCTTGTGCTCGGAGATGCTGTACTCACGACGATGTATGTGAGTCAGCTTGTACTGCGTGTCTCCGATGGTGACTGTCAAAGCTTTGTTAGCCACGACGCGCCTCCCGTTGTACGAGCAGGTAAGTCAGAGCAGCTGAACCCCAGCCTGTAACGAAGCAGTGAAATGCTGCAAAGTAGTCACCGTAAAACAGGTGAGCTTGAGCAGCTAGAAGAAGAACGAATGATGAACAGTAGCTAATGGAGTTCATTACTGACCTTTCAAAGTTTGGATGTCTCGATTGCATCGAGCGATGTTGTTCTTTGTTGTTTCGAGGTTGTTGAATAGGAGCAGGCAATCATCTTGCTGCTGTACTCCGTTGTCGAGGCGGCTTTGGTTATCTTCGAGGTCGTCTCGAAGACCAGCAATCACCAACTCTTTGTGGAAGATACAGTCGAGAAAGTCTTGACCAACTTCGTTCTCCAAGTACCACTCAGCTGTGTGGTTAGCTGTGTTCAAGCTGTACTTCTTGTGCAGCTGTTTGTGGAACTGACTGTTTCTCAAATCATCATAAGTAATCATTTGCTCAGTCTCCGTAATGGCTAAATTTAGCCATTTGAAATGCACCGAACGGACCTGTCCTGTGCTTTGTTCGTGTGCATCGAGGGAAATCTCGTGCACATGAGAGTCTATAACTAACGGCTATTTAGTTTCTAAAAAGCCTGTGTTATCAAGTGAGTATCGAAGTTTCCTTCGTGTGCACTCAACTATGACAACCTATAGTTATAAATACGTGATTATTTACTGCACATGAAATGCACACGTGAAAATAACCGAACAAGTTCAGTTACTTACACATATGCATATGCACATGGGTGCATACGGGGTCATGTGTATGCACACACACACTATAAGTGTGTGCATACATGACCATGCACGCCCGTTGCATGCCTACCCTGGTTGTTTATGAAATGGCCTCGGTGGTGATGATTAGTGCGATTGAAAGGTTGATAAGGATGATAGTCATGGTGTGTTTGTCCTTTGAAAAGTTGAGATAAAAAAGGTTGAATAAAAGTTGAGATAAAAAAGGCTGACCATACGGCGCCTCAATGAAATAAAAAAAAACAAAAAAAAATAAAAAACAAAAATAAAAAAGTTGAAAAGTTCGTTTAAAAAAAGTTCGAGCCTTCTTTCAAATAGCCAAATTTGGCTATTTTAGATTTAAAATTCGTGATTTGACGCACCGTTTCATGAATTGCCATTCAGCTGAATTCCCATTCATTAAACACTGCGTCAGAGCCAGAATATTGGCGCGCCGGAATATCGGTGCGTCAGAATATCGGTGTCACTATTTCGGCGCGTCAGAATATTGGCGCGTCAGAATATTGGTTATGCATTGTGTCATTGATTGAACGCAAAAATACCCGCGCCACAATAGTGACGCGGGCTCTTTGCCTTACCTACATGTGTGTGACTAGGCTACAGCTTCCAGCTTCGCCAATAATTTGGCTTCCCGTTCGTCGGCCTTGCGCGATGCGTCGATGGCTTTCTTCAACTGTTCTTCCAGCTTCGCAACCTTCGCATTGGCGCGCGCTTGAATTTCAGCGGCCTGATTTTGTGCACGTTGTAGCTGTTCTTCATCCGGCGCGAAAGTGAATTCCCTACCATCGGCGCATACAGCCACCCACTTGGTTACCTTATTACCTACAATGAAGTCAACGTCAGGCTTAATCTTACATGTACCACCAACACCGTTACTGCCGGTATATGTGACCGTCTTGACTACACCGTTCTTGCCTCGGGCTTTTTTCTCACCTTTGACTACAGACGCCCACCCGCAACCACTAATACCTGCAACGTGGTTAGGTAGCTTACTATCAACTACATTCAGCGCTTCTTGGTTGCCCTTGCCCTTGCCATTGGTCAACATGCCTTGCTCGTTGACCTTGCCACCGATAACGGCCGCTAGCGCCTTGCGTAGTGGCTCTACGAGCGCTTCACCTTCCAGGCGCTGGTCAATGTGTACGGTGTATGCTTTGGGGTACTCTTTGCATGTTCCTGGCCCGTAGGCGCGAAACCCGCGTTTGCCGCTGAATTCAGACATGGATACAACTACGTCTTTACTGGTAATTTTCTGAGCGATTGCGCTCAACTTAGGCATGGTTTGTGCTCTGTTATTCATGATTTCAACTCCGTTTTAATGGCTAAACTTGGCCATTAAGCTTGATTTGATAACGCAACGCGTTATCACGTTAGATACGCCATAACGCATTGCGTTAGGCGCGTGGGCGCATGCGGCAAACACGCCACAATCAACCCGATATGTATTCATATCAATACTCATAGTAAAATTATGCCCTATGTAGGCCCCAATTGCAACAACCTATCTCTATTAATTTTAGGTTATATTCTACCGGGTAAGTTTGTTGCATATTGAGATTTTCTTTACGTACCAGTACAAAGCCAATATGTATTGACCCGCCAGACCTTTTGACTCAAAACGCTACACAAGAAGAGGCTCGTGCCCCGGGTACCCTCACAAAAAATTTTCAATATTTGAACTACTAACGCAATGCGTCATTGACCTCACCTCCGAAACCCCTTAACTTATCCGCAAGAGGGTACAGAGTCAGCGTGATGACTATCAAATCCCACACGGTGTATTACCCCCTGTACCCTCTTCCAAGTTTTCCCGAATTGAGTTAAACTATAGTTATGACGAAACTAGCAAAGAAACCTGAACCCTACAGACTATCACCAGATGCAGCTAAGGTTCTCCAGCTTCGCATCGCAGGTAAGACCTACTCGAAGATAGCTGAAGAGACAGGCATCTCAATCCATTCATGCCGCAAGCATCTGGGCAACCTGATGAGAAGCGCGAACCTAACGATGGATTTAGAGGAGCTGGTCTACCTGGAGTTAGAACGCCTTGACCACTTAACGAACGCAGTCTGGCTAGACGCAATGGGCGGTAGCGATAAGGCTGTAGGTAGTGTGCTCCGTATCATGGAGCGTCGTTCTAAGTTAATGGGTCTTGATGCTCCGGTGCGTCATGAGTTGTCTGGTCCTGGTGGTGGTGCAATAAACATTGCTAACTGGGCCGAGTTTGTGGTAAATGATAATAAGTCCTCTGATTTAGAAGAGGGTGAAATAGTTGAGTCAGATACAATTGATTCAAATGTACCCGCTGATTAAAATGCGGAAATGTAAAATGAATGTCTTCAGCTGCTACAAGTCTAGGTAGTTCTAGCAGGCAAACAGTCCTGTCTAAGTCTAGGTCCAACCCAACGTGGTGGGTCCGTAAAGTCTTGGGCGAAAAGCCTTGGCCTGTCCAATCCCAAATCCTCCATTCAATGGTAGACAATCGCGAAACGAATGTTCGCTCTGGTCACGGTATCGGTAAGTCTTGGTTAGCAAGCCGCGCTGCTTTGTGGTTTCTTTTCTGCCATCCGTCATCGCTTGTTCTTACGACTGCTCCTACTGACCGACAGGTCCGAGGTATCATCTGGAAAGAGATCAGAGCCGCACACGGTCGTAGTACAATTCCCCTTGGTGGTAAGATACTTAAACAACAGCTCAACATTGCGCCTGACTGGATGGCGATGGGCTTTACGGCGAACGATTACGACCCGGATAAGTTTCAGGGGTTCCATGCGGAGCACTGCCTTGTGATAGTTGATGAAGCGTGTGGTATATCAGATGCGATCGACCAAGGTATTGAATCTATCCTGAGTAGTCAACACAGTAGACTCTTAAGAATCGGTAACCCTACAAACGAGAACACGCCTTTTGGTAGAGCGTTTAAGAATCCATCTGCTAGTAACTTCGCTGTGTCCTGTTTTGACACTCCAAACTTTACCAAGTTTGGAATTACAGTAGAGGATATAGAGACAGGCAGATGGGAGAACAAGATTCACGGCAGTCTTCCATATCCAACTCTAGTGACGCCGCACTGGGCAGACGCTCAGTATAAGAAGTATGGTAGTGAGAGCCCTATCTGGGACGCTCGTGTCATGGGTAAGTTTCCAGATAACCAAGACAATGCGTTGTTTCCTATGTCGTGGATAGACGAGGCGAAGAATCGTGACTTGGAAGAAGACGGTCTATGTTCTTTTGGTGTAGATGTTTCTCGGTTTGGGGCTAACGAAACTATTGTTGTCATGCGACGGGGTAGTAAAGCTAGAGTCATCGGTACCTGGAGTGATGCTAATACGATGGCTACCGTAGGTAGAATCCTAGAATTGGCCAGACGCAACAAGCCTGAGAGTATATTCGTCGATGGTTGTGGTGTAGGTGGTGGGGTAGTTGACCGTCTTAAGGAAAGTGATTTCAAGAGACAGGTTGTAGATGTGAACGTTGCGCGTAGAGCTAAAGAGAATCAACGATTCTTTAACCAGCGTGCTGAACTGTACTGGAACTTAAGGGAACGCTTCGAGCGCGGCGACATTGATATTGATTGTCATGCCGATGACCTTGGTGCTCAGTTAGCAGAGCTTCAATACACCATTGATTCAAATGGTCGTATTAAGATTGAAACAAAAGATGAGATGCGCCGACGTGGTGTAGAGTCTCCCGATATCGCAGATGCTTTGATGTTAGCTTTCAAGAGTCATCGTGAGTTTGTAACCGATATTGTAATGTCTAGTTCGGGTTTAGTTAAACAACCCTGGGGAGTGTGAGTAGATGGCTGACAAGGTAGATATGTCAATTCACGGTATCAGTGGATTAAAACAATACGACGGATACATTGATGAAGAGTGGCACCCGAAGCTGTCTACGTGGGAGCGTGAGTATAAGGTTTACTCTGAGATGCGTGACAACGATCCTATCGTTGGCGCAATGCTTCACGGGATTGAATCGCTAATTCGGGGGTTAGATTGGCACGTTAAACCGCCCAATGATTCACCTGAAGCCCTAGAAGCTGCCGAGTTTCTGGAAGAATGCTTAGACGACATGACCAACACCTGGGATGACTTCGTAAGTGAGGTCATAACTATGCTGGTTTACGGGTTTAGTTACTTTGAAATCCTCTATAAAATCCGGGGCGGGAAGAGCGGCGATCCCACCAAAAACAGTCGCTTCAATGATAATAGAATTGGGTGGCGTAAGTTCGCACCCCGAGGTCAGGAAACCCTAGACAGATGGAATATTGATTCGGATGGAGGGATCCGAGGGATGTACCAGTCTGGTCTTCCTGACTTCACACAACATTTTGTTCCAATTGAAAAGTCTATGTTGTTTAGAACTAGAACAACTCGGAACAATCCGCAGGGTCGTAGCATTCTGCGTAACGCTTACCGGTCTTGGTATTTCCTTCGTCGCATTCAGGAGATTGAGGCGATTGGAATTGAGCGTGACTTAGCTGGGCTTCCAGTTATGCAAGTGCCACCCCGCATTCTTGCGACAGATGCTGACGCAGCAGATGTTTCTTTACGTGGGGATTTGGAAAACCTTATTCAGCAGATTCGTCGTGATGAGCGAGCGGGTATCTTGATGCCGAGTGAGACAGACCCTGAAGGTCGTCCAACTGGATTCAAGCTAGACTTGTTAAGCACTGGCGGTACTCGTCAGATTAATACGGATGATGTTGTTAAGCGTTACGAAACTAGAATCGCAATGTCTACCTTTACAGAGTTCGTAACTCTTGGAGCAGATGGCGGTTCAAGTCATGGGTTGGTTAGCAACAAGCTGAAGATGTTTCAGATGTCACTGGGCAACTTGGTGAACAACATCACCAGTGTGATTAACCGCTTCGCGGTAAACAAGTTATTCGAGATGAATCCTGAGTTCGACCAGGAGAACTGGCCAACCATTGGTACATCTCCGGTAGATACACCTCACCTTGAAGAGATGTCTAACTTCCTGAACCGTATGGTGATGGCAGGATTGATTACACCGGACAAGAAGATTGAAGATCACCTCAGAGCAATGAGCCGATTACCTAAAGCAGACCCTAATATTAGGGAAGCACAGGACGAAATGGGGCTCGAAGAGGAAATGGGACTAGAAGAGGGTCTAATTGAGGAGCCCGAGGAGGAGTCAGATGTCCAGTAAAACGGTAAAAGTGCCTGCACCAGAGGGTTATCACTGGATGATTTACGACGAATCAGGGGTAAAATTGATGCGAAATGGGTCATCTGGGTTCGTTCCACACAAAAATGCAACGCGAGTTTTAGAGGTTCAGGTGGTTGAAGAGCACTTAGAGAAGGCTGAAGGCAGTAAAAGGGGCGGTCCTCAGATAAGATTATACGATATTAACAGGGCAGTAGTGGGTAAATTAAAGGATCATGAGCTACGAATGATGTGGAAACGCATCAAACAGTGGTACGCGATGGGCAATACTAAGGGTGAGAAGCGTATGGGGATGCTTCAAGCTGCTAGATTAATTTATAAAGAAATGAAACGTCGAGGAATAACGCTAGGTGAGGGGGATCAAATGGCAGGACTCGTGGGTAAATCGGACATTCTGTTTGTAGTTGCAGAACCTACACCACTGGAGAAAGCTCGTAAGGAGTTTTTGGTTGGACCGGACGGTGAAACTTTTAAATACAGTTACCTTGAGCCGATGGGTCTTGAGAAAGAGGATGTCCTAATCATGGACATCGAACAATACGCAAAGGCTTACGGTAAGTCATCAAACACTCATACAATTACGGTGGCATTAGGTCGTGTTGCAAAAGAATACCTTGATAGTCGAGCCACCCATACTCTTCCGCATCCTGCTGCTTTGCGCCGTCATGGTGATTCTGGTGAAGTATCTCGGAAGATTAAGTCTATGTTTCGTTATATTACCGATATTGACAATGAGTCGTTTAATGTTTCGATTAGCAAGAGTGATGACGCAAAGAAGATTGTTTATTCCGCAGTGTTATCGCCAGATGCGGAAGATGCTCATGGGGATATGGTCCCTGTTAATGAGATTGAAGAAACAGCTCACAAATATTTAGATAGTAGTCGCACAGTTGGTCGCCAGCACTCTTCGCTGGCTAATGCAAATGTAGTGGAGTCCTATATTGTCCACTATCCTTCCGATGAAGATTATCGGAAAGCATTATCCGGGGAGAATCATAATTCATACAAGATACCTTTTGGTAATGACTACATTACTTCTGGGACTTGGGTAATGGGAGTGAAGCTTGGCGAAGACGAATATCAAGCAGTTCGTCGGGGCGATATTACTGGGTTTAGTATTGGTGGCTATGGCCGTCGTATCAAAAGAGAGAAGAGAGATTTACCACAAATCACTTATCTTACGATGCAGCCACAACCGGTAGCACAGGTTGAGGGGGTTGATAGCCCTCTTAATCAACCACTTGATTAGCAAATCACATATAATGAATAGTTAACTTGACGTTAATATAAATATTCTTTAGAATTCAAGTGTTGGAATTTAATATTCCTTTAGGCTGATTTAAAGCCACCCCATCGCTGATTCAAAGCATCCTTTAAATTGTTGGTCTTCCCATGCAGGATAGGTGCGAGGATGGAAGAAACTGTAAATACGCTCGTTGATCTGAATACGGTTGAGGTTTCCTTGGTAGACAAGGGTGCCAATAAGCGGGTGTTCGCAATTATGAAAGCGGAAACTATGAACGATGTAGTCAAAGACATTTTAGAAGTTCCTTTAGAGCAAGAGTCAGAAGTAATTGAATCTCTTGTTGAAAAGGATCTTTCTGAAGATGCGCGGCACAGTCTTATCGGAGCGATGAGATTGGTGCAGGCTTACAAGGACGAGGCAGGAATGCGTGAGGCGCTTGTGTCTCTTGCTGAACTGTTGGACTTTAACAAACCTGAGATGGAGGAACCCTCAATGGATCAAGAGATTGTCCAAGAAGAAACTTCCCAGGACGATCTTAATCTAGCGAGTGTTCCAGAAGAAGTACGCGCACAGGTTGAAGATCTCTGGAAAGCAAATGAAGAAGCAGTGAAGAAGGCTGAAGAGCTTGAAGCTGTACTGAAGGCAGAACGTGATGAGCGTTTGACTAAAGAGTATATCGCAAAGGCGGAAGCTGAGTTCGGTAATATTCCAGGTCACGGTGCTGATGAGCTTGGGCCAATGCTCAAGAGCTTGAATGCACATGATGCTGAGATGGCAGGAAAGATTGAAGGTCTTCTTAAGACCATGAGTCAAGTTCTTGCTAAGAGCGAAGTGTTTGCTGAAGCTGGCGTAACTACTCAAGATGCAGGTTCAGGTAAAAACCCTGAATCCCAACTTGACCAGTTAGCTACTCAGTATTCAACTGAAAACCCAGGCGTGTCCTACGCAAAGGCTTATGATTCAGTTCTTAAGTCTGAAGAAGGTCGTCGTCTTTATGCTGAATACGTTCAGAGAAAATAATCGAGGAGAAAAGATATGGCTTACGCTAATCCAAGTGGCGGTATTACTATTACTCTTGAAGCAAGCGGAGACTTGAGCGCACTTCAATTTAACTTCGTCAAGCTTGACGCTAACGGAAGAGCAGAGGTTTGTACTGCTGATTCTGCTGGAACAGTCCCGATCGGGGTTCTTCAAAACAAACCAGACGCGCTAGGTAAAGCAGCTACAGTTCTTGTTGTAGGTGTTACTAAGATTGAAGCTGGTGTTGCTTTTAATGAAGGTGATCGCATTGCTGCATCTGATGGTTCATCAGCAGCTGACGATGGCCAAGCTGTTGTTGCAGATGCAAGTGACTGCGTTGTTGGTCAAATGATCGTAGCGTGTTCCGCTGACGAGATTTCGACCGCTGTAATTAACTGCGCTTCACCCACACTATTTTAAGGAGGATTGAGACATGCCACAACCTAGTAGCACAGATGTCCATGTAGACGGACCCTTGACCAACCTTAGTGTTGGCTTCAAGAATGATATGAAATCTTTTGTTGCAGATCAGGTTTTTCCAACCGTACCTGTTGCAAAACAAACTGATAAATACTTCACCTATACCCAAGCGGATTTCTTTCGTACCGATGCACAGCTTCGTGCCCCCGGTACAGAGTCTGCCGGTTCAGGTTACAACCTTAGCACAGGCACTTACAGCTGTGATGTTCTTGCACTTCACAAGGATATTGCAGATCAAACCCGTGCAAATACTGATGCACCTCTAGACTTGAATCGTGATGCGGTTGAGTTCCTAACTCAACACATGATGCTTAAGCGTGAGCAGGATTTTGCAAGCACTTTTCTTACGACAAGTGTTTGGGGAACTGATTACAACGGCGACTGGACAGGATCTAACTCTGCAATTGATCAAATTCAAAATGGTCAAGATACAGTAGAAGATAATACCGGTTACCGTCCCAACGTTCTTGTTCTCGGCGCACAGGCTTATACTGAGCTAAAGAACAATGATGATGTTCTTGATCGTATCAAGTACACCCAAACAGGTGTTGTAACTGAGCAGCTTCTTGCAAGTCTTCTTGGTCTTGACAAGGTTTTGGTATCACGGGCCATTAAGAATACGGCGGCTGAAGGTGCAACTGCATCTTATTCCCGTGTAATGACTTCAGCAGAAGCGCTCCTAGTGTATGCTCCTGCTACTGCCTCACTCATGCACCCCTCTGGCGGATACACGTTTTCGTGGACCGGATACAGTGGTGCTAAAGAAGGTCAGCGAGTAAGCCGATTCCGTATGGATCACTTGCGTTCTGACCGGGTTGAGATGGAAATGGCGTATGACCAGAAGCTGATTTCAGCTGCTCTTGGTTATTACTTCACATCAGTCAACGCTTCATAGGTAACTGATTATGGCATGGACCTACGGAGGTGACCCAGCTAACTCTACTCGGGAGGCAGTTCGATTTTGGTGTGGAGACACAAATACCAATGATCAACTGCTTACCGATGCAGAGGTAGATTACATCCTGACACTTGAATCCAAGGTGATTCAAGCGGCTGCAACTGCGTGCGAGATGATTGCATCGGAGTTCGCAAGACAAGCCGATACGAAGAATGGGGCCTTGAGTGTCAATGCCAGTCAGCGGGCAAAAGCCTATGAGCGTAGAGCTTCTTTACTGAGAAGTAAGGTCAATCGTGAAGTAGAAGTCTTTGCGGGTGGCCTTACTGTCTCAGGTAAAGATTCTCTTAATGAGAGTACAACCGCAGTCCAGCCCGGTTTTAAAACTGGTCAGGATGATCGAATCGTTCTTGATGAGAAGAACGAGTACAATCGTTCATAATGGACGCGCAGTTAAAGAAGCAGCTGAGTTTAACTATCAACGTTAGGTCAGCAGCTAGTCGTAATAATTACGGCGACACAACATTCGGAAGCGCTTCATCTATGTCAGCTCGTGTAGAGAATAAGACTGAGGTATATGAAACTTCGACAGGTATGGAAGAGCGGCAAGCGATTGTCGTGATTACGGAAAGTGAGATTAAAATCACTGACCGTGTTTTCCTCCCCGGTGATAGTGCTGACACTGCTAACCTTGGTCACGTTCCAAGAAATGTGTTTAAGCTCTATGACGAAAAAGGTAACGTAGATTTCTATAGGACGGTGCTTTGATATGAGAATTAAAATGTTGAAAACCGCTAGGCACCTATCGGGTAGTGCTAGAACAATAGGTCTGCATAAAGAGGGTTATATTTACGATATCAGTGAAGCCGATGCCAAAGCCATCGTAGATTCAGGTGATGCTAGGTATGCTGAAGACCATGAAGAGCCGCCACCTAAAAGATGGCAAGTTGCTGCTGCTAAAAAAACTACCAAGAAGAAGAGATCTAAGAAATCCAAGAACGTAATTGAACCACCTATCGCAGAGCCTGATATAGATCCTGCCCCTACCACTGAGCCAGAGGAAGAGTCTGATGGCTAGGTTTAAGATATTTGATGTAAAAGAAAAAGACATCGGGTCTACCCCGATTAAGAAAAAAACCTCTGGAAAAAAAAGCACAGGTTTAAGAGGTAGTCTATTTGGTGGGGATGTATCAGGCTTTAAGCAGTTAAAGAAAAATTTAAATATTACAGAGAAAGCTTTTAAACATGCTTTAGCTGCCGCAATTTTTGATGAATCTGTAAAGATTATGAACATAAGCCAAAAGCTTGTTCCTGTAGACCAAGAAGATCTTAAAAAGTCTGCTGAAGTTAAACCCCCTAAAACATTAAAACGTCCTACATCTTCTTTAAGTTATAATACTCCATATGCATTAAGACAGCACGAAGAGCACTCTAGTAAATCTAAATACCTAGAAAGACCCATGCTTCAACGCACTAACAATATGAACCGAAGACTTAGAGAAGGTATTAAAAAGCATGTTACTGCTGGAACAAAAATAACTAAGTTGCAAACGAAGAGGTATGGATAATGTCTGCCCAGCTTGATGTTGCAACATTCATAGCATCTAGCATTGGCAGTCTTACGCTAGGAACGAACTGCTTCGCTGGCCCTGTTAAAAAAGTTTCAACAGGTTCCGGTATTCCCCATACAGCTGTGTTTGTAATAGGCACTGGGGGTTTGGCTAAAGAGGCATTTATCGATGGTGGCTCAAAGGGAGGTTTACCAAGACCTACGGTTCAGGTTTTGGTAAGGTCTGATAAGAATGATTTATCAGGGGGGCTTTCATTAGCTGAAAGTATATTGGCAGTAGTTGATATGGGACCACCAACAGCAAGTTATGTAGAATCAAGATCTAACACATCTGAACCGATATACATTGGAACAGATGAAACTGGCCACCATGAGTGGTCAATAAATTTAACGCTTACTAAGTAGGAGATTTTAAAATGGCAAGTGAAGTTTTAGGAAGGAATGCAGCATTATATGTAATTGCTGATGCGACCTTGGGGGGATCTGGAACCCCTGCTAAATTGGCAAAGATGACAGATTTATCTATCAGTGCAAATGCTGATGAGATTGATGTTACGACTTTTGATGATGCAGGTCTTAGAAATTATGTGAAGGGGAGTCGTGATCTTACGGTAGACTTTTCTTTTATCTTTGAGGATGCTGCAACTACAACGGCACAAAGAGATATTATCAAGAGTTGGAATAACTACGCAGCTGATAACTCTTCTCCCAACGCAGCTGGTACCTTGGAGTTTAATATTATCTTAGCAGATGATATGTCTATTAATGGATTTCTATTTATTACTAGCCTGTCTATATCAACTGGTGCTGATGATGTTCAAAGAATAGATTGTTCAGCTAGATGTTTAGGCGTAAGCGATACTGCTGAGTGGGATTTCATCGGGTAACTAACTAACTAACCGGGGCAAAAAAAAATGAGTGCAAATTCTAATCGTGGTGAAGCAGAAGTTTATATTGGAAACAAGACGAGACTTATCCGTTTCCGAACCAATCAAATAGCGCAGCTTGAAGAGCTTACGGGCAAAGGGATCATGAAGCTAATGGATGAAGAAACCGTTGGTATCAGATTACTTCGGGATGCGTTGTTTGTTGGACTTCTTCATGAAAACAAAAAGTTAACTCCAAACAAAATTGGAGCTTGGCTTGATGATTATGAAGGAGAGTTGGGAGATTTGATTGGCAAAGTGTTTACTGCTTTGGCTGAGTCTATCCCTGGTGTAAACTCAATGGTTTTAGATGATGAAGATGGGGATGAAGAAGAGGGAAAATAAACTGGGCTCTACTTCTTAGAAGAGCGGCCCAAGCAGGTTTAAAACCTCACGAGTTTTGGGATATGTCCTTATACGAGTTTAATCAATACTGGTTAGGCTATCATGATAGGATAGATCTTCAGATGGATATGATAGCGTGGCACGCGTCCATATCTATATCCCCTTGGACTAAAAAGGGTAAGTCAATTACCCCTGATAAACTTAGAGGTAAAAAGTCTAGCGCTCCAAAGTCTGGCCCAGAACTTTTACAACAGCTTGAAGCTAATGCGGAACAAAGAGAATATGATTCTTTTTGGAAAGAAGGTAAGGGCAAAAAATGGCAAAGGCAAAAGTAGCTGAAGTCTCAGTCGAGTTAACGGGAAGCTCCAAAGGTCTTGAGAAGGCGACCAAGCGTGGAATACTCGCCACCATTAAATATAACCGTGCTGTAAAAAAAGAACTTAAATCTCAAGCTAAAGCTTGGGGCATGACCATCAAAGAGATGAAGAAGGTCCATGCTCAAGCTGAAAAAACACGCAAATCTTTTGAAGGGACATCTGGTAAGCATTTAAGTTTTAAACATGCGCCTGCCCCTGCATCTCCAAGAGCACTTTCTTCAAGGCGCACGGCCTCTTCTTCTTCTGGTGGTGGAGGGGGTAGTGGTTTCATAGGTCAGTTAGGTGGGCAGGCAGCAGCTGGAGCCGCAGCTAGTTTTGGTAAAGCTGCTATGGCTGCTAAGTTAATGGGGGGCGCTTTTGGTTTCGCCGCCGCAGCAGCAAAAGTTTTGAAGGTAGCTTTTATTGGCGGTATAAAGGTAGCTTCTAATTTTGAAGAGCAGTTTCAAGTTGTTAAAGCGATTACAACCGGAACAGCAAAAGGTTTTGATGTACTCCATAATCAGATTGTAGAGGTGGGAGTTGCATCAGAGCATAGTTTTTCTCAGCTAAATAAAGCTGCTGAAGTTCTTGGGCGAGCAGGTTTTAAGGCTAAAGAAGTTGGACAAGCCTTAGAGACAGTTGCTGACCTAGCAACAGCTGCCGGGTTGTCTGTAGCAAAAGCAGCTGACTTATCCGTTAGAATGCTTAAAGCATTTGGCATGGCTATGGATAGTTTGCCAAATGTTGCTGATATGTTAGCAAAGGCGTCAGCAAGTGCAAACGTATCTATTCAAAGCCTTGGCGAAGGTTTTAAGTTTACGGGATCTATTGCTAAATCAGCAGGTTTAAAATTCTCAGATGTAACTACCGCGTTATCTTTGCTTGGTGAAACAGGTCTTGAAGCAGGTCTAGCAGGTCGTGCGCTTCAAGCTATGATTATGGATTTAGCCAAGCCTACGGATGATGCCAAGCAAGCCTTGTTTGAAATGGGTATTGTTACCCACGATGTCGAAGGGAACATGCTTTCCCTTAGTAGCATTTTGAGACAACTTAAAGAAGCTCAGGCAGGAAACACTGAAGCCTTTGAAATTTTTAACAGAAACTCTGCTCGTGCTGCAACCGCATTAGTTGGAGTAACAGATAAGTATCTTGATTTTCAAACTGCTGTTGAAAATTCAACGGGTGCCATTAGAGAACAGTCAGATACAATTCGAGATTCTTTAAATAAACAGCTTAAAATAACAAGAGGTATCATTGAGGGTATGGCTGTTGAAGTGTTTGGAGATGAGTTTGAAGGGGGTATGGCAGTCGCCCTTGAAAACTTCAACTCCAATCTTCGTAAATTAGCCAAGAAGCTCTTTGGTGTAGATATACCCGGTCCAAGAATTGAGTTGTTTGAAGTTGATCAGCATTTAAATAAACCAAAAGGTAAAACTAAAGAACAAAAACTAGCTGAAGAAAATAGAAAGATTGCTGCAAAGAAAGCAGCAGATGCAACAGAGAGAGCTAGAAAGTTAAGCTCTGGTAGACTCATATCCGGTGACCCTATGAAGGGGGGAGAGAAAGGATTTGTAGGGGCAGCTGAAAGATTCACTTTTGCTTTTCAACAGATACTGGTTGAAGGTGAAGGGGCTTTAGCATCTGCAAACCTAGCAGGTAAAGTTAAAACCCTCTTCTCAAACATATTTACTGAGCTTGCAAAAGAAGCAGGCATTGGCCCTGAAGAAGCGCGTAAGGCTGCTGTTGCAGGACAAAAAAAGTTTATGAAGAGTCAGACTTTTCTAAACGCTCAGAGAAAACAAAACGTTATATTAGAGGCGATTCAAGATCAAGAAGCCTTTGATCAACTTTCAAAAACAAGTGACAAACTTTTAAAAGAAGCAAATGATGCTGCCATCAACAGAGCTAAAAAATCATTAGACTTACAAGTAAAACAAAGTGCCGAATTAACTGCTAAAAATTTAACTCTAAACGAAAAAGCATATAAAGAAATAGACGACATCCTTGGAAGACTGCCTGAAAAGTTTAAAGAAGAGTTAGAGGTTTTTATAGAAAGCGGTTTTTCATTCGGAGGGGTTACAGGCCCTGAGCTAGATCCAGCAGAGATACTAGCCAAAGGAAAAGACTTAGAAAAACAAGCTGGTGTTGATGAGTTAATAGATGAAGGTGCTGGGGTAATGGAGGTTTGGGAAGCCGCCAAGGAACTCAAGAGTGGTTGGACAACTGCATTCTTCATGGCTAAAAAATTAGCTTTAGATTTCTATGACACTGTTGAAAGTTCATTCCTGGCTGTTAGCGGAGAGATAGGCGGTATCTTTGTAAACATGGTGAAAGGTATAGCAGCTGGTGGACCTTTGGCTGCTATCGGTACTGCTATGATGTCTGTCTTGCAAAAGTCAGAAGCCTTTATGAGTTTTATGGAAACTGCTGGAGAGATACTTGGCGTGCTCGCTAACGCTCTTAACCCTTTTGTTGAAGCTATATCATCGGTGATGGTCCCTGTTTTAAAATTTATCGCTAAGGTTCTCCTAGCATCCTTTACCCCTTTAGCTTTAATTTGGAATGGCATTGCAAGCTTCTTAAATGCATTCGGTGCAAATATACAAAAAATAGATATTGGCGCAATGTGGGATAGCCTTAATGACGGGTTAGATAATCTTGGTAATGAAGTAGACGATGCCGCAGATAGCTTTAACGATTTAAATACTTCATTAACAGGCATAGCCGGTTTGCCAGATGCTATTAAGTTAAACTTAATAGCGTTTAGAGAAGCAATGAATAGCACTAGAGCTATACTGACAGGAAGAACTTCAGCATCCCCAGGTCATATGTCTGGCCCAATTAGAATGCATACAGGTGGTATTGTTCCCGGTGCTGGAAACCAAGACACGGTTCATGCCCTTCTTACCCCAGGGGAACAAGTTATCCCTGCTGGCCAGTCGGCAGGTGATGGTACGAATGTTCAAATTGGGACAATGGTCGTTAAGGTTACAGACGTTAAAGACTTTGTTAAGAAGTTGAATAACGAACAAGAGTGGCGTTCAATGGCAAGGTCAGGTTCTCTATACGGTAAAGGCGTAGTAGGTAGCAGATAATGCCTGTTCTAAGAATAAATGGCCATACTGTACCCGTTGTACAAGGTTCTTTAAAAGTAAAACCTATTGAGGTTGGCAGTAGAGTTATGTCCTATAACAATACAGCCCTATTCCAACGAAGTAATCTTAAGAGGTCTATATCTTTCACAACGACGCCTCTATCAGAAATGGATGCCGAAGCTCTTAAGGGTTTGATTCGCGGTGTAGGTGAGTATTGGTCTTTCGATGGTGATGCTAACGGAAGCATATCAGCTAGTGAGTTTCCAGCTTATCTATATAGCAGCAGAGGTGTTAGACCTTTAACGGTTGGAACAGCCACAGCGCAACAGACATCATCATCTTTCGTTAAATTTGATGCAGGTTCTTTACAAGCCGATAGAATCTTAACATACCCTACAAGTGTTTTATCTGGAATGACGGACATTACAATTAATGCCTGGGTATCTCATGGGGGCGCTTCAGATAACCCTTCAGGGGATGATGAGTATATCTTGATTGCTGAAGATGGCAGTAACAATAACGTTATAAGATTAACTCGTGATGAAAGTGATAATAATCTTGTATTTTATACAAAGAGCAATTCAGGAACAGCAGGCAGTATAACTCACTCAAGCACCTGGACAGGTAAAAATATTCACCACATGGTTACAGCTGTACTTAGACACAATCCAGAAGGCACAGAGAAGTTTAAAGAGTTATATGTTAATGGCACCTCTGTAGCTTCAACTACCACAGCAACAACTGGACCTACCTTATCCAATATAACGACATTTAAAATTGGGAACAACAACAGTTCAAATACAAAGTGGGAAGGGTACATAGATGATTTAATAATCGTCCCTTATGCTGCAACATCAGATATTGTTTCAGCTTGGTATGGGATGGATAAAGCGATGTCTTCATTACCCAAGGTGTATGTGGACGGTGACGTAATTTTAGATGACTTACTTACGACTGAGTTTATAGGGCACATTAATAGCTCCAAGTTTATTTACGCAGGTGGTGAGGTTAAAGAAATAATCTCAGTGGTCTTGGAGGAAACGTAATGGCCTTCTTAAGATTAAACGGCGTAACGATTCCTGTTTCAAATAAACGAGGATCTTTAAAGATACAAGAACGAAGCATGAGAACTCGTTCACATGCAGGTGATTATAGAGCTGATGTTATAACTGAAAACAGAAAGTATGAGTTCTCCACCACACCCCTTACCGAGATGGAAGCCTTGGCCTTTGAGGGGCTTATCAATGGCGATGGAGACATTCTAACTTTTGATGATACCACAGCATCATCTAAAGGATTAGACGCTTCAGGTTCTGTCACAACTGCATATAGCTCCACGGTACCTACAGGCTTCACCGGTAAATCAGGAACTGTTTCAGATGGGGGTGAAAATTATGACATAGGGATAGGTATTGTTAAACCTAATCAGGATTTAACAATTAATGTTTGGACCAACCCATCAGCAACTGACCCAGGTGGGTTGCAATATGTTTTTAATTTTAACGCTGCTGCTGATTATGCAAACAGTGCTCGTGCGTATCGAACTTCTGACGGTAAGTTGAATTTTAAAGTATCTGCTTCTGACGCTTCCAGTTCTTCAAATAAAACAAGTCATCTATCTATTGCAGACCCGTTTGATGGTAACTGGAAAATGCTGACTTTCGTTGTAAGACGTAACACCCAATCAGGTTTAGCTGAATCTACTCCCGGTTTAAGCGCAACAGAGTACAACCAGTATATGTATGTCAATGCAGTGCTACAGGCTTACACTACTACAACTTATTTACCAACCCCATCTGCGTGGGAAGAGTTAGTTATTGCGAGTGGAGGTGTAAATGCACAAGACTGGAACAACAAGATGGATGACTTCCAGATCCTACCTTACGCAGCAACCTCTGCCCTTATTACTGGCTGGTATAACTTTGGTCAGAACGTTGGCCTTCATCCCAAATTGAAAATGGATGGAGATGTTACGCGAGACACGGTAGTGAATGTTATTGGTAGAGTTACCGAGAGAAAATTTCTACATGCTTCCGGGGCAACGAAGCAAATTTTAAAATTTGAATTGGTGGAAACAGCATGAGAACTTTAAACACGGCTCAAACAAACTTACTTCAATCATCTAACAGATCTGTCCATGTCCGAGTTAGAGTGGATAGGTCTGACGGTACATACGAGACAGATGATTTTTCTAGTCCTGTTATAACTGGATCCACAACAGGTGTAGCTGCCTTAGAGTTAGATACAGGTATAACCGTATCACCTTGGGGTCCAGCAGGTTTAGCCGCAATAGGGAGTGGCTCATCAGGGTATTCTACGACCAGTAGTGAAACAGAGATTACAACTACTTCAGGAAGCGGTAAACACGCTACTGTAACATATACTGCATCTGGAGCACTATCAGCAGTAACAGTTGTTAACCCTGGAACTGGTTACGCCGTAGGAGATACAATAACAATACCTGGAGGCAACAACCACACAATTACAATTACCTCTGTTGGTAACGCTTTACCAGCTGGTAACTTGTACACAGCTGCGAGTGGGGTTGCGACAACTACAACTGGTTCAGGGTCTGGATTAACTGTAAATACTACAGCATCTGTTATTGCTGAAGATTTATCAGGTACACCTTACGGGGGTATGATTACATCTATATCAATACAAAATCCTGGAGATGGTTATGAAGTTGGGGATAAGATTGTAGTAACCGGTAAAGCGACAGGAGCGTCAGTAGATTATACAGCCGTGTTTACGGTTAAAGAAACGGGCACAATATATCAAGTTCAAAATGCTACAAAACCTTCTACTGCTATATACACTGGAAACTTTAACACTGTAGACCGTACCCTTTCAGGAACAGTAACCACTACAAGTAATACAACGTTAACAGGTGCAAGCACTTTGTTTACGAAGGAGTTATCTGTAGGGAGTTTTATTGAATTAAATGATGCAGGTGGTTTAAGAACATATATTACTGCAATTGCAAGTGACACCAGTGCTACGATGGCAGATGCTGCTGCAACTGGGGAGTCAAGCAGAACCATTAAAATTAAAACTGGTTCTAACATTGTAGATCTTTCAAACTATGAAGGCCACAACTGGATTGATTCTGTTGAGTGGGGCGATGAGACAGACTCTAAAGGACGCGATGCTGAGATAACCCTTGTGCGTCAGATTGATAATCTAAGTTTAGTTCCTTTAATTGGAAAGTCTTTATTGAATAAACATATCGGTAAAGAATCTAAACCTATCGATGTTTCTAAAAAGATTGTTATTGAAGTTTGCACATTACCGATGGATCAAAACACGCCTTTGTCATCTGACTGGAACGAGGTGTTTAGAGGTTACATTGAAAACATTGAGTGGGGTACTAATACAATATCTTTGCAGTGTAGAGATCTGTCTGCCAAGTACCAAGATTGGTTAATTTATAGAACAAACAAAAGAGATTCTAACAGCAATGAAGTTCTATATGGAAACGGAAGAAGCTTTACAGATCTTACTGGTAACAGTTGGGTACATGATTCATCAACAAGAACTATAACAAATACAGGTGGGGATTTTACGTCTTCTTTAAAAGTAGGTCAGGAAATTTTTATACAAGGTTATGGAGCTTCTGCATCTGAAGAAGGTTTATTTAGAGTCACAGTTAAAACAGTAGATAGTAATACTTCATTTTCTTACAATGAGTTTATAGGTTCAAGTTTAACAGTTACCAATGTTCAAAAATTAACAACCGGTACATCAAACATATTCGCCATTATTCAAAACCTGATGTCTAGTCAGAATGATGGGTATGCTTTTGATTCGACATCTCCTTCTGCGTCTTACTCAGCAAACAACGTAGACTACTATCTTTATACACCTAATGGTACTTCAGCTAGTTTGCCAACATCTTCATTTAAAACAAACTTAGCTTTGACTGGTACAGTAACAGTCCCATCTAAGTTTGCACTTGAACCTCACAAGATTGTGGGTGCGGGTACCAAGTTTACAACTGAGTTATATGTTGGAGCCCAAGTCGCAATATCGTACACAGGAGGAACGTTTAGTACGGTAGTAGATCAAATCGATAGCGACACAGTGCTGTATGTCCAAGATCAATCACCTTTGGCATTATCGTTGATTACGAATGCTACACAAGCAAACCCTTGTGTAATTTCATCAGCAGCTCACGGTATGCCAGACGGTACAAAAGTTACTATCTCTGCTGTTCAAGGGATGACCCAGCTAAATGATAATACATACACTGTTGCAGGGACAGCTACAAACACGTTTCAATTATCAGGGGTAGACGCAACAACTGGTCATAGCGCTTATCAAAGTGATGGTATTTTTGCACAAGCAGAAAGAACTATGACCTTGGATGAGCGTGCAGCTTATATCCCAAACAAAACATTTGATGCTTTAGATAAAACTTTGATGGATATGTGTATTCAATTCGCAGAAGAGTTGGGATGGAACTTCGGGTTTAGGTGGAATGATAATGTAACAACACCACATGGAAATAGTGGTGGTGCAGTTGACGCCACAGCAAAGGGCGCTTTTGTTCCTATGCTAACTTGCCCACACAGAGATCGTGTTACATCAAACGTTGATTTTACATTCACACCTTCAACTTACTACGACATAACCCAGGCAACAATAAGTCAGTCTCGAATGAGAAACTTTGTTAGAGTTCATTACAATGAATACTTTATCAAAGACGGTGAAACAAAAACTACGAACAGAAACTTTATTGAAGTTTCAGATCCTTCCTCCATATCAAAATACGGTAGACGTACAGTAAGAGTTGGGGGAGACGAAGGTTCCCTGGCTTTGATTGATTCTAAGATTGAAGCAGAGAGATTTGGTCGGGCAATACTAAAAGATTTAAGAAACATAGATCTTGTCCAAGACGTAGACATGCCGTTCTTCTGGCCTGCCCAAGTTGGAGATTATTATAAGTTTGAATCTAACGGAGATCATTACGACTCTGACCAACACTTAGCGGTTCATAGTTTTAGGCACACCATTTCTGATGGGGAAGCAACAACTTCTATGACTTGCAGAAGCAAGCCTTCAGGGTACTTAAACTCTTATGGCAACATAGTAGTTAGTGATACCACAGCACCTAACGCACCAACCTTAACCTTAACGACCAGTGCGCCTTCGGGTTTGGATTTTGCAGTTCAAGGTAACTATGAAGTTGTAACAGTTCCCAGTACATCTAGTCGTAAATTTGTAACAGCGTTTGATGACACAGCACTTAGTAATGTTGTAAATGAAGTTTATGCAGGTGCCAATGTAACCTTAAGCTACAATGGTGGGGCAACATCACACACATCACAGGTAAGTTCTGTTTCTTCGCGATCATACTTTTTAGAAGAAGAGTCAGGGGATGGGTATGGTTTAAAGTTTCTTCAACTTGAAGATGCTGTACCTGCCATAACTTTTCCTGGGACTGTTACGCTTACACCGTTATCAAAAATAGTAACTGGTTCAGGTACATCGTTTACTTCAAGCTTTAGTGTAAATGATAGAATTGCCATACAAGCTTCCCAAAGAATCGTTACCGCTAAAATCGCATCAATCACCGATAACGAAGAGTTAAAATTAGCAGAACCCCCCGGTTATGGTATTACTGGGACTCAATCTGGTTTGGCATATGCGGAAGCTTTTGAAGATTGCTCAATTACAGTTCAGGGTGCAGGTCCTATATTTAGTGCTCCTGTTGGAGTAACACTTAAATCAGTAGTAAGTTCTGTTATCTCAAGCGACTCCCGTGGTTTAACTACAGTCTTTTATATGTCTACAAATTCTTCAGATTTATTAAGTGAAGCTATTACTTCAAGTACACGAAGTTTTCATGAAGGGGGTTTTTATCTTGGAGAGTCGGAGTCTCATGAAATAAACGTCACAAGTTTAACTCCAGGTACAACATATTATTTCAGATGTAAGACTAAGAAAAACCATTTTGGTGCCGCTAACAATGATAGTGTTATGAGTATCATTAATCAAAACATAGTACCTGTTAACGTCATGGAAGTGTTCTCCAAGTTCAGCAACATTGTTGAGTTTACACCCACTGGCAACAACGCAGTTCATCAAGATGCGAACTACAGTGACATGGTTCAATACAACCCTGACCCTGACATTGGTAGCTGGATTGAATCTATCCGTAACAACTCTGATGCTGGCCCCAACTTCGCGCCCCCTGCTAACTGGAAGATGATCACAGGTACGTGGGACACCGAGTTCAAGAGAGAACTGACTACGGTTAAAAGCGGCATCGCATCTATCAAGGCTCCGTCTGGGGGTTCAGCTTCAGCAGCTATTGAGACAGCATTGTTCCCCGTACCCGCTAGTGGAGTTATGAGAGCTATTTCAACTTTAATGACGGATGACGATGCTTCAAGATTTGTTATTCAAATAATTCAATACAGGGGTGATAAGTCTACAAGCAATGGTGCTACTCAGTTAGTTGTTAACGGTCAAGAAGACCTTAGAAATGAAACAGAAAATACCTGGGTTGAAATGTCTAAGGGTATAACTTTAGCTACAACAACCCAGTGGTGTAAGTTTAAATTCTTAAGAGCTAATAATACCGGCAACGTTTATATCAATGATGTTCGATTGATTAACGCTGTTCCGTCATTCAGGGCAGCATATGACACGGCACCTACAACTGTAGCCGATGGCGCTACATATGTACTGCTTTATGATGACGCTTCAAATGCGCCAAACTTTGACCTTGGTGGAAACTATACAGCAGGGACAGGTATATTCGTTGCACCTCGTGACGGTGTATATGAATTTGAAGCGCAGCTATCTACAAGTCACTCAGACCCAACTAATTATAACGACGTTTATTATACATCTAATTTAGCAATACTTGTAGAAGGGGCAGCTGTAGCAGTAACTTATGGGGATATGTTACTATCAAGGCATATTAGTCAGTTTCGTGTAGCAACAGGTCCATTGGCCCTGAGTAAAGGTGATGAGGTTAAGGTTAAGCTAGAGAACAATTCCGGTAAAGTAATGACCCTATTAACAACAACAGGACATGGATATTTTACAGGCAAACAAATCGATTAACGGTGCCTTCGGGCTTCGTCCGGCTAGGGGGCTCCTGCCCCGGTGATACCCCTGGCCGGTTATAAGTAGGAATTTTTTTTAAACGTGCGTTTAGTTTATGGAGGTAAACACCAATGACTGTTATACTTTTTCATAATAAGCGTCTTATCGGGAGATGAATAATGACAATGCGTGGACTCAAACAGCAAAAGTTTATAGCAAAGACCGCTACAGGTTTCAATGCTACAGCAGTTAACGGTGCAGTTGCAGCTGGAACTACAGTAGATTGTGAGAACTTTAATCAACTTACACTGTTCTGCACTTATACCCGTAACGCTGGAACTGGTCTTCAATTTAATATTGAACTAAGCGACGATGGTACCAACTTCTATAAAATGCAAACTACTAGCGTAGCGGGTGGGACAGTAACAGGTAGTGACCTACTTGTACTGAAAACGATTTCATCGACAGCTAGTTTTACAATCAATCTCAGCATTCAAGCTAAGAGTATTCGCCTTGCCAACGTGGTGTCCACTGGTTCACCCGATGCAGATGACAAGGCTACGATATCCATGATGCTCGGGAGCCTATAATGTCTTTTAATGATTTAATTTCTGCTATTGGTCCGGTACTCCCAGACAACACCAGCGTTGCGCTTGATATCGAATCGACGGATGCGAAGGATTATATTAATTACCCTCCAGACTACCGACAGCGACGAACGTATTATATTATCCCAAGAACTCACTGTACCGGATGGGAGCATAAATAACCCAAGTATTAGATTTACAGGACATAACACCGGCATTCACAATGATGGCGGACATATTGCTGCAGTTCTGCAGGGTAGCCGGACTTATAAGCTCGGATTATCCCACTTTCAACGTTATGACGTTTCAAGAGGCTTTGAGATAGATACCGCAGCTGGAACGACGACGAACCCTGTCTACGCATTCAACGGTGACACTGACACCGGAGTGGGCACCGGAGTAGGTGATCAACTTTCGCTTATTGCGGGCGGCGTTGAAGGGATTCGGATTACAGAGGCGGTTACGCACGCATCGGGCTCCATAGCTTCAGCCGTAGTAAAAATTCAGGACGCTATACAGTACAATTCTGGCACAGGTTCAGACACCGCAACGACTGAAGCGGTTTACCTGGAGGACACAAATTCTCACCTCGTTATAGATTTTGCTAATGGAAACTTTGGCGATGTAACATTGGCTGCGGCAATCGATACGGTCAAATTCTTAAATGCTCCGCCTGATGGTACAGTTGCAACGGTTACAGCAAAAATTACTCAGGACTCAAGCAATCGAGAGATTGATTATTCTGCATCGGCTGTAACAGTTTACTCGGAAGATGGCGACACAGCGGTTACTGGCGAAGTGCTTTGGTCTGGCGCAGCTGCACACGTTATGAGCACGGGCAGCGGTGCCGTTGACCTTGTAAGTTTCACCTGCATACCAAGCGGCTCAACGTTCAACATCTATGCGGCAGTGATTGGGCAGGCATTCGCATGATTTCCATACCCGACATAAGCCAGACCTATCCGAAAGAAAGCTTAACGCTCGACAGTCGCTTCGTTGTCGGTGAGGGCAATGCTCGGGATTTGTCAGGAGACTCGAATACCGGAACATTGGTTTCTGGTCGGGCCTTGTCTCTGGATGGGACAGGCGATTATCTTGACGGCGGCACCATTGCAGCTCATGCTTTTACAGGTTCGTTTACTGTCTCATTGTGGGCTAAATCTTCATCGGCAACCGAGCAGACTTTCTTAATGAAGTTTAGCGGCGGGTCAACGGGCTATCAAATAACGCTTAGGACGGACCAGTCAGATGCATACTGGCAATGCTCTGTTGCAGACAGCGCAGGATGGCAACACGCACGGGCTAACGAATCCCATTCTGGAATCCCGGCAGCGCTGGACGATGGTGTTTGGAGACATATCACATTAAGAGCAAACAACGGGACTCTTGAAGCTTATGTCAATGGCGTTATTGGCGGAGAAACTGACACTTACGAAAACACTACAGCACTCGGCACAAGTGGACAGCGGTTTACTATCGGGGGTAACTACTCTGGCACACCGTCAAAATTAGTTACTGGCTCAATGTGTGGCGTTAAGATTTTCAACGTTGCCCTAAGCGCTGCCCAGATTCTTGAGCAGTACAACAACCCCGAGCAGGTATTGCCAACGGGTGCAGTTACAGCGAATCTAATTAGCTATTGGCCTTTGTCTGATTATCAAAACCCAAGCGCGGACACTCTTAACGGTCTATATTTTATGGACCTCGGAACAGCCAAGAGCCATGCGTTGGCAACCGGTTGCGGGATGGACAGAGCAGAGCAACCGCCATGCCCACAGCTTGGGTTGATGCCGAGCACTTCGCGGGTCTTCTTCGATGGTGCTGATGATGTTTATTCCGTAGCGGCTGATTCAGATATTAATGGGTTGTTTGCCTCTGGTGGGTCTATCTCGGCGTGGATCTTTCCTAACAGTGAGGGCGATTCCTACGGTATGCTTGCCAATACTTTTGATAATGGCGGCTACGTTCTTAACCTCCACACCGTATCCGGCGCAACGAGCAAGCTTCAGTTTACGCAAGTGTTCGATGGTGATGATGCGACTTGGATTACTAACAGTCACGATATAACATTCGGTGCATGGAACCACGTTGTAATCACTTACGATGGTTCAAACGCATCCAACGATCCTATCTTTTATGTAAACGCAAGCGCGAAAGCTGCTACCGAAAGTATTGCAGCGGTGGGTACAGTTGGCGCTGACACTGGCATAAAGTATTTTGGTGCAAACGGTGATGGGGCTCGCGAGTTTGACGGCTACATTTCAGAAGTCGCAATGTTCAAGGCCATCTTGGACGCTGATGCAGTAACAGCAATCTATAACTCGGGTGTCCAGGGCTTTGACCTATCGACCGACGCGGGCAATTTTGACAACAGCGGGGATTTAAAAGGCTGGTGGAAATTTAATAACGCGTACACTGTCCAAGATTTAACGTCCTATAACAACGATGCAACAGCATCAGGTAGCCCCGTTCTCTCAGTCATTCCAGAAGGCGCAACAGCGGGTACAACTCTCTTTGGCAACACCGAAGAGAAACGTTTAGATAATGCGGTTATTAATCTTGACGGCTATTCGCGGGTGACTATCCCGCATGACGTAAACTTAAATCCAGATATGTCAGAAGGCTTTACGTGTAGCGCTTGGTTTAAGATGCGTAGCTTAGGAAGCGGCAGCTCTACGCCCATTTTCGACAAAGACAGTGGAAATGACCGCTGGTACTTGCGGATTAGAGACGACGCTTCAGACGTTTACCAATTCAATTTTGGCGACGGTTCAGGAACAACCGACATTGGCGGCGGCACGTTGTCAGATAACAACTGGCACCATGTGGCGGTGACTTTGGACTATGGCGAAGACGAAGGCATCTTTTACGTGGACGGCTCGGCGGTTGGCTCGGCTACCGATATCAGTGCACGCACTGCAGATTGCCCCGGCACCGATGACCTAACAATTGGCTCCGATGGTACGTCGGCAATTCTTGATGGCGCGGTTGCCTATCCTAAAATTTACGCCAGGGTTTTAACTGAAAACGAAATCAAACTTTTATATTCTAGCGGCCACCGTGTCGTGGGAGGTTTATGATGAGCCAGTGGAGCTGGACTTATATGTTGGTGCCTTTGGCTGACCTCGACAACGAGTTTCCGGCAGAGGTCACGCAATACGATTTTGATGTGACGGATGAAGATGAGAACACTTCAACTGTTCATCCAACGTTTAGCACGCAGAGCAGGCGGTTTAACCTGGGGGCTAAGTCTGACACGCATCAAGTGTTTAAGATTAGTTGCCTTGGCTTAGAGGTTGGTGGCGACTTCGACAAGTTTCGAGCACTTGGCTACGAGATGATGAACCAAGCTCAGGCTGCGGCTTGGGTTGCTGCATTGCCGGATCCAGAAGAATAGAAATATCACCGGGGTAGTAAGGTGAATAAAAATGGAAGAGCTTGCACAACCTGTTGGAACGGCAGCATTGGTTGGCGTTGTAATGGCTCTAATTGATGTCATCAAAAAGCAGATGGCAAAGAAAAACGGTGGGACCGTTTACAACCGTATCAACATTCTTGAGCACAAGGTTGAAGAACTACAAGAGGATGTTGATGAATTGAAAACAAAGCTTCACGCATTTCATCGGGAGTTTTGTGAGTTTCGAGAAGATGTCCGTATATATTGGACAAGGCAAGATACCAGGGAACAGGTAATGAAGGAGATACAAAAATGAAGCCGGGAATTAAAACAACTGAATTTATTATCAGCTTAGTCGGTATGATTGGTGGAGTGATCCTCGCTAGTATTGAGGGTAATCAATGGACCCAAATGTTAGGTGGTATCTTAGCTGCTGTATGTGGTGGAAGTTACACTATGGGACGAAGCATCGTTAAAGGCAAAGAAGCAACAGGTGCTGCACAAGTAGAAGCTGCTAGGCAACTGGCAAAAAAGCAAGTTCAGTAGTAGGTGAAAGTTTAATCAGGCGTGTGGATATCGGACTTGAAAAAGTCGGTAGTTTACCGGCAGGCTCGGGGATGTTCCAACTTGCTGCTGGCTTCAACAATGATGGGGGTCGGATTGACGGCCTGCTTGAGCATAGAGTTAGCGAAGAGGTGTCTATATTTGCCTCTGCTAACATTGATACGCATAGACAATGGGAAGCTATGACCGGAGTAAAAATAGAATGGTAAGGAATATTAATAATGAAACCCCTAATATTAGAGCACATCGAGGCTCTGGGTTATAAAGTATTCGATAGCGATAATTATGATTTAAACTTATTTGGAATCAGGATTGGTAAAGATTCAAATAAGTTTGATGACCTTGTAGGTTGTGCCTATAAAGACGAGGGTGCTTGGCGTGTCGAGTATTGGCGTGCTACTACTGACCCTGGGTTTTTCTATCTTGAAAATCCACACAACATTAACGGCACTGCAATATTAGTTCCCGGTCAATACCGGGGAGTTTGGTCACTAGACTACCACCAAGGAAAGAGTCTAGCGTTATGCCAGCGTAATGGCGAAGTCAAAGTCTATCGAGATGCAAACCGAGATAGAATATTGAACATGAATAAAGATACGATTTCAGAAGGGTTCTATGGAATTAACATACACCAAGCTGGGAAGATTTCTTCTAGGGTAGACCGGTGGTCTGCTGGTTGTCAGGTCTTAGCAAGACAGACTGATTTTGAAAGATTAATGTTTCTTTGTAAGAGACAGATTGAAATACACGGGTGGGACAAGTTCACCTACACATTACTCGACGCGAGCGAGTTAAATAATAAGAGGTTTGTATGAATAGACAGTAGGTAAATATGAATAAGCGTAACAAGGTTCAGAAGATATTCTTCGTTCCAGACGCGCATGTGCCGTATCATGATAATAAAGCCTTTAAGCTAGTCCTTAAAGCAATTAAAAAGTTTGCCCCCGATACCCTGGTCGTTCTTGGAGACTTTGCGGATTTCTATTCCGTAAGCTCTCACGATAAATCCCCCGACCGTAGAATCTTACTAAATGATGAAATCAAAGCTGTTAGAAAAGCGCTCTCGTCTCTTGAGCGTTTGAATGTCCCAAGAAAAATATTTATTTCAGGGAACCATGAGAACAGACTTGAGCGATACATAACAACTAAATCCCCTGAGTTGTTTGGATTAGTAACAATACCTGAGTTGTTTAAGCTTGAGGAGAATGATTGGGAATATGTCCCATATAAAAAGCATGTAATGCTGGGAAGGTTGGCCATATCTCATGACTATGGTTCAGCTGGACAGTCTGCCCATAGAACAGCAGCAACCAAGCTTGGCTCCTCTGTAGTCATTGGGCACACACATCGCTCTGCAATGTTCGCTCGCAACACTGTGGACGGAAAGCTGATGATGTCTGCCATGTTTGGTTGGCTCGGAGATCTTACCCAGATTGATTACATGCACCAAGCCTCAGTCACCACTGATTGGATTACTGGCTTTGGGGTTGGATACAAGCTCAAAGACGGAACAGTCATATTAAACTCAATTCCAATTGTAGATAACTCATGCATTCTTGAAGGGGAGATTATTAAATGAAGGTTTATTTTAACGAAAATAAGAAACCCTCAAAGAAGAAACCAACCAAAAGGGTTAGACGTAAGAAGTTACCTGAAAGCATACAGCTAGGCAGTCATAGTATAATTGTTATCCGTAAAGAACTAGATGATTGCTTTGGGTACTTCGACCCTAACAAGCTTGAGATTGCCATCGGGTCTACCGTGGATGACACCCTGGCCTGGGAAACCCTTTGGCATGAGGTTATTGAAGCTATCAACTTTTTCTCTGAAGCAGACATGGAACACAAAAGCATCCAAGTCTTTGGCTTATTACTCCACCAAGTAATTGATTCTATCTATTCTAAAAAGCCTAATAATTCAGGGAAGTAGAGAGATAACATGAGAAAGCTTCGAGATGTTGTTGAAACAAAATCTACCAAAGAGATGAAGTGGGTAGCCTCCGGTGTTTACAACCCTGTGAATAAAGAGAAGCCCCCTAAACAAATTAAGTTCCCCAAACTAATATCAATATTAATACCAATATTCCTTTGCCTAAGCTGTACAGATTGCGCTTCAACTAAAAGCGTAACCTTCTTGGATGCGTGTACCGATGAATGGGTTCACGGTGAAATGACAGGTACGACAATCGGTGTCGCACCTTTGGTTTTATTTGAGGGTCGGACATATGTTCTTGGTCCAAACTCAACACATGCTTGGGGGTGGCAATGTTACCATCTATATCCACGCGGATTAAACAGGACTTATTATAACCCAGAACCTGAGATTCAGGAGAGGGATGTTAAGGATTCAATATGAACAGGGTTTTTATAGCCGCCCTGTTTGTTTTAGCTGCGTGTTCCTCGGATACAAGTTTAGAAAAAGCCTGTAGGTTTGAAGCACCGTGCGTAATTGTTAATGGGGTGGCAGTTGTTGAAGGGGATCTTGGGTGGGAGCCCAGAGGGACAGAAGAGGGGCAGTGTTCTCAAGGCTCTATCGCCTGTCCTGGGGGATCTACAGAAGTTTGTGAAGGTTTCATTGGGTCAGAAGATGAAGTCTGTGATTACGTTGATAACGATTGCGATGGTTTGACAGATGAGAATGGTTTGTTGTGGATGGGTGCGCCTTGTTCCAACAACGAAGGTGTTATAGCCCCTCCAGTCGAAACCGTTGGTGCGTGTCGAAACGGTGTTATCTCCTGCGATAGTTTAGAATGGGTTTGTGCAGACGATGTGAAACCTACTGATGAGATTTGTGATGGCCAAGATAATGACTGTGATGGTGTAAAGGATAACTATACAGTTGATAACCCTGGCACCGTTTGCTCAACAATTGAATGCTTACCTGAAGAGCCTATTTGTATTTCAGGTGAATACATCTGCGCAAATGAAAATGATTTAGGTGAAGAAGTTTGTGATGGGTTCGACAATGATTGTGACGGTGAAGTTGATGAAGATATTCAAGTGGATATCATATATGATGCTGAGCCAACTACTTTAAATATTGGGCCGTGTAGGGCAGGTGTTTATGAGTGCGTTAACGGGGAGTACCTGTTAAGCGGGATGGTTATTCCTACTCAGGAGCAGTGCAATAATATTGATGATGACTGCGATGGAGAAGTTGATGAGTCTTCAGACGGTTCTCCTATTATAACTTATGCAGGGTACACCGGACCACCTGAAACAGAAGATGTGGGTATCTGTGAAGGGGCTAGGTTTATATGTATTGATGGGGATGATTCTTTTATCCATGAAACATTACCAAGAGTTGAGGTTTGCGATAACGGTTTAGATGATGATTGCGATGGTGTTGTTGACGAAGAGGATGGATCAGTCGCAGCTCAAGCTTTTTATCTGGTAATCGATTTATCTGGAAGTATGAATGATTACTTACTGCCTGTTAGAGATGCTATATGCTCTTGGGCAGATTCAGATATCATGGAACATTCAAGATTTGCTTTAGGTTACGCGGGTTTAGGGTTTTCATCAACACACCCTTATACATTAGTAGCTTTAGATTTTACGACAGCTGATGAAGTTTGCCACTTCATGTCACAACCAGGGTGGGGGGCACCCGCTGGGGGAGGGAGTGAGTATCTAATTAACCTTGTTCTTGAATCTCATTCCCTCTCCTGGCCAAGCGGGTTGAACAAGCAGGTCATAACTTTTTCAGATGAAAATCCATACTCAAGTCCTTCAATGACAAATATTGATATGCTGACCACTGTTGAAGAAAGTTGTACTGATAATAATTACCAGCTGACCGTGTTCCAGAACCCCACTGGAGGTCCGTGGGGAACATTGGCTGCTTTCTGTGAAGGTAAAACTTTTAACCTAAGTGAAGATTTTCAACAGATGTTAGATTCTTTAAACGCTGCTTTCACAGGCTGTCCTTAAACTTAAAGGCTTGATTGGTGAAGTATGTTCTGTTAACAGGTGAGTGCTGCGTGTTTCCTGTGAAACACTACTCTTGGTACACACCGACAAACTTACCAAGGCTATAATCTCAAGTAAGATTGAGAGATATACATAGGCAAACAATCGTATCTTATTGGACGACACGCCTGTAACTCTGGCAAGGCCAGCGAACATAGGGGAACCCATCTCTTCGGGCGGGTTCCTCTCAAGCAAATCTAGATCTACTGCGATTTGACTAAGCTGGTTTTCTCTCTTCAGAACATCAGCCCTAAGATTCTTAGCTGCTGTGATCCTTTCATAACTCTCATAACGTTCTGCTACCTGCATATCAGCAACGTTCATCTGTATAAGCCTGTCTCTCTTAGACTGAAGTTGCTGGTAAACCTCAGTCCGTTCAATAGCCTTGGCTTGAGAAGCCCTGTCTGATTCAACAAAGAACCCAAGGCTTGCCATCATTGATACGAATGTACAGGCACCTGCTATGGCAAACAGCCCCACTCGTTTAGCGCCCATGTAATAGATAGCCAGCAACCCAAAGCCAAGCTGGGCTAGGTCATTGATAAGTCCAAGAACCGTTGCTTCAATATTGTTACCATCTAAAGCCCAACAAAATCTGATAGTTAGCCAACACTTTAAGATGACTGCCAGTACACTGATAAAATAGAATATTGATTTGTTCTTCATTATTATTCCCCGGTTGTGTTTTCCCAAGTGTCAAAATATTGACAGTGCCCCGTCCGAAGACGGGGCTAATATCATTTGGATTCTTTAAGCTTTTGAGTCCTGGCTTGAACCATAGCGTCTGCCATTTCATAAGCTTGCGCCGCTAACTTTTCAGCCTTATCAAATCTCATTCTTGATTCACCTGCTACGAGTCCTTGAACAATTGCCAAAGCAAATTCATCTCTCATAGTTTTTCGCGGTGTCTTACTTACTGCCATCATATTCTCCATAAGCTAGTTTAAGGATTTCAACAAAATCCGTTAGTCTCATTGTAGCTGTTGCTGGTTCTCTATCCCATTTGCAAATCGCTACACACTTCTTATCAGAGCCATTGGTTGAGCTTGCTTCTTCTGCTTGCTCAAGTGCGGCTTTGATGTTCGGTCGTTTACCGACCTTGCACTCTACCCAAATCTTGGGACAATCAACATCTGCCCTGGTGTCACCAGAAAAGCATTGGCCTGAACTTCTAATTGTCTTTGGTCCAAACACCTGCTTAAGAACATTTGCGATCTCCCTTTCAAAGCGAGCACCTTTCTCTCTTTGATATTTACCCATGTTTAAAGTAACCCACACTTAACCCACAAAGGTTTAAGAACAAACCAATCGAAGATTGTGTAGATAGATTTACTTTCTCCTTTCGCTGCAACTAGTCTCCGTTCAAGAGGTTTAAGCGCCCTCTTAATTGATTTCAAATCTTTAATAACTTGTGTGTAACAGTTATAAAATTCAGTAGCAGTCATGCTACCTAATTGGTCTACTCTTTTATCTTCGATAAGTTCCTGACCTTTGTAAGATGAGGCTATATCGGCTATGTGTTTAATGTCTGTATCTAAACCTGATAATAAATCCTTAACAATTTCTAAGTCTTGCTCCATAACAGTGTATCTCATGTGACCCCCTAACTGTTCCTGGTTCCCTTTTTCTCATATGCTGTATCCCCCCAACTCTTTAAAAGCCTCAAAGTGTACGCTTCTTTAGGCAATGGGTTTTTACATTTTTCACAAAGCCAATAATCCCTACCATGTATTGTTTCAAGTGATAAGTTTTTAGTTATACAAATGCAGTTTTGACAGTACGATGTCTCGGTCCTCTCCGTAGTCATTCCCCCCTCCAGGGTTATCTATATTAATATGCTTTCATTGTTCCCCAGGACTCCCCAACGTCTGCATCACTCTTGATAGGTGATGAGCACCAAGGTTGATTATTCATTATCCTGAGAATTTCTGGGATGACTTCATCCTGATAACCCTTCTTGATCTCGAAGAGTATTGAATCATGAACAGTTAGGACCATTCTAACTACGTCTCTGTCCATCTCATTCCATATGCGACACATGGAGGAGCGGAGCATTTCCGATGCAGATCCCTGCACCAAGTAGGAGATGGCTTTGTGGTATGGTGGTTCATACCCCGTAAAATGCCGTCTACGCCCCGAATACATTGTAATGTAACCACGGTTCTTAGCCACATTTTGTGCATCGTAGAGAAGCTTACGGAAGCCAGGGAATTGTTTGTTATACTTGTTCAAGTATTTACGTGCATCAGCTTCAGAGATGTTGAGGTTTTCTGCCAAGGCAGTAGCCCCAATCCCGTAGATGATGCTGAAGTTTAGAGTCTTCGCGATGAAGCGATCGATACCAACCTCTTTGGCTGTTGCAGTGTGGATGTCCACACCTGCCCTAATCATATCAAGCATCTTATTCTCACGGGCATAGTGAGAGCCCACTCGAATCTCAGCTTGGCTATAATCTATTTCTGCCAGGACGAATCCTTCCCTGGCTATTATACAATCTTTAACTTTGTAGATTTCTGATTTACGCGGGACCGCGTGAAGGTTTGGTTTGGAGCATGACAATCTGCCTGAGACAGTACCTGTCATGCGGAAGGTTGGATGAATACAATGTTCCTTATCCATTCGCTTAAGGAATGGGGAGTAGTATGTATTCTTAACTTTAGACCAAGCTCTGTATTCTAATACAGCTTTAGCTTCATCTCTATTTAATCTTTCAAGAGTTCGACTGGTCGAGTCGGGAATACCTAACCACTTCTGAACCTGAATAGGGGAACCAGGGTTGATGGCGTAGCCTCTCATATCCCTAATCTTAAACCCTACTTTGTTTATCTGGCTAGTAGCTTCTCTTAGATTTGATTTAACTTTATCAACATCTAACTTAATTCCATATAGTTCCATCTGAGTTATTAGAAGTTCAAACTCAGACACCTCTTTAAAAAGTTCGTATGTGTTTTCTTGTTTAAGCATGTCCTCAAACCGCTTAAGAAGTTTTGCGGTGAGGATAACATCTTGCTCTGCGTATGGCGCAACGTCGGTAGCGGGGAGCCTATACATATCTCCTTTACCGTATCCGAAAAGATTCAGCTTATCTTCAAGGACGGACTCTGCTTCTGCTGCTGCTTTACCAAAGAATTTAGCACCAAGGCTTTTGAGTTTTAGGTTTTTGCTATCTTCGTCAAGCAGATGGGCAGCTACTAACGTGTCCAGTATTTTGGATGGTAAGGGTACACCTTCCCTGTGCAGAAACTTCAGGTCGAATTTATAGTTGTGACCTACATAGGTTTTAGAAGGATCTGACAGGTAAGGTGCAAGTTTACCCAGGTAATCGAGGGGGAGGTTCCCCCCTACGATATGCCTAAAGGGGTAATAGAATGATTCATCACCAGCAAGAACTGCGATGCCGCAAATCTTGTCACCGAGAAACGGCTCTAGCCCGGTGGTTTCAAGATCTACAAACAACAAATCTCTTTTAGATAAACTGTTAATAGTTGAATTAAAGTTCTCAGTAGTGACAATCATTCTATTCCCCCGGTATTAATTATTTAGACTTTCTCAGAATGGTACGTCATCTGATATCGGCCCTTCGGGGTGTGGTGCTAGCCGATCAATCTTAGAGTTCCACTTCTCGTTGTACTCCTCTGCTAGAACAGCAGCGACACAGCGACGACCAAGTGCCTTCTCCTTGGAGAACTTGACCGATTGGCCTGCTTCCCCAAGGCCAAGAGCCTCAACGGTTTCACTGAGCTTCCAGAGCGCAGCAGGTGTAAGAGCCGTAAAGACTCGCATCGAGTGACCTTGATGGTCGCCCTCTGCAACTTCCATATCCCAGACAAACATAGGATTGCCTGCTTTAGAAGTTTCTTTGTTTACATCAACTACACTAACGACGTAATCGCCATCTGGAATGCAGAACCGCTTAGGGTCATTTGATTGTGGTTTCTTTGCAGGCTCCTGCTCGGTCAGGTCTACAACAAAATCTTGGTCCATATCTTCTGGATTCATGTGAATCTCCCTTGTTAAAAAAAGTTAAGTTAAGTATTATGGGAGAGTGTTTTCCTTTTAGGGGATTGAGCACTCTCACCTTTCTGGTGCTCATTCCTCTATTTCTTTTTGGAACTCGCCCCGGTTAATTTAAAGATCTCACTAAGGTCAGGATCCTCAACCTGTGCACCTAGCTTTTCTGCAAACGCGAACCCTCTAGTCTTAGCTCTGAATGGGCCTTTAGGTTGCGTTAGAAGTTTACGCTTACCTGTGTTGTCCACGTAGAGATACCAGACATAATCGACGTAACCCATCAGAGCTTCGCCAACCTTGGGTGTGAAGTATGGAAGGATTTCAATAATCTTCCCATCGTCATTAGTGATTTCCTTTGACAGTGCTGTCACGATGAAGTTGACATTCGCATCTCGGAACATGCGAAAGATTCTTTTCATCCTGGTGGAGTTGATACCGTAGTCACGCTGAGTAAGATCATCCAAAGATGTTCTGCTTTTCTTGGATGGGTTGTTTACTTCAGCATATACGATGTCAGCTAGGTCAGCTGTTTGGAACTCAGTACCTGAATCCAGAACAACTGTACGAACAGTCTCATAACCTTTCTCTTTGTTTACGACAGACCAGAAGATCCTCTCTAGGTCTTCGCATGTTTTGTGATTAGGTTTTCCATCATCATCTTTACCAACGGTTTCATATAGAATCCCATCGATGTGACACACCGATTGAAGTCCACCCTCCACGTCAATAAAGAGCACATCTTTCATGTGCGCTAGTTTTTGCAGGGTACCAGCAAGCGAAGTCTTACCTGCCCCTGGTTTACCGTGTAACTCCAGATTCACATATAGTTCAGCTTGGTTAAGTTTCTTAGGCGGCATAGTCTTCTCTCCTCTGAAATTGGTTTTTCAAATCTTCGGTATCTCGACCCTTCAAGTCTTCAATACAAATGTCTCTGAACTGGCAGAAGTTGCAGTTCATAAAGCCGATCGATCTCGGCGGTGGTTCAAACAATGATGATTGGGTTTTAATTTGCTTAACGCTTCTAATGAAAACCGTATCCCATGTTCGTTGTAGTTCTTCATCTGTTCTGAAAGCACGGGACAATCTAATGAACTCTATGTCCTTTAACTTGTCTTTCATGTCTTCATAGTCAGCAATATCCAACCCGTTTTCGATAACGGCGTCCCGGTATATTTCCCAAGTTGTAGTAACCTTAGCCTTGGAAAGTGTACCCTTCTTAGTCATTGCTGGTTTCTTAGGTGCAGTGCTTTTGATTTGGCCACAGATGGTACCTATTGGATCTATGCCAAGGTCAATAACATGCTTCATATAAACAGGTTTCTGGAGGTCTATCTCTTCAACCCAGTCAGCTTGGAAAGACTTTCTGAATTTAAAATCCCAAAGCCATACCTGCCCACTTGGTTTGTGACGAGCAACCCAGTCGATGTAACCGATGTATGAATCGCCATCATCAAGAGGTACTTCAACAGGGAACTCAATCAACGGTACCCCGTCTAGTTCAACTGTCTCCCAGTCTGACAATGGTAAAGATGCTTCAAACATCCTAACAGATGCAGTTGCATCTTCGATGAGTTGCTGCACTTCATCTATCTCGCCAGTGTCGAACTCCCCTTCACCTATGACAATCTCGTGATGGATGTCTTCGCCACGTAAGATGTTTTCAATCATCTTATGGCCAAGCTTACCGTAAGACATTGCTGGTGTGGGAGGAGACATAAGCCCCTCTACATATTTCAAGTGCCACTGGTAGTTACACTTGCCCCATGTACTGATTTGAGAAAAACTAAATTTTGTCATGTGTGTTTCCTAGTATGAAAATTTGTGTTTGATCGCGAAGCGTTTGAACTTACCCTTCTTTTCAACTTCGTGAATGTGTCCGTTATCAAGTAGCTTCTTGATCTTACGACTGGCTGTAGACCTATCTGCTCTTAAGAAAGTTTCTACTTCAGGAATAGTCTTTGGACCCTCCTCGAAGAACTTAATTAAAAGATCGTCGCCATCTGATTTATCAGAGTCTCGTAATTCAACCTGATAGCTCGGAGCCTTTGTATCAATATTAAAACCTAGTTCAATTTCTTCAGGGTTCTTAGATGATTTAAAGTGTCTCTTCATCTTAACATTGAAGTTATCAATAGGAGTTATTTGCCAACCTGTTTCAAGGAAGGCGTTAAGAAACTGTGAGCCCCACAATCCCTCTCGGTGTAAGTCACCACCTTTTTTTCTATGGTGTGCTAGAACAAAAGTAGTTCCGTGTTTATCTCGGATATCTTTCATGAACATCATTTGTTCAGCTGCACTGGCCATGTAGTCATCCGTGGATACAGTTGAATACAACGGGTCAATCAATACCAACGCTGGCTTAATCTCTTCGCATACTTCTGCCAAGGCAGCTGTACTTGAAGGGTCATCAAATCTAAGTTGTCTTTCGATATGCACATAGATGGGAAGATCTGGAGGCATATTCAATTTGAACATATCATTCTTGCAAGATGGTTGTACCAAGTTCAAACGGGATGAAGCGATTACTGCTAAACGTTCTACTGTTTGAGGGTGGTGGTCTTCTTGTTGCACAATGATAACTGGACCCTTCTTCTCAACAGGTATCTGATTTAAGAATGGCATACCAGATGCCACTGACACTGCTAGGTCCATAAGCAACCAAGTCTTATATGAACCGGGTGGGCTTACTACAAAAGCGATCGTGCTTTCAGGTAGCCAGTCTTTAACAGTCCACTTAACTGTGTTGTCTCCGAACATGGTCATGTAGTCATTGAAGCCCATCAGTCCAAACTTAAGTTTGTTCTTTGGTTTCTCAATGTCTTTATGAAACTTCTCTTCTTGAACGTTACGTGTATCACTACGTTTAATTGAATCTACTGTTACACGAAGCTCAGAGTTTGGAAGTGGTGGGTTATTCTTTCTATTCCAATCCTGTAAGATTGAAAGAACCACACGCTCAGTTAAACCCTTGGCAATAAAGTATCCAGCTAGTCTAGCACAGATGTCATTGCGCCCGCCCTTGGATACACCTTGCAAAGCTTTCATAACCCAGTCAGGGTCTTTGCTTTTTAACCTCTCTTCTTTTTTCTTCTCAGGGGTATTCATAAAAGCCAGTGGGAAATTCCCAGGCTTACCTTGTTTAACCCACTGGTAATCTCCCCGCTGAGTGACAGAGGGAGGCACCACGACCATCCCTCCATCACCCCTAACATCTATTCCATCAACTCCAACTTTGTTTGGTACCCTAGAAACCCCGGTCGGGTACCGATAGAATAAATGATAGCCCCCACTTCCAGTGCGACTCACCAAGTCGGTAGGATATAGTGCTATGACTTTTTGGTACTTATCCTCCGCTGACAAATCACCCCTCTGGTCAATGTCGAGAACCACAAGGTTAGACCTCTTGCCTGTGATCAAACCAATGTTCTTTTCCTGAAAGTCTACGGTGTCCCACTGGTTTGTACTCTGTGTCCAGTTGTTATGTATTGGACGCTTGCCCAAACGCTCAACTGGAATGACATAAAGACCCTTGCTTGTGTACTCTTCGACAATTGAGAAATCCATGATATCCCCCTATCAACATTAATTAGTGCTGTCAATAGCTGTTAGGCATAAGCTAGACCTACGGAGTTATTAATGATCGACATCTTTGACATCAAAGCTTTCGTCACTAACTTATCCATAGGATGCTTGGCAGTTAGGATGTAGTAGTTGCAGGGGAACTTCTGTCCGATTCTGCAAATCCTATCTTCTGCTTGGAGATTATCGCCAGGAACCCATGACAAGTCTACGAAGAGCATATGACTTGCCTTCGTTAAAGTTACGCCTGTTCCCATCGCCCCAATCGTACCAGCAATGCCCTTCAACTCCCCATTCTGAAACTGTTTAATATATTCATTTCTCTTACTGGCAGGTGTGCTACCGGTGATAGTACGCCACCCTTCTCTTGACTCGATGGCGTCAATAGCTGCACGGTGTTGACCGAATACAACTAATGGAAGTTCTAGTTCTTCAAACGCTCCGAGCCAATCTAACATTGCTGGTATCTTCCCCCTGGCTACTGCTTCACGAATCTTTGCAATGCTTTCAAATTCAATCTTCAGTTTTTGTATTAACTGAGAAGTTGCAAGATCATTAGGATCGATACCGTGTTCTTTTAATTCATCCAGTATATTATCACACATCTTCATGACAGGTTTACTGATGTCCACTTCAACCACCCCTCTGGTTTTCCCAGGTAGGTCGGGCAGTACATCCCTCTTTCTCCTACCTAACGCAACACGCTTCAAACCTTCAGCTGCTGACGGGTGAGGAGTTCCCCAGTCCCAACCATTCCACTGGTTCTTGTAACCCCTGAAAAGTCTGACGAAGTTTTCCCAGGTTCTGTAAGATTTTTTGTTTAAATCAATTGATTTTAAAAGACCCCACAGTTCATTGGGTTTATTCATCAAAGGTGTACCTGTCATTGCCCAGACAACACCATCCAAGCTGATGACACGATGCGCTACAGATCTGAACTTCTTAGTTCTCTTTGCTTTGTAGTTCTTTACTGCGTGAGCTTCATCTGCAATTAGAGTTATCTTTTTCTTATCTGAGTCAACGTCGGTATAAGCTTCAGCTAACAGTTTATTTAAATCAGATGCAAGTGGGAGCATAGAGTATGAAAGAATCACAGCTTCTTTTCCAACAGGAAATCTGAAGTCTTTCTTCTTCTTAATAATCGAAACAGGGTGAGGGTATCCCCACAACTTTAGTTCGGACTCCCAGTTAAACCGCAAGAAAGCGGGGCACACTATTAGTATTGGATGGTTATAATCTGCTGCTTTAATAGCCTGAACAGTTTTACCAAGTCCCATGTCATCGAAGAGTAAGGCACGTTGCTTACTCTTTAGGAATGAGACACCTTTCTTTTGATACTCGTATAACTGCATTGTGTTTTCCTTTATGCATCTTCATAAAATAAATCTTGGTTATCTCTTTTATTTTTACGGGCCTTGTTTCTAACTGGAGCATGTTTCGGTGAAAAGTTTTTCAATGCCCAGTTTGAGCCAAAACGTACACCCATAATTGTCCAAACTGAAATGCCTAGAATTTTTGCTAGAAAAAATTCCCAAAATATAATTATGCACAGTACATACTTGATAGCTGTCCACACATAATCAACGCCCATAAAAAATAACTCTGCTAAATAATCCATGTGTTCTCCTACTCAAAATCTAAATCAACAAATCTCAAAGACTCCTTCTCATCTTTATCACTTGAATCAAGTACATCATGAATGATGGACAGGGATGGTGTATCATCTTTCCAAGCTTCAACACCTTCAACCAATCTAAGGCACAACATCAACAGGTCACAGTCGTTTGTGTTTTCCATACACTTATCTGTGTCAAAGTTAACGAGTGCTTCTATTGATAGTTGAAAGAAGTCCTCCATCATTCTTATTATTTTCTTCTTGTGGTTCTCCAGATCTTCCTTGTCGTCGGCTCCCCCACGCAGAATTATATCTACTGTTTCTTCTACGACGCCGCGAACGCTTTCTGACTTTGCCAAATTCAGCATGACCCCCTCCGTCATCCTTCTTATCTATTAAACCGGTGCAAAGAATGAATAACAGTAAAAGCGCATAAGCCCCTATGTACTCATCGCTTAAGCTCATACGGCTTTGCCGAAGATGTCCGGTCGCATTTCATATCTTGTAACTACGCCCCCAACAATCTTCTCAATCAACAAACACTTTTCAGCTGGGATCTTCCCCCGAAGTTTCCAGCTGTTAATGGACGGTTGTTGCAGCTGTAGCTTGCGAGCCAATGCTGACTGGCTCCCACAAATCTCAATAACTTTGTCCAATGCTCGTGCTGCTGATGCTGCTTCTGTCTTCTTCATAAATAAATCTCCTGGTAATGATAGGTTTACCTATCAGTTATAAACTAAGTAACATCGAATGGTCAAACTTATTAAGCCATTGCCATTACAAATGATGTCTGGAAACTTCCGTTGTTGTACTCGGACACAGCGGGATCTCCTTCTTCGTAGAAGGAAAAGTTAATGTGTTGTTCATTCAACCCTTTGAGTACCGATGTCATTTTGTTTACAGCAAACAGAGGGAACTTTGCAAAGCTTCTGATACCTTCATTCTCTGGAAAGATATCATCGTAGTTAACTAGCTCTGCTTCTTCATGATTTTCTATAAAATCTATATGTTCTTCTTGGTTATAAAGATAAGATTCTCCAGCTGTATTAAACTCAAAGCAAAGATTCTGTTTCTTTTTAACACACTGCTTTGCTGTCTTAGCATCTACATAGATTGTTGTAACAGGTTGCATTGCTTGTTGTGCAAAGAACGGACCTTTAAGAATCCCTGCAATCGCACCATCACTAGCCTTACTAATACATTGAGAGCTTAGTGTTACCTCAATGTATTGTAGAGATGCTGTCTTACCAGTTAGATAATGCAGGAGCATCATCTGATATGGGATCTCATACTTGTATATCGCCATCTTTGTTTTCCTTTTTAAGATGTTTAAGAATTCTATGTAGAGCATTCTCGCAATCACTTATAAGAAGAGTTGCTTGCGTTGTGTCTACGCTAGAATCTTTATTGAATTCTTTGATGCGGTTTATTAGTCTGATCACTTGCCCTTCCATCACTCCCCCTTATTGAAAAGACGCCATCCTTAGTAAACCAAACCCTGTCAAGAGGTCCAGTTACTTTCGTATTGTCCTTAGCCCATATAAAAGTGTTATGAAACATAGGGTTAAAGGTAATCTTCTCCGCATCAGATGGAGGTACCTCAATAAAAGTTTCGGTGTACTCGCCAACTAAGAATACCGCTGGGGTTTTCTTGCCAGTTTCTTTAATCCTTTCAAGAGTTTTGGAATTGATTTTAGGATTAACCAAATCCAATACAAGGTTCGGAGTACGTGCATGTTTATTAATCACCTTTCTTTTGTGCCTAATTGACCAGAAGCAATTGTTCTTACCTTTACCTCTTCTCAGGTTACGATACACCTCTACTTCCATTGTGTTCTCCTTAGCAGCAAGTGCGTTTGCTCTCGACCCCTGGTGGGAGTACAACCTCCAGTGTCGCTAGTCGCATTGCGCTAGAATCTAGGCCACAGTTAAAATGCCAGACAAGATCTTCAAGGGCGCTCTGGTCAAACCAAATGCGACCGTTCTCGTCGGCTTCAAACTCTGTGATGTATTCTTGACCTCTCTCAAACTGTAATACGAATGTCATTGTGTTCTCCTATGATTCCTTTTGTTTTCTAGTTTCTTCTTTATCAATACTGCTCATGACCATACCTTTCTAATGGTGCCATCCTTCTGAAGCCAATTACCGTTTTCGTCAGGACTATTTGAACGAAACAAAGCATCTTTAGGAAAGAGCTTTGAGCACTCTGGCCCAACCGGGTAACATCCCATGTAACCACCATGCTCTGTGTCCGTTAGTTCCTCATGAGACTGTGACACCACGCTACACCCCCCATCACACACTTCGATGGTCCAATGGTTGTTGAACTTCACATGCCGATTGCAAATGTAACAAGGGTTGTGGTGCCCATGTTTTGGAATGCGTTCCATCCCAGGGGGGCAGGGGTTATGGCCTGGATAGTCGTAACCTTTGGCTATTAATTTACCTTCGCATGAGAAAATGTCTTTTGGTTCTGGCGTATCTTTTTTCTTTGTCATTGTGCTCTCCTGAAAAGTCTACGTGTTTTCTTTTTGTAGTATTTCTTTTTTGGTTTTACCTTCTTCTTTTTAGAAGGACATTTATAGAATTTGATAGGGCGTTTATATTCTTTACGGGTAAGTCTTTTTATAGTTCTGGTTAGCCCGTCTGTTTTCTTATTACGCCTTTCAAACTCCGCGTTATCCAACATTCTATCTAGGGTGCGTCTCTCCCAGTAGGTCATGCATCCACAAGAGGGATCATATCTTTTGGTTCTAAGAGTTGTGCAGCCAGATAGAAGAGAGAGCCCCACTGCAAGCAGGGCTCCCTTTCCTATGGCCTTCATTAAGCAGCCAGAAGCATATCGTTCAGCGTAGTCTCAGCCTTGCGTACAAGGTTTGAGCCACTGCCGAACAACGCGCTTTCAAAGCGGTTGCCTTGGCCACCTTTGGAAGAACGGTAGTAGTTCACATACTCTGTGACTGCGTTGTATGCAGCCCAGCCTGTGAAGCGTACACCTGGAAGGTCTTGACCACGCCCCATGAGGTAGAGGTTTTGAAGTTTCTCTCGTGCATTCTCAGCACGCTTCTTGTTCCCCTCCTTGGGATCTGGAATCAAGGTGTTAGCAAATGTATCCCAATTATCATTGGTCATCTGCGTCTGAGCTAATGCCTTAGAAAAGTCTACGACATTATCAAGTTGCTGGTTTGCAAGTCCGAAGATATTCCGTGCCTCTTCCATACGATTACGCATGTTCCGAGTGTGGCGCACCGAGATACCCTGGCCCCTCCCTTTGTTTAGTGCAACAGCTACGGTGTTAGCACAGACTACACGAACGGTAGTTGGCAAACATCGCAACGCTCCTGACCCATCATGGGAGTTGTAAAGTAGGATGTACTTATCAACCAAGTCTCCAGGCAATGCCTCGAACTGGCCAATCTTACCAAGCACCCAAATCTTTTTACCACCCCGAAGAGAACCCGCAGTGTGGTAACGCATAAGACCTTCATCAACCAAAGAGTCCATGAACTCAAAGGCTTCTGTATTCTGTAGAAGGTTGTAGTTCTTACCTACTACCCCAAGAACTGAGTTGTCCGTTGGACGAACAACTGCACGTTGGTCAGGGATTTGAATTGCTTCTTCACCGGGTTCGGTGTGAGCGTACATGATACGCTTCTCCACTTCCCACTCAAGACCTGAAGCTTCCAAGGCTTGCTTGGAGTGTACGTCTTGATCTCCGACGTAGACACCCTCTCCGTGCCAAGGTACATCGCCTACATACATCATTGTTTCTACTGCTGCTGCCATTGTGTTCTCCTTAAATGCCGTTTGCATTTGTAATAGTAAAAGTCTCATTTGCGAACTCAACTTCGCAAACATCACCACCTATTTTCAGATCCCTGGTGAAAGAATCGTAGTCAAAGTAATTCGCTAAGCTACCCATCATCTTTTTTAGGTCATAGCAATCATCAATTAATTCATATGCATAGTCACTAGCTGTACCGGGATATACACAAACGTCTTCTAGTTTTCCTTTGGCGTCTTCCAGTGTGTATCCCAGATACTCTAACAAGTAGAGTAATGCTACTATCTCAGAAGGGTATGACAAGTTATCAATGTATTCTACATACTCTTCAAAGTTAGCTGGAGTAACATCGCAATGTTCAAACAAAGCTAAGTGGTTATCTTCAGATCCCTGGTAGCTTAGTTCAACTTCTTCTACGTCATGTTGCTTCATTTTCTTTTCAAGGGACTCCAAGTCCTCGAAAAAGAAAAAAGGTTTACAAGTATCATAAGGTGTTGCACAGAAATCATTACCCATAATTTCTCCTTTGTATATAGCTGTACGCTATAAGTTTTGATAAAAATTTATTTACTGCTAAAGAAAGTATGCACTACCCAGGCCATAAATGCGGAAGATATTAAGGACATAATCAGTCCGATAGAATAACTCACTGCATTATGAAACGTGAACAGGTTACTAAAATCTATTAGCGATGCTGTCCGGTATCCCAAGAAGCCGGACATGAATATTGTGAATACTATCCAAAAGAACAAGGGTAGTTGGTTGGTCATTCAGCCCACCCTTGTTGCTTAATATAATCTAAGACTTCTTCAGACACTGGCAATTTTTCTTCTTCAATCTCGCCCTTGGTCCTGAAGTCATAGGTGCTACCATCGGACTGGTTAGAAGCCCCATAGATAGCAGCCAAGTCTCGAAGTGACATATTGATTGGTGCCTCTTCTAGTTTACCTGAGTTCATCCTGATGCAAAGTGACCATGCCTGTTCAGCTACATGAGCTAGTCTGGTCGCTTCACCGGATGGTGAACCAAGGTTTTGAAATACTTTACGTGCTCGCTCTACTTTATATGAACTCATATTGTTCCCCCTTATAGAGAGTTTATATTATAGGTGTAGGTAAATCTACCCTACTGTCCGGGTTGCCACATAGAAGCGTGCATATCAGCTTCAGTCATTTCATCATCATCATATTCATCTTCGTCAGAATCAGCATTATCCCGAAGGTTATCAAGCTCATCGGCTCGTTGCTTCTCTGCCTCCTCATGAGGGTCCACAGAATCTACACCTTTAGATGTAAATCTACGTGTATCAGGGTTGTTCTCATTGTGACGAGCAATACGTGCTTCATTCTCTTCACTGTAATCATCGCCACTTTCATCCTCATAAGCGCACTCATCGTAATCAGCAGAAGGGTTACGACCATCATCAAATTGTTCCCAATAATTACTCATTATCATTCTCCTTTAAGATTAACTCTAACGCTCTTCTGATCTCATCATCAGAAAGAAACTCTCTTAAGTTCTCAATTACCATTACCAACGCTTGAAGGTTGGATCCTAATGCTATGTCTTTATCTATCATAGCTTATCTCTCTTGTCTATAGGTTAAGGTAAATTAAAGTACCTCTACAATCTGGCTACCGTAAGCCCAGGCCCCGTCGAAACCAATCACCAGGAATTGTTTTGATTCTAATCTGGCTGCTGGTACAGGTGTGCCGTACTTGCCACGCTCCTGCTCACACAATTCAATGCGAGTAATAACATCTTCAAGGATTGGGCCACCTCCGAAGCAGCTACGGTAAGATACCTTGTCTCCAATCTTAATCATTTAGTTGCCCCCCATTAATTAAATAACAGTCTATTAAATCATCAGCCTCCCCGGCTAGACAACTCTTCCAATCGTCATCATCCCACGCCACGAATGCTTTTAAATCTCCTTTATTAAAAGCCTCTTCTGCGCTTTCCCAATCATCGTAAGCAGGTGCGGGTTTAAAACCATAGGACTCATTAGATAAACATGATGGTGAATACATAACTGTCTCACCGTTTGGCCCTACGATTTCTAAACCCCAGTCTACATACATAGAAGAGAAGACTCTGAATACGAACCCTTCTTTATTTTTATATCCCACTTCCATTTAGTTCTCCTCTTCTCTTCTCTTCTGTTCAAAGTAAACAAGGTGGTCTTTAACGTCAGACTTCAGATGGTTCATTCCATAAAAGCCCCAGCAAGAATGTAACTCCTCACCTTTCTCCTCCAGGGTGTAACCATATACACTCCCTTCAATAAACTGAGAGTACATTTCAATTTCTAATTTTAGAAATCTTAGATACTCCTCTTCTGTTTCAAACTCCTTGGACTCATTCATATCTACATAGATGAATCCAAGTTGGCCACTGTCCCACTGGCATGAGAAGGGAGTTGTTCTTAGACAAAGCCCACTGTGGTCATACATATAAACAGGTAGCCAAGCCACCCCTGGCTTATTAAGAACCTGTTCTTTGAACTCTTCAGGATCTAAGTTTGGTTGCTCATCTCCTAAAGAATATCTTCTATGCCAAGTGGCAATGGTTCCTATGTTGTCCCACTCTCGTGGGCTTTCAGGATCGGGGTCAATAAAAATCTTAACCTCGTATCTGTCATTCACTGTGTAATGTTCAACCTCATCCATACGACACCACCTCATAGTGCATTGCTAAGTCTAGCCAAATCATCTCATCATCCAAGTAAACCAATTGCTTCTCGTACTTCACACCTTTCTCAATGTCGAAGCATACTGCAACAGCCGTAGTAAAGTCGTCACTCCACTCAATGATGTTAATGCTGTCCCAACCCAGCAGGGTATCATCCTTATGTCTTTTAAGAAGTTTTAGGCATGTCATGCTTCATCCTCTTTCTCATTCTCAAGTGTATCTATCTTACCCTGGAGCGAGGCTTGTTTTATCACCAGCTCTTCGTTGATTGTGTCTGCCTCTTTAAGCTTAACGAAAAGATCATCGATGCGTTTATGCAGCAGGCGTACTCGCTCAATGTAAAAGCTATCTAGCTCCATCATCTCAGCCATGCACCTTCTCTCTGTTCCTCGCATTCGGGATATCTGGTTCTTCTTATCCTCTAGGCGTGTCTTCAAGCCTCTCACCTTGTATTCGGCCTCCCTAGCTCTGTTTTCCCATGGATTTGGTCCGTAATGTTTCATCGCTTCATATCCTTATTTAAAAGTTCTTCAAGTTGATCATCAGGCCATGATAAAAGTTCATCTACAACCCAATTTATCAAACCGTTAACAGACATATCTAATACAAATCTACGCACCTTGTTAAGCTTGGTCATTCTGTCTCCTTCCGCTTCATATCCTTTTCTACCTTTGCATCAAGCCACTTCATCACGTAGCCTTTGAACTTAGCCTTTGAAATGTCTGCAACATTTGTAGTCATTCCTACATGCTGCCGGATAATGTCAGCAGTCATGCTAATCTTACCTCGCGTGACCCCCTCTGGAAGTGCCGCGTTCTCATCCTCTGGTTCATAAGGTGTACCGTCTTCGTAGACAGGCCCCTTCAGTAAAGGTCCGAAGACTTCTTGGTATATCAAAATGCGACGGACAAACTCCTCCACATTTTTTTCTGTAACGCTGCTCATGCCTATGGTCATGGTTGAAAAGATTAGTGTCTCCGTGTAAGCAAAACTTCCATCCCAAGTACATTTTTGTGTATTCCAATTTAAAGCCATTACGCTGCTTCCTCTCTCAAATCTTCAATGAACTCATCGAGTTCTTCTGTGTTGATGTCAAAACAAAACACTTCATATGAACAGTCAAGGTACGCATAGTGTACAGGACCGCTCTTCCATTCATGTTTAGCGATATGAAACTCATCTGATTCGTAGGACTCTAAGTCCTCTGGTAGTTCAATTTCAATCTCACCAAGGATGAAGGATGCAAAGCATTTCTTTCTTGGCCAGCCTCCCAAAGCAAAGCCAAGGTTGATTTCGTACAAGGCACCGAAGTGGCAGATATGCTCCACCACTTCGTTAACTTCCTTGTCTGTGAGTTCTTCTGTACTTGTTTGACGGATTGCATTATGCCAACGCTCTTCGTTCATTGCATAATCATCCGGTAAAAAAGTTACGAACTCACCTGCATAATCCCCTTCGGGGTTGAGGTAATACTCATCCCGCATCTGTTCAAGGTGTTCATCCAGTTTCGTCATCGGTGTTATCCTCATCAAAAAAGCTGTCTGGTACTATGCGTTCATTTGTTTGAATAAACTCAGGAACCCCTGCCCCACCCGAGAAAAGCGTGAGGGTGTGTTTTAACCCATCGGCCATATATGTTATGTTTGTTACCGTATAAAGTTCGCCATCACTCTCCCGTTGGCAATTATCTTCATGGATAAAAATTTTCTTCTTCACGCAGTGTGAGCTTAAGTTAGTCATTGTGCTCTCCTAAATTAAAGGCATTTGTGTTTCATACTTCAAATCATTGTCGGTCATAATCTTATGAGCTACCTTGCAGGCATACTCATTACGACCATCGAAGTTATTATTCTCATATTGGTCCGACTGAAATCTCAGCCATGCGTAACAAAGTTTAGAAAAAGATTGTTGAAGGGTGCGGTGTTGCTTGCCCATAATCTTACAAAACTTTTTAATGCGTGACTCGTTAGCCATTGCGTTAATAAAAGATACCGAAGCCTGTACCAATGCTTCAGCCTCTACGGTTTCTGTTTCTTCCCAACTCATTGTGCTTTCCTCTCTTGTTGTTGTTCAAATTTCTCCCGCTGAAAAAGGTTAAAACCTAAATCGTAAATCTTGTTCTGCTGAGTTCGCATCTGTGCGAGCCTGTCCCAAGATTTCATATTGTAAATATCTGGGTGAAAATCCCAGTCATGGTCTTGATGCTGTGCTTGACAAAGCCTGTCATAATAAGTTGAACAGCTTTCTTCTACGTGCATATCAGGATTTTTCCCGATGAATAAGAAAGCCTGACGAATCAAATCTTTTACACGCAACTCTACCATGCCTCTTGAATGGTAGTCCCAACCACGTCCAGACTCTTTCTTAATTAGTCTTCCGCACCAAGTTCCAGGGATAACATCGTGGTCATCCCACGCTTTAGTAGCCCCTGGTCCAGCCGACCAAAGGTCTAGCTCAGTAGAGTCCTTGTTATAAAAAGTTACGAAGAGTTGGTGACGCTTCAAAGGATAAGAGTTAGCTCTCAACCTCTTCAGCTTACGTGATTCTTTTTTCTGCCATTCGGAATCACAGTAATCTCCCCAGTTCTCCCGGTTAGAATTGTGGGATAACTCTAGCCGGTAAGCTTTCAAAGTTTCATTACCGGCTTTGAAATTAATAGGTTTAGATTTTCTAAACACGTAACAGCAAACAGTCATTTGCTAATCCTTTCTTGTTTATCCAAACACTTTCATAGCTTCGGATATTATATTGATTGCGCTCTTAGTGTACTTGATGTCATCTTCTATATGCCACGCTACCCCGCCATTACATTCCAACTGGGCTTGCATGTACCCTCGAAGTTGTTCGACATCACCCTCAGCCCCACGTACAAATCTGCGTTCTAAACCCATCGATAATTCTACTCGAAGTTTGTCCTCCTCCTCTTCCAAAGTTTGAATGTCTATCACCAGCTTCTGCCTCATGGCTGGTGTGTACCCATGTACCTCAAGGGCTAGGTCTTCCAGCTTTTTGACTTCATTTAAAAGGTTCTCAATATAAGAATCTAGTTCACTCATAATCATACTCCTCAAAGGTGGAGAAGTCGTACTCCTCTAACTTCTCACACAGCTGCATCGTTAGCAGCATGGTCTTGTTTGGGCTGTTCTTGCTACGCCTAATCTCCAGAAGTTTATCCAAGTACCATTGCAGGTACTTAAGAAAAGTATGTGTGTCATCCTCCAGAGTTCTGTTCATCCTATCCACTTTGCCCTGTAGATCTTTAACTTCATCTTCAAGAGATGAATGCTTTCTCAGAAGCACGGCGTGAAGTTGATGGTCGTCCGACTCAATAAAAGTTTCCAGGGATTGCTTGGCAGTCTTTAGTAACTGGACTGCTGAAAGCTTTTCCTCAATGCTCATGGTTTTTATTTCTTCTAAAGTTAAAACGGGTTCTACCATCTGTTACTCACTTTCTTTTCATCTTCTTCATCTTCTTCATCTTCTTTTGCGGTTGCATTCATAATACTTTGTACCTCTACCCACCCTTCACTATGCTCATCGTTTAAAAGTTTTACTAAGTCTTCTATGTTGTTTGGATAATCTACTTCGTAAAGAGTGCACCATTCAGAATGAAGATCACTGTAAACGCACCTAAAGTTTTCAATTGCAGATTTGAAATTAGAATAGTATTCCATTTCTCTGTTATGGTGTTCATCAAAATCTACGAAGTATGTATCACGGACTAACCTATAAATTTTATTGCTCATGTGTTCTCCTTTTGTCGTTTCAATTCTGTGAAATAAAGATCCTTAAGAGGGTTAGACCCGATAGGGCTTGGGTAATCGGAGGAGCATTGAGTAATCATCTCTTCTTCAGGATAAAACTCGCCAAGTCCAAGCTCCCCCTCGATAAAAGAAAGAACCTCATTTAGATCAATGCCCAACTCACTTAGTTGGCAGCAGTTCAAACCACTATACTCAATCCCCTTTTCACGGGCTCTCATTCCTTTACCTCCGTAGTTTTTTAAAATGCACCTAAGCTCATTTCTAACTAGAGTATAACTATTGATTAAGTTTATGTATTTTCTTTCAATCATGTGTCTCTCCTTTAATAGCCAACTTTGGCTATTAGAATGGTGCAACGTCGTGCTTGTTGCATAAGTCAAAGTAAATCGCTGCTCCGTTGCTGCTCAAAGATTTGAAACCTTTCCAAGCTGCACCGGGTTTAAAGTAAGTCCCAATATGACAAAGCCTTCTATAAAAGTCAGAGGCTTGTCCATCGTGATGCTCTCCATAAAAAGCATAGTGAGCCTCCACGATATCAAACCTATCAAACCTAGTGACTGGTCCTTCATTGAGACAGTCGTCGCAAATTGGGTAGTCACCGGGGGATGGAGGAGGTTGAACCTCTCCACACTCATGGCAGTTGTATGTTTCTTTGGTCATGTGTGTTCTCCTTGGTTAGTCAGTCTGCGGGCTGTCTGGCGCAAAAATTTCACGAATGCTGAGTGATTTATGAACTTTCCAGTCACCGTTTGGCCATTTTTTCAAAGCACCCTCAAGAGCTTCACGCTCCGCCTTGAGGTAACAAGCCTTGTTGATGGTTGTGCTTACACGTTTTTTATTTTTTTCATCGATCAAGTAAACAACGTACATTTTAATTTCTTTCGTTTGTTTGTTGGTGGTTGGACACATTAGACCCAGTCATCAAATCGCCACTCACAACTAACCCACAAGCCCTGTCCGTCCCTGTCGTCTCGAACGATTGTAGCCATAAGCACGGCGCTTGCTTTTTTGCCGTTGAGCTTAAATAGCCCACGGGCCACAGGCTTGTAATGAACGCCCCTTAAGGTGAATGGGTCCAACTCAGATAAGTCGTCCGTGATTTCAATTGAAGAGATAAGGCGTACAAAAGTGCTGCGTGCATATCCGCGCTTACCTGGGCAGTTGTGAATGTTGTGCTTTTTCTCATGTGTGTATCGTTCTCTAATCATCGTTCGTTCTTTCGTTTAAAGGCATGTGTGTTTTCCTTGCTTTACTCTTGCGAGCTAAGTGCGTGTTGGTTCCAGAAGTCTCGACACCTTTTGATTTCATCGTGTGGCAGTTCCTTACGCTCCGCATCCCATGCTTCCATAGGTGCAGCCTTAGAACTCCTGGTCCCGTAAACAGTAAAAGCTACCTTGCCTTTGATACCAATGACGACAAGGTTACGCGCTGGTCTGGTCGGCTTATCAATCATACGACTAGGACCAGCCCGGTCGCCGCGAATCTTTAGAAAAGTTTCGTGGTTCTCCACGTTAGGATCTCCAACCGATGGACCATAGAGGGCGCACTGTGCATCCTCTAAGAAGTGAGGCATCTCCAATACCTTAATCATAAACTCTCCATCAGGGAGTTTTGAAATCTCAGGGTGTCGGTTCACCCAGTCAAGTTGTTCTTGTGTAATGTTGTGGTCTGCATGTGCGACCTCGGGGAAGTGCGGTTTCATTGTGTTCTCCTTTGGAAATCTCTTCGCAATGTATTCT
>Ga0208299_1000209_pt1 | contig 56211 bp, 115 predicted proteins | sample 15_taG_FD_184089 | JGI IMG/M metagenome (GOLD analysis project Ga0208299, IMG submission 184089) | Marine viral communities from the Subarctic Pacific Ocean - 15_ETSP_OMZ_AT15312 metaG (SPAdes) (version 2) | ecosystem: Environmental > Aquatic > Marine > Oceanic | place: Pacific Ocean... | reverse complement strand
GGCTTGTCTCATTGACTTGTTCTATGCAATGGTTCTTTGGTATTTCAAGATACACAGTGCAATCCCTATGAGCACGACTTGGGTCTTCGTTGGACTATTGGCCGGCCGAGAGTTGGCCGTCTATCGCTCATTTAATAAGGGGAAAGAGACCAGTGTGATCTTTCCAATGCTCGTTGCAGACTTTTTAAAAATTATGATTGGACTTGGATTGTCCGTCGCAGCGGTGTCAGGTGTTATTTATCTAGATTCTTTATAAAATCATTTGACAAACGTGGGATCCCTTGTTATATTAAAGGTATAAAAAAGGAGAATCAATGTTTATAAATTTATTAAAAGAAGTGAAGATACAAAAGTACATAAGTGACTGTTTGTCAAACAACTGGGCCGGCACCGAATGGGAGGATTACCCTCTCCTAGGAGCAAAGCAAAAGGGCGGATTGGGAGAGCTTTTGATAGAGAACCGTCTGAAAAAAGAAGGAAATCAAGTAACACCATCAGAGAGCACTGACCATGACAGAATGGTGAACAAAAAAAAGCTAGAGATCAAGTTTTCTTTAGCCAGTTCAAACAAAGGAAAGGACGGCAAATTGATAGATCCGGATAACTTCACTTTCAACCACATAGGTTTGAAAAAAGACTGGGATATATTACTATTAGCCGGAATCAACCCATGTCGCAATCAGCTAAACGTACGCACCAAAGACCATTCCTCTTGGCCATCAGAAAGAATCTACTATATTCACAAGAAGGACTTAGTGAGGCACATGGCCTGCAACAAACCGCTCCTTAAACCACAGCAGGGTGGAAAGAAAGCAAATAATGACGATTACATACTAGCTGGTAGGAACAAGTTTTTAGAGTTTATAGAATTACCATATGTACATGAATATAAAGGAGGAAGATTATGATCATACACGGCAATGCGATAGATGAGCTAAAGAAGATACAAAAAGAAACAGTAGATTGTATTATAGCGGATCCTCCCTATAATATTGGAAAAGATTTTGGAAATAATAAAACCAAACAACAAATGGAAGAATACATACAATGGACCCTGCAATGGTATGATGAATGCAAAAGAATTTTGAAACCATCGGGCACCATGTTTATTTATGGATTCAGCGAGGTACTGGCACACATTTCAGTCAACATAGATCTGCAACATAGGTGGCTAGTATGGCACTACACCAATAAGACTGTGCCTTCTTTGAATTTCTGGCAGAGATCACATGAGTCCGTTCTGTGTGTCTGGAAAGATAAGAGTCAAAGAGTCTTTAACAGAGACGAGGTTAGAGAGCCCTATACAGACACCTATGTCAAGGGTTATAAGAACACTAAGCGAACACGTCCCGGAACAAAAGGTCGTTTCGGAGACACAGCCACGAGCTATGTTGTGAACGACAAAGGAGCCCTGCCTAGAGATGTGCTGAAGGTCTCTTCCTTAGCAGGGGGCTCCGGCCAAAGATTCTTTTATTCCCCTAGTTTAAATAAGCTGCTTACTTCCAAGCAGGTTAAGCAGCAAGAAATAAAAGACGCGATATCACATCCAACCCAAAAACCAATAGCTTTGACTGAGAAGTTATTGGACTCCTGTGTACCAGAAGACCCTGTTATTGTTGTGCCCTTTAGTGGCACAGGCAGCGAGGGGTATGTTTGTGAACAAAGGGGCTATAGGTGGACTTCATTTGAATTGAACGAAGATTATGTCAGCATGGGGAATCTTTTGATACAAAATGGGTTCCCAAAAAACAAAAAGAAAAAAGCTTGACAAATATCATAAACGTGTTATGTTATACTTATGAGGTTGAGGACTATATTGAGAGTCTGAGTGATCTCCACAAAGCTTTATTAAGCCTGCTCTTTTTAACAATGAATTATTAACAACGGAGGGTTTTATGCCATACGATTCATACAACAGACACTACACGGATTATCGTGATTTGCGTCTTAAAACTAAACCACAACGTAATCTTTATAATGAAGTTTACGAACCAATAACAAAAACAGTCATCAAGTTTGATTATGACGAGACCGGTGATTCTGAACTTACCCATTATAGATGGGAAGCTGCAAGAACAGAGGAACAGATTAATCATCTTGAAAAAACAGCAAAATTCTACCGAAAACTGTGTTCTTTCCCTGTCGCCATAGGCAGCATGAACTTGACCGGTACACCGAATTGTTATAAAAAAACAATGACTTGGTTTCAAAGAAGAAGATCGGCTCTTGATGCATGGGCTGAATGGGAAGGAGTGGAGATTAATTTCCGCCGAGATTATTATGGTGATTATGTAGACAACGAAGCACAGCAAAAACAAGCACAGAAAGAAAAAGCTAAAGATGAGTTTGAATATATGACCTCTGGCGAGGGGCATAACTTTTATCTAAACGAATTAGCAATAGAAGAAGGGCTTAACAACCATGAAAAGATCTTTGGAGAGAGAGACACATATAGCGATCTTGTCGGCATGAGAGAAAAATCAATTCTCACCGCTAGGCAAAACTTTGCTCGGATTTATGAACGAATTTCCATACAAGCTTCCTCGCGAGAGTATGATTATACATCAAGCCGATATAACACGACGCCAAGCTGTCTAGCAGGCGATCCAACAAAAATTATCTCTTCTATGCGAACTGTGAATAAAGAGATCAAAGACCTAGAAAAAGACCTTGCATACTTCAAGGAAGCCTTTGTCTCCGAATGGGGAGAAAACACCGTTATTGCCACCTTTGATAAGCCCATCAGCGAATTAAGTAAATCAAATCCTTATGCTGAAAAAAGAGTTCTCTGGGAATCTGAACTGGAAAGTGTAAAAGCTACCCGAGACAGCATCACGGAAAGAATAGCATCTTTGAACCAACATCTTGAGCAGCTTGGAACCGAAGAGCGGCTTGTCGCCCAACAAGAGCAGAGAGATATCTTATTCCGAAAAAGATACGAAAGGAAGCTTGAATTGAAAAAAAATGTTGAGGATCGCAAGCAATCAGTAACAGACAAGGAAGAGCTTAGGGATGCAAAGACAGAGATGGAGCGAATCAAAAAATCAAGGAAAGGCCATGGCCACATGTCCTCAAGAGATGAAGAGAAGAAGCTTTATTTAAGCTTGGAAGAAGCTTATGAAGACTTGGTAAAGCTGTATAAGAAAGATAAAAGAAAGCTTGAACCATACAACTATACGGTATCAATCAGATATCAAAAATGGTGTACTCATTCCCGAAACAGGAGGTGGAAATCTCTTGATCTTGACGGCTGGTTCTTGAGAACCTTTCAAGAATAAATAAATTAAAAACCCCTTGGAATCCAAGGGGTTTTTTTAACCCTAGGGCAAGCAAATGAATAAAGAATTTAAAATTGGAGATTTGGTAGTGCATCATAAAAAGAAATGGGGTATTGGCATAGTTGTAGAAGACAGTGGTGTTCTCCCTCGTGTTCTTTGGCCCAAAGGGCTTAATTATGTATGTGGCCACAAACCTCAATTTTTAATAAAGTTAAAAAAACCCCTTGACAAACAAGGGGTTTTTTGTTATATTAAAGACATCAAAAACGGAGGATAATAATGAAATTTGTAAACTTACATGCACACACCGGTGTTGGATCACCATTTGATGGTTTCGGCTACCCTGCTGACCATCTTGAATACGCATATAAAAATGGCCTTGAGGCGATGGCCATCACAGATCATGGAAACATGAATGCTCTCGCCTACCAAGTGGAGCACATCAAAAAGATGAAAGCCGCCGGTAAGAATTTTAAGCCCATCTTCGGAGTAGAAGCCTATTTTATCCCATCAGTTTCCGATTGGAAAGTAAAAATTGAAGAATATAAACAAGACAAGAAGAAGGCCAAGCAGATTGACGCAGGTCGTTCAGGCACTAATATTGAAGCAGACGGTGAATCAAAAGGACTATCAAAGTCCGACATTAACCGTAGCCGTCATCTTATTCTTATTGCAATGAATCAAACAGGACTCAATAACATCTTTAAGATGGTTTCCGAGTCTTATAACGGAGACTATTTCTATCGTAAGCCTCGCATGGACTATGACCTTCTCGCCAAGTATAGCGAGGGTGTTATTGCTATGTCCGCATGTCTTGGTGGAATATATGCCGGTTGTTATTGGCAAGAGCGAGAGAATGGTGCTGAGGCCGTCTTAGATTGCATGCGAGAGACTACTCGCAACATGCAAGATATCTTTGGTGATCGTTGGTATGGAGAGCTTCAATGGAACAGAGTACCAGAGCAACACGAGCTTAATCACTACGTCATTCAGATTGCTGAAGAATTTGATATGAAGCTTGTATCCACAGCGGATTCACACTATCCAAATCCAGATGCATGGAAGGATCGCGAACTATACAAGCGATTAGGTTGGCTTGGTAAGGGTAAGCCGGAATGGTTGGACATGAACATTCCATCTGAGGTTCAGGAGCTTGAGTATGAACTCTATCCAAAGAACGGCGACCAAATGTGGGAAGCCTATCAAACATACTCGGAACAATGTGGTGTTGAGTATGACGATGATCTTGTTGAACAATCAATCAAAGAATCACATCAGATTGCTTTTGAGCGTTGCGAAGACTTCATGCCAGATACCACAGTTCGTCTTCCAGACTTTGTCGTCCCAGCCGGCTATGAAGAAGATACTTACCTTGAGCGACTTTCGTCCGAGGGGTTATTTTCTATTCTCAAGGCCAAAGGCTTGACGCAGAAGCAGACTAAGTCCAAGTCTCTTGTTCGCGAGTATGAAGAAAGACTACAGCATGAACTAAAAGTAATTGCGAACCGTGGTTTTTCAAAATACTTTCTAACTATGAAAGCAATAGCGGATAAAACAAATGAAGTACAATTATCGGGTCCTGGTCGTGGCTCTGCGGCAGGTTCTCTGGTTGCTTATGCTTTGGGTATTACTCAAATTGATCCTATTAAGTATGGACTACTCTTTTCGCGTTTTCTTCGTTCGGATGCGACGGATTATCCTGATATTGATTATGATGTATCCGATCCTATGGTACTTAAGGACATTCTTATAGACCAATGGGGAAGCTCAACCGTCGTTCCTATTTCTAATTGGAATACCCTTCAGCTTCGCTCGCTCATTAAGGACATTTCAAAGTTCTATGAGATTGAATTTCGCGAGGTAAACGATGTAACTTCTAAGATGATGGCCGAGGCGACTCCTATTGCTAAGAAGAAGCATGGCATCAAAGCCGGAGTGTATACTCCTACATTTGAAGAGGTTGTTGAATATTCCGAATCCCTCAGTAACTTCTTTAAGAAGTATCCCCATGTCCAGAGTCATGTTGAATCTCTTCATGGTTCTTATCGCTCATGTTCCAGACATGCCGGAGGTGTTGTAATCGGTGAACAATTAGACAGATTTATGCCTTTGATTTCATCCAAAGGGGTAAGACAAACCCCTTGGTCCGAAGGTCAAAATGTTCGCCAATTAGAGCCTATGGGCTTCATTAAATTTGATATTTTGGGACTGTCCACACTTCGTATGATTGAGGACTGTATTGGAAAGATTCTTCGCCGTCATCATGGGGTTGATAACCCGACATTTGAAGACATTAGCAAGTATTATAACGAGAATCTTCATCCGGATGTTATTGATCTTGACGACCAGAACATTTATAAGAACATCTTTGAAAATGGCAAGTGGGTTGGGATCTTTCAGTTCACAGAAAACGGAGCACAAAGCTTCGCGAAGCAGGTAAAGCCAACCTCTATTATTGATATTTCCGCTATTACTTCAATTTATCGTCCCGGCCCTCTTTCGGCTGGTGTTGATAAAGACTATGTTGAAGCTATACGAAACCCAATGAACATTAAATATCTTCATCCGATTATTGAAGAGGTTACTTCTGAGACATACGGCTTCCTTATTTTCCAAGAGCAAATTGCTATGCTAGCATATCGTCTGGGTGATGGAATTACGATGGATGAGGCAAACCTGCTTCGTAAGATTCTAACCAAGAAGGGAACGGGCAAAGGTCATGAAGTTAAAGATGCTATCTTTTCTAAATTTATTCATGGTTGTATCACCAAGGGAATCAAAGAGCGAGAGGCTCAAAGACTTTGGCAAACCTTTGAATACTTTTCTGGGTATGGCTTTAACAAGTCGCATGCGGTATCTTATTCGGTAATTTCTTATCAGTGTGCTTGGCTGTGTAATTACTATCTTCCGGAGTGGACTGCTGCGTTCTTGGACAAAGAACCAGAGACTCGTAAGGAGAAAGCAATCAATCTTGCCAAGCAGCACGGCTTTCAAATTAAGCCCTTGAATGTCAACTATTCAGAAGATACTTGGAGAATTGAAAATGATCACACCCTTGTCGCTCCCCTCACAGGAATTAAAGGGTTAGGCGACTCTGCTTTTGAGCAGATAATGCTTCACCGTCCATTTAACACCGTTGAAGAGATGTTATTCCATCCGGAGGTCAAGTATGCCAAGCTCAACAAGAAGGCATTTGATGTGTTGTGTCGGGCTGGTGCGATGAATGATTTGATTGATGAAAGGTTCACAGGCGATAAACATTTTTGGTCAGCTGTTGCTGTTGACAAGCCAAGAACAAAGAAGAAACTTGATGAGAATATTGAAAAGTATCGTCCTGAAGGCTCATTTACTGAAGAAGAAAAGATTGAATTCATTGCCGATCTTACCGGAATCTTTCCACTCTCTTCAGTTATCTCATCAGACATACAGCGTAAGCTCGATGTAAAAGGAGTACCTCCTATTTCTGAATACGATTACGATCTTAAAGTATGTTGGTGTATTCCGCGATCTGTTACCAAGAAAGTTTCTAGAAATGGTAAAAACTTCTATGTGGTTAAAGTTATTGATTCTAATTCGGTAGAGACACAGCTTAGATGCTGGTCTGTGAACCCAAAGAGAGATAAAATCCACATCAATCGTCCTTATGTGATAAAGCCAAAATACAATGAAACTTGGGGCTTTTCCACTTACGGTGCCATCAATGCTTCTTGGGTCCTTTTAGGATAAAAGCTTGACAAAACGACAGAACGTGTTATAATATAAATACGTTAAAAAGAAACAAATGGAGGATGACATGTCAACAGAAGAAGAAAGATGTAACAATCATTGGAATAGCTGTGACAAGATTAGATTCTACAGAAGAGAAGATGCTTATGAGTACGCTGGGTATCTTTTAAAAAAGCGTGGATATCACATGCGAGTGTACTGGGATGGTGATTGCAAATGCTATCACCTTACATCAAACTTTTAAACAAAGGAGGAAAGAATGGATGTAACAAATGAAAATCAAGAGGACACACCGCTTCTAACACATGGAGATCTCGCCATGGCGGCATTTTCCTTATCAGAGCTGTTTAATTATTATTTGGAACAGTACAATGCTGAGGAATATGGAGAATTGGATAAAGAACAAGTAGAAAACATGATGAATAATCTAAGAACTGCTTTTATAAAATTTAATTCTCTTTTAGAAACCCTAAACCCACAAGAGGAACCAAATGAAGAGGGCGATTAGTTTTGACGATGTTCTTCTGGTGCCACAGCTTTCCGAGATCTGCAGCAGAAAGAAAGAAGTGATTCTGGATTCCAATTTAGGAAGTATCAAGACCACAATACCAGTAATTTCCAGCCCAATGGATACTGTGACCGAAGGCGACATGGTTTTTCAAATGGATAATGCTGGTGGGATTGGAATCATTCATCGCTATAATTCAATCGAACAGCAAACACAGATGGTTTTGGATGTACGCAGTCGAGGTGCCAACAATGTTGGTGTCGCGATAGGCGTCTCCGGAGACTTTATCGAAAGAGCACAAGAAGCGATTAAGTTCGGTGCAAATTTACTGTGTGTTGACATTGCCCATGGGCACCACATCATGATGCAAAATGCTCTTTCTAAACTAAGAAACTCTATTGGATCTTCAATACATGTTATGGCTGGTAATGTTGCCACACTTCATGGCATAAACGACTTAGCAGATTGGGGTGCCGATAGTGTACGAGTGGGAATCGGTGGTGGTTCTATTTGTTCAACGCGAATACAAACGGGACATGGAATGCCAACGCTACAATCCGTTATCGAATGTGCACAGACAGATCGTTCTGTTAATATTATAGCCGATGGTGGAATAAGAAACAGTGGAGATGTGTGTAAAGCCATAGCAGCTGGGGCTGATTTCGTTATGCTTGGATCTATGTTATCTGGCACCGATGAATCGCCCGGAGAAAAACACTATAACAGTAGGACTGGAAAGTTCTACAAAGCTTATAGAGGTATGGCTTCTGTTGAGGCACAAATTGATTGGAGAGGGCATACATCATCTGTAGAGGGTGTTGCATCCACTGTAGATTATAAAGGACCGGTATCTTCTGTATTAGAGGATATAATAAGAGGAGTAAGATCTGGCCTGTCCTACTCAGGAACAAAGACAATTTCAGAGTTTCAGCACCGAGCTAGGATGATTGAAATAACTTCATCCGGTATGAATGAATCTCGCACTCACATTTTAAATAAACAATAAGGAGATAGAATGAAAGTGAAAATTAAAAAGCTCAGCCCAGACGCTAAGCTTCCAAGATATGCAAAGAAGGGAGATGCCTGTATGGATCTCTACTCTGTGAGCCACACTATTGATAATTATGGTAATGAGGTTCACGACACAGGAATCGCTATGGAGATTCCGGAAGGACATGTGGGTCTTGTGTTTCCAAGATCTTCAATTTCAAAGACAGGACATACATTAAGAAACTCTGTCGGTGTAATTGATTCTGGATACAGAGGGCCCATTATGCTGAAGTTTGCAGCAACACACCCCCGAGGGCAAAACTATCTAGCAGGAGACCGAGTAGGTCAGATAATGATTCTGCCGTACCCCGAGATAGAATATGTGGAGGTCAATGAGTTGTCGGATACCGAAAGGGGCTCTGGTGGCTTTGGATCAACGGGCCAGTAACCACTCAGTTACTAGAAAAACTAAACAAAACCCCTTGACAATCAAGGGGTTTTATGTTATATTATTATCACAATCAAGGAGACAACATGAAAAATTATGTTAATACTATCTTTACTATCAAAGATCTAATGAACAGTGCAACCCCACAGGCACTAAAGAATTATAAAGAACTCATTTCTGGTCTTAAAGTTATTGAAAAATATACTAACCCAATTATTACAAACGGAAGAGTTAACCATTATTGGTTCCAAAGTATACTCACAGCGTTGTCCGACGGCCAGCTTGTTGAAGGTGGTCAAGGAAATTCAGACCCAGATATGTTTTGGAATAAAAAAACAATTGAGGTTAAAGGCTGTACAACCGAAGAACTTGATAACCTTGCTCCAATACGAGTTGGGGCCTCTAAATACTTTGCCAGCAATGGAGGAATAAAGCAGCTCAAGGATTCAGATCAGACACTTTCTGAAATGAAGAAGATCATTTTTAAAGACTCATATCATGATGATTATTACATGCTAACGGAGACTTGTGGTTTGGAATCATTATCTCAAGTTCAAAATGTGAGAATTATCTTTGTTTCAACAAAAATGCTGATTGAAAATCTTATTTCAAATTTGGGCCCACACACCCAAGACCTTCATCACCAGTGGGTAACACCTTCCGGCTTAAATAAAAAGAAGAAGATCAATTGGCCCTTCTTGGAAGTCAATACAAAAGAACTAGTAAGGAGTTTACTATGAGTAACAATGTTAAGAAAGGGCACAAGAACAAGCAATCTTATGCAAACACAAGAACAACCGGTAAAGAACAATATTATACCGAATCCGCAGTTGTTGATCTTTGTTTATCTGAGGTTCAAAAGCACATTGATCTAAATGACAAGGTTATTTTGGAACCTTGTGGAGGGACAGGAGAGTTTATTAAAGGCTTTCAACGACTTGGCATTCAAGATGGCAACATAATTTCTTACGATATTGAACCCAAACACCCAGCTGTTCTTCAAGGAAACTATCTTGAACAAGATATGTCCGATCATAGTGGTCTGGTTTCTATAACCAACCCGCCCTTTGGCAGAGCATCTTCATTAGCTAAGAAATTCTTTAACCATGCAGCAAGTCATTGTGATTATATCTGCTATCTTATTCCAAAAGCTTGGAGAAAGTGGTCTACAATGAATTCATTAGATAAAAGATTTCACTTAATCGCTGATATTGAAATGCCAAAGAACTGTTTTTATTTGCCCGAAAGCAAGAAACAGACAAAGAAAGACGTTCTCAACACAGTATTTCAGGTTTGGGAAAAGAGAGAGACTAAAAGAAAGAAAATTGTGATACCGGATAACAAGCTTGTGAAGAAAGTAATTCCAACAATGAAAGTGGTCAAGGATAAAAATGGCAAAGATGCTCGAAGGCCGGACTACATAAGCGGGGTTAACTTTCAAATGATTGTCTTTGGCCATTCATGCGGTAAGTGGAAGGATTTAGATCCGACACAACAATATGATGCGAAGACAACTACAATGTACTTTACCATTGAAAGAGAGGATGTTATAGAGGCAATGAAAGAGATTACTTTTTCTCATCATTTTAATAACGTTTCCTATGTTCAAGCATTATCACTTCAGGAAATAAACTACGAATTAAATCGGTATTTTGATTTACCGAACTTTAACTTTGAGGACTAATTAAAACATGGCAGATTTTGTTAAAAAGAAGGTACAATTTGTTGATACCGATGTTAGACATGCGCAACTAAAGATTAAATTAGAAAGGGAATCTATAACCCAAGCAGAATTCTTTAGGGCATGTCTAACCGGTATGATTGAAGAAGATCCGGATTTTATAAAATACGTTAGAAAATACAAAGAGAGCAAAGGCATCGGGCGAAAAAGGGATGCCAAAATTTTAGAAAAAGAAGATAAGGCAAGTGACAATCTTATGGAAAGGTTCGGAATTAAAGATTCAGAGTTGGATAACATTTTTGATATAATAGCCGAAGAACACCCAGATTTATAAACTTTTTGCTTTTTAACTTCTATTTATTGTGTTATAGCATTTTAAGGAGATTATATAATGTCTAAAAAACTTTTATCAGAGGCTCAGATCCGTCGTTTTCAGAGTCTTGCAAGCATCAGTTCCATGAACGAGATGTACTCTTACAACGAAGAGGAAGAAGCCGCTGAAGAGATGGCTGACGAGATGGACATGGAAGACGAAGCACCAGAAGCAGAACTTGCACCTATTGAAGATGCACCAGAAGCTGCCGAGGAAGAAGAGTCTGACGTTGAGATCGAACAAAGCGACATTGATGCAATTGCAGATGCTCTTAGTCTTCTTCAAGACAAGCTCTCTCCTTTGACCGGAGCAGCTTCAGAAGAAGCAGAACCAGCCGACATGGAAATGGCAGATGAAATGCCTGCACCAGAGCTGGATGACATGGAGATGGATGTCTCCGCTGAAGAAGAAGCAGAAGAGGAAATAATGGAAGAAGACATCATTACCGCTGCTCTTCAGGAAGTTGAACTTGAACTTTCAGAAACTGAGATCGTGAATGAAGTTGCCAAGCGTGTTGTACGCCGTATTCTTGAAGCAAAAAATGCAAAAGAATTGCTCGACAAGGCCCTTGGAAACAAGTAATTTAATTTTAAAGACAATGTGATTACATAATGGAGGATGGGTGGTTAAAGCTCATCCTCTTTTTATTTGGAGATAAGTTGACATTTTTATCATTCATTTGTATATTTGGAATTGGCTGGTGTTGTAGCAACATCTTTACCTACATTTTTTCACTAGGGTCTTCTGCTATACTTTTGAAAAGAGTCTTAGCAGAGACTCTTTTGTTTGTAGCAGCAATGGTCCAAGATACTTACGAGCTTCAAGCACTTAAGAGATATGAACTTGAGCGAAGCGGAAAAACAAAAGAGTCTATTGAACTTCAAAGAAAGATCGATGAAAAAGAGATTGAAATTTTTAAAAGAAAGATTGTGCGTACGATAAGGTCTAATTTCCCTAGGGCCTTTTCTAATTTAATAGAGTTTGATAATTGGGAAACATTAATTAAAAACATACAAAAGCAAATAAAATAGGAGGCTAAATGTTTAAAATGATCAGCAAGAAAGACAAGAAGGCAAAGCCGGTTCCAATTAACGAAGCGGATGAAACGGATAATACCGCTAGTGAAGAAGATGCCGAAGCAAAAAGGCAACTTATGGAAATATTAGGCGGAGCAGCCGAAGGCCAAGACCTTAGAACCATGATGTTATATGGTGATGTTAACGAAGAACGAGCCGGAGACATGGTCGCTGGCTTTTTGATGTTACACGGTAGCCGTAAAGAAGGTGAGGATGTCGACAATTCTATTAGATTTTACATCTCAACCTATGGTGGATCAGCAGACGACATGTTTTCACTTTATGATATTATGAGAATGGTTAAGAGAGATTGCGACATTGAAACTATTGGAATGGGCAAGATCATGTCCGCTGGGACCTTAATTTTAGCCTCTGGCACTAAAGGTCGCCGCAAGATCATGAAAAATTGCAGGGTGATGATTCATTCTGTTTCAGCAGGCAATTTAGGAACAATTCATAACTTAGAGAACGAGCTAGAAGAAATACAACACCTGCAAGACATGTATGTAAACGCCCTTGCAGAAGAGACACACATGACCAAGAGACAAATCAGGAAGCTTCTAGATCAAAAAGTCAATGTGTACCTAACAGCAGCTGAAGCCGTTGAATATGGCCTCGCAGACGAAGTTATATAAGGAGTAACAAGATGGACGCAGAATTTTATAATGAAGCCTCAGCGACTCGACTTGGTTGGACACCCGACTGGTTCGGATGTTCTGAGTTTGATGAAGGTTTGACGAAGGCAATTAAAGCTTATCAAAAGAAAATCGGCCTCAAGGCTGACGGCCTTTGTGGTCCCGGAACTTATAGAAGAGTCTGGACTGATAGACAATCTGACATGGAATACCGAAGAGACAACATCCAAGGACATGAGAATACAAGTATCATGTATAACAGTGATTACTTTGACATTGAATGGGATAGAGTATATCTTCCATTTATGTTTGGTGGAATGAAATCCACTAAAGGCTACAAGAAGGTAGTTGAGAAGAGAGACATAAAGAATTTCGTATGTCATTGGGATGTTTGTTTAAATTCAAAATCAACATTCCGAGTTCTTGAAAACCGAGGTCTATCGGTTCATTTTCTGATTGACAACGATGGCTCAATCTATCAGCTGTTGGACATGAATCACATAGCCTATCATGCGGGATCATCCAAGTGGAATGCAGCATCAATTGGTGTTGAGATTGCAAACGCTTACTATCCAAAGCATCAAGCTTGGTATGTCAAGCACGGCTTTGGAGAAAGACCAGTTTGGGATAATGCAAAAGTTCATGGTTCCACGCTCAAGCCATTCTTGGGTTTTTATGATGTTCAGCTTGAGGCCCTTAAGGCACTTATGAAAGCAGTCAATAAAGCAGCAGATATTCCCCTGAAAACACCAGATTCAACAACTACTTATAGTACAGCAGTTAGAGGCACCTATAAGGGATTTATCTCTCATTATCATCTTAAAAAGACTAAGATTGACTGTGCCGGACTAGACATCGCTAAGCTTATTGAGGAAATAAAGAATGATTAAGTTAGATAAAAAGACAGTAGATCAACTCATACAAGAGGTTTTAACCGAGGTTGCACAATTACCAGCAGATGGTTATAAAGTCTCCGGAGATCTTCCTTATGTAGTTGGAACAGCAGATACACAACAAAAGCATTTAGATGCTCTCATGAATATTGAAACACCAGAAGATGTACTGAACAACGCTGATTTGAAAGAGCTTATTGACAACCCAGAAGATATAACATTTGATCACATCCGTGCAGTTAGAGGTCTGATAAAAGGCTTCCGTGCTGGCTTTGGCCCAAAGAAGGACCCTAAGTATACCCCAGAGAGCCCTGAAGGCATTGAAGCCAAAGCAGCCATTGATGCACTGCTGGCTGTAGAGGACGCATATGGAAGCTATATACAAAGCTTCAAGCAACCAGAAACATCAGTTACTGATGCTGCATTTGCATCCGGAAGAGCAGAGCTTCCAGCAAGTGGAGGAACGGCCCCTTTTCCCGCAGAGCAATTAGCGATCGTACAGAGAGCGATGGAAGGAATAGACACCGGTGATTTTGAAGGAAGAATGGAAAGACTCAGCGAAATCTCAACTTTACTTTACGAAGTTAGTATTGATAATAATACCGCGATTGAAGAGTTAAAAGCAAAACCAGTTTCACAAAGTTTAAATGATATAATGTTGGTAGATCTTTTCAACTATATTGTAAAAGACATGGACGCTGGCTCCGGTGGATACTTATTTGAATATTTCCTTTCATTATTGTATGAGGGAAGGGGAGCAGGGAAAGAAACAACAGCAGCCGGAAAGATGGCTGCTACTGACTTTGTAACTAAAGAAGGTGGAAGAGGAAGTGCTAAGTATTATTCTCAAAAAGGAGCGATTAGTCAAAGCCCAAAAGGCTTTCCGATTGGAGAGAGTATAAGCTATGTAATTGCGATCAAAAAAGAAGATGAAAGCCAGATTGGCCAAAAAGGTTCTGTCTCAAAAGCAGATCCGGCAAGACTTGTCGCAGTTGATATTTATGTATTTGATGTGACAAGAGAAAACGAAATACTATTCACTTCAAAAGGAATAGAGGTTGAAACAAACAAAGCAGGCGAACTTAAGCTAGGAAAGCTTGTTGGTGAAAATAGCTTTGTCGGTACCATCCGTCTTTGTGCAAGTCCAACTTCAAGCTTTGAGGATGTCTTAAACGCTGCTATGGAAAATGCCGAGGCTGAATTGCAAAACGCTTTTATAGCTATGAAGGATATTTTTGAATCTCTAAACATCGCAAAGACGGGTGTTAAACAATATATTTCAACCGGTACACTTGAGTTTGGAAACAAAGCGTTTACAGAGATGGCTGAAGCCGAAGAAGAATTTAGGGAACTAGTTCAGGAGCTTTCAGCCGATGTGGGATACGGAAAGCTAGACACTGGAGCAAACTCAAGGATTGTTGCTAAGGAGTCCAAGCTTCAAACTCTTGATGAATTAATTCTTGAAGTTTTAAAAAATAATTCTTGACAAATAACCCGTAAGCGGTTATAATATAAGCATAAAGTGTTAACCATGGAGGCCAAATGAACAAACACTACGTGAATGGCTATGAGCTAAGCCAAAAGATTATCGAAGGAGTAGACATCCTTGCTGATAATGTGGGCTCAACCCTCGGACCGAAAGGACGAAATGTGATTTTATTTCACAAGGAACAAAACACTCCTGTTATTACAAAAGACGGAGTAACAATCGCAAAGTTTATTGAACTTGATGATCCAATTCAAAATGTTGGAGCACAGATTGTTAAACAAGCAGCAGAGCAATCTGCAAACACTGCTGGTGATGGAACAACCACAACAACTGTTCTTGCACGAGCAATGATTAAAGGAGCACAGAAGTATATTGCAACTGGTGTATCTCCTATTGAGATTAAACGCGGAATGGATAAGGCATGTGTATTTATTGTTGATAAGCTAAAAGAGCAAGCAAACCCAATCCGATCCAAAGAAGACATCATGCATATCGCAACAATCTCTGCGAATAATGATGAAACAATTGGAAACTTAGTTGCAACTGCTGTCGATTCAGCAGGTAAAGACGGATCTGTGATCATTGAAGAGGCAAGATCAATGAAAACCTCATTGGATCTTATTGAAGGGTTCAGGTTTGATTCTGGTTATGCCGCAACTGCATTTATAACGAATGAACGAACAGGTTGTGTTGATTATGACGACCCTCTGATTCTGGTCACGGATCAGAAGGTTGAATCAGTAGAACAAATTTATCCAACATTAGAGTTAGCAGCGAGGGAGTCCCGACCTTTAATTATCGTGGCCTCCGAAGTGGAAGGGCAAGCCCTCGCTGCCCTTATAATGAATTCTGTTCGTGGAACCATGAAGGTAGTGGCTGTAAAAGCCCCAAGATATGGCGAAGAACGTCGCAGTATACTAAAAGATTTGTGCTTGTCAACCGGAGCCACCCTACTATCAAGGGAAGATGGTTTACAACTAAAAGATGTTAAATTAGGGCACTTTGGACAGTCTAAATCGGTATCTATCAGCAAGGGCTGGACTACTATAGTTGGAGGTAAAGCAGATCATGATGAAATCGACAAAAAGATCGAAGCGATCAAGACAGAAATTACACAGACCGATTCTCTTAAGGAGTGTGAACGCTTACAAGAGAGAATTACTCGTCTTGCATCTGGGGTTGCTGTCATACGAGTCGGTGCTGCTTCTCAAATTGAGATGATTGAAAAGAAACATCGGGTTGAAGATGCCCTTGAAGCTGTCCGTTCTGCGCAAGAGATGGGTGTTATTGCGGGTGGTGGATCTGCCCTTGCTAAGATAAGCAAAAGCAATCTTCTTATCGGGGCACAAAACGTACAGCAGCTTGGCATTGATTTGGTACTTGATGCATGCAAATCACCATTAAGACAAATGTGTGAAAATGCCGGCGAACCCTATCAAATCATTCAAAATAATGTTGAAAATTCAAATGAAAATGAAGGATACAACTTTATGAATGGCAAGATAGAAAATCTTATAGAAACAGGTGTCATAGATCCGGTTAAAGTGACAATTTCTGCGATTGAAAACGCTGTATCTGTTTCCTCGACACTAATTACCACCAACTACGCAATAGTTAAAGATTAGAGTCTAATTAAACAACGAGGTGCAGCATGACAGAAGAACAGCTACAAAATCTAACTACTGCCATTTTGGAGATGAAACACAACTTAGAAAGAATGGCAGAAAAACAATCAGAAATGGTTGATGATGTTAAACAAATTAAAAAAGCCGTATATGATCCCGAACAGGGTCTTTATGCTCGTTTGAAAGCTTTAGAGCAGTGGAAAGGCGCCACAACTAAAATTATGTGGGTAATTATGACCTCGATTGTTGGTCTTCTTACCTCAACATTTTATCAAAGCTTTCTCTCTTAACAAAACAAAATAGGAGGTTTTATGAGAGTTAGAATTAATTATGCCGTTGAGGTGGAAGAAGTATTACAAGAGGTTGAAAGGATCGTTCAAGCTTCAAGCAAGAGATTACGAAGCAAAATCAACAAGCTTGATCAAAGCTGTGCCGGATTACAAGATGAAGACACAGAAGAAGCAATTGAAGATATTATTTCATTAAGAAAGGAGTTGGCTAGACATGACCAAGCACTCGACGATTGCTACGCAATCTTACAGGGGTATATCGGACTACTTGATAGTAGCCTTCAACCAAACAACCCAGAAGAAGGAGATAGCGATGAGCCACCGCAGACTAAAGACGGGTGATCTTGTGCATGTTCCATCAGATGTTTATCGTTTTAAGAAAGAAGACCTGCAATTGGACTTCTTTTCTTCTATAAAAGCTACTGATGTGCCCATGCTTGGATTATTTCGAAAGTATTTGAGCGAAAAGCAGTGTTTGGTTACATTCGCTGACGGTGAGTGGATTCTTCCAATTCGCTATGTATATGAAATACAAAAGGAGAGTTACTGTGCTTGAGCTAATAACAGTTTATAGTGAACAAAAACAATATTATCTTAGTAAGATCGTTGTTAACCCAAACTTTATTTCTTTAATAAAGCCCTTTGGCGAATACGACAACGCTCTGAGGGAAGGAAAGATGAATCTAAACTTTGACGAGTCAGTTCGTTTTTCTGAGATAACAATGTCCGGAAGGGGTGGTTTTGAAAAATACATTGTCGTTGGATCGCCAATGCAAATTAAAGAAAAGCTCAACAGGGGCAAAATACAACTATTAAAGGATTAGGAGAACACAATGATTTGGTTATTATCTATGGCTTTCGCCTCACAACTAGCAGTCCCAGAGACTTCTTATGTTGGAGCCACAATACTTGAGGGGGATGTTGATGTTACATTTGATCACATCTATAACATTAATTACGAAGCAGACACAGAGACTTATGCTTTCTTTGAAGGCAATACTCTTTATGTTGGCAACTCCGATGAATATGGAAACTCCGTTGATGGAATCATTGAGTTCTTCTGGTTTCAATCTTCAATTGATAGAGGGTCTGACTTCTATGTAGCAGTTGTAAAAACTAGAGCAACTCCCGGAAGGGATTGTCCCGCATGGCAAAGCCTTTGGTTGTCCCGAGACTGCGAACTGTGGGCTGATGACTTGCAAGACTGGGGAGAACACCCTGTTCTCTCAGTAGAGGCAGTAACCGATGTCACAAGAGAAGCAGGTGCTTTCCGATGGGATTGGGCTGTTCCTTTTGAGAACTATGGCATCGATGCTTACGGACAGATCACACTCTCTAACCAGTATGGTATCGGCTTAAATGCTGAAGGTGCCGTTATGGCACACGGAGAGATTCCTCTAGACGAAAGTGGAAACGTTCAGGCTGCTGGAAATGTACAAACCAAAGGCTTTGTCAACAGTGACTATATGGTTCAAACACAGTATGAAGTTACTCTCTACGAATGGGATGTTTATGTAAGTGGACGAGCCGATCTGATGGCTTGGGATACCTATCTTAATTTAGGAGTCCGAGCCAATCAATCTGCTTACCATGAATACTTTATAAGTATCCAAGTGGAAGAAGGAGAAACCTTTATGCTTGATGAGCTAAACTTCTCTTCAAATTTTGACACTGGGGACATCAACCCGTTTGCCTCAGAGATTGGTTTATCCGTTCAGAATATAGAAATCTCCGCTCCATTTTGGGAACCTGAAGAAGACTATGAAGAAGGGTGGAACTACGATGATGAAGAAGAAAACACCGAACCGGTTGAAATCCCTGTTGAAGATGAGGACACCGGCATCGCGGAAGAACCACTAGAAGAAACTGAGGAAGCCGAAGAAGAGATGCCATCAATTAAAGAAAGACCAGCAGTGGTCAATAGTGGATGTAATACATCTACTGGATGGATTTGGGCTTGGGTGTTTGGTTTGATTGGTATGGCTCAAAGGAGAACAAGGTGATAACAGCAATGGGCGATGTTATGCGAGAAGCATACAAAAGAGGTTGGATAACAACTAGAGATGGAAACATAAGTCTTAGGAGAACAGACTCCGACATTATGTATATAACTCCAAGCGGTTGGAGAAAAACAATAATTCACCCTGAGCATATGTTGAAGTGTAAGCTAAATCCAAATAACCCCGAAGAGCCAATCTACACGATCAATGATTCTGGTAAAAGCAAACCATCAGGTGAATTAGAGATGCATTATCTACTACAAAAAGATGCGACATCAACTCAAGCAGTGGTACATCTACATCCGACACACATAGTCGCTGCTCTCTTTGCTGGTTGGGATTTGCAAGCCTTGGCAGAACAGTTCCCCGAGGTTAGTCGTTATACCGTTGTCGGACCATCAGTCCCCGCATTGCCAGTTACTTCAAAGGTTTTAGCCAGTGCGACTTATCATGCCATGGTGCAAGATGGAGAAAGACTTTATGATATTGTAGGCCAAACAGCTCATGGAGTCTGTGCGGTCGCAGCTAATCCATGGGATGCATTTGAACACATTGAAAGACTTGAACACATTTGTCAAATAGCTCTGGCTTCAGGAAAGGATCCTGAGTCCATTGTTGTAAGCGAGATCTAAAAGCACATCATCATCATAGATCTTATAGCATTCCAAGGCCATTCGCAACTCAAACATCATGTCTCCGTTACAATAAGGCTTATAAATGTCTTCAATGTTGTCGGTGCCGATACCAACGGTTAAGCCCCATTCCAACATTTCGTCAATAGGCGTCATAGAGTTGTGAGTGGGGCTTAGTCGTTCTGTTCGTTGGTGATCAATCCATGCCGATGGGCAGGAGATGAACTGAAGTCCAGCATCTTTAGATAGTTCATAAACATAGTCTCTGTATGTCTTAGAGTGACATGCAAGAGAAATAGAGTGTACAGCAACAACCTGACCTTGGAGGCCATACTTGATTGTTCTATGAGCAAGCCACTCAGTCTCTTGTTCCTCATCAGTATTCAGCTGATCTACATGAACATGAACCTTCTTCCCAGTCTCTTGTGCTGTTCTAAAGAGAATGTCCAAGTGTCGCTCAGGGTCTTCATCTGACTTTGGAAGCCCTCCGAGGAAATCCAAGTTTTCTATATTGTTTTCAAATAGAGCAAGGTTCTCCGGTGTAAACCCACCAACGGTTTGGTTTCCAATGTGTAGATCCACACCATGGTCTTTAAGTACCTCTTTGGCTCTTAACGCCCCATGTAGTGCTTTAGCGTGTATGGTGCTATCAAGATCAATGAAAGAGATTATCGTATTGGTGTTGTATTCTTTCTGCTTAAGGCATGCCGCTAGGATGTTTGTATAGTAATTGTACTGAGACAGGCTTCTTTTAACTTCATTTACAAGTACCCATTTCTTCTCTAGGTGTTTTTTGATGTGATTTTTGTCTGTGAATTGAACTGTTCCTGCTCTATCAATATGAGCATGACAATTTATAAATCCATTGTTCAATTTTGATTTAAACTGTATGAGAGACATCGATAGTAAATAGCTGCCAAATCAAAAACCGCAGGAGATTCTAAAAGGCCGCCCCTAGTTACTTATGGAGGGTCAGCGTTATGATTTGGTTTTTTTTAACGCTATTAGCGTGTCAGGTTTTTTATTACGAGGATGAAACTACCAAAGATTTAGAAATAGCAAAAGTTGCAAGTTCTTATAACAGTGGAATCAATGCAGCAGCCGGTTCCTCAGTTAGAATCGACGTTTATGCCGGAGGTCACAAATCAGGACATGGTTCTGGGAATTTATTTAAAATTGGTACCAAACGATTTGTTATAACTGCTGCTCATGTTATAGAAGACAGTGAAGCAGTTGTTATCCGAGAGAAAAATAAAAACCTAATACCAGCAGATGTTGTATGGGCAAATTTACACAATGACATAGCGGTGTTATTACCACTGGATGATTTTGAATCAACCAAGGCGATTTCGTATGTTAACAACAGAAAAAGAAACCTAGACGGAGAAAAACTCTATCATCACGCATACCCAAGTGAATATGATGGCTTATTGGTTGAGTCTTTTGTGTCAAAATCAGGATACTTTAATATAATTGTGCAGTCTCAAGCATGGTTTGGTTCGAGTGGCTCTGTGGCATTTGACACCCGAGGCAGAGCAATTGGTATTGTACATGCTATTAATGTTGAAATGAATCCGGCCACTAACTTGCCGGATTTTATGGAAAGCATGGTCTTTATCAACAGGCTTTTTGACTTAAGTAGAAAAGACATTTTGGGGATCTTGAAGGATGGAAATTCTAAAAGTCGGGACCCTAATTGAAGATAACGGCAAGTTGGGAATCATTGCTCGGGTGATCCGAATGGGCCGTATAGAATTCAATAATGAATTGCTAAGTTGGAGGGATAACTATGAAATCCACTACTTAGACGGGATGGTAACGGTCATTGGTGTCAAAGCGTTCCAAAGATTGGTTAACGAAGACAAGATTCAAATCATTCTTGAGCCTTCTACGGTACTACTACCCCCCTCCTCATCGCCTACCGGAGGGGTGGCATGAGGTGTAGGAACTATCATGAGTATGAGGAAAAGATAAGAAAGTTACCCCTTCCGGAATCCATGGAAGAAAAGATTGTCTATTTTCTATGGCTTGATGACCAAGTTATGGAACTGTGGGCAGAGTATCTAACCATGAAGTGTCAAGCTAATAGTCTCACACCGATTGATCTATCCTTAAATGATAAAATGAACGATAAAATAGAATTGATTGAATATTTTGAAATGTATTTAGATGCAATACGTCTGCACATCACTTATAATCAGATTGATGAGTGGGTTACACTTCACGATCATTCAAAAAAATTCATTTATAATCGCTTTTAGCTTGACAAACCTTCTGAGTGTGTTATAGTTATATTAAGAACAATGACAAAAAACAAAAGAAATTATAAGAGTGTCAACGAGATGATTAATCGCATTTTGTTCATCAAAGGTTGGAAGCGTAACGGACAACCAACACAGGGCTGGCTGGTAATGCCACCAGAAACAGGTGATCCCAAGGTCACTAGATCTTCCAAGAGAAAAAAAATGAAGCTTAAACTTAACGATGCAATGCGACCATTAAATAAATTGAAGCTTAAAGCTGACAATACAATAGTATTACCATCCTTGGGAGATTTGGTAACACACAGGGAACATCCCCTTGGCATCGGATTAGTAGTAGAAAGACACCCAGTACAAAGAGCGTTCCGAGTACAGTGGCTAGACAATCCCAAACTAAATCTCTTTATTGATGAAAGAGTTTTGTTCCCTATAAATAAGGAACGCACATATGAGAGTGACGATTTATGATCTTTCGGACATAAACTGTCCTTGATGATACTGAGCCGGCTTGATACAATGTTAATGAAACCGAAGGAAACACTATGAGATTTGAAACTGGCGATTTGGTTCTGTTCTATTTTGATGATGAGCATGATCCTCTTAACATTGGTCTTGTCAATAGCAAGTTCGGCCACGATTTGTATGAGATCTTGTGGTCAAATGGTAACATGACCGTTGTTCACAAGAACCGTTTAATAAAAGTGGACAAAAAATGCCCTTGAAGCTTTAGAATAACAGATTATGATTTAAAAGTCAAATAAAAATGGAGAAAAAATTATGATAAGAACAAGATTAAGTGTAGGTGATCTTATAAATGTGACCACTAGTGGCAAATGCTTTCTGATAACAGGGCAAAACGCAAGGGGTTTCCTTTGCCGACTCTCTTCCGCCAGCAGCTCTAGACTCATACCTTATAGTGAGTGTATGAAGAGATATAATACTGGGATTTGGATGAAATCCGATCAATATCCGGAGGAAGCATGCAAGTAGGTGACTTAGTGCAATGGCACAACAAGCCCCACTTATGGGCTATTATTTTAGATACAAGTCGAAAGCTATCTGGTAAGAAGGGTTGTATTAAAATCATGTGGATAAAAAATAAAGAAGGGTTTGAAATAACCAGTGCTTTTTGGGCCCATGAAAGTAACATAGTTCCACTTAAGACAGGAGCCGCTGATGAATGAGATTTCAACAGGTGACTTGGTGTCAATAAAACATTATGGAATTAAAGGTATGTTTCTGGTATTGGAAACAGATTGGAGTGATGAAGATGGCTGGTTGGCAAGATTATTAAAAGTTGGCACAGCTGTAGACATTCGTGGATGGATGTCTGTGGGGTTGTTGGAGAAAGTTGGACAAAAAATGACCGAGACAGATGCAACAAACAGGCTATAATGTAGTTATACTTAAAAGGAGATAAAATGGCTATCAATGCAAGAAAATATAAAAGAACAGTCAGCTGTAGCTACTGTAGGCAACTAGGACACACAGTTACTGGTTGTGCTCGCATCCCAGTAGATGGTGCACTAGCAGAGAAAAAAGAGGATGCTGGTCAAGCACTCAACTATGTAGAAAACTATGCTCTGCAAAGATGGAGAAAAAATCAAGAAATAAAAGAAAATCGTTTAAAAGCCCGACCTACACCAAAGCCCAGAAAATGTGGTTTTTGTTTGTTAGAGGGACATACCCGAAGACACTGCCAAACTTTGGATGACACTAGAAAAATTTTGTTGCGTGCCAATAGAGTATGGCGAACCCTCTGGACAGAGGCATCTATAAAATATGGATTTGCTCCTGCCTCTTTGATAAAGGTCAAAAACAGCAGCTTCTATTCCAGCCGCAGAGCCGAGGTTCCTAGGGAGTGGATCGGTTTGGTTGGCAATCAGGTGCCGGATAACCTGTCTGTTTTTGCTATAGCAAACGACTACGACATGAGGCAGGAAATTGTTATCCCTTTAGCCTCCGGAGCAGAGCCCAGCTTGAGGATAAAAGAATTTTTAGGAAATCATGAGCTAGGTACATTCTTGTCCGCTGGGTATTCATGGGGATATGTTGATAACATTGAGGTTTTATCTCAAAGTACTTACCAATATCCTGTCGAATGGGTTGAAGCTCCTCCCAAGGATTTAGAATATGTATTGAGAAGGTGGAACAGCGAACGGCTCCAGCGTTTTATGACCAAAGTGGAACAGTTTGGTGTCTATGCTGCCACTCATTGGGGAATAAGCTAAATGAAAAAACCAGCACCCTATCCCTTTACAGAAGGTTGGGACATTGATTACACCAAACGATGGGGCCATTTAAAAGTAGGAGCATTAGTTTGGATCAAGAGTAGCACTTGGGACTTACCGAAATATGGTACTATGGCACTCGTAGCAGAGAAGGTTGATAAGAATGGGGATGTTTATGTGATTTGCACTGGTGGTCGTGAGTTTTGGCTGTCGGCAGATGCCAAGGTTTGCACAGTCCAAGAGGCTCGTTGGTATGGCTGGTGCAAATAGGTAGTCTCATTAAGTGGACACCGTATGTCATAGACATGCGAGACTTTTATGGTGTTATCATAAAATTAGAAGGTGGAATAGTTGTTATTCACTGGAATGATGGTGAGGTTTCTAGCCTCCGAGAGAAGTCTTTTTGGCAAGCAGTGATGGATGGAAGGTGTGAGGTGTTATGCGAGTAGGTTCTTTATGTAAAGTAGTAAACAATGCCTATCACATTTGGGACGCTGGGCATGTATTAGAGGACGGCACGCTGGTGATTGTATTGACCCACACTGGTGCTACCCCCCTGTATGTTATCGTGTTTAATATTGCGGATGGGCGAAGGTACCACCTAAGCAAAAGTGAATTGGAGGTGTTATGCGAGTAGGAGATTTAGTGTGGGCTTGCACAAGTGGTGTTATTACACGACCACCTGTGTTAGCTATTATTGTTCGCTTCCATGCGAACCACAAAGTATGCTATGTAAATTTTGTGGATAGTGGTAGCGAACACAAGTGGAAAGTGGATAATCTGAGGGAGGTACTATGCGAGTAGGAGCATTAGTAAAAAACGAAGAGTATGGCACGCTCGGTGTGGTTACGGAAACAGGAGATGTTTGGGCTTATGTCACATGGCTTACCATGCCCGATCTAGATCCTGTTTGGTATATAATTGATTTGGAGGTACTATGCGAATAGGAGATTTGATAACTGTAAGCCCTAAGTGGGGCTTCTGCTATCCAGAGCTTGTAGGTAAGCTTGGGCTTGTGACAAACATAATCGGAGGCCCTAGAGTGCTAGTGCAATTCATGGTAGGTAATCACTATCGGATCATAAGCGGCCACCACCTCCAGATAGTAGCGGACAAAAATTGACCAAGACAAACCAGAAGAATAGGTTATAATTTAAACATAACGAGGAGATAATATGCAAGTAGGTTCATTAGTAAGACATAAGGACTATGGCGACATTGGAGTTGTAACCTACATCGGAGAGTGGAAGCTCACCTTTATCCTCACCGATGGCTCTAAGTGGGTTACATATCATAACAGAGTGGAGATATTATGCAAATAAAGATAGGTGATCTAATTACGACAACTTGTAGTACTTATATCGGACTTGTAGAGGGTTTTGATTTAGATCTGTGGGAGGTTTATATTCGCTGGGCAGACGACTCAGATGGTATGAGCTGGTCGTGTGAAAGCCCAGTCAGTATTTTAGTTTTTAAAGAAGGCAATTGGTACAAAGGAGAGACATTGTGGAAATAATGTTTAAAATTGGAGATCTTGTAGCTATGCGAGGAGTGTGGGGTTCACAGGTGCCTTGGATGGTTGGCATCGTTCTAAAGGCAAATGAGAACGGCACATGTCATGTACAATGGAGCCTAGGCCCGAGCAGCTTTACTGAATGGGTTCATGAAAATAGACTGTTTCCCTATAAGGTAGTCGCCTCGCTGATTGAGATGAACCGGACAATAAATGACCAAGACAAACCAGAAGAATAGGTTACAATATCTACATCAGCAACAAAGAGGTTTAGATGTATACAGATTTTAAGGTTGGAGACTTGGTTAGAGGCATACATGAAGATTTTGTCGGTATGGTTATAGATTTTAGAAATGCATGGACAGGCTCAGAGGTTACGGTGTTGTTATTGAACCCTCAGCTACAGCGTGTTCGTGTAGCCTATATATTTGAGGTAGAACTATTATGCAAGTAGGTGATTTAGTAATACATTTCGGTAAAGAGTGTGGTATCATTATTCGTTTTCGGTCTTGCAAATGGGATGGGGACACAGCAGATGTTCTCTTCAAGGATGGCGAGTATCAAGTAGAATGTGCAGATTTGGAGGTATTATGCGAATAGGTTCGTTGGTAAGGATACGACAATCATTTAGTCAAAGTAAAGTTGGGAAACTGGCTATCATTGTGGACAAATGGAATGCTTGGAATGTAGTAATCAACATAGTAGATACTGGGCAACAATTTGAATTTGATATTAGAAAACTGGAGGTAATATGCGAATAGGAACATTAGTAATATGGACAGCTCATAGTGACGAGGACTATGGTTGTCTTGGGGTTGTTTTTAAAGCAGACGAGTGGCATTTTTCGGTCAACTGGGCTGATGGAGAGGTCGTGGACTACGAGTATGGGCACAAACATACAAATTATGTGGAGGTATTATGCGAATAGGTGATTTAGTTAGAGTATGTGATCGTTTGGACTTTATCTACCCCGAATATAGAGGGGTAGTGGGTATTATTGTCGATATAAGTGATTTAGGACGCAACAAGAGAGTAAGATGGTTTCACTCTGTTATTCGTGGAGAAGAATACACAGTTATGGACGAAAGGTTCTTGGAGGTGATCAATGAAAATAGGTGACTTGGTGAGAATAAAGAATGAACATATTGACGAAGACTATCTCAAAGATCTTGCTTGGGATTCATACTGGACAGGTAACCCGACACCCCCTCCCGAAGATAAGTGGATAGGATTAGTCATGGACTATCTCCTAGAAGATGGAAAGATCGTTGACAATATGATATACATACAGTGGACATGGAGTGGTCGTACCGTACTAGAGTACACTGAGCATTTGGAGGTAGTATGCGACAATTAGTTTACAAGGTTGGAGATCTTATCATCCAATTGAGGACAGGTAGACTTGGTTTGATAACAAAAATGGATCAAGACAATCCTTGGGGTGTCACAATTCAATGGGTGGACAACGACACCACACAGATCATGCACTGGACAAACATCGTCCATGAGGGTCTTTATAAAAAACGGACATAATTTGTCCTTTACATATTCTGAGAACAAGATACATTAACAAGTATTAGGAGGCATTATGCAGATGAAAGTAGGAGATTTGGTATGGTATATAATGATATGTGGAAACAAAGATGGCTATATGGGCATTATCACAAACATAGGTTCTATAGATGGGTATTACACAGTACAGTGGCTTGATGGGTCATTCAGCACCGATCTTATAGACTCAGAACTGGAGGTAGTATGCAAATAAAAGTAGGAGACTTGGTTTATATCAAGCAACATTCGGGTATGACCATAAGATTCAACAACGAGATTTGGCTTGTAACAGACATTTGCTCTTGTGATGGTCGTGTAAGGGTAGTGAATATTCATAACCAAAATGTAGTAGGGTACAACCCTTGCATGCTAATGAAAATAGAAACGGACATAATTTGTCCTTTACAATAAAAACACAACCAGTTATATTACATTTACAACAACAGGAGAACAATATGTTTACATCAATATCAGAGATAAAAAGAGCGAACAGAGAGAGTGGATACCATTTCTTTAGCAAAGGTACTATGAATTTCTTTAACTCCAAAACCCACAGGGGTGTATATGGGGGTCGTTATTTCATAACCTCCGAGCAATTCGTGTCTACTAGTGGGGTGAGACACCCCCGAATGTACACTATCCGAAAGGCTCATTCCGATGGTGCTATCGACACTGTGGATACTTTCCAAAAGTTCAAACACATCGATCAAGCGAGAGACTATATCAAATATGACATTCTTGGTGAAGAATGAGAGTGGGAACACTAGTGAGACACAATCCCGATTTCTATGGTATAGGTATAATAATGAAACCTAGATCATTTGGTGGTTGGTGGGTTCTGTTTCCTAAAACGAAAATGAGACTGTTTGGTCTATCAGATGGGTCTTTGGAGGTATTATGCGAGTAGGAACTTTAGTAAAGCATATAGAGTATGAATACATAGGTGTCGCTCTCCAACAAGGTGTGTCAACTTGTGATCGCTGGCTTGTTCACTTTAGCGATGGTGTCATAGAGACTCGTTGGTGTAGTGAGTGTGAGTTGGAGGTACTATGCAAGTAGGTGATCTGATAGAGTTTACCGAAGATGGAGAAACATTCATCGGTCTTGTGATCAAGGTTGGTCTTGACGCACGAACTGGATACACAGGGATCAAAATTCAGTGGTGTTTCAATGAAGAAGATGCTGAATTTTTCGATGAAACATCGTGGCTATGTGCTGATGAGGTGGCTTTGATCTCAAAACGGACATAATTTGTCCTTTACAATATTTCGCAACAGGTTATAATACTAATATCTTCAACACAGAGGTAAAAAATGCAAGTAGGAACATTATATAAAGTAATAAAGAATGACCATACCTATCCACAAGTAGGTGATGTGGTGGTTCTTATCAAAGTTCTTGGAAATATGTTTGAGGGCTTGAATTTGAGAACAAACATACATCATCATTACTTTTTTGTGAGTATGGAGGAACTATGCAAGTAGGTGATTTAGTACAACATAGAGGTGGAGATTTGGGCATATTGTTGGAATTTGATGGTACATCAATGTTTGTCCTGTGGGCAGATGGTGAGAGGTCTTGGGTAATAAGGGTGAGCATGGAGGTATTATGCAAGTAGGAACTTTAGTTAGGCTAGGAAACAGTTGGGTAGACGAGGACAAACAACTTGGTATTGTCACAAAAGTATACCAAGATGAGGGCAGACCTTGCTGTAATGTCTTGTTTACTGACGGTTGCCATGGCACAGTTATTTATTTAGATGAATTGGAGGTGATATGTTAGAACATTTATTCAACTGTCATGGGGAATGGACATATCTTTTATCTTTGATAGACTCATTCCCCATGTTACGATATTATTTAAACGGACAAATTCTGTCCTTTACAAAAACACACAACGAGTTAGATTGTAAATATGAAACAAAGGAGACAACATGAGAATATTTAATTGGACAGACGCATTTGCCGAGGGCATAGGCTTTATTAAAAAGGTGTGGATAGGTATGTACCGAATAGAGGGAGAATGGACAGGTACACTAGAAGAATTCTACCCATCATTGGCTATAGCGAACTTTAGTCAACAAATGCTTGAGTCTTACCTCAAAGAGGCAGTAGAGGGCAGGGCATACCTCCCCAAGGGATTGAGTGTACGATATGACGATAATGAGGAACTACTTATAACTGTAACCAAAGAGGTATAGTATGGCTTATGAACAGAACTGGAATCCAAAGGAAAAACTATCTGAAAAGGACGCAATAGTCTTCCTTACTAGGGCAGTACCCGACCTAACAAATAATGCTTTCCATATACGGAAAGAGAGTGATGATGGTGGCTCTGTGATAGCCGTTTATATAGAGACTAATGATGATAATACAAGGGGATATGATAGCAAGCCTGTGATGTATGACGAACTCCGAGGTTGGAGAGTCGTATGGGTAAATTGTCCTCCCGACTACACAAACAAATGGAGAAACAAATGATGAATCCAATGGAAATTTTACAATATTCACCAAGGAAAGGTGATGTGATCATCTACAATGATGGTACATATACGGAGATCCTCACAGATATGCAGAGGGGCAATCCATCTGTAAAGGGCAGTTTTCATGCACTTGGTGTTGAGCCAAGCGAAATTAGTGTATATGTTCCAATGATCCGAAACAGAATGATACAAGGCAAGTGCCACCTGTGTCGCAAGGAGATCGAAGATGTACAAGATAATGCAAATTCAGACACAGAGTAACATGATCGTGGCTCACATCAAACTCAACAAGAGGTACTACTGTGTGGGGGACGATGGGTACTCCGTTATGATCTTCAATAGTGACGAGCATGGCAAGATAACCTCTTGGATCGAGATAGCGAGGTTTGAGGGGAAGATGTTGAAAGATGTAGTGAGGGATAAGTCCTCGTTTAGGACATCTTTGAGAATTGGACAAAAAATGTCCTAGACAAATTCTAACCAACATATTATATTATAAACACCAACAACAGGAGAACAACATGATTTGGAAACAAAATAAAGGAACATTCAGAGTTTATGGTGGGAATGGTTGGATGAACCACACAGAAACACACTATATTTCCTACCCATTTATGATTAATCGCTCAATGAACAACAAAGGCAGGTGGGCTTTAACCCATATAGCCTGTGGTAGAGAGCTGGGAAACTTTAGGTTACTAAAGATAGCCAAGGAGTGTGCTGAGTCTTTGTCGGGATACGATCATTGGTTTTTGCCTACAGCCGAACTTGTCTTGGACTCTATGCAACAAGATGGTTCAAGAGCCGACATTATGTATACCATTTCCATTCACAGATCTAAATAAAACGGACATAATTTGTCCTTTACAATATTCAACCAACATATTATATTACTATTATATTCAACAACAAGGAGTCTATCATGGCTATTAACATAAGAACCGATAAAAACTATCGCTCTTCAGCGTCTTGTACATTCTGTCAAGGCTCACACACAATCACAGGTTGTCCAACCATTGTCCAACAAGCAGAGGAGGGTAAGAAATTATTGTTCTCTCAGAGAACATATCGGCAACACTATGCTATGCAATACATAGAACTCAAAGCCAATAGATCGGTCAAGAGAAAGAGTAGTGATACAAGAAAGTGTGGGTACTGTAGTGGTACTGGGCATACTCGGAGAAATTGCTCCGTAATGACAGAAGATAGAGAGTTGCTGACAAAAGCAAACAGAGTGTGGCGAACAATCTATGCTATAAAGTCAGTAGAATTGGGCTTTGCTCCGGCAAGTCTTATCAAATACAAAGAGTCAAAAGGCTATAATTACAATAGTGGCAACTATGACTACGAGGATAAGATGTACTTGATAGGATCTGAATTGCCAAGCAACCTGTCTGTCTTTGCTATAGCAAAAGACTATAACTTGAGACAACAGATTAAAATCCCAGCCGTAGGAAGAGACAATCCTTTGAGTCTGAGGGATATGTTATCAGGTAACCCAGTTGAATCAGCCCTTGCAGGTTCGGGATATTATTATGGTAGGGGAGAGCAAAGGCTCGTACTGGTCACCAAGTCTACATATGAATATCCACAGGAATGGATAAATGGTGAGTGTGAAGATGTAAACTTTGTCTTGAAAAAATGGGATCAGAATAGAATTACTAGAGACATTCTTAGCCCTATCAGAGAGAACCTCATTCCTATTGCCCGACAAATGGGTCTTTGGGACTAAACGGACATAATTTGTCCTTTACAAATTTACAACAACATATTATATTATATATATCAAAACAACGGAGGTCATTATGACTGAATTTATTAGAGCAAAAAATTACTCGGACTTTGCTGAAAAATGGAAATTGGGAATACCATGTTATTATACAGGGTGGAAATCACTAAAGTGTGATGGTACACTTGTCTACTTAGAGAGGGGTGATAAAATTGAAAAACTCATAGTGGGTGAAAGAATAGGAGGATATTTTGTACTGTACAACCACAGACCAAAGGACTATGCAACAGATCTCCTCAAATATTGGAAATGGTCACAGAGACATATGCCTAACCTTGTATATATAACACTTGGCAAACCAAAGGGCATAAACCATGACAGTTGGCTAACCAATCAGCTATATGAATCCCTACTTAGGGTGGCTACCCATATGCTACACCCCGACCAAACCCTTGAAGAATTGTTGGAGGGGTCATGATATGTATAGGTGACTTGGTGACTTGGGAAATTAAAGAGGACTTAGAGTGGGCAGACCCTCCCATAGGTGTGGTCATTAGTATATTTGAAAGATACGAGGGTCACGCATGGTACACAGTAAAATTTACAACAGGCTATAGAGCCAATCAGACATTCGAGATAAAAAGACAACAGATAAGGAGAATTCACAATGAGTAACAACGATTTAACACACTTTCAAAAAGCGATATTGAGAGAGGGCAAGATAAACAGACATGACCTCAAACTCAAAGGGGATACGATATATAGGAGAGCAGGGTACTGTTATATCAAGAGTAAAAGAGTAAGGGGTTGGCTACCCATTCTAACCAAAGATGGCGAAGATTGGGTTGGCTATAACTATTCGGCTAAAGATATGGCTACATATATCCTAAGACACCCCGATCAACTTAACTGGAGATATGAAAAACTTAAATGGGTTGAACTTGGTCGTGGTATAGGTTGCCAAGGCACTAATAGATTTTGGAGGTGGACAATGCATTTCAGACCTTTCATAACTAAAATGATCAACCCCACACTCGATATGTTATTACCAGTTGATACCTTTGAGGAATAAACGGACATTTTTTGTCCTTTACAATATCTCACAACTTGTTACAATATAGATATAAACGGAGGACAGAACAATGTCTAAAAAGAAAAACAAACAACGACCATCTAAACGCAATCCTATCCAACAAATGCACATCGAACAGAACCGTAAGGCAGGGGCACACAAGGATCGTAAAAAAGAACAAAACAAGAAAGCATGTCGAGGGAGACACAATGACAGATAAAGAATTTTTAGAACAACTGAGAGAGATCATGGAGATCAACGCACTTGCCGACTGGGTTGCCAACGATCCTTGGGAAGAATTTGAAGAGTTAAGGGATATGATAGACAAACATTTAAAACGGACATAATTTGTCCTTTACAATATTTCATAACTTGTTATATTATAAACATCATTCAAACAAGGAGCATTAAAATGTCAGATGAACTAACAAATAAACCAACAGAAGAGGTCTTAAAATTTGATCTCGATCTACACACTTATCGCCTGTTACAGGCAGAACCGTTTTTTGCAGCATTATCACGCAGAATACACAAGTCCTCCACTACAGCCATACCCACAGCAGGGGTGAAGATGAACGAGGGTTCGGGTACATTCGAGATGATCTATAACCCAAATTTCTTTGCCAAACTCACAGACAGAGAAAAACTTGGTGTTCTTATGCATGAAATGTATCATATCATCTTTGAACATGTTACAGGTCGGCTACCACCAGAGGGTATGTCCAAGATGTGGAATATAGCCACAGATTTGGCTATCAACTCTCACTTGATGGACGAACTCCCAAAGCAGGGTCTATTCCCTACGAGAGATCGCTTTGAGGACTATCCTGTCGGTATGTCGGCTGAATGGTATTACTCCAAGTTGAACCAAGACAAGGAGAATGAAGAGGGAGCATTTGATCCCAAGCACCAAAAAGGTGATGGACAAGGTGATGGACAAGGTGAGGGTGATGGTATGCCCGATTCACTTGACGATCACAGTGGTTGGGGTGACGCAGATCAAGATACCCGACAAATGGCTCAAGAACGAATGAGACAAGCAGTAGAGGACGCAGTTAAAGAGGTGCAGAGCAAAGGTCAGGGTTGGGGAAATGTCTCCAATGGCATGAGAGAGCGAATCATAGATATGATCACTCCCAAGGTCGATTGGCGAAAGGTTCTCAGATACTTTATCAAGACCTCACAGAGACAGAACAAGAGGTCTACGGTACGGAGGGTGAACCCTAGGTATCCATACATTCATGCAGGTAAAAAGGTCAACAGGACGGCTAAAATTGCTATCTCTATAGACCAAAGTGGCTCAGTATCTGATCAGATGTTATCGACCTTCTTCTCTGAGTTGAATGGGCTTGCCCAACAGGTTGAGTTCACTGTGATCCCATTCGACACCCAAGTAGACGAGTCTAAAGTCTATGTGTGGAAGAAAGGACAGAGGAGACAGGTGGAAAGAGTACTCTGTGGTGGTACATGTTTCAATGCACCAACCAAGTTTGTGAATGATAGTGGTGGCTTTGATGGTCATATTATCCTCACAGATATGGAAGCCCCAAAGCCCATTCCATCAAAGTGTCAGAGAATATGGTTCACCACAGAGCAACATGCTAAGAACCCATACTTTCAGACCAATGAAAAAGTTATCGGTATCAGTATGTAACTGTACCGACAGAGTGACACCTCCTTATGAGGTGGGGTATGGGTGGGCAATAAGTTTATTATAAAACGGACATAATCTGTCCTTTACAATATTTCACAACTTGTTATATTATAAACATCAAAGCAAGCAAAAGGAGTTTCAAAATGACACAGAAATGGAAATATAGAGAACATGAGGGGAAGAAAGGCAAATTTAGAGTAGGAGATCTCGTACAGTTATCCTCATATGGAAAAAGCACAGAACAGAATTCCAATAAACATTTTGATGGAAACGAAATAGGCTTGATCATCTGTGTATCATCACATCGGCAGAAAAAGTATCCCATACTGATACAATGGATCAACATTCCAAATGGAAATGCTCCAACAAGGTTCTTTTTCAGAGAGTTGATACTAAGACGGACATAATTTGTCCTTTACAATCTTCAACCAACCTATTATATTATCAATACATTCAACAACAAGGAGTCTATCATGGACACTAAAGACAACAACAATATCACAATACAGTTATCTGTATCAGATGAATTCCTAAGCAAGGTTCTTAGAGCCTTAGCCCCACCCCCAAGCCCAAGTGGTGGAGGTATGCCTATCCCTATGAGCCTGTTAGCAGGTATGCTAGGAGATGGTGGTGGTGGAAAACCCGAACCTAAAGAGGGTGAGGAAAAGCCAACTGTAGGGTTCAAGATCAAAGGAGCGAAATAACCTAAAACCAAAACGGACAAAAAATGTCCTAGACAAATTATTCACACCTAGTTATATTATATACATCAAACAAACAAACAAACTAACTTGGCTTTATAGCCACAACCTTTGGAGACTCTTATGTCTATTGATTACAAAACCCTATTCACTATCCTCCCACATGTCTTTGAGTCAAGATTCCCTGTCTTGCTACGAGGTAGACATGGTATCGGCAAGTCCACCGTTGTCTATCAGCAAGCAAAAGCCCTTGGCTTACCTGTTGTAGAGCGAAGAGCGAGCCAAATGACAGAGGGAGACTTGCTCGGACTCCCCAAGATTGATGGGAATGTTACGGCTTGGTTAGCACCCGAATGGCTTGATACGGCATGTAGAACCCCTGTTGTCTTGTTCCTTGACGAGGTTGATCGTGCTACCCTAGAGGTACGACAAGGTATCTTTGAACTTTGTGATAGTCGCAAGATCGCAGGTCACAAACTCCACCCCGACACCCTTATCTTTGCTTGTGTCAATGGTGGTAAGCATGGAGCTGAATACCAAGTCAACGAGTTCGATCCAGCCGAACTTGATCGCTATACTGTCTTTGATGTAGAACCTACGGTTGAAGATTGGTTAGAGTGGGCTAAAGGTAATGTTATTGACGAGGTATGGGATTTTATCAACCATAACCATCAACATCTTGAGCATAAGGACACTTTCGAGCCTAATAAGATTTATCCTAGTCGTAGGTCTTGGGAAAGACTCTCTAACGCACTATTAAGTGTTGGTGAGGTCAAGCATAGTCCTACCCTATACCACCTTGCCCATTCCTTTATCGGCTTTGAGGGTGCTATGGCTCTGAACGACTATGTCAAGAACTACTCAAAGGTTGTGACTCCCGAACAAATTCTTGACGAGGGTAAGGTGAACTTGACTGAAAAGTTCAAGATCAACGACCACAACAGTCTTATTGAAAAGTTCAAGGCTAAAGAGTGCTTTGATACAGAGCTGTCCAACAACCAGTTGCAGAACCTCGCAGAATACTTTGTGACTCTCCCATCTGAGATTGCTATGACCTTATGGCAGGCTATGGGATCAGGCTCTCAAGCGACCAAGAATGTCGCTAGGTTGCATGGTTTACAGACTAAAACTGGCTCTGTGCAAGACTTTATCGTCAGCATTCTAACGGCAGGTCAATAAGATCTACTCCCGACCACCCCTACCAAGGGGTGTGTTCGCTTTCGGACATAATTTGTCCTTTACAATCTTTCTTCAACCTATTATATTATAAACATCAACAACACAGAGGTGAGTATGATAAAAGAATTTAAGATCGGAGACTTGGTAAAGATATTTGGCTCAGGCTTTGGTTCACTTGGTATGATCTCAAACACTGTCCTCAGCACAACAACAGGTGAGATGACCTATCAGGTGCTTTTCCCCAGTGGTGAGTGTGAGTTTATAGGTGTGCTATGGCTCTCTGCCTACGAAGAATAGAAAACGGACATTTTTTGACCTTTACAATATAAACAGACCTTGTTATATTACTTATACATTCAAACGAACAGGAGTTCACTATGAGAATCAATAGAAACCAACGAGCCACCATGACCCCCAAGTGTGCGAACCTTATCAGAGATCTGAACAAACTGGTGAGACAAGGACTTACAGTAGATGAGGCTGAAGAGTATCTCAAAGACGACAATTGGAGGTGTGATCAAGGTTATTTGCCCACCAACGGAGATTGGAAGAAAGCAAAGAAGAGAATAAAGCAAGTCGCAGAGTTCCGTAAGACAGGTGCTACTACCCTAAAGGGTGGGTGGGGTAGGCGATGAAAGTGGGTGACCTAGTCACATGGAGAGTGGGTGACCTAGTCACATGGAGATACGCAACGAAAGAGAATTCAATAGAGGTAGAATATGGTGTGATAGTCGAAAGGTTTGGTTACCGAACAGGTAAAGAACAGCACTACTGGGTATCATTCATAAATGGGAAACATTCTCATAAGAAAAAAATACTTTGTAAAGAGAACCACCTCATACTCGTAAGAGACATGAAACAACATTAGGGATCAACAATGAAGATCGGAGAACTGAGAAGATATGCCAACCCCCATGGGCTGAGATATACGGACGAATTAGTGGTGATCTTGTCCATCTACCACAATGTTCACAAGGTCATGGTATTGAGAACAGGCGATCAGATCTGTGGTGTATGGATAGGATACCTAAAGACAGTGGAGACAAGATGAAATTCAGTAAAGGACAATTGAGACTATGGCGAACCGAATGGGGATCTAAAATGGTCTTGGTAATGGTTACGGCAGACCATTACGGATATGAGGGTTGGTTGCCTGTGGTGGTCGTAGCCACAGGAATAAAATGTCAGATACAAGTGGGTGCTACACGAGAGATAGAAGAAACGGACATAATTTGACCTTTACAAATTCAACCCAACTGGTTATATTATATATATCAAACAAACAGAGGTCACTATGGACGCTAAACAAACAATAGCCAAGGCAAGTTCCTTGGTAAGCACAAATAAGGAGAACCTATTTGACTCTATGCTCATAACGGACTTTTTCAACAAGGTAATAGAAACAGAGGATATACATTTGATCCAACAGGTTCATAAGATAATGGGATACAAGGTTGTGGAGTGTGTAAACCATTGGCAAGGAGACAGTCTATTCCAAACATGCCTTGACAAGGGCTTGTTTCCATTGGACGATCCAACAAAGCAGGTGGGAGACATTGTGAGGTTCGAAAAAAGGGTCGGTGTAGTGAGAAAGATAGAGGGAAAGATATTTATTGTTCACATGACAGATGGACAGGATTTGCCCTTTACCACAGAGGAAGATTAAAACGGACATAATTTGTCCTTTACAATATTCAACCAACCCATTATATTATATACATCAATCAAACGGAGGTCACTATGACAACATATTTATTCAAACTAGAAACACCACCTAACAAGATATGTCGCTATGCAGGAGAGACAAGGCTCATAGTGTTCACAGGAACAAGAGATGAATTATTCGACTATATCCGTTACAAGTCAAGAACATACGAGAGACTAACGGAGATAAAGGTCAAGCAAGGAAATGAATGGGTGAGAGAAAGTCGGACATAATTTGTCCTTTACAAAATAAACAGACCTTGTTATATTACTAGTATAACCAAACAACGGAGAACACTATGTTGAAAAGATCAAAATATTCACCACGATACAGAACCATAGAACAAGCAAGGACTTGGGCTTACGATCAAGAGTTTGATGATGTGTGGTATCTCATTCACAACAAAGAGGAAGACAAGTATCAGCTAGTCAATGATAGTCGGCTATACTACCTACAACATTGTTGGGGTCTACACATGCAAATTCTTGAGACTTGGGAGTAGATATGCAGATAGGTGATTTAGTGAGATATGATCAAAGTTATCATGACATAGAGGGTTTATTCCTTGTCGTGGAGGTAATGTCAGCAAGTCCAAACAATGCAGTAAAGTTAAAGTGTGTGGTTGATGGCACAGTATATTGGCAACCATCAAAATACTTGGAGAGAGCATGAAAGTGGGAGATTTGGCTTGGTTTAAGAACCCCTCATACACAAACCCTTATGGGGGAAAGAGAGACAAGGTACTAGTTCTTATTGAGGAGATAAAGGTTGTAGAGGGCTTTGTGAGGTATTATTTCATAATAGTGGAGACAGGAAAGAAATTATGGACAAAAGAACCATACCTAGAGAGACTTGATATATAACGGACATAATTTGTCCTTTACAAAACCCAACCACCTTGTTATATTACTAGTATAAGCAACAACGGAGAACAAATGCAACCATTTTTAGATATAGGAACTCTTGTGATATTTCAGATGTGGAGACAAGAAGATAATGAGATAGAGTTAGTTATGGGGATAATAACAAGGGTCAATCGACAGATATGGAATAACCACAGGATCTTTATCCCAAAGTACGATACTCACAGAATGGAAAACAGGTGCAAGGTATACTTATACACAGAGCAGAACTGGGAGAACTTGCATAAGGAGAGAACATGGAAAAATCCTTTGAGGTAGGTGATCTCGTTTGGTTTGGGCTAGACAAGCACAACATGTGGATCATCATAGACAAGTGGGCTTGGCAATATACGAAAGTGACCCGATACAGGTTACAACATATAGTCACAGGCGAGGTCTTACAGACCAACCATTTCACACACTTTAAGAGAGTTGGCAATGAGTAAAGAAGAGAAGGAAGATTTAAAAGTGGGAGATTTGGTGGAGGTTAGAATATTGCCCGATCACCCCGAACTAGGAATAGTTGTGGATCTTGATAAGCACTCAGACAGAGAACACTTGGGTGTATATGTATTGATCGAGGGTTGGACAGCCAACAGTGGAATGACAAAAGCATGGATAACCCTCAAGAACATCACAAAGATCGAAACGGACAAAAAATGACCTTTACAAATCCAAACCAACTGGTTATATTATAGATATCAAACAAACACTGGAGACACAATGAGAATTTATATTTTAGAAGAGTACAACCCATCAAGCCAACTAACACGATACTGGCTATTTGATGAACTCAAAAATGCTCAATCATTTGTGACATTCTGTATGAAACCACAGATGAGTAAAGAGGGGTACACTTATAACATAAAATGTTCAGACCCCGATGACAGGAGATAACATGGAAAAAGAATTTAAGATTGGAGACTTGGTGGGATACCCAAGAACATGTAGCCCAACCCCAATCCTCTGTTTGATCATAATGGTAACTCAGAAACCTTATCAAGTCAAACAATACATACTAGAAAGCATTACAACAGGCGAACGATATGTCGCAGTAAAGCGATGGTTAACCCTTGCAACCTCGGAGACACAATGAAAAAAAAGTTTACATTCCCAAAGGACAAATACAAGGTAGGGGATCTAGTAGAGTACCCAATGTCTAAAGCAGTTGAAGAGGGAACTCAAGAAAAAACTCTCTGTATTGTAATAGAGATAAGAGAGGGATACTACAGGATACAATGTACTAAAACTCAAAGGTATCACAACACCACAGGACAATGGATTGCCCTACCCACCTACTACCCTACCCCTATGGGGCAACCCGAAAGCCCTCATACGGTCATCAAGAGCCTGTAGGCACATCTTGGGGGTTATGCCTGTATTCGCTTGTAGTCGCTTGTAAATACGGTATCAGACCCCTCTCACCCCTAACTATCACCCACTTAAAGGAAACGACCATGAGCAACCAAAATAAAGACAAAAATTCACAACAATCCCTGTTTCCTCGCATTACAAACGCAAGTCAGGCGATCATGTACATAGAGGACTATCACAGTGACGAGTTCTTCGTGGAGTCCTTTCAGTACCTCATAGACACAGGACTTGTATGGCAGTTGCAAGGTTGGTACGGCAGAACGGCTATGCACATGATTAACGCAGGTATATGCGTAAGGGAGAAAAAGTCTTGACACAGTTTCAAGCAACTCCTAGAGCGAATCGACTAAACTTGCCGTTTAAATGGCTTAAACCGTAGGTTTACATGGCATAAAAGTCTTGACATTTGGTATATAAATATACCATTTGGCATAAGAAAATTACTTTACATTTCGATATCGGGGGATTTAATTGACATTTCGATATAGTATTTGCAAACCGGTCAAAAAATGACCGAAAAAGCAACAGAAAAGATTTGACAGATCCCTCCAAACGAATTACATTACTATTATATTCAAACCGAACCAAGGAGTTCAAACAATGCGTTACTCACTACAAACTAACCTCCAAGACCTCATAACCGACCTCACAGACGAACAACTCAACCAAACGATAGAGTACTGTAGGAGCCACAAAGAAACATTAACCCTTCCATGGGTTGGCAGAACCATAGAGGATCTTCAATACCTCCTTATAGTGTGCTATCAAGAGCAACAGGATAGACAAGCCTATGACTACCTCACGAAGGATCAACTCGCAGATATCCTCGGTAACGACAATGCACACTATGTATGGGATGGAGACGATCTTTGTTACCTTGCACACCCCAACTGTGACGACAGAAATTACTAAACGGACAAATTCTGTCCTTTACAAATCAACTACAACCGGTTATATTATATATATGAAACAAACGAACTAAGGAGTTCAACATGAAAAACGAAGATCTTATCAAAGCATTCACTAACCGATCAGCAACAGGAGCCGACATGGGCAAGAATTTCACCGGTGCATTAACATTCATTGGAGACAAGATATACTCTTACAACCTCCTCATAGGTGAGTATGTTGATCGCTCAGAGGAGGGATTTATCGGACTCCTCATACATGACCATATGGCAACTGGATTGGGCTTTGTCTCGAACACCACCTCACAACATGTTGCACTACTCAAGAGAATAACCGAGTATCACCCACGAATTGTACGATCAACCGATAACACCTTATTCAATCAATAACCTACTACCCTACTATACCCCCCTATACACAACCCGATCACTGGAGATCACCCATGAAAACATTCATTAAAATTATTCCCTTTCTTCTTATCTCTCCTCTTGCAGGCTGTTTCAAAGCCAAAGCAGATTCAAAGCCTATCGCCACTGTCGTGGTTGTAGACTCAGAGATTGAGATCATCGACTCTACCACAGTTAACCAATAAGGATCGCCCCATGAATTACGATACAGACAACACACTTTCATCGACTTGTCGAGACGCTAAAGACTTAGCAAACGAATTATACCAACGAGTTTATGTCCTCTATTACATAGCAGAAGACGAGTTCGACTATACCGAGATCAAGCCTAAAGGTGAAGATCCGAATGTCTCAGTTATGCGAGAGGTACGACCCGATCCTGTTGATCAACAAACAGGTTGTACTGGGTTGAAATACAACACTTTAAAATAAACCTCCATTTATTTGGATCGCCCGTAGGTTTAATGAATGCCGATGATCGGGCGATCATTTTTTTTATTTTCAAATTACTTTACATTTCGATAGAGGGAACACCGACCGAAGGACGCCGGCTATGACGGCTTCGAGGAAGCGGATCAACCCCGAAACGTGCGGCTCCGCCTCCGGTCAAATTATGTCCGTTTGGAGTTTGCGATCACCTCTCGAATTTGTTATATTATAGTATAGAACAAAAACAAGGAGTATTCTATGAAAAATTTCATCATCACAATCACCCCTTTCCGAGCACCTTTTATGAGAGAGCGAATGACTAAGTTACAGACGGTCTGCAAGTACCGTAACGGCTACAAGTACGAGTATAGCGAATATGCGTACGGTAAGCCCCATTGTGGTCGTGTCTTCCGATATGAAGACAATGCCGATTCACAAGCCGAAAAAGATCGTCATATGCCTGCTTTCATGAAGAGAGTAGAAACAGCCTATGCCAAAGCCCTCACGAGGTTCGAATCAGAGTATGCTGGAATAAACTACGACAACGAGGTAGTTAGTCGCTATGCTCCATATCCTCAAAGTCCCAATGCACTCAAGTCCGTTATGAGCGACAGATGGGAGCAATTCAAGGTTGATCGTGCTTTCCTCAACAATATTGAATCAAGATTGAGAATTCAATTCGGACATTTAATGACCAGTGCTCAAACAGGTGAATACAAGCGAATTAGCGATTCACTCTATCGCATTCATGCTATGTATCTTCAACTATCCTCTCTCTGTCGACCTGATCACCATGTTGTAGAATACAGAAAAGTTAAAGGTGTCGATCCAATGCTAGCGAATAGAAAATAATTTAGTTGGACATTTTATGTCCGTTTCACTGTTGCAAACATCACCCGAAAATGTTATATTATATATATGAAACAAACAAAGGAGTTTTTCATGTCAAACAACTATTACAACACTATCGTCCCCTTTCGTCAAGATCTTGGTGAAAACATCGTCACTGACCACTCTATTGACAAGGTTGGCGAATCAACAACAGAAATTACTTTTCACAATCCTGTTACTGGTTCAACCGATAGAGTTATATTTGAGAGTCAAGATCCAAACAATATAGATTCAATCTTCTACATCATCAGTTATAAGATCGGTGGTTATAATGAAGAACTTGTAATGGAAGATCTTATTGATCTTTATGATTTCATTCTTATAGATGAAAAAGAATAACGGTCAAATTCTGTCCGTTTACCATTTGAAAACACCACTTAAAAATGTTATATTATAGTATAACCAAACAACAAAGGAGTCATTTATGACCTTTCAAGAATACCAAGCCGCTCTTAACGTCCTTTTAGAGGAGATCGCCAGCATTAAGGTGGCACTCAAGGGTTTAGACTATGCTATGCACATTGCTATAAATCGATACCCCCATAAATACCTAGAAAGTTGGGCACCTCTCTATGCTACCCTCAGATGCAAAGAAGAAGACGTTGCTGATTTAGAAGATCGCTACTATGCACAGTTTGTACTTGTTCCATCTCAATATGATACCGTTGGATTTCCATCGGGTGTAACAAACATTTATGGTCAAGATAAATATTAAAAACGGTCAAATTCTGTCCGTTTCACTGTTGATAACATCAGTTAAAAATGTTATATTATAGTATAACCAAACAACAAAGGAATAAAATATGTCTCAATATCACATGACAACCCAACAACGAAAAGCCCTCAATGACGCTATGAACCGTCATATCGCTGAATCCTACGAGAGACTGCTGGATCTCTGCAATGAGAGATTTGATGAGAATCATTCAGATCCTAAACTTGCTGATCTCAACCGTAGATTGAATGAGGGTGCAACTCAGATCGAAGATCTTATCCTCTCTATTTGGGATGATGAAATGGATCAAGAAGAAGAAAAAATGGATAAAGAAGAGATCGCCCTCATTAAGGCTGAAATCGCTGAAGAACTTGATAACGAATAAACAACTCCCTCTCTCACAAGGAACGAACAAATGAAAATTCGAGACTTTGGGTTATTGCTGAAAACACCCGAACCAATCAGCCCGATCAAAACTATTCAATCCCCAAACAAAACTATCCAAAGGATAACCAATATGTCAAATTACTCTATCTATCGATCACCTGTCTTCCAAGGTGCTTACTATGTCATTAACAATGAAACAGGTGATCGAACCGACTGCCACAACCTTCAAACTGCCCTTGCTCACTGTGTCGATCAAGGTGTTCAAGCCCATCTTATCCCTGTTCCAAAACAGATCACCCTTGAAGAACATTATGGTTGTTTAACTGGTGGCTTAGGCTACACTCCTGCGATCACTTGGACATTGACAGGTCGTGTTGAGCGTGTCCACAACTGGGCAACGGCTAAAGAGATCGCTAGAACATTCCCTAAAAAGTCTTGGTCATAGACCACTACTACCCCTTAACCCCCTCACCACCGGAGAAATACCATGGAACCATTACCAACTACCATTAACGCAGTTAACTTAGCCCGATCATTTGCTCTTCACACTCTTATCAAACAACTTGAGCAAGTGAATTCTATTCATGAGGTCTATGGACAATCTGAACTTGAGATCTCGTTACTTGAAGAACTTATCAATGAGATCATTTCATCTATCACACCACTTGAGGAGTAGTATGCCTATTGAACCGTTTATCACCTGTGGATTCGTCCTGTTCTTTATCAATACAATGTTTTTAACATTAATGTTTATCGAATTTATTGATGAAGAATAAGGGGGGATCCCCCTCCCTCTCCCACCGAGGGAACCGACGAATAAGTACTTAGAACCTTGGTTTTCGGCGGCCGCGGCCAGATACGTTGAATACACCCACCGAAATTTCCCAGATATCAACTTATACCACTTGGCATAAAACGGATATACCAAATAGCATAAAAAACATATACCACGTGGCCTAAAAAATACACAGCAAAAAATTTCCCCCAAACCTCGATTAAGCTACTATTTATACCAAGAGGTATAAAGTTATGAAACTAACAAAACAAACATTATATAAACTTATCCAAGAACAGTATGAACTCGACAAAGATCAAAGAGAAAAACTGCTGGTACTTTTAACAACGGATGTCGAAAGCGCAACACAGGCCTTAGAGATGATTGATGCAATTGATCTTGGTTATAACAAACTAGGTCTTTTAGGCGATGCATTCAAGATTGCCAATGAAGCAGGCTATGAAAAAAGAGAAGTTCAAGCTTTTCTTCAAAAAATAATTAGCGATATGCTTAACGCAAATTTTGAGAAATACTTATGAAGCTTACAAAGCAAATATTGCTTGAAATGATTGAAGAGTCTCTCCTTACCGAGTTGTTCGACACATCCGATGTGTATGACTTCAAGCTCAAGAAAAAGGATGAAGAACATGACTATGCTGGAGCTGAATATCGCTTTGTTGCACAAAAAACTCCCGATAGTCAACCATATGAATACACGGTCGAGATTCGCGGTTTTGAAGATGATGATATGATGTGGGATGTTGACTTTCATACCGATAGCATATATGCTTATGGACTAACCGGTGAGATGGACCTCAAAGTCTACATGACGATTGCGGCCATTGTTAAACACTTCGCATTTGAAGTGCGTCCAACGTATGCCGATGACAAATTTTCGCAAATAGAACAGTTTTATGGTAGTGCTCAACGTGAGTTTCAAGGTGACCTACGGCGTGTTAGAATCTATGCGGGACTCCTTAAGAGAATGGGTGGAATTAATATTGAAACCGTTCGTAGTCAAATTACGTGGGATATTCCGGTAGAGAGGGTATAAATTTTTGGCGTGAAATAACCTAATGGTAACATAGTTACTTTATAGGAGCTATTATGTTATTTTTTTTAAGTTTGTTTGGTTGCACACCAGATAAGGCGCCGCTGGACAGCGCTGAGTTGGTTATTGAAGAGCCCGACCCAATATATTGGGAGGAGTGTTCGTATAAAGAAAACGAGCACATATGTAACTTCACATATGCAAACGTTTTGGACACAACAACCACTCTATATGATTACTATGGAAGTATTGTTGTTATCGAATATTTCGCCGAGTGGTGCAATTATTGTCGTAAGGCAGCTGAACAATCAGAAAGTTATATTGATGAAGATATTATCTTTCTCTCTGTTATGCTTGAGAATCAATATGGGATCACTCCAAACCAAGAAGACATCGAACGTTGGGCAAGCGCTTTCCGTTTACCCGAAGATAAGGTATTAAGAGCTGGAACATACATCTTGGATGGTAATGCTGAAGATGGTCCAGATATTACTGGTCTTCCGGGGTTTATTATCGTCGATGAGGACATGGTTATTCGGTATAAGATTCGTGGGTGGTCTCTGCAATTAATGCAACAGACCATTGCCGAACTGAAATCTGACTAATAGTTACTCTTGGAGGGGTTGCTTATGTTTGCATTATTATTTTTTATTCTTGGATGTTTCTCGGACCAAGGGTTTACTCATGAGGTTATCAAGGAGGTCGAAGTAGTAGTGTACGATACAGCATACGTCGAAGTTGAGGTCGAAGTTGAGGTCGAAGTCGAAGTCGAAGTGGAGGTCGAAGTTCCTGAACAGTATCCTCTCTGGGTACAGTCGGTTCTACAGCCAAAACTGGCCAATGGTATCGATATCCTTTGGGTGGTGGACCCATCCGGCTCCATGATGAATGATATGCCTAGCGTCGTAGCTGGTGTGACTCAAATGATGGCTGCTTTACCAACTAACGTGTATTGGAGGCTTGAGATAATGTCAACGGACTGGGTTGTCTCAACAAGTATGAGTTCATTCCCCTTGTTACCCGGCGATACTGATATGGACGCTCAGGCGAGCCTTAATAATAATATTTCAGGGCATCGTGAAGGTGGTCTAGAATCTGTTTATAATTTTATGATGGGTAATGTTGATGCTGTGCAATGGTTAAGACATGACGCGGCTCTGCTTGTTGTATTCGTCTCGGATGAAAACGATTATAGCCATCCAACTTCAACGGTGAATAATTCAAATGCTTTTATTTCTTGGATTCAAGCAATGCGTGAAACTGTTTATGTGACCGCTATTGTTAATCAAGATATTTCTGTAAGTGAGTGTCCCGGTCAGTTTAACCCATCTCTGGATGTTGGCACTGATTACATGGATGTTGCTAACCATTTTGGCGGGATCATCATAGATATTTGTGCTGATGATTGGACCCATGGTGTTGATCAAGCTTCAAGCCAACTACAATTGGTTGAAGAGATAGTACTTGATCATGTTCCGGTCTCTGCTACTCATATAGAGGTCTTTGTTGATGGTTTTGTTTGGCCTGACTGGACATATGATTCTGTTACCAACACGGTAACCTTTATTATTATTCCGCCTGAAGAATCTCTTATTGAAGTTGTATACAATTACCAATAGAATACACTATTTATTCCAGAGGAATATTGTATGAAGATAAAGATAAAGAAAAAATTAAACGAGGGTTCTTTCACAGATGCCCTCGATCAAATGATCGGTTCGGATGCAGATAGTGTCACTGGTGATGAAACACTTCCACCAAAGGCTCCAAGGAGAAGGATGCCACCTCCTAGAATGCAGACAAAGAAGAAATATGAAATTATACTTGAGAAAAGAGGGTTCGATATCAGTAATATAGTTGAACTCGGCAGTGGAATGTATGGTAGCGTATTCAAAGTTGTAAATCCCGAAGGAAACGAAGTCGCTGTTAAAGTAATGCACGAAGGTGGTATTGGTGACATGGCTATGAATAGAGAAATGGACAACTATAAGGTCGTTCAACAAGCAAGAGAGCAAAGTGAATTGGTTGCAAAACATTTTCCAAATGTATTTTCTATGTTTGTAGAGGATAGATATGGTTTTATCACAATGGAACTCTTGACAAACAAAGGTGTCAAGATGAATTTGGTTCAAGATATCTTTCAAGGACGTGAAGGTCTTGTGGCTCCAACCGGAGATACAATTGAGCAAGGCGTCTATAAGGATATCCGTAGAAGAATGTATACCTATCTTACAAATGATACATCAAGAAATAAAATTATTGATAAATTGCTCTCGGGCATTCCCAATGAAATGATAGACCATGAAGGTAATGAAGTTCCAACGAAAAAACCGGAGATTGTTCAAAGAGCAAAGGGAGAATTATCCCATCTTCCATATTTGCAGATACCGGCATTCGTGGCTGGTAAGGATGACGAACTATATTATAAAATATTGAACCGAATGAACGATGTTTTTATGTATACGGCACGAGATGCTTTCTTGGATGGTCTTGGAGAGTTAAAAAAAGAATATCTTACTAATCCCGGTCTCTTGGTATTCATCATCAAGCTCATGGAAATCATAAAAGAAGAAGATATGATGCAATATTACCAACATAATATTGGTATTGCTATGGCTTGGACTGATTTTCTTCGTAAAGGTTCCGCTATTGGTGTTCATAACCGTCCAGAAATGGCCAGAATAGACCGAGGAGGAGCTGATGCAGAGATAGGAGACTCCATAGGAGAGGCAGAGTCTATTCGTGCCGCTATCGAAGAGCTAGAGGCTTTAACGGGGCTTGCTGGAAGAGACATGCATGAAGGTAATATTATGATTCGTGAATATACTCAAGATATTGTCATTGTTGACCTCGGATTATTCAAACCTCGCTCGGAAGTTGTTGAAGAAAGGAAGAAAAAGAAGCGAAAGAAGCGAAAAAAGAAAAAACGAAGTCCAAAACGGGCTTCTTATTGGGGATGGGGCGTATATGACGATGGAGATGCCGGTGGTGATGGTGGTGGTGATGGAAAACGTGATGATACAAAAAAAATAAAGATAAAAATAAAAAATAAATCACTGAGAGAAGAGGAAACTTGACCAAATCTTAAATAGAACAGTTGGTTCTAGTTGAAAGAGAATTTTTTCGTCACCTATGTCTTGAGCCACTTGGTATATTTTTATACTATTTATATAAAACACGGAGGTTTTATGAGATATGGAGATTTTAATTGAATCATTAGCCCAGTATGGACCTTTAGGTCTCTGGACTGCTTCACTTTTGTATGCTAATTATCAAACTCGAAAGGATGCAAAAGAAGAAGAGAGACGTTTACAAGATAAAGTTATAGATAAGCTTCAATTACAACATGCAATGTTAGAAAAAGCATTAGAAAAACTAGATGCTGGTTTAATAACTATGCGTGAAAAGTATGCTGAAGAAAGATTGAGAAATTTACAGAATAATAATCAGTAATTTATTAGATTATAGAAATTATAATTTAATTATTAATATATTATAAGGATTATTATTGATTGTATTATTAATCTTAATTAAAAGAAAATATATAAAAGAAAAAAGATTCAGAATTCATTTGACAAACCCTCCCAAGTATGTTATATTGTAATTGTTGCAGTGGAATGAAACAAAAAACTATTTATAATAATATTATAACACGAATCTAGGAGGATGTCAAGTGAAAAATAAAAAAATATCGTTTGATTGGGACAATACAATAGCAATGAGTTACATGATAGACTCAGAAACGGACTCTGATCTGCCTTTGTATCGTTTTCAAGAGTATAATCAGACTTATATTGAGAAAATTAAAGAATATTACCTTCAGGGAGCTGAATTATACATCGTTACCTCAAGAAAAAGGTCTCTAGAACAATATTATCCAGAAGAATCAGTACCTTATCACATCAAATTGCTCAATTTGACCCATATATTCCCCTCAGTAAGGGTTCACTATACCGAAGGAGACCTAAAAGCAAAGACTTTGAGACAATTGGGTATTGATTTACACCATGATGACAGCATGGAAGAGATATTAGAGTGCCAAAGATACGGAATTGAGGTCAAATCATCCCTAGAAGCCTATAAAGACTCGGATATTGTGGTAAAAGGCATCATAACAGACCTACATGGTAGCATTTTGTTACTTAAAAGGACCGATGAGGGCACTAAATGGGACATTCCGGGTGGTCATATCAAGAATATTGAAGAAGAACGTGGTTTAAAGGGCATTGCTGATGGTTATGAACGGGAAGTTGCAGAAGAAACGGGCCTAATTGTACCTCAATCAAGGCTAATTCACAAATATAAGCACACTTGGAAGGATAGAGAGATGGATATGTACATATTATGGACAGATTATGCTGTTGAAGAGCCTCCTGTTGACCTCTTTGTACAAGAATTTCATGAGAATTCGGAGTTTATATGGGTTCAAGAGGATGATTTGCACATATATACAGCAAATATGACCGAAGTAGCCATGATTGCTATCCAATTTTACCTTGATAATATAGATAATCCAGAGATTATGGAAGGAAAATACCTCCCATCGCAGTCAAAGTCATGGGCAAGGATGAAAAAGAAGCTTATAGGCCTCGGGAATAACAAAAGTACTGGTGGAGGCAAGGGTCATACACGTCCAAAAATGACGAAAGGCAAGGCTGCTCCACCTGATTTCGGTGTTTTAGAGGAAAAAGAGCGTAAAAAAAAAGTATTAAGGTCAAAATTGTCAAAAATATTGGGTGTAACAGAACCAAGTAGAGCTAATTCCGCCATTGATGATGCCTTGAAGAAGATGGTTTCATCATTATCAGGGATTTCACAAGACGATTTGAGTAGAAAGATGACCCAAGAGGATAAAAACTCACTATATGCTGATACTTTGGCCAAATTTATCAAAGATTCTAAAGGAAACCCCTTCCCACAGGTAGTAATCAAGGGAAAAGGACATGGATATTACTATTCTATGAGTGATAAGAAGCCAGTTTTGGTACCAAGGTCCGCTGAATACTACTTAATCTCTCAAAAACCAGACAAAAAAGGGTGTTTGAGGGTATATTCTCACTATAGATTCAACACTGGAGTGGTTTTGTTGGTACCAAAGGAAGAAATTGAGCTCGTTGGGTGGAATTAATGACCGAATTCGTTGAAAAACAGTTGATTTTCGCTCTCTCTGTGGTATTTTTTATGATATTTTACTATTTTATAGGCTTTGAACCCACAATAATAGTAATTTTACTAGTTATTTTGAGCAAAATAGGTCCTAAATGAGCCTAAAAACACACTATTTTAAGGGGCGAAAGATGAGCCTAGGCGAGATATATTTGGATAAATTTAAGATTGGCGACTATGTTCGATGGAGAACCATCATCAGAGATAGCAATTATGATGAATATTATAAAGAACAATGGGGCATTATAGTAAACTTTAAGAAAAGAAACGAAAATCTAAAGACTATACGGGAAGTTCACTATGCCATGATTTTAGAAAACACAACTGGAATGACAATACCTGTTTTATTACACAAAATACACAAAGTGGAGACTAATTAATATATGTCTTGTAAAATACATAATAACTCTGAATACGACATCTCTGAGATGAAACCATTGGTGAGAAACCTTTATGGTTTTGCAAAGGATAAGTTTGGTTTTAAAAAACCCCCCTCTATCAACTTTGTCTCCGATCAAACTAATCATTCAATGTTGGGAAAAACAGCTCATTATGACCCATCGTCTATGGAAGTAACTATTTATGTTGATGAACGTCACCCAAAAGACATAATGCGTTCCATCGCTCATGAATTGGTGCACCATTTTCAAAATGAACGTGGTATGTTTAATAACAAACGCATTGCTGGTGAAGGTTACGCTCAAAAAGACCCACATTTGAGAAAAATGGAAGAAGAAGCCTATTTAGAAGGTAATATGTGTTTCAGAGATTGGGAAGATCAATACAAATCTAAAAACAAAGATATTTTTTACGAAAGGAGAATACGCAAAATGTCAACGAAAAAATGGAAAAACAAAGAACTTAATGGCTTATTAAACGAACGTTGGGGATTCTCCATGAATCTCGACAAACTTAATGAGAATGAAAAACCTGACTTTATCGATATTGATAAAGACGGAGATAAGGAAGAATCTATGAAAGATGCTGCTGAAGATAAATCTGAAGAGACAGAAGAAGAAGTTAATGAGATGCGCATTGTAGCAACTGGAGAAGGCACCTATCATGCCTCCCCGCAAAACATCCCAGCTGAAGCAGCAGAAGAAAGTGCTAAACCACCCACTGAAGAAGCTGAAGATGATCTGTTACAAAAAATGCTAGATTCATTGACAATTGAACAACTTAGAGCAGCCTTAGCGTTAAAACAAATAGCACCTGAGAGTGATAAGTAATGAAAAAAATTGTTGAGATAACAACATTAAAAGAATTAATAGAAATGGCAACTATGGGGAGCGGAGCTGTTCAAGGCGCTGCTGTTTCTGATAAACAAGAGGGGAATAATGTTATGAGACGAGAAATCCAATCAGAAATACTTCTGCGGAAATATATTCGTAATAAGATAAGGGAAAGCCTTAAAAAGGATAACGAACAAAAACAACAACTTCGACAAGTTATTCGTGGTTTAATTAAAGAGGCAAAAGAACAAGCCAACCCTCACCCAAATACAGGTATCAATAAGCTTCGTGATGCTTTTCGCAAGGCTAAGCCCTCCATTAAGTCTAAGTTCCAACAACTTACGACATCGGAAGAACAAAGAACTTCTTTTATAGCTCACTTGTTGAATGCTTTTATTAGTTTATTCCAACAGTTGGACGCCCTTAATGCTCAAGGTGGAGATCCTAACCCTGTACCTGATGCAGATATAAAAGGCCCTGAAAATCTTACTGCACCCCCTGAAGGTGCCGATATTGAATCTGAAGTTGAAGATGAACTAAGTGGACTGTTGCAAGAAATAGAAGTTCAGGTTCAAGATGAGGAAGAGGTTTTCGATGTCGTCTCAGAAGAACCTCCAGCCCCTAAAAGTCAGGTTGAGAAAGATGTAGCAAAGAAGAAAGAAGTAGAAACAGAACGAGAAGACTTTGGTTCTGGTCTCGATGACATGGATAGAACTGGTCGCAATCAAGCATTTGATGCGTTTAGACTCGTTCAATCATATTTTTCCGATGCTTACCTAGATCTTGATAATGAAGCAGACAGAGAGATGTTTAAAGATTGGTGTTTATATAACCTTGAACTATTATTAAAGTCCTATGAATCAGAATTGAATCCTAACCTTGCTAAGCCTGAGATTACAAACCCTGAAGGTGCCTAATGTGGCAAAAGAAAAATAACGAGTATAAAGGAAAGTCCTATTATTACTCAACGATAAACAAATTAAAGAAAGATAAAAAGATTGATGACAAATTCGAAGTGATGCTTTCCTCTCTAACATTGGAAGAAATCATTTCAGTCAAGCTTGAACTATCTGCTAGATATCTTAATAACAGGATGTATAACTTTCAAATTTGGAAGTCTATAGAATCTATATGTAGAGAAGCCGTTGTTAGGTTTGCTCTCTCCGCATGTCGTTCAAAACTGGATGCTGCGACGTTCTTGGGATTAAATCTTACCGAATTAAATTTAAATTTAAAAAAAATGGACATTTCACTTGACAAAGAGTAACTTATGTGTTATATTATAAGAGTAGGTGGAAAATGAAAAACATTGTCTTATTTGACATGGACGGAACTTTAACAAAACCAAGAAAAGTTATGGAAAGCAATATTATTCCTGCTTTACGGGAATTAGCTAAACATGCTGAGATCGGTATTGTGACTGGTTCTGATTATGATTATGTTCACCAACAAATAGGAATGTTGCTGGAGAGATCGGAATTGAGATACCGTATTCATATCCTCCCCTGTAATGGCACAAAATATTATCCTCCTCCCGATAGTGCCATCGACGAGTATCGAATAGCTCATCAAGTTAATATGAGAGAGAAGCTGGGTGAAACCAGATTCCGAGCTGTTATTTCGTTTCTTCTCCAGCGGCAGAACCTAATTAGTCTATATGATATACCTTTCACGGGACATCATATAGACTATAGGGGTTCTTTAATTAACTGGTGTCCTATTGGAAGAAATGCCAATGAAGCAGACCGAAGAGAATTTATAGAGTTTGACAACCGCAGGGGATCATCATCGTTTCGAGAAGATGAGATAAGGGGTTTCAATGTTCGTGTTGTAAGAGACATGGGTATCAATAATATTATAATAAAAATGGGTGGAGATACATCATTTGATATATTCCCAAAAGGTTGGGATAAGACATATTGTTTAAGACATTTTCCAAATCACAAGCATTATTTTGTTGGTGATCGTTGCGAACCCTCTGGAAATGACTGGGAACTTTATGAAGCACTCAGAGGTGCAGGGCGAGCCTTCAAGACAACTGGTCCTGAGAAAACATCGGAGACTATATTTGACAACATTATTCCAACTATCTTAGCTGATGAGAAATAGAATGGATGAAACCTTAGTAAAAGAATTGAAAGATACTATAATGAAAGCACTAAGTAACGGATTAGCCTTCCCTCACATGACTCAACTAGAGAGAGATAATAGAGAATTGGATATAATCCGATATCTAAAATCTAAGGGCTATGAAGCATTCGAAGAAGAGTGTATGATTTATGTTCTCGATAAGCATTGGGAAAAGATCATAATGATGGAACTGACCAGAAACACCCTCTATTTCACTCCATTTGACCCTAAAGAAGTTTCTGTTGTAATATATTATATATTGCAATTAGTTTCAAAGAAGTATTTAGAAGAGATGCCTGAGATCAAAACTAAAAAGAAAAAGGTATTAAAAACAAAAGAGGAGAAAGAAGAGGATTCTGATGAGGACACGGAAGAAGAACCAAAACCACCACCAGATTTTTCCTTCTTATAAAATTATGAAAGTATTTTATCTAAAAAGAACAGAAGATGAGTCCGGAGTATCAGGTACCGGAAGAGTAGCACAGGGTTTTATTTTTGATAATGGAAAGGTTGCTGTAACGTGGCTTTCAGAACACCCCTCTGTCACTATTTATGACAATATTGGAGAGGTTCATGCAATCCATTCTCACGGAGGAAAAACCGAAGTGATTATGGAGCCAGATTATAAGAGAGCCTTTGGAGAGTTGAAATCATTTATTGATGACTTCTCTCTTTCAGAAGCATGTCTTAGTAAGGTATCGAGCGAATCCGCAGCAGGGAAACTGATAACTAAAAACTAGTTATTTTTGTGACTCCAAAGTATACTCTCAAACTTGATGCATCATATCGTCCGATAGAAGTTATAAGTGCCCATAAAGGCTTCAATATGGTCTATTCTGGCCGTGCAAAGCTTTTGGAACCCTATCGGACTGGTCCTACTAGAAACACGCTCTATCCGTCCGTTATCGTCCTTAAAACGTATGTTTCGAAACGACGACTAAACATATCATGTAACAGAAGAAATGTTATATGGAGAGATAAAAACACCTGCCAATATTGTGGAGGTGTTTTTTTGTTTAAAGATCTCACAATGGATCATATAATCCCAAGATGTTTTGGAGGTCAACGTATTTGGACCAATATTGTTGCAAGCTGTAAACGTTGTAATGGTCGCAAGGGACACAAAACAATTGAAGAATTTGGAAAAAAACCCTTGACAAACCCGAAAAAACCTGCTATAACTATAAGAGAGTATTATAGAAATATTCCATTTCCCAATTCGTGGGAAAGATACATTTAGGAGTTATAATGAGTAAACCAGTTATTGCTATATCCGGTGGTTTTGATCCGGTACACATTGGCCATATAAGAATGATCAAAGATGCAGCCCGTTATGGAGATGTGTTAGTTATAATCAATTCTGACGATTGGTTGATGAGAAAGAAAGGTTATGTTTTTATGCCTTGGAAAGAGAGAGCTGAGATCATGGGAAATATAAAAGGAGTGACAACTGTTACGTCTGTTGATGATTCCGACGGGACAGTTTGTGAAGCATTGAGTAGATGTAAACCGGACGCCTTCGCAAATGGCGGAGACCGAAAAAAAAATAATACACCGGAAATGGCCCTTTGCGACCATATAGACATAAAAATGATGTGGTGTATTGGTGGAAATAGTAAACCACAATCTTCTTCATGGCTAATTAATAATATAAAGGAGAAAGAAAATGGATGAATCAATATCAGATCAACTAATGGAGCTTACAAGAATTTTACAAGATGCAGACGAAGAGACAAAGTTGCAATTTGCTACGTGTTTCGAAGCCGCGAGAAAACTAGGTGAGAAGGGTCTCAATATGAAACAAGTACAGGTGATTGCAATGATGGGGCAACAATGTTCAGAGAACCCCCAACTGAAACAGATGCTACAATATTTGACAAGTATGACTAAGTTTGACCCAACCGGAGAATTTAATTAAATAAGAAACAGGCAAAAAGCCTGTTTTTTTTCTATTTAGAGTGTATAAATAGAAGGGCACAAATATGAACAAGAAAGCATTTGCAACAGATGTACTGAAACATCCTCTTATAGAAAAATTACTTGAGATGAATATTGTATCTCCAAGTGTTATCAATCGTCTTATTGTTGAGGAGATATTGAACGAAGCAGCAGGAAGCATGA
>Ga0208299_1000208_pt1 | contig 56459 bp, 65 predicted proteins | sample 15_taG_FD_184089 | JGI IMG/M metagenome (GOLD analysis project Ga0208299, IMG submission 184089) | Marine viral communities from the Subarctic Pacific Ocean - 15_ETSP_OMZ_AT15312 metaG (SPAdes) (version 2) | ecosystem: Environmental > Aquatic > Marine > Oceanic | place: Pacific Ocean | collected... | reverse complement strand
TCCGGGCCCAGTAGTGTAGTTTCATCGCTATTATCTTTTACTAGTTCACTGACCTTAACTACGAGTATTGTTTCGTTAATTTTCGCCATTGTTCGAACCTCCTTTTTATTAATATATATGTATTTATGTATTTATGAAAGAATTTTCTGCATGTAAGGACCTTTATTATGCTCATCTAAATCTGGAAATAAAATTTCAAATGTTTCTACAAAACAATCCCAATTACCGTCTCGTAATAATTCTCTTGTAATTGGGTCACAATTATCAATATAGTCGATTACTCGTTGGTATTCTTGTGTATAAAAATCTACGGTCTCTTGTTTCATTGTTAGACCTATTTTTTCAAGTACTGCGGTTGTGTGTTCAAGTTGTGCAATAATATCAGGATGACTATCTACTATACGACGGTCAAAGTATGAACTCTGCTTATATCCTTTATTGTCATTGAATAATTCTTTTTCAGGTAAGTTTGCCCAATGCTGTTTAAAGTTAAATCTACTCTCCGCAGGTTCAGTTTTCCAATTTAATTTGTTCATAAATTTATATGTTCTACTCTGATTGCCATTATCTTCTAAATTATCATAATCAAAAATATGATGTTGATGTGTAATATTAAACATCTTATTTGCGGCTATAATTGCCGAAGTATTTCTCATTATGTCGTTTGACATTGACCAGTATTTTTTTACATATTCTTCACCATACTTATCAGAAGAAGTTAGTAGATTACCACAACAGTCCCATTTACCTTCTTCTAGGAGTCTATCTTCCCTTGCCCATCCAGACCAACCTACTAATATAATATCGTCTTCTGTAAATTTAAAATGCAAATCATCTTCAAGCATCATGTAGAATATACCTTGATTGCCTAAGCCAGCATTTGAGTTTTTTATATATTTGTATTCGTCACCAAAGTTTTTCTGAATCATATCAGGCCAACAAGGCCAGCGCCATCTTCCAAAACTACAACCGTATGTAAAAATTCTTTTTATATTCATAAATATATTTATTAAAGAAGTGAAAAAGAATACCGAAGTTTAATGTTTGTTAGGTTGTTATGGTTTTTGCATAGGTCACGTGCATTGCTAGCACTGAATGGAACCGTAATTTAAACATCATTATAGATTCAGGATCATTAGTGTATACACGATAATGTAATTCATTAAAAAAATCAGATGTGCGCCTGTATAACGTATTACTAGGATAAAAAATATCGCGTTCGCGAGTTATAACATCATTATGAAAATGCTCGGCCAAAAACTCTGCTACTTCATTGCGCAATGCGCATAATCGTTCTTGAATTACCTGATTATTATTAATGAACAATGAACGCTTAAATTCCATTGTTGGATAAAATTCTAGTTTATGATCATATTTGTTGTACCACAACTTCTTTTTAAAAATTGTGTTTATATCCAAATTAGATAGTAGAGTAGCATGCTCAGTAGATATTGGCGAAGTAATTGCTAATATTTTATTTGGATAATTATCCAATAAAAATTGTACCAGGTACTCTTTGTCAGTATAGAAAGTCGCCGTATAGTTGCGATCATTTTGCAATTCTATACGGCGGCGGTATAACTCCTTAGGGAATTCCCAGTCTGGCAAGCTACGTAGCATCTTTGTTGATTGTTGCCAATAACCAAGCTTAATACGAAATCGAAACTTTCCATAATAATGCTTGGTACTCATTTCCCATTTAGGATGTGCGGTTAAAGTTTCTATCATTACGCTAGCGCAGGCACCGCCAGCGTTTGATTAATCTGTACCTTATCTGCTTCTTTATCGAATGATATATGTACTGATGTAGTGTCAGTATATTCCATTAAGTATTTTGCCAATGGAAGCTTGACACGTTCATTAATCAACCGTGCTAATGGGCGGGCGCCCATTGCTGCATCAAACCCTTCTACCTCAAGGAAGTTAATAAGTTCGTCTGCCCATTTAATTGTAATGTGGCGGCCTGCTACATAACCTTCAATCTGCTTCAAGAATTTATTAACAATTCGACGCATATTCTCTGGACGCAAACTGTTAAAGCGTACAATACCATCTAAGCGGTTACGGAATTCTGGAGCAAAAAAGTTATTAATTGCTTCATCAACTGCTTTTGTATTATATGGTTCATCACTGAATCCAATTGTTTTGGTAGTGGCTTCTCTAGCACCTAAATTACTTGTCATTATAACAATAGCATTCTTTGCTGATACTTTTTTACCAGTACTACTTGTAATAGTACCTTCATCAAGCAATGCAAGTAGCACTGTCATAATATCTGGGTGGGCTTTTTCAACCTCATCAAGTAATATTACACAATTAGGACTATCTTCTAGTTGACTAATAAGTAAACCATCACCTGCTTTACCATCGCCATGGCCTACATATCCTGGAGGACTACCAATTAATTTACTAACAGTATGTCGTTCTTGGTATTCACCCATATCATAACGGATTAAGTTCATACTCATTGATTGAGCTAACCGCTTCGCAAGTTCTGTTTTACCAACACCTGTTGGACCTGTAAAGAGATAACTTGCAATAGGTTTAATAGGATCCTTAAGGCCTGCTAAACTAACAGTGATACTATCTACTACTCTACCAATGGCAGTACTCTGACCAAATACTGTATTTTCTAAATAATTTTGTACTTCGCTATGCTTTTTAACTGTATGTGTTTCAGTTTTAGTACCTAAGTGTTCTGACGGAATGCCAGTTGATCGAGAAACTTCTGCACGAATGTCATCGGCTTTAATTAATGTAACTTGTTCTTCACTTGGCATAATTTTGTTGAATGCACATGCACGGTCAATTAAATCAAATGCCTTATCTGGAAGCTTTTTATTAAAAATATATTCATTACTTAATTCAACAGCCAAGTCAGTTGCTTCTTCTTCAATAGTTACGTTGTGATATACTTCATAACTAATAATTGTATTCTTTAAAATTTCCTTGGCTTCTTCTACACTAGGCTCATTTACACTAATTTTGGTAAAGCGGCGAGCTAATGCAGTCTCCTTTTCAAAAATCTTACGATATTCTTCGTCTGTCGTTGCGCCAATAACTTTTAACTTACCGCTAGTTAATGCAGGCTTAATCATATTACCAGCATCCATCTGGCCGCCGCTAGTACTACCTGCACCAATAACCATATGAATTTCATCAATGAACAACACAATATTTTCAACTAACTCAAGTGCGTCAACGAGCTGCTTCATGCGCTCTTCAAAATCACCACGGTATTTGGTACCAGCAACTAGTTTGCCCATGTCTAAGCTTAGAACAGTTTGATTAAGCATAGTTTCTGGAACATTGCCTTCAACTACTAGCTTTGCAAGTCCTTCAACAATAGCAGTTTTACCTACACCACTTGGCCCAACAAGAATAGCATTTGATTTCTTTTTACGAGCTAGTGTTTGTACAAGATCTCGAAGTTCATCACGACGGCCAATTACATCGTCATAATTATCATTTTCTAAATTCATATTGGTGGTAAACTGTGTTAATACGTCCCATGCCTGTTTAACTGCAACACTTTTAGAGCGGGTGGCTCGATCTTCTGTACTTCCGTGCCCATATGCAGATTCATCATATTCCTTATCTGTAATTCTAGTAGCGTCATAGTCTTCATCACTTCTTGCATGATGCAACCATTCACTGATAATAGTTTTGTCTAAGCCCATCTCTGCACTAAACATTGCTGCTGCACTTTGAGCCTCAGCCAAGATACTTAACAACAAATCAATTTGATTAATTGCTTTTTTACCCTGGAACAAGGCCTGTGTAAGTGCTCGATTAAATACTCGTTCTAACATTTGTGTCTTATTTGGTTGGACCTCAACCGATGTATCTTTAGCAACTAGTTCTCCACAATCTTCTAATAGATATGTATTTAATGCTTCTTGAATGCCAATACAATCAGCATGAATTTCGTAACACATCGCTCGAATGCTTACATCGTCCAAGAGTGTGCATGCCAGGTGTTCAATAGTTACATATTCATGATGAAAACTTTTTGCTAGCGATACGCTTTTGATGATGATACTTTCAATTTCACTCATTTTTTAACCTTGATATTAGTTTATTAAGTTTAGACGTTGTGTCAAGTTTAGGTATTTTTATTTTTACAGTAACATACAGGTTCCCACGTTCCTGTATTTTGCGGTTTAATAAACCGGCTTCTTTAACAGTAATAATACTATTATGACTTATTCCAGCTGGAATGTCAAGTGCAAATGTATTATAACTTGGATCTTCTATTTCAATTTTCCCACCAGTCATAGCAGTAACAATATCGATTTCAAGATCCATAAGTATGCTGGCGCCTTGTCTTGTAAAGGTGCTATTTGCTAATTCAGTTATGTTTATGATAAAAGTTTTGCCCTGATCGTTTATTTTAAACCGGTCACCAGCAATCGCTCCAGGCGGGATGGTTACCTTAATAAATTCATCAGGCTCTAGTTCGACATAATCGTCGACACCATTGATTTGTTGTTCTATAGATAATTTTAGATTCACCATTTTGGTAGATGGTGCTTCAATAATTGGAATCATTTGCTTATTCTTTAGTTTATTATAAGCGTTATTTATGGATTGGAATTTCTTCGTATCTCCATGTTTTCGGTCAGGATGGAATTTTAATGCAAGTCGTCGAAATGCATCTTTTATTTCAGTTTCTGTTGCATTGGGATTTAATCCTAAAATATCCCACGGGTTACGGCTGGTCTGCTTCATAGTATTGTTTATAGGCTGCTATTATTTGTTTTTGTTGTTGAACCAATTTTAGCAGATCAGCCATGTTGAGCGTGAGATGTCTCATGCCACTTGGGGATGTTGCTATTAATACTATTTCTTCGTTTGCATCTTGTAAGTCTGCAAAAACGTTATTGATGTTTTCTGGCGTGATAGTGATCCATATCACTTCACGTGCTTTGAATTTGTCTACAGTTGGAATAATCAAAGTGGGTCTTTGTGCCGGTTCTGATTTAATATCGATAACTTGCGGTATACTACTGCAAGCTGTTGTCATTGTCATTATTGCCAAAACAATCAATATATGTTTTATCATCGGTAGATTCCTCATTTCCTGATAATCGTTCAAAACATTCAAACACTTCGCGTGTACCCGTATTTAACTCTTCAGTAACAAACTCTGGGTCTTCAGCGGCCAAAGTGCCAAAATCTCTTGGATTGCCCTTGCTATCTTCTTTAAACAGCGTTTCAAGGGATGCCGTTAGCTTTCTGCTTTCTGCAAATTTATCTGCTAACTCTTGCTGTGTCTTTTGCATGAGTTCCATGTCACGTTGTAACGCTTCATAGGCTGCTGCTTGGGTCTGCAATGCTGACTCCAATTTAGCTTGGTTTGCAGCATATTGTTTCATTGCAGCTTGTGTATCTTGATAATACCAATAAGCTACCCCTGCAAACATTGCAAAGACTGAAAACATTATAATGTAAACTTTTAATCTTCCAAACATTTTATTTGTACCTAAACGTAATACGACCTTTGGTGACATCGTATGGACTAATCTCTATATCAACTTTATCACCAAGGAGTATGTTAATATTATATCTACGAATTTTTCCACTGATTATGCCTATTATAACATTTTCAGTATTTTCAATTTGAACTTTGAACATTGCATTAGGCATACATTCAACTATTGTGCCTTGCATTTTAAATAATTCTTCTTTAGCCATTAGTATTTGTTTAAAAATTTCACTCTGTCGTTTATTTCTTTAGCGTCTGGATTATGTTTTATTTCATAATCATAACTGCTTGTCAATACACTATTATGAAATAAATCTTTATCCCACACTTGCGGTTGTTTATTTTCATAACTTGTAAATGATATTTTACAGACTTCTTCGTCAGATGTCAAGATACATTTAATAATTTTTTCGATTTGTTCGAATAATGTACTTTTACGTTCTAACTCAATGAATACAGTATATAATCCATTATGGTCTGGACCAGGTGATGTATCAACATCAATAGCATCTTGAATTCCAGTTTCTAAAAACTGACTAAAAGCTTTTGCAGGTTTTTCCTTATTAATTTTTATAGCAACCACACATACATTTTTATCATCACCACTTTTAGATTTATATTGGTCAATACTTATTAATGGTTCGATTAAATTACGAAGTTCATTGTGCCTAAGGCCTTCATTTAAATCACTCATCGTCAGCACCCTCATCATATGCATTGTTAACTAGTTCTGAATCTACATTCATATCGTCAACTGCTTTTTTATTTGTTATTGCGCTATCCATGATGTCGCGTGGTAATTCAACTGTTACAAGCCAAATTGGTCTTTCAACTTTTTTGGCACGTGGTTGACCTGGGCGCATTCCGTCAGCACCATCTACTCCGTCACTATCTTCTGGCGTTACTAGTTTTGCTGCCGTTACTAACGTATCTTTTGCAAAAAATACACGACCACCAAAATCGATAATTCGACTAGTTGCTTCTGGATCTGGCATTAGTTTATGCGGATACATTAATGTTACCGTCACCCAATTTGGCTCAATATGTGGTCCATCCACAATTTCACCTTCAATCCAGTTTTTATATGCATAAACATTTAAGCGGTCCAGAACACCGTCAAACTGCATTAATATTTCTATTGCACTTGATGCTTTGTAGTTATCATCAAGGCTTTTCATAATATCCATTTGGTCCATAGTATGAATTTTCCTTTATTTTATATATGTATTTATGCCTTTCCTGTATATACTATGTTAATTAATTTATCAGTGTTATAAATACTAGTACGGGAACGCTCAACTGGGCATTAACTATAGGAGTTATAATGGCAAAAAGAGCTCGTAAGACAAAAAACCAACAGCATCATACTAACACAGATGATGTAATACAACTTAATGGTATGGCACGTCGAAAAAGACATGTAACCATGATTCCAAAAAATCTTCGTCAAGAAGATTACATAGAGTACTTGGATGACCCATCTAAACATATTGTTTTTTCAATGGGACCAGCAGGTACTGGTAAAACACTACTTGGTGTTTTAGCTGCTATTCGTGCATTAAAAGACGGTGAAATCGAAAAAATTGTTGTCACCAGACCAGCAGTTAGTGTAGACGAACAGCATGGCTTCTTACCAGGCACACTGGAAGAAAAAATGGCGCCTTGGACACGCCCTATATTTGACGTATTCAACGAATACTTTTCACCCCAACAAATAGAATCAATGATTGCTGATCAAGTTATTGAAATAGCACCACTTGCATACATGCGTGGCAGAACGTTCAAACATTCATATATCATTGCTGATGAAATGCAAAATGCAACCCCTAGTCAAATGAAAATGCTACTTACTCGAATTGGTGACGGCAGTCGAATTGTCGTAACTGGTGATTTAGCACAGCATGATAGAGGTTACGAAAACAATGGTCTTAAAGACTTTGTTAAAAAATTAAGCGCAGCTAAAAGCGCAATGATTGCAATAGTAGAATTCGGTAGACAAGACGTAGAACGACATGTAGTCGTTACCGAGGTGTTATCTATCTATGGCGACGAAGATATAGATTAACTAACAAGGATTGTGTCAACAATTTCACCCCAGTTAGCAGCCCGTATAATATCTTTGTTGTCACAATCAATATTATGAGCATGCTCAATGAGTATGCTCTTTAACCCGTACCGTAGACCGCAGACTGCGTTTTCTATCTTATCTTCTAACCAATAGCATCCGCTGTCTTTATATTCAACAAGTGCATCATCTTTATCAGCGCCCGTGTCTAAACAAATTAATTCTTTAAATACCCCTTTACCAAATACATTCTCTAGATTGTACATCCGTAACCGTTTAGCTTTTTTATCTAAGCTCATACTAGTAATACAATGAAATCTATATCCTGCTTCATATAACTTAGCAACACCACTACGAGCATCACGCAATGCTTTTAAATAGCCCATCCAGGCGCTTTCATTAAAATCTTTAACTAGTGCCTTGCCTTGCTTTTTTTCTAATCCATACATTTTGCTAATATCATATATTGCAGTTTCAATTGCAACATAGCCACGCTCTACCATCCATTCATGGAAGGCTGACTCCCAGTCAAGCAGAACACCGTCACAGTCAGTCAAAATGATTTTGTCTAAGTTCATATATACTCTCTTTCTTAACAATTTATACATATATTATATAATAAGACACATTGGTTGTCAATACTTTTATTAATAGTTTACTGGCTTATTACATTGATAAATACCTAATAAGAATAAGGAAATATAGTGAATCTATTGTGAAAGACTACACCTTTATAATTTGGAGGGAAGTCTAAATGAAAAGTGTTCATTTACATTTAATAAAAAGTTTATCGTATCGTGTTTTATCAGTTATAATGACATTTGTGATTTCGTTAACACTTACAGGTAATTTGAGTTTAGCTGGTTCAATAGCAAGCGTTGATGCTGTTATTAAATTTATTTTATATTTTTTCCATGAGCAAGCATGGGGTCATATATTTAAGAAAATTAAACGAAAAACACAAGCTAACAAAAAAGGGTCGAATTAACTCGACCCTTCTTCACCTTCAATAATATTTGCTGCTACCAATCTTGTTATTTCTACAACACACTGCGCATCAATAGAAAGAATAGTACCGTTAATATTTTCTGTAAAATATCGATAATGCGTACTTAAAAAGGAAGGATCAATAATTTGTTCACATTGTTCTCTACTTGAAAAGTATGACGGATAAACAATGGTAGTGTCAAATACCTCATTATCGGTTACAATAGTTAGGAAAAAATATAGTAGTGCTTCCATTACGATGCCTGCTCAGCAAATGCAACCCAATCGTCCACGCTATTGATACTGCCCCAACAAGCTGCTGGTGCTTCCCATTCAAAGAACAGGACCCATTCTTTAATTGCATTTTGGTTTGCCGTGTCTGCTTTAAAGATAGCACCACGCAAATCATTACAAATTACAGCAGTCAAAAAACCACCTGGCATAATGCCATTTTCAATATAACGCTTAACTGCTGGTACCATATAATCAACGGGTACTTTTGTATAGTCTACTTTCAACATATTAATTCTCCAAATTTAATTGTTACGGGACATAAGTTAGCATTTCTGCTGGAACACGCCAATTGGTACTTCCATCTTGTACATGTATATAACGTCGACTTACTTTTGTAATGTTACCAACTCTATATCCTAATTTACTATTAGTGAAGCAAACAGTGTCGCCAATAATAAACCTACGTACTGATTGTGTAGCAAGGAATTTACGATGCATCTGCAAACGCTCTTCAATTGCTTGCACCTGATCAAAATTAAGATTTCGAACCAAAGATTCAATAGATTCCATTTCAGTTTGTGTTAACATATTATATACTCTGTTAAGCTGCCAATTTGGCAGCTGGATTAATGTGCTTTACTGTCTTGCCAGTCTCAAGATTATCTACATAACCAATGAATTGACCACCTAACTCAGCATTAACACGTGAACTAATTAAATAGCCACGTTTTTCAAACCAAACTCCCTTGGCGTTCTGTTTTAATTCTGCTGGAAGGTAAACTGTGCCTTCTGGATCATATTCCTTTTGCATCTGAACATACTCAGTCTCCTGATCATCTTCCAATAAGTAAACAACACCCACTTCACTAGAGAAGTAATCGTCGCTTTTTTCAATGAATGGACGAACTTGATCAACAATGTCGGACTGCTTATCTTCACTAACATTATTAACAATATACGTGGCGCCAATTTTGTTTTTCCAGTAATATTCACCAGTAAAACCATTATGGGCGGCGTAGTTCTCACGATCCTGCATTTCAATAATTAACTTCATAATGAGTTCCTTTTATTGGATAAAAATTGGGGTTTGGGCAACCCAAAAGTACTTCAAATCATATTCTTGAATATCGCGATTGAGCTCACGGACTTCATACGATTTATAACCAGTTGGATAACAATCATCCACCACTTCGGTTTCTGTAATACCGTATATTATATCTAATAGTTCCCGCGCATAACTAAGTGCGATGGCGCGAGAAGTAAACAGTTTAATTTGGCCTTCTGTATGCACCATCCAACATGTGTTACTAACTTTAGTTCCTATGTTCGACATAATTACACCTATTTACTTAACTTATACTTATATAATACAGTAAGACGTATTGGTTGTCAATACTTTTTTTAAAATTAATTTAATTATTTTTATTCATGCGTTGTCTGATATTAAAATAGTTTTCTACATTTACTTTCCATATACTTTGTTGCGTATAGAATATTTCTTCATCGCCACAGTATTCAACCATTTGTCCATACTTTTCCATTACAGAAAACGACTTATGAATCCTATTCATTCTACCACTTGCATCATTTGAAATATTTGTTGTAATATAAACTGGTTTATTATCAGCAAAATCTAACTGTAAAGGTAAATGCTCAGCAAATGGATAGCTTGCCATATGATGTCTATTTAATCCTGATACACGCCTTGGCTCTAATTGTGCTCCTCTAAATAATGCACGAAATCCGTCTTTAAATGGATGTATACCACTGACACTAATTATTTTATCGTTTTTAAATGTTACATTCCACATTCCTCCTGTTTCCATGCACCAATCAAATTTCATAGCTTTAAGTGAATTATTATTTTTAAATCCTAGCTTATTGCATTGTAAAATGAATTCGTGTAATTGTGAGGTTTTTGATGTTATTGTTGAATGATGCATATTCATTAATTTGTTCTCTAATTATTACAAACCGTGCTGCATTATAAACAAAAAATATGCACCTTCATTATCAAATATAATAGAATGATTAGTTAGCTTGCACATTATGTTTGTACACGGATGAAATTCGAATCTAGCGTCATATTCTGCTAATGCCTCATTCAAAATGTTAGCATAGTATGCTGACATAAACACAGAGTGAGCGATGTTGCCAGGCACATGCATCTTAGTAAAATCTACATGTGCATCTACAAATTTTTCTAGAGCTGGCGTGTCTCTATAACTAAATGTTACTGCATTAGCATTGCTGCCACACTTGTGCGTTATATCCTTTTCCACTAGTGTCTCCACCGTCGTTATCAATATCATTACCATCATACGATACTGACTCAATTATATTGTCACCATCTAAATATTCAGTAGTATTAACGGTAAGTTTCGTAGGATCAAAATCGCCAGTTGTTTCAATTATACCATAAACAAAGCAGCCCTTTTCAGAACTATTCATTTGTGCAATATATTTTAGATTGTCTGGCTCATCGCAAGAATCTGCCACCCATATGGTTTTGTTAAAGTCGGTTTCATCTTCAATTTCTTGACTCCATTCTTGAATGCATTTACCAATAACAATTTCATCTGTAACGTCTGCATCCAAATCATCGCCTGCAATTTCCTCGACAGTAATTCTACACGAGTCAAGGTCTCCGCCAAAGCAATGATGAAACTCGCGTCGCGAATCATACCATGCACAAACTTGACCATCAGCATCACGCAAGAACTGTGCTGACAAAGGGATATCATCCACTTCTTCAAAATCATCATAATCAAGTTCATCATCTTCAGCATTTAACATATAATGAACCAAATCAGCCTGCGGTTGGTATTCCCAAAAATTGTGTGCTTCTTTCGAAATATGCATATATGCACTTTCGCCACCCCAGCCGTAAATATAAACTCGATAATATCGTTTATCAATAAGTGTAGTCATTATTTCTTCCTCCATTTATCGTTGGTATTAGATAGTAAACTTTTTCGTTTTTCTTCACGTTTTCGTTCTTCATACTCAATTGGATCAGAAACAAGAAAATCATAAAGTTTATAACTAATCCATCCAAATACGATCAAGCACAATAAAGTTTTCATTGAATAGTTCCTGTAGTCAATTTTTCGTAGTCATCAATTAACAATGCTTCTTTAATTTGAACATCGTCTAGTTCATTTGACAATCGTAATAACATCATTTGATCAATTTGATTCATATGTATAGATAATGATCGATACATATACGCAATATTCAATCGGTAATCATTGAAGTGTTGCTTAATGTAAGCCACTGTTCTTTTTCTTCGATCTATATTTTGGCTGTACAATATTATCTTTACTGAATAGCGATACTTATTATAATATAGATTATAACGAATATCCATTTCTGCATTGTTATGAATCATAAAATGATGATGAGCGTCACGCGGTGTTTTAATATTTAAAATTTCAAAATCATGTTTGTGCTTTTCTAACAACGACATCATTTTTTCAATACCAATAGTATCTTCGATATTAAAATAAATATGCATTATCTTTTGCGGGTGATTATAATATCCATAATCCACACTAATTTTAATCTTGGAATTTTCTAAACATACGCTTAATTCATACTTAATCAGATCTGCTAATGCACGGCAATTTGCAATGCCTTGTCGTTCACGTAATCGAGTTGTAGATATGAATATACTGGAATTAAATCCATATTTGAGCTTTGTTATAATATCCCATGCATGGTGTTCAGTTAATAGTTTATTCATAAATTGGCACGCCCTGCAGGATTTGAACCCGCGACCTACGGCTTAGAAGGCCGTTGCTCTATCCAACTGAGCTAAGGGCGTATAATCCTGTTATTTAAGTCGTATTATAGCATGCAATAATAATAGTTGTCAACAATTATTAGAAATGATTACAAAGGCGATGGCGCTATCATTTTCATCACTGACACTTAAATGTATATTATTGTTATTGTTATTAATGCGAGTATCTAGAACAATACTCGGTGGGCCACCGTTACTAACATAGGAAATATCTTTCCATGTTAAATCGCTAGTAAATCCAGTGCCATTGGCTTTGGCAAATGCTTCTTTGACTGCCCAACATTTAGCAACATATGCTGCTTTATTTGATTCTTGGGTTTTTAAAAAAATATCGTATTCGGTGGAAGTTAAAATTTTTTCAGCAAAGGAAGACGATCTGGTTAACTTTTGTTGTACACGTTCAATATTAACCAGATCTACGCCAATGCCGATTATATTCATTAATTATTTCGGTTTAAATTCAATTTCTTTAAGATCATGTTCACGATCTAAATATTTGTATTCTACTTTGATTGGTTCCCATACTTGAATATGGTCAATGACATCCTGTGGATCAAATGGCCCACACGTATATACGTCGAGTTGAATTAATGCTGGGTCTGTATCATTCCATACATGGCAAGCCATATGTGACGTTTCAATAACCACAGCACAAGTTGGACCATTATTGCCAACCATATAATCTATATCTCCAGATATAGGACCAGCCAAGATTTTCATACCTACTTTGTCTACCAACGCTACCATCCAATCTTTGAGTTCGGATTCAGTTGGTGGCTTCTTTGCTTCTATTCTTAAAATAATATGCTTATGTACTATCACTGTCATTAGAATTTCTCCCCTGTATGAAGTATTTAGTATAATTGGCTGATGTCTTTCCAGTCGCCGTTAACATAGTTCTTTACCTTTATTTTGCAATTTCTAAGAGCTTGGAAATTATCGGCGAGTTCGCAAAAATTTACTATGAACCCATACTATTAGCCCATCACCAGTTTCTACTTGCCACCAGACCCCTTTGCGTTCTACAATTTCTTCTACAATTGTACATGGCTGCAACTTAGCTAATACACTATATCCAGTTCCAGGACCACTTCTGCCGTTTAAATGTTCTTTGATGTCATTACTGACATACCAAATCCAATCAGTGTCTGCATCAGTAGAATTATCACACCTTGGTTGATCATTTAACTTTCTGTAAATCGTTTGACTCATGCAAAGCCCTGGATCAGTTTTTCGATACGGAGCAATCATGTCATGACCTACAGTTTCTAATAGATTATATTCATCAATGATAACCCTTCCTAGATTCAATAAAACTTGAATCTGTTCATCAGTAAACGGCAGCCAGCCATAAACTTGACCGTCAGGTTTATTTGGATGCGGTCCTTCGATAATACTCGGATCGTTATAATATGTACCAAACCATGATTTATAACCATTGGCAGTTATCTCCAATGGACCAGGATTACAAACTTCAATACCAATACTATGATTGTTTAAATTGTTATCACCACCCCATGAACTTTTTCCTGCATGCCATGCCTTTTTATTTAATGATACATTCTGTGTTAATGTACCATCCTTACTTAAATTTAAATGAGCACTGGCTTTTGCAGCTGGTCGTTGGAAATATTTAGCTGTACCGTGGGCATCTGATCTGCCAGCAGTAAAGTGGATGACTAAGTATTTTGGTCTGATAGTTCCACTTTGGTTAGGCGTAGGATAAAAATCCACTTGTTTCCATTGCTGGTCGCCATCCAATGTTTGAACGAATCCGTCATTGACTCTATATTCTGTCAAGAATCACTTCTCCACATGGTATACAAACCATAAGCTATAGCAGCATATGCCACCAAACTTGCAATTGGTTTAAAGATCAAAAAAGCAATACCAGCAGCCAAGAGCACAGCGCCGTCCATTGTTGATCGTTCTTCTAATTTAGATTTAATGAATTTTTTAATCATTGTTAATCTCCTTTTGAAATTTAGGGGCTATATAAGCCCTCTATATTTGGTTTTTTTATAATGAAATGTAAACCTAAACATCAAAATGTCCTTTCGTGTAAGATTCCGTTCGATAATTGTGATTTAGCATATAATTAAATTATTTGTTTATATACTATATGTATTTAGCATTATTTCATTATTTCATTTGGTGGGCCTGGCAGGACTCGAACCTACGACCAAAGCGTTATGAGCGCTCTGCTCTAACCAACTGAGCTACAGGCCCTATTATTACTTGCCAAACGAATAACCATTAATCACAGCTAGCACCACGATTGATGTAACTATATATAAATCTACCATATTTGTGAATTGTCCTGTTATTATAATACTGCATGCTATTTTGCACTTTCGTTATCGGCTCCAAAAAATACACGCAATCTGTTTTTTTCACCTTCTTGCATAACTTTTTTATGGTGATTTAATTCATCTTGATGATATTTTTCAATCAACGCACTGAGTTCAGATAACTCATTGGCATCATTATTATCAATACGTTTTAAAATACGCAGTAGTACTACACGAGTATCTTTAAATAGTGATTGTTGAATTTCATCTTCAATTATTTCTTTAACCTGCTTGATATTCATGACATTTACCTCTATAATGTTACCACTATTATAATGTAATTTGTTGGCACTGTCAATGGATTTTTTTAGGTTTTTAAAAGTTTACGAAAAGGGTGAAGTGGGGGCAATAATAGTTACTGCCCCCGTAGATATGGATTATATCCGTTCTTAGTTTAAAGTGTATTTTAATCCACTGGCATCTTCTATCCGGTTAATAATTGTAAGGGAGGACGCCACACCTTACAATTAGATAATTAAATTAGAACGACCAAGTCAGTCCAATTAAAGCATCTTTACGTGATCCAGTATCGAAATTATAACCAGTTTGCACATACAATTCGACATTGTCTTGGGCAGCATAGGACAATTTGATGTCTACAGTAGGCCACGCATGCACGGTATCTTCTAAAGCACCAAAACCATCGTTATATACCACCAAATCTGAACTAGCGGTTGTTTCCAACAAGCCATGTGTATATACAACTTCTGGAGTTAATACAATTGTATTGATATCTTTATCTACGTTATGTTGGGCAGTTACATCTCCGCCAAATGCAAAACCATTTGCTGTTGATGATACAGCGTCTGCTGCATGTGATGTTGTTGCAAAAGCCATAAAACCTGCGGCTAGTAATAATGTTTTCATTTTCTATTTTTTCCTTGTATTAAAATTAATGAATAAGACAATTTTATAAAATCATCTCCCTATCCACATCAACTTTTAAGTGATATGGTTGCAACTAATTCTGTTGCCAGGTTAGTTGCCAACCCCTACGTGCTTTTATATTAAGCCGCTAAAGCCATTTCTGGCGCATAATTGTTATTTGCAATTATAAAGTTTGACCAATAACGAAGTCACCCGGTTAACTCCACGTCAGCTTTCACACCTGTCGATCCTATTTCAGCCCCATCATAAACACACTCTCTTGGCATCGGTGCAGGGAGTCGAACCCTGGCTTGCGGTTTTGGAGACCGCCGTGCTACTGTAACACTTCACACCCATAAAAGTTTTTTATGAATACACTCCCAGTTTATCAGATCTGTTGCTTAATGCTATGCACATAGCAGAGTGTACTCATAAAAAACTTTTATGGGTGTGAAGTATGTTTATGGTGGAGCTGCTGGGTACTGCCCCCAGGTCCAGCATGTGTCCACGTTGCTTCAACGCTAACAATCTATTTATATTATTTTAACAGAATAATGAATAAAGTCAATGACTTTTTAGAAATAAATCAAGAAATGATTTATTTTCTATATTGTATTTATACTAATGTTATATTTTTGCTTATTTATAACACATAAATTTAGCGTCTAAGATCACATGTTATTGCATAGTCAGATTGATGGACACTATCTGATAGTCCCCATTTCGATCCATCATAACCGTCTGGGTGGTTGATCTTGTAGGCACGATCTATATCGTTTTCAATTACATTCTTCATTTCTTGACAAACGCTATAATCAGTATAAGGGCCAACCTCAGTGATAAGGATTCCTTGAATAACAATTGATACTATCCATACATACATTTCTGTACCTCCAATGTATATTTATATAATACTATAAATCACCCCTGATCTGGCATAAATATTATTTTAACACAACATTGGGAGTTTATTTTAACATGGACGTAATAACAAAGACAATTATCAAAATAGCAAAAAAATTACAAAACATTGATTTAACTGAAGATGATATTAAAAATGGACTGAGATTTGATACATTAAATATTGATAGTATTGACAAGCTAGAGATATTAATTTTTATAGAAGATGATATCAGAGGTATGGAATTACCAGATTTTGACAAATTGGATTTGCAAGATCTTAACGAATTATGGAATTACTTATATGAATATTTGCCGGACAAATATAAAAATAAGATTTAAACGCCACATTGTTTATAAGAAATATATAACACAATAGCATGGGTTGAATATAAATTACGGTGTCATTAAATAAATACAAATAGTTAAACTAATAGTTTAATGATTTGACAAATAATTAGAGACTACTTAATGAAAGAAATTAATTGGAAAGATGCTCTTTTATGTGCCGATGCATGTATGGCATCGTATGTCACAGAGCTAGAAGCACGAAAACATATAAGAAAATATTTATATAATGTCGACGAATATGCTGAATTTAGTTCAGCATCGGCTGAAGCAACTTGTCTTAAAACAACAGATCTTGACTATGTTATTGCATTCCGTGGAACTGATGATATATCATCAGTGATGGTTGATCTGAAATCTTGGCAAACTGATAGTGATACAGTTGGTGAAGTACACTATGGATTTAAATCATATGTTGACAATTTAGAAGTTCAATTATTCAAATGGCTAGAACAATACAGTATATTAGAATCAAAAAAACGAATAATTGTTACTGGGCATAGTTTAGGTGGGGCTGCGGCAACTATATTTATTACTAGACTTATCGAGAAAGGATATAAAAATGTTTGTTTGTATACCTTTGGGTCTCCAAGAGTTGGAGATAAAAACTGGACAAAGCAATTCGACGACATTGAAGCATATCGAATTGTCAATAATAACGATGCTGTTACCAGAATACCGCCACCATTATGGTTCAGACATGTAGGTAAATTATTTTATGTAAACTATAAAGGCTTATTTGTACAATATACCTGGTATGGCCGTCTATGGGATCGAATTAGGTCACGTATACGTGCATTAGTTAAATTTCAACCATTTGATGGTTTTTATGACCATTTCAGTAAACATTACCGAGATAGAGTTAATGAGCAAGTTCAGCGTATCAAAGCAAATAGCAAGCCGTGACGGTATCAAGCTGATGATATTGATTTTTTAAAAAAAGATAAATAATAATATGAGACTATATAAATTATTTGAACAACATGAACAACAGATTGAAGAAGGGCCACATGATCCTCATATCTTTAAGGCAATATTTCTAGCTGGTGGGCCTGGTTCTGGCAAGAGCTACATAGCTGATAAATTATTAACCGGTTATGGCTTAAAATCTATTAATAGTGATGAAATATATGAATATTTGGCACAAAAACATGACATGGATCTGTCAGATCCTGATGTGGTTGGTAGTGACACTGGGCAATCAGTCCGTGATCGTGCCAAAGCATTAACATCAAAAAGGCGTGGCCATTATCTTGACGGACGTCTTGGTGTTATAATTGATGGTACTGGTAAAGATTTAGCCAAAGTTAAAAAAGATGCTGATGCATTAAAATCATTAGGATATGAAGTAGCAATGCTATTCGTTAACACTAGTGAAGATGTTGCTCAGGAACGAAATACAATGCGACCACGCCAAGTACCTAAGGCAATGGTCAGTAAAATGTGGCACCAAGTTCAGCAAAATATTATGAAATTCCAACAACTATTTGGTAATCAAAATTTTCATATTATAGATAATAGCGGTGGATTGGAAGATCCAGACCGCAAAGCAAATTTTGATGTTGCTGAAAAACAAATAAGGAAATTTATATCGGCACCTCCTACATCACATATTGCTAAAAAATGGATTAATCAAAAAAGGACAAAATAAGTTATGACATATGAACATCCACATAAAGACCCCAATTTAAGCGGACCAAATCGTGCAATGAAATACGACGCAGACGGTGATGAAATTGTTAACGGATTAGAAAAAGCCTATGAAAAATATTGTAAGTGATTAAATGAAATATTATATTCTAATAGATCCACATAAGACCGATTATTGTAAAGTAGGTATTACTAAAAATCCTGAACAGAGAATCAAAGCATATCGCACCGCAGCGCCAGACTGTTATTTTAAAAAATTATACAATATACCAGATAAGATACATGAACGCCGTATTCTCGATTTATTAAAAGATACTGTTAGAGTAAATCGTGAATATATTCATTGCCATCCTACCATTGTACAAAATATAATTGAAGGATATTTTGATGATACTGGAATCACATATTAAAAAAGGGGCTTTAAGCCCCTTTTTTTAATTAAAATATTAATTATTATTTGTCACATTTTGTTTTAATTGAATCATAATCCCAACCTAAACGATTTAATCGACGGGCGGCGCGGATTTTTCCGGATCGCTCGCTAGCTCGTAAAAAACGTAACCAATATAGTTTTGCAAGTCTGCGTGTTCTTAATCTCATAATACTTTCCTGATGTTGTGTATACTGTGCATACTTTGCTGAAACGGTGCTGTTCCGCGTTGTATGTTCTTCTGGCGTTGTTCTAAATCTACTAAATCAGTAGAATTTGCCAAATATTTTTCTTCTAATGTCATTGAATTTAGTTTAAACCCATTCAACAGTTTGGTTAACATAGCTTTTGTTTTCATCGTACTACGTCTCCTGTATTCTTTGGCATGTTTCCAGTTTGTAGCATATGGTAATATGCATACTGCCAATCCTTTCCAAATTCTGTTTTAGCTAGCTCTTGTAGCTGTGCGTTGTTTCGCTTGTTACTATATCCAGACACTGATTTGCGCCCAAACATAGAATTTTTTAGTCTTTTGAACATTATAAATCTCCTTTGTTTATATGGACGCTTAATTAGGTTAAGCATTCCCCGGTTCTGTCCACCGGCTCCAATACTTTTTAGGCATGTATTATGCCGTACAATACAACAATGGTTGTCTTTGTACATTTGTATTTATTTAATACTTTAGTATTATAACGCTTTTTCTGACATTTTACTACTGCGTTTGATGTATACTCGTTATGCGTGTCGTGCATATCACTCATAAAAAAACGACAATGATGATTATAACGCCATTGTCGTTTGTAATATAGATGTTACATCTTTGTTGTTGTGCTTTCGTAAGTGCAATTGTATTGATTATTAACTTTTACAAATGTACAGCATTTTGGCAATTGTTTTAATGTTTTGGCGCCAGCATATGTGCATGTGCTACGAATGCCGCCTAAAATGGTTTGTACGGTATCGTTTACTACACCACGATATGGAACTAACACTTCACGACCCTCGCTGGCACGATAGTCTTTCAGTCCCCCAAAATGCTTTGTGTTTGCTGCATCACTACTCATACCGTAGAATTGTACAAACTGCTTTTCTTCTACTTTATGTTTGCGGCTATTTAAATGCTCGCCAACTTCGTATTCTAATTCATTAGTTTCATAGAACTTTGTAATTACTTGGCCGCCACCTTCATCGTGACCAGCCAACATACCACCAAGCATAACAAAATCAGCACCGCCAGCAAAGGCTTTGGCCACATCACCAGGGCAAGTACAGCCACCATCAGCAATAATATGTCCACCAAGACCATGTGCCGCATCGGCACACTCGATGACTGCTGACAATTGCGGATAACCGACACCAGTCTGAATACGAGTAGTACATACGCTACCAGGGCCAATCCCAACTTTAATAATATCTGCTCCACTTAAAATTAACTCCTGTGTTTGGTCAGCGGTAACCACATTCCCTGCAATTATTACAATATTGGGATAATTTGTTCTTAATTTACGAATAAAATCTACAAAATATTCACTATATCCATTTGCAACATCAACACATACATATTTTAGTTCACCCTGGGTACGTTTATAGACATTTTCAAACTTAGTGTAATCTGCCTTGCCAATTCCAATGCTCATTGCAACAAATTCTATACGATTAAATAAGTCTTCATTGAAGTAATTTATCAATTCTTTAGCACTATATGTTTTAACAAGGCATGTAAATATGTGCTCTTTGGAAAGGGTGTCACCCATTTCAAATGTACCAACACCATCCATATTGGATGCCATTATAGGTATACCAACAAAGTTTGGTTTGCCAATATTAAATTTTGATTCATAGTTACGAAACGAAAAATTACGCGACAATCCAACTTCTTTACGTGAACCCAATGTACTGCGTTTGGGTCTAATTAATACATCTGAGTAGTCTAATTTAATATCATGTTCTATGTGCATTTATATGCCTTTTATTTAATTATTAACTGATTCAGTTAAACTATTAACTTCTGCTTCTAAAAGTTTAATGGTAGCATCTTGGGTAGCTACTACCTCACTCAATGCTATTACACGAGCTTCTAATTGTTTAATTTGAGCAAAAAGACTAATAGGTTCTCTTTTTTCCATCATTTTAACGTATCTCTAATTCTAATTTTTGTAAAGTTGTTTGTACGCATCGTGCCTGAACCTTACAGTCTTCTAATGCGTTATGCGCATCAAATGTAATTTCTTTTCGTGGATCTTTTGGCATAATTCCAAATAATGTTCTACTATCTTTAATTTTCCAAAAAGGCCACGGGATATGATGATTGTATTGCCTATACATATTTTCTAATATAACAATATCAAAACTCGGTCCTTGACACCAAATAGTATCAATACCCACACACCACTTGTTCAGTGCTTGCAGTACTTCTAACACTGGTGTTCTATTTCCATCACCCAGTGCTTCTTCACGAACTGCGTTGTCTTGTTTACCCCACCACTCGAGGGTGCGCTCATCAGTAGTCCGTCCTTGCGCAAGTTGCTCATCAATTTCAAAACGATAGTAAAAGTGATCATAACTTGTATTAACTGCATTTGGGTTGAATTTAACTCCACCAATAGTTAATACGGCTGTATCAGGTGTTGTTCCCAAGGTTTCAATGTCTATCATAGCATGCGTAGTCATAATATATATCCTCTATATTATTACAAGATTGAATTATTTTTTAGTAGGATCATCAAAAAATTGTTTTGAATTTTCACGTCCAGCGACGCGGGCTCTTAGATCACTAGTGCTAAATCGATGATCCCGTTTATTAAAATAAAGTTGGATTCCACGTTTTTTACAAATGTCTTTTCCTGTAAAATCCTTTTCTTTATATTCTTCTCCTAGTATTCTAACATCAATTTGATACATTGTCAAGATATCTTGAAGATCTGTTTCAGTGGAATATGGAATTATCTCATCTACAAATGCAATAGCAGATAACTGTGCATGTCGTTCAACAACCGTTTGAATGGGTTGATTTTTTTCAGGTCGGTCCACACTTGGATCAATCTGTAGCCCAACAATAAGATGATCGCATTGTTGCCGTGCTTCTCGCAACATTTGTACATGCCCAGCATGAAGTAAATCAAATGTAGAACAAGTGAAACCAACAATTTCTGATTTCATGTTAGGCTTCTTCGACAGTTGCAACTAGTGGATATCCTGCCATTCTAGCACTGTTGAGTGTTTCATTTGTTTTTTGTTCTGCAATTTCATACATATAAGCGCCAGCAATGCTTCGCCCTTTTTCATGTACTTCTAGCATTACATGTGTAGCTTGGTCCTGTGATAACCCGAAAACACTAATCAAAATTTGGACTACAAATTCCATCGGTGTAACATCGTCATTCAACATAAGAACATTCCATTTTCCCGGACCTCTAAGTTTAGTATGTGATGTTTGACTTGATTGTTGGGTTTCTGTCATTTTAACTCCTTAATGATTTATAATGGGCAATAATTATTATCACTGCCCTAATTATTTTAAGTATTACTACTTAGATTTAATTTTAATTTGTTTTGGTAGAAGTTCCTTAGGAACATTTTGTTTTAGTGTAATATTAAGTACACCTAATTCAAGTGTTGCATTTTCTACTTCTACATAATCTGCAAGTTGAAATTTTCGTTGAAAACTTCGACCAGCAATGCCACGATGTAAATATTCAACTGATTCGTCTTGTTCTGGTGCAGTACCAGTAACCGTTAATACTTTACTGTCTTGAACTACATCTAGATCATCCATTGTAAATCCTGCGACTGCAAGACTAATAATATATGTATTATCTTCAATACGTACAATATTATATGGTGGGTAACCACTTGAATTGGTTCCTGTTAAAGTACGTTCTAGTTCACTGAACATACGATCAAATCCTATAGATCGTGTTTTATAAAATTCCGGGATATCACCCGCTGATAGTTTAAAATTTGCCATTATATTTTCTCCTTTATTAAGCAAGATTATATGTAGAGCCCACTTGGTGGCACTCTTATAACTTTATGTACAATTTGTACATATGTATTTATAACATATGTTTATAAATTTGTCAAGTATTATTTTAAAATAAGCGTTTTGGTTGCACTTGGCTTGACAGATGTTTCTTCCAACGGGCTTTTGCCGCCGCTTTTCTCTTTTTCTTGATTTCACAATTTGGCGTAAACTCTCTGCGATCTCGAACTTCCTGTAATTTGCCATCATTAGCTAATTTCTTTTTAAATTTACGTAGTGCTTGATCAACATTGCCATTTCTGACTTCTACTGTTAGTCCTTCGTTAAATTTATTGTTGCTATTATATTTTCCCATTATTCACCTATTTAATTCTAGCACTAACCCGTCCTGGATTTGCTGCAAATGGTTCTAATTCCACTTCCATCTGATCAGCTATTTCTTTTAATAACTGACGTGCCAAGTCTTGTTTGCCGCGTTCACGACCTTTTAAAGTAACAGTAAGGGTAACCTTACATTTTTTTTCTAAAAATTTACGAACTTTTGCAATTTTTACATTAATATCATTTTGACCAATGTTAAGGGTCATTCGTATTTCTTTTGTTTCTATTGTATTAGCACGTGCTTTTTTTGCTGCTTCTTTAGCACGTTGCTTCTTTTCGTATAAAAATTTATTTAAATCTACAATTTTGCAAACTGGCGGATCTGACTTATCGCTAATTACTACTAAGTCTTTATTCTGATCAACTGCCATTGATATTGCTTCGCGCTTAGTAACTATACGACTTTCACCGTCTATATTTATGCGCACATGAGAAGCTCTTATCTTCTCGTTACATACTGGTCCAAACTTTGGATTACTGTAGGTTTTTCTCAAGAGATACTTCCTTTAATCATATATGGTTTTTTTGTATTATCCTCTATTATTTCAGGCCCAACAATTATCTTACGCACCCCTTGTGCTGCTAATTCTGGTAACTCATATTGTATATTTACTAATGCATATTCAATAATTTTTCTTAACCCTCTCGCTCCTAAATCTTGGTCTATAGCAATGTCAACTATTTTTTCTATAGCTGATCGTTTAAACTCTAAATTAACTTCATCAAGTAAAAATAGAGCTTGGAACTGCTTTATAATTGAATGTTTTGGTTGCGTTAAAACATCAATTAAATCATTATGACTTAGGTCATGTAATATATTTATACTTGGCAATCTGCCCAAGAATTCTGGTATTAAGCCATACTGAACTAAATCGCTTGTTTCTAAATAATCTTCCCATTGTATGCCGGCAGTAGATATATTATCTTTAAAACCTATTTTACTGCGCCCTATACGTTGTAATACCATATCTTCCAAACCAACAAACGCGCCACCGACAATAAATAATATATTACTTGTATCAATTTCTACTTCTGCTGGTTGTACACCAGTCTTATTTGGCACTTTAATTACGGTACCTTCCATAAGTTTCAATAAACTTTGTTGAACACCTTCGCCACTAACGTCGCGGCTTAAACTTACTAAATCATTTCGTCTTGCTTTTTTATCAATTTCATCTACATATATAATGCCGATTTCTGTTTTAACTATATCGTAATCGCTGTTTTGAAATAATTTATGAATAAGTACTTCGCTATCATCACCAGCATAGCCACTTTCTGTTAATGTAGTTGCATCTGTTATAACAAACGGAACATCAAGGCAATCAGCTAATGTCTGTGCTATAAGTGTCTTACCTACACCAGTTGGCCCTAATAGTAATACATTGCTTTTCTGTACCGGTATTGCAGTCTTATTAAAAATACGTTTACAGTGATTATATACTGCTACACTAACACTCTTTTTTACATGTTCCTGACCAATTATATGGTCATTGAGAAAACTATGTATTTCACGTGGGGGCAGTGTCTTATATATCTTACGTAGCCGTTGACGTCTTTTAGCTAGTGTGGCTGTTTTATCTTCTTTCTGTAATACGTTGTGACTTAATTCAACACAAGAATCACATATGTAGATATTATCAATACCACTTAGTAATTTAGCAACCTGCTTTTTTGTTTTTCCGCAGAAACCACAATATAATTGAGATTCAATCATGTTATTCCAAGTTGATGTTTTAAGAAAGTGTCGATATGGTCGACTTCCTTTAAAATTATAAATTCTGCGGTTGCATTAAGTAATCTTACTGCTTCACGCTTTTTATGTTTTTTACTAAAAAATACCACACTGTGATTATCATTTTGTGGTTTTAATATTGCCGCACATACATCTACCCAAGCACATGTATCTAAATCTACGATCATCATGTCTGCTGGACGACTAACATACCACATCCAACTTACAGTGCTTTCAGTTGTTGGAATTTGTTGGATATTGAATACAATACTAGTATCAACATATTTTTCATAAATGTGTTTAATATCGTCAATAAATTTTTGATCAGTACTAGTAATAAGTACAGTGATACCATCATCCGTTAATAATAAATCAGGTGATGTTACTGAATAACTACTATTGTCTTGCTGCATGTTTGCCTCTTTAGTATTTTATTTCTTTAGCTGGTTAGTTAATGCACTATAGACTTCTTTAAGTGTTTCATCATCGGCACGGTTAAGTAATTCTTCTAATTCACCTGTTGTATCAGCTTGAACTACATCTTTCATAGTAATACCCGTGTCTTTAATACCATCTGGCCATTGGCCATCTTCTTTCATTTTATTTACTACTTCGTCAAGCTTTATCTTAGCTTCAATTTTACGAGTATAGGTATTTAGTTCAATTTGTTCACGGACCATCTCATCTATTTCACGTTGAGTTAATCCATTTGATACTATTTCATTATTATACACAATTTCTTCATCTGTGTCAACATTTAATTCGCTAATATCGTCATCATTGTCATCATTATGATTTAAAACTGGCGGATCATGCTCAATGATCGGTTTTATTTTTCTTTTTGGAAATGAATTTTCTACAAGTGTAATACCTGCAATAACTAGTACAATTGCCAATGGATCAAAAACAAATACTAACATAATAATTATCCATCGTACTGCATTTTCTAAATTGTTACGAGTTGTTTCGTCACCGTAGATGAGTTGAGCGATATATTTTACTGGCCCTACTTCTGCTTCTAATTTTCTTGCTTCTGCTTCTATCTGATATTTGCTTTCAAAAAGATCATCAATTGCCTTTGACGTATTGGCAATAATAGTACGTTGCTCTTGTATTTGATCCTCTACATCAACATTAGTTAATGTACCTACCTGACTGCGCAAACGGTTAATTAACTCATTTGATGCAGCTATAGAAGAATCTGCTACTGATCGCAATCGTGTGATTTCAAGTTGTGCTGCTTTGCGTGTTTCTGTTATAGCAGTTAGTGCCGTTGATCGTTGTTCTTCAATATTATTACGGAAAGTTTCAACTTTAGATGCAGTTATTACACCATATCTTCCGTCTACTGTAGCGCCTACTAATCCTTGTAATGCTCTGATATTATCTTCTGCAATATAGTTGGCTAATTGATCCAATAAGTCTTGAGCTTGTGCTGCTTGTTCTTCATAAGGAGCAACGGTTTCTGATAATGATGATTGTGTGAAGTTAACATCTGTTCTTAAACGATTATATACAGTGGCAATGCGCTGTTCTTCTACTGCTATCTTTTCTTGCAAGCCTGCATCTGCATTTTCGTCTTGTGTGTCTAATTTAGTTATTTTAGATTCAGCACGTGCAACTATATCATTACTACGTGAAATATCTACTGCAATTCTTTCTAATTGAGCTTGGCCTTCAAGTGCGACAGCATTTTGTTCAATATGTGCTTTACTTAAAAATCCAAAAATGCCCATAGATGTAATGAACATAAGCAGAATTACTGCAATACTAAGGTATGATTTAATTAAAAAGGTAGCCCTGGAAAAATATATATGTAGCCAAATAGCTGATGTAATCTTACCAATTTCAAGAACACTGCCCATAATTATAACAGGTATCATACTCGCAGCAAATATTGCAACTAAGCCTACAATACTATAATAGGCTGCTACTACACTTATTGATAAAGCTACTAAAACTGTCCAAAATCCAAATAATCTCATCATATTATTATTTATTAATTAAATATTTAACGGCGTGACCTTCTTCAACTAACATATCATTTACATTGATATTATTGGTCGCGTCTTTAATATGTAATATCCCTAAAATACGTCCGAATTTACCACGCTTATTTAAAATTGTTTCTACTATAAATTCCTTTGGTAATATTTCAGTCAATCGTTGTTTGGCGGCTAACCCACGCTCTTTTTCTTCTAAATCTCTAGTTCTGGCTTCTGGTGCATCTATGCCATAGAGTCTAATGCGCTGTCTAATTAAAACATTAAATCCCAGATCAATTTCTGCGTCGATAGTGTCGCCGTCTACTACTCTAACTAGTTTTGCTTTATATGTATACAATGTTGTGTCCTCAATTATAAATGTAGCTTATATCATAATATTTATCTATTTTTTTAAAAAATTAAATGCTATTATTTCTTATTCAAAATAAAAGGCAAATTAAATTTGCCCTTTAATAATATGAATGCTTTTTAAAATTTACGAGTTTTTTTTGTATATAAATGAGTAGCTGAAACATTTCCTGGTGCTGAAGATGTTAAATCAACTTCATATCCCCATAATCGTTTAACTGACTCTAAAACGGATTCTGCATCATCTTTATTCAACTTGCGTTCCTTGTAACTATGATGCTTAAGATACAATGTTCTGTCGCCATGTATATCAGCATTATGAATTTGGATATCTGGGATCATTGCAGCCGTTTCGTAAGAATCTGCCAATGCTTTGCGAATTCGTTTAAAGCCTTGCTCATTATGAATTGCGCCTACTTTGTAGTTGCTTTCGCTTTCTTTATCTTCTAATGTAAACATTTTCCAATCACGCATTACCTTAGGACCTAAGAATTGACGAATAGCACTTTCATCACGGTAGTTGGCTGCAATGTCGCGAATAACTGGACGCCATTCAGTACCAGCGATGTCAGGGAACCATTCATAATCTTCGTCGTCTGGTGTTTCACATACACGGCGGATATCACGCAGAATAGCAAATCCAAGTGCATATGGATTCATTCCTGAATAGAATTTACTATCAAACTCTGGTTGAAATAACACTCCAGCATGCATCTTATTAAATTCGAGCATTGCGCCATCATCCACCAAATCTTTATCATATAATTTATTCATAATATAATGATGCGTGAAACTTGCGAATCCCTCATTCATTACTTTTGTTTGATATTGAGGATAAAAATACTGTGCCATTTTACGTACAATGCGACACAATTCGCGTTCCCATGGCTTCAATACAGGAGAATGCTTTTCTAGAAAATATAGTAAGTTTTCTTCCGGTGTTTCTGGGAATGTTGGTCGACGTTTTTTTTCTTCTTCGACTTCAGTTACTGGAACTGTGCGCCATAGATCATTTACTTGCTTCTGTAGATATTCAGCACGTTCTAATTGTTTCTCACGTTCCTTAGTTGGATTCATTGGATATGGGCGCTTATACTTATCAACTGATTGGTATTGGAGCATATGGGCGCACGTTAATATTTCATCAACTGCATCATAACCATATTTTTGTTCACAATCAGCAATATACTTCTTTGCGAAACTCAAATAATCAATAATAGCATCAGCATCTGTCCATTCTTGGAACATATAGTTATTCTTAAAGAAATGATTATGTCCAAAGGCAGCGTGGGCAATTACTAATGCCTGTGTAGTCATGGAGTTTTCCTCCATTAAATAGTTGATGCACGGATTTGAATTGATTACAAGTTCATAAGCAAGTCCCATTTGTCCAGCATCATACTTATGTTGATTTTGTAAAAAACTTTTACCAAACGACCAATGATTGTACATCATGGGCATACCAACTGAGGAATATGAATCAAGCATTTGTTCAACTGTAATTATTTCAATTTGATTCGGATAGCAATCAAGCCCGAGATCATTAATTGCTATATCTTCACATGCATCCATTACAGTGTAAAGTTTATTAAAATCCCAATCTGTTCCTTTATATAGGTATGTCATTCGTTATTTTCCTTTTTAAATATTTCCCTAAATATCGGATAGATATCTTTAGTACGTTTAATTTCTTTGGCAATAAAGTTATCTACATTCCCATTTAATTTACTATTAAACACATCATACAAGTTGCCAGTGGTCTTAAATTCATGTTCTGATTTGACTTGAATGTATGAATAATGTTGTATAATTGGAAAAAGTTCTTCATCTAACATTTTGAGTAATTTAACATTATCTGAATAAAAGTTATCTCCATCAGATGCGTGTGAAATATAAATATTCCAATCATTAACGGGATAACGGTCTTTAATGATATCAATAACTGTCTCAAATGCACAACTAGTAACAGTGCCGCCTGTTTCCCTAGCATGAAAGAAATCATGTTCATCACATTCAATGGATTCAGTATGATACCGAACAAATACAGGTTCAATCTTACGATACTTGCGGCTGATGAATAAATTCAATAACGTAAAAAATCGTTTAGCAACATCTTTATGATATTCACTCATCGATGCTGATACATCCATAACAAAGAATACAACTGCTTGTGATGTTGGATTAGGGGTTTTAAAAAAATTATTGTATCGTAAATCAATTGGATCAATGAATGAGATAGCACGAGCACGAACGCGAAGTGATGTTGCTTCTTCGGTCAACTCTACATATGTTTGCTTTTCTTCATCAGTTAATTCATCTTTAGCATCTAATACTGCTAATAATTCTTCAATTTCACGAATTCGTCTACGTTTAGGTTTTAGCAATGCAATTCGTCTACCTAAGCTACTAACCATACTCTTTTCTAGATTAAGTTGGGTTGGTGAACCTTCGTTAGTAAAGCCGGATCGCGACATTGTGTAACTTTCAATGACTTTATTTTCTTTCTTGGCTAAGTTGGGTAATTCAAGATCCTCAAATAGAATATCTACAAACTCATCATTATTTAAGTTGAATATAAAATCATCTTCGCCCTCGCCAGTATCTGATGGTTCATTGCCTCTGCCACCACCTTTTCCTTTTTTTGGCTTCTGGATTTGATCACCAGGCATATATTCTTTATTGCCAGGCAATACTGTGTCTTTCTCGCCTGTCGCTGGATCATGACCAAATTGGGGTTCTTTGATTGATTTACGACTGATATTAACATCGTGACCGTCACTACTGCCTCCAACAGAACGATCACCTAATGTCTTATCAATGCTATCTTTAATTTGCTCTTTAGTACGCTTGATAAAACGCTGTCTGTTTGACAGGCTTTTTCCATGCGGGTTAGAGCGTCTATCTATGATTATATTGGACAAAACAATACTCTCCTAGTTAGATTTCAGTGTACGCATATACCATTCAACTAGGCGTCTAACTTGGCGCTCAGTGTAGCCTTTTTCTACCATGCGATTCACAAAATCATCATGCTTCTGTTCTTCATCAGTGTTCTTTTTAGAACCATAAGAAATGATAGGCAGTAATTCTTCTGTATTAGAGAACATTTTATGTTCAATAACTTCCTTCAATTTTTCATATGAGTTCCACGGGGGATTACGACCTTCGTGCTTGGAACGCGCACGTAATACAAAGTTAACAACTTCGTTACGGAAATCTTTAGGATTAGAAATACCTGCTGGCTTTTCAATCTTCTCTAGTTCATCGTTTAGTATCTTACGATCAAACAAATTGCCAGTGTCATGATCTTTGAATTCAATATTTTGAATCCAGTGATCAGCAAATTCAATATAACGATCAAATACATTTTGGCCATAATCATTATAACTTTCTAGATATGCCTTTTGAATTTCTTTACCTACCATTTCTGAATACTTTGGTGCTAGGAATTCTTTGATGAATCCTAAAAACATTTCCTCAGTTTCATTAGTAAATTGTTCACGTTTAATTTCACGTTCAAGTACATACATTAAATGTACTGGATCAGCAGCTACTTCATCAATATCAAAGTTATACGTTTGTGATAAAATTTTGAATGCAAATCGAGTAGATACACCATTCATTCCTTCGTCGACACCAGCAGTATCTCTATATTCCTGCATGGTCTTTGCTTTAGGGTCTGCATCTTGAATCGAGTCACCGTTGTATACTTGCATCTTAGAAAATAAGTTGGAGTTTGCGTGTTCTTTTAAACGAGAAAGAATAGCAAATTGTGCTAGCATTTCAGTTGTACCTGGTGCTGCTGCTGCACCTCGTAGACCAGATGAATCAATCATCTTTTCATAAATTTTAAGTTCTTCATCAATACGCAAGCAATACGGCACTTTCACCATATACACACGATCAAGGAACGCTTCGTTGTTTTTGTTGTTGCGGAATGCTTCCCACTCAGATTCGTTAGAGTGAGCAATAACCATACCGTTAAATGGGATAGCTGAAATGCCTTCAGTGCCCATATAGTTACCTTCTTGTGTTGCAGTTAGTAGTGGATGTAGCACTTTAATAGGTGCCTTAAACATTTCTACAAATTCCATAATACCTTGGTTACCACGACACAATGCACCAGAAAATGCATAAGAATCTGGATCATTCTGCGAGAAATATTCCAACTGGCGAATATCTGTCTTACCTACTAATGATGAAATATCTTGGTTATTCTCATCACCAGGTTCAGTTTTCATAATACCGACTTGCTTCAACTTACTTGGATGTAATCGAACTACTGTGAATTTTGTTAGATCACCATCAGCTTCTTCTAAGCGTTTAATTGCCCAAGGAGATAATAGCCCAGACAAATATCGGTTTTCAATGCCGTAATCTGCCTTTAAATCCGCTGCATATGTTTTTGGATCAAATAGTCCAAGTGGCGATTCAAAGATTGGTGATATTTGATCATCAGCCTTCAATGCATAGATTGGATATTGCTCCATTAAATCTTTAAGACATTCGGCCAATGATGATTTACCGCCACCAACTGGTCCCAATAAATATAAAATTTGCTTCTTTTCTTCTAATCCTTGTGCAGAATGTCGAAAGTATGCAACCAATCTCTCAACTGTTTCTTCCATGCCATAGAAATTTTTAAATGCTGGATATGTCTTGATTGTACGATTTAAGAAAAGTCGACTTAGGCGTGGATCGTCAGAAGTATCGATACTTACTGGTTCACCAATTGCCTCTAGCATACGTTCGGCAGCCGTCGCATATGCCATTTTATCTTCCCTGCATAATTCAAGATATTCCATTAACGTCATTTCATCTTCTTTCTTTGACGCATAAACTTCACTAAATTTATCTAAGATGTTCATTTTGAATTGTCCCTCTGTATAATAATAGTATTTATTAAAAAAATCAAATAGCTAATTATTATTTGTATAAATTTTTATTTCCTTGATACTACTTTATCTGCTAAACCAAATTCAACTGCTTCTGCTGCTGACATGAAGTTGTCACGTTCCATTGCAGCTTCAAGTTCTTCATATGTTTTCTTTGCACTGTTATGTGTCACATATGCTTCAGTTAATTGTTTTTTCATTTTTATGATTTCATTAACCTGAATTTGCATATCTGTGGCTTGTCCCCCTGCACCACCGCTAGGTTGGTGAATCATTGTACGGCTATTTGGCAACACAAACCGTTTACCAGGTTCTCCTGCCATTGCAAGAAATGATCCCATGCTACATGCTTGACCCATTACAATAGTACTAATTGGACTTTTAATATATTGCATGGTATCATAGATACTCAAGCCTGCGGTTACTGCGCCGCCGGGAGAGTTGATATAGAAATTAATATCTTCTGCACTGTTTTGTGACTCTAGAAAAAGCATTTGTGCAACTACTAAATTTGCACTCATATCATTTACTTCTCCAGTTAACATAACAATACGGTCTTTAAGTAGACGACTATAAATGTCGTAACTGCGCTCGCCTCGCCCTGATTGTTCAACTACCATTGGTACTAATGTCATTATTCTTTACCTCTGCCTTTATAATGTTTAATGCTACTGAGTATTATTGTGTTGAATATATCGCCCAACATGAACCATATACTCCAAAAAATTATATTATACATGATTATATCTACCATGTCTAGTCTTCTATGAAATATATTTCTGTCATTTTATATCTGTCATCCGTTTATTCTTCTATTTCAAGAGGGGCAATATCACCAAAATACTTATTAAACGTTAATACTAGATGGTTAATATCGCCAGAAGTCATCTCAGTAACAATTTCGTCTCCATCTAATCCGAGAGATTTTGAAAATCTATATGCCCAATGGATTAGTACAATATCAGTGTCATCTAATCCGTAATTAATATCCTGTGGGGTTGTCATCTAAAATCCTTATGCAGTACAAATATAAGGCTTGTTCCACTTGCCTACGTTAATATTCAAGTAGTATGCAGTATCAAAATAATCTATCATTGAATCTGAGTTATCATACCATTTCTGGCCTTTCATTGCTGCAATAAGCTCACTAAAAAATTCACCAATTATACCAGGTTCTTCATCAGCATAAAATTCATTAGCCTGATAATAATTATCTGTAATGGGATAAAATGTCTGCATATTGCGCTCTGCGCGTTCTTTGCGGCGTTGATTTTCTATACTAATGAAATCAACAATACCTTCTTTAAGATTGATAACTAATGTTGAATGATGATTAATGCCAATAGAGCCTTTTACACCATACTTTTTAAAGACTGCTTTAATTGCTGGCGCAAGTTCTTTCTTATCAGCTTGTGTAATATATGCCATGTCGTTGTTTCCTTATTAATTTAACTTACTCATATAGTATACAGTAAGACGCATTGGTAGTCAATGCTTTTTTGAAATGATTGGGATTAATTTAATTTTTCTTGTAACTGATCAAGTTGATTAATTAGAGTAGCTGGAAAGGCTCCTGTGGTTTCAATTTGTAATTTTCTCATAATGCCATTGGGTGTCCATAATGCACTACTGATTCTTTCACTTGCATAATTGGTGCTTGGATGGATTGTGTTTTCATTTCCGTAAATATTCCTTTTTTGCAAATGTATTGTCCCTCAAAAGTAGGAGCCCAATTGCCAACTGTAAGATTATTAGGGATTTTTAGTTCTATGTAAATAGGAAGGCCAATTCCAGGTTTCACAGCCTGTGGCGGCTGAGTAAGTAAATGTTTATTGGTTAATACAATAATGTCATTGGTTTCGACGTTTTCTAAGTAAATTTTAAAGTCTGTTTGAACACACATAATATCACGATCAAATGAACCCCATGCTTCTAAACTTGTACTTGATGATAAAACAATATTTGCAACCCTGCCTTTAAAATTTTGCATTGGAGATGATGTTGTTAGCACTATATGTGCATGTACCATTAATCCAACGAACAATATTACGCTAGACAATAAACTAGCCAGAAATATGTTAACGTTATGTTTTACAATGTATTCTTTCATATACTATATTTAGTTAATCCCAGTGGTTTTTTGTCGCTAATTGATGCTTAAACGCATTTTCATCTTTAAATACATACAACTTTATTTTTTCTTTAAATTCTAAAAATTTACTCATTAATAATTATTTTTTCCTTACTAATTGCTTTATATCTACAACTTTCTCTTGTTCTATCATATCTATAATAGTTTGTGTCAGATCAATATCTCGAGCCACTATTGACATTCTAAGCTTCAATTTTTTTAATTCAGCATTATAATAATGTAGCTCTTTTTCTTTTAATTCCCTGTGTTCATAAATATCATTTAAATCTAAGATAATACCTTTATCTTTACTCATATAATAACACCTCTTGTTTAAGGTATTTATATACAAAACTGCCGACATGATGTCGGCAGCATTCTAACACATTTATTTTTAAAAGTTATAATCGTAAAATTTGACTGGCTCTGCTGACATTGAGAATCGACCGCCATGTTTGCTAAAGAAATCACCTTTTGCTCTTGAGTAACGGATGCGGAAAACCGGACGAGTTTCGTCTGAAGTGATAAACCATTTCTGATCGTTTTGATTAACTGTATGACCTGAAAATCCTCCAACCAAAACCTCTGGCTTAAATGATGGATCACGCTCACACTTCATTTGACGGATTTCATAAGTTAGGTCTGAAATCTTTTTAACAATTTCAAATGGGTTAACGTCAGTATACAAACACTCATTTGCATACTTTGGGGTGAATTCAATGATATCAAATTCTGTATGCCATTGCTGAGCTGCTTTAGCTTCCGCCTCTTCACGAAAATTAAAAGTGCCCATATAATGACCGAACTTCTTAGTAATTAATTGAAACATAACTGCATACCTTTTTAATTAACTTATACTTATATGATACAGTAAGACGTATTGATTGTCAACCACTCCTGGATATTTTCTTGATTTAATTATTTTACAGTCATATAATCGTAAAGTATAACAATTTCACAGCATAATGTCAATCTTATTTATTAAACTTGCTAAGTAACTAGTGTTTAAATTGGGTGCGATCACAATAAATACCAATGGACCAAGCTGAATATTTTCTAGAAATATACAAAATTGGCTTAGTCTAAACTAATAATCATATTAGTTTCTGTTACAGAAAAGGAGAAAAATAATATGGCACAAAGAAAGTTCATGATTGATGGTGGTTTTGAAACATCAGATAATTCAGTCATAGATGGCGATCTGCAGATCGTTGGCAACTTAATGATGGGCAGTACTGTCATTAATTTTGCAGCATGGAGTGAATTGGCAGTAAGCGCAACGGTCGATTCAAATACAAAACATGTAATTAATACAGCCACAGGTGCAATCACAATGACAATGCCTGCCGGTCCTGTATTTGGTGATGAAGTTAGAATCATTGACGGCGACGGGAATGCCTCAACTAATAATATCACTATTAACGGAAATGGTAATAATATACAAGGCGATGCAACTGATCTAGTTATTGAAACAGATCGAGCAGCATTTTCATTAGTTTATTACAATGCAGCCAATGGTTGGCTATTAATGGAGATTTAAGAACATGAGTAGAAAATATAAAAATATAAGATATAAAGATACAGGCGGATCAAATATTGATTTATCAGGTATCGTGGAACATATGATACCTACTATAGATTCAGATGGTATTATAGGACAAGATTTGGGAGCCCCAAATAAAAAATGGCGTGATTTATACCTATCAAAAGGTTCTTTATATATTGATGGACAAAAAGTCATTGAATCTAATAACGGTACAATTACAGTACAGGCAGATGCAAACCAGAGTTTATTAACTCAAACATCTGGTACTGGTAGTTTGCAATTAAGTTCAGATAACGGTATTCAATTAATGGGCGAGGTTAACGCAGGCACTGGTGACTTAAACATTGGTACAAATATTGATATGAATACTAGTTTAGTTCGTGAACTAGGTAGCCCATTACTAGGCACTGATGCAGCCAACAAAAATTATGTTGATTCACAAGTTGTTGCTGCGCTGGATGCTGGCAATAATATATCAGCTGCTGACTTAACAGTATCTGGTAACTTGACAGTATCTGGTACAACAACTACAGTAAATAGTGAAACAATTTCGCTTGCTGATAACATTATTGACTTGAACTCTAACTTTACATCGGGTTCGCCAACTGAAAATGCTGGCCTTAAAGTTAAGCGTGGTGATGATGCTGATGTACAAATTCGTTGGAATGAAGCTTCTGACCAATGGGAATACACAAACGATGGTGCTGCATATAGCGCAATCGGTTCTGGCTCAGTTGACTTATCAGGTTATGATACATCAGCAGAAGTAGATGCTAAAGTAGCAGCAGTTGACTTATCAGGTTATGATACATCAGCAGAAGTAGATGCTAAAGTAGCTAATGCCTCAAGTGGCTCATCAAGTTCATCAGATCATGATTTTGTCGCAAGTGGTACACTGCCTAACGGAGCACCGGTTGTTCTTAATACAGACGGTACTATTAGCTTTGCTGGTGGTGGATCAACTACTATCCCGGCATCACAAGGTAATGAAACTGTTTTTTGTGGAAATAGTACATCTTATTCAATTGAAATAGCTTTTGTACCAAACAATGCTAACACGTTTATTGTTTCTTATACGAATCCTAGTAGTGTAAACTTATGTGTTGGCACAATCGCTGGAAATATAATTACTTTTGCTTCTTCAGTGGAGATTTCTGGCGTTAAGTCAGATGAGCATCCTCGCATTGCATTTGACCCCAATGGCGCTGGTGATTTTGTACTTATTTATACGCGTGATTCTGGTTACGGCTCACCTGACAGGGGTACAGCTATTGCAGGTACTGTGTCTGGCACGACGATTACAGTGGGTTCTGAGTATACATTTTGCGCAAGCGATACAGTGATGCCGATAATAGGTTTTGACCCTAGTACTCCAGGCAAATTTGTTGTTTGTTATAAGGATGATACTAATTCCGATTACGGTACAGCTCGTGTAGGTACTGTTTCAGGTACGAGTATTAGTTTTGGTTCAGCTGTAATATATAATTACGGGCATACTTTACCCATGACCAATATAACATTTTCACCCAATAATGACGGTACATTCCTTACTCATTGGGTAGATTATGGAAATTCATATCGCCCTACAGTAATTGCTGGCGTGGTATCAGGTACGTCTATTAGCTTTGGTAGTGAGGTTGCATTTGATAGTACTCATAACGGTGCTAATATTTATAGTCAGCTATTCTTTGATCCTACCGATAGCAGTAAATTTATAATCTGTTATAGCGATGGTGATAGCGAAAACAGTGCAGGAAGAGGTGGACAAGTTGTCATAGGTACGTTATCTGGCACGACGATCAATATTGTTAGTGCGCCGGTACCATGGGCTGACGGGTGGTTTGATTATGTGTCAGCATCCTTTAGCCCTGACATAGAAGGTAAATTTATAATTACATATAGAGATAAAACTAACAACGATTACGGCACGATGGTTGTCGGTACGTTATCTGGCACGGCAATCACCTTTACTGCACCAGTGGTATTTAGATCAGCGAATACCCCTTACACAGCAGTAACATTTGACCCCAATGGCGGTGGCAAGTATGTCGCTGGTTATATGGGCGATAATGGTGAAGGTACAGTTTTTCTCGGACAAATTCCATACCTTCAAACGTCAAACACCAATCTTACCGCAGATAACTTTATTGGTGTATCTACAAGTGCATATGTAGACGGAGAAACAGCAACCATTACACTAGATGGTGGTATTTCTACTAACCAAGTTGGTTTAACACCAGGTGAAATTTATCATGTATTAGACGATGGTTCATTATCAACTACTTCAACTGCTACAAGTTCAGAAGTTGGTAAGGCATTAAGCAGTACTGATCTACAAATAGATACTAAACGAGCAGTTGACTTATCAGGTTATGATACATCAGCAGAAGTAGATGCTAAAGTAGCAGCAGTTGACTTATCAGGTTATGATACATCAGCAGAAGTAGATGCTAAAGTAGCAGCATTGGTTGACTCAGCACCTGGCGCACTAGATACATTAAATGAGCTAGCAGCAGCAATTGGTGATGATGCCAACTATGTGGCGGCGGTAACAACTGCAATGGCAACAAAAGCAACAACTAGTTATGTAGATACCGCAGTAGCAGCAGTTGATTTCTCAAACTATGATACATCAGCAGAAGTAGATGCTAAAGTAGCTAATGCCTCAGGTTCAAGTGGTAGTTATAGCGACAGTGATGTTTTAACATATCTAAGTGGTGGATGGGACTTTCATTTATTACCAGATACAAATGCTACATATGATATTGGTAGTGCAGAAAAGAAAGTAAGACACTTGTTCTTAAGTGACAATTCTTTGTATATTGGTGCTAACACTCTTAGAACGGCAGGAAACAGTTTATTGTTTGATGGCGAAGATGTACAAAATTACGCTAATATTAAGAACAAGCCAACAACACTTGCTGGTTATGGAATTACTGATGAAGTAGATGCTAAAGTTAAAGCAGTTGGCTCATCAGATCATGATTTTGTCGCAAGTGGTACGCTGCCTGACGGAGCACCGGTTGTTCTTAAAGCAGACGGTACGATAGAAGCTGTTGGTGGGGTTGTTACAACTTACCCTGAAAGTATTCCTGCTGGTCCTGAGGCGGTATTTAAATTAGTAGATACTAGCTACATGTCAATAGCCTTTGACCCAAATAACGCTGGTAAATTCGTAGTTTGTTATAGGGATGGGAATAATAAATACGGCACAGCTTGTGTCGGTACTGTAACAGGTACAAGCATAAGTTTTGGCTCAGAGATTGTATTTAGCTCATCGTGGACCGACGACTTCTCAGTAGCCTTTGACCCAAATAACTCTGGTAAATTCGTAGTTACATATAGAGGTGATTCTTCTAGCTACGGTATGGCTCGTGTAGGTACAGTAAGTGGTACGTCAATTAGCTTTGGTTCAGCGGTTGGATATGGTGATTATTCCTCCTACATCTCAGTAGCCTTTGACCCTAATAATGCTGGCAAGTTTGTTGTTTGTTATCAGGGTGGTGGTAATTCCAGTAAAGGTAAAGCTTGTGTCGGTACTGTTTCAGGTACAAGCATCAGCTTTGGTTCTGAGATTGTATTTAATTCAACGAGTTGCGCCGACATCTCAATATCCTTTGACCCAAATAACGCTGGTAAATTCGTAGTTTGTTATAAGGATGGTACTTACGGTACAGCGGTTGCAGGTACTGTTTCTGGTACGGGTATTAGCTTTAGTTCAGAGTATGTATTCAACTATGGGGATACCAACCACATCTCAGCATCCTTTGACCCTGATAACGCTGGACAGTTTGTTGTTTGTTATGAGGCTACTGTTGGCGGTTGGGGTTACGGTAAAGCTTGTGTAGGTACTGTTTTGGGTACGGGTATTAGCTTTAGTTCAGCAGCTACATTTAACTCAGCGCCAACCAAACACATCTCAGCATCCTTTGACCCAAATAACTCTGGTAAATTCGTAGTTACTTATATGGATAGTAATAACTCAGATAAAGGTACAGCTTGTGTCGGTACTGTTTCAGGTACGAGTATTAGCTTCGGTTCTGAATCTGTATTTAACTCAGCGAAGACCGAAGACATCTCAGTAGCCTTCGACCCTAATAATAGTGGTAAGTTTGTAATTTGTTATCAGGATCAAGGTAATAACTGGTACGGCACAGCTTGTGTCGGTGAGATTGAGACTTTTATTCAGTCACCCACCAATCTTACATCAGATAACTTTATTGGTGTATCTACAAGTGCATATGCAGACGGAGAAACAGCAACTATTATACTAGATGGTGGTATTTCTACTAACCAATCAGGACTAACAGTTGGTGAAATTTATCACGTATTAGATGATGGTACATTATCAACTACTTCAACTGCTACAAGTACTGAAGTTGGTAAGGCATTAAGCAGTACTGATCTACAAATAGATACTAAACGAGCAGTTGACTTATCAGGTTATGATACATCAGCAGAAGTAGATGCTAAAGTAGCAGCATTGGTTGACTCAGCACCTGGCGCACTAGATACTCTTAACGAGCTAGCAGCAGCACTTGGTGATGATGCAGATTATGCAGCATCAGTAGCAACTACAATGGCAACAAAAGCAACAACTGGTTATGTAGATGACGCAGTAGCAGCAGTTGACTTATCAGGTTATGATACATCAGCAGAAGTAGATGCTAAAGTAGCTAATGCCTCAGGTGGCTCATCAGATCATGATTTTGTCGCAAGTGGTACACTACCTAACGGAGCACCGGTTGTTCTTAAAGCAGACGGTACGATAGAAGCTGTTGGTGAGGTTCCTACAGGTGTTACTATCGCTGCTGCGATACCATTGGGATCAATTGTAGATTCTACTACTACATCTAGTGGTAATACAAACGCCGGTTTGGCAGGTGATCCAAGCACAGATAATTTATTTGCTCAAGTATATATGGGATCTAATTATCCAGAAATACATCTAAGAACAGGAACAACAGATGCTTCAGGAGCAATCACTTGGGGTGATTCGGTATTACTTGGAAGCGGTGGCGGTGACCATAATATCGCGTTCAATCCTAATGTTCCTGGACAGTTCCTTGTTACGTGGTACGATCAAAATGATAATTATTATCCTAAGGTTTCAGTGTGTCAAATTACGGGTTCAACAGTTTCTATTGAATCGACAACTACGGTGGCAAATACGAACCAAATGACACAGATCAAATTCGATCCGAATACACCGGGTGAATTTGTTCTTATGTATTCCGATTATCCAAATGGTTATGTGATACCATGTAATATTTCTGGTACTACAGTGACTATTGGTACTCCATTCATATTTGATTCTGATAATTGCCAAGACCTACACATAGCATTTGATCCGCATACTGCTGGCAGAATGGCTATTTGTTGGGTATCATCTTCGACCAAGTCAAGAGTTGTGATCGTAAATCGTTCTGGGTCATCTATGTCTGTTGGAACATTTATTCAATATGAACCTTATCTAATGCATGCGTCAGCAATTGAATTTGACCCGCAAGTAGCAGATAGATTTGTTATAGCTGGTAAAGGTTGGCACACATATGGTGGTAGTAGCATGTATTCATATGCTGTGTTATGTTCTGTGAGTGGTACAACTATAACTGTTGATAACAAAGTAACTGTTACTGGCGGTAACAGCGGATCCTTGTTTAACATTGTATTCTCAGAGGATGCAAGTAACATTAATACATTCTCTATGATGTATTATGCAAATACTGATGGCACAGGCAAGGTGCGTTATAGAAAATGTACTATTACAAATAATGCTATTGTAATGGACGCTGAAACAACTATAGGAAGTATTACAACTGCGACGTCTATGTGGGCAGTTCCTTTAACGACTACTCAAATCGCATTAGTGTATTACGAGTCAACATACAAGGCAATCGTGCTTGAATTTGGTGGAGCAGGTTCGCCTGAATCCAACTTAGATGCAGATAACTTTATTGGTGTATCTACAAGTGCATATGCAGACGGAGAAACAGCAACTATTACACTAGATGGTGGTATTTCTACTAACCAATCAGGACTAACAGTTGGTTCAACTTATCACGTATTAGATGATGGTACATTATCAACTACTTCAACTGCTACAAGTTCAGAAGTTGGTAAGGCATTAAGCAGTACTGATCTACAAATAGATACTAAACGAGCAGTTGACTTATCAAGTTATGATACATCAGCAGAAGTAGATGCTAAAGTAGCAGCAGTTGACTTATCAAGTTATGATACATCAGCAGAAGTAGATGCTAAAGTAGCAGCAGTTGATTTCTCAAACTATGATACATCAGCAGAAGTAGATGCTAAAGTAGCAGCATTAGTTGACTCAGCACCAGGCGCACTAGATACATTAAATGAGCTAGCAGCAGCACTTGGTGATGATGCAGATTATGCAGCATCAGTAGCAACTACAATGGCAACAAAAGCAACAACTGGTTATGTAGATGACGCAGTAGCAGCAGTTGATTTCTCAAACTATGATACATCAACAGAAGTAGATGCTAAAGTAGCTAACGCCTCAAGTGGCTCATCAAGTTCATCAGATCATGATTTTGTCGCAAGTGGTACGCTGCCTGACGGAGCACCGGTTGTTCTTAATATAGACGGTACTATTAGCTTTGCTGGTGGTACTCAAACGATTTACGCTGAGAGTATTCCTGCTGGTTCTGAGACTGTATTTAACTCAGGGAATTCCGACTACATGTCAGCAGCCTTTGACCCGAACACGGCTGGTCAGTTTGTGGTTTGTTATATGGATGGTGGTAATTCCGCTTACGGTACAGCTTGTGTTGGTACTGTCTCTGGAACAAACATTAGCTTTGGTTCTGAGGTTGTATTTAACGTAGCGGGTACTTACAGCATGTCAGTAGCCTTTGACCCGAACACGGCTGGTAAATTCGTTGTTTGTTATAACGATAATAACTATAGCGGTAAAGCGATTGTTGGTACTGTATCTGGTACAAGTATTAGCTTTGGCTCAGAGGTTGTATTCAACTCAGGGGTTACCAACTACATCTCAGCATCCTTTGACCCTAATGATAGTGGCAAGTTCGTTGTTTGTTATAACGATAGTGATAATTCAAACTACAATACAGCTATTGTTGGTACGGTGAGTGGTACGAGTATTAGTTTCGGCTCTGAGGTTATATTTAATTCAGCGAGAAACTTCGGAATGTCAGTAGCCTTTGACCCGAACACGGCTGGTAAATTCGTTGTTTGTTCTGCGGAAACGACTTCCGCTCACGGCAAAGCTTATGTTGGTACTGTAAGTGGTACAAGTATTAGCTTTGGTTCTGAGGTTGTATTTAACTATGGGGGTACCGCCTACATATCTGTAGTCTTTGACCCGAACACGGCTGGTAAATTCGTTGTTTGTTTTGCAGACACTAGTAATGGTTATTGCGGCAAGATGTCTGTAGGTACCATATATGGTACGACGATCAGCTTTGGTCCTCAAAATGTATTCAACTCAGGAACTGCTTACTACATATCAGTAGCCTTTGACCCTAATGATAGTAGCAAGCTTGTAGTTTGTTATCGGGATGCGGGTAATAGCAGTTACGGTACAGCTCGTGTAGGTACTGTTTCAGGTACGAGTATTAGCTTTGATTCTGAGATTTTATTTAACGCAGCCGCTAGTGATAATAACTTGGTAACCTTTGACCCTAATAATGCTGGCAAGTTTGTTGTTTGTTATGCGGATGGTGGTAATTCCAATTACGGCACAGCGTTTGTTGGGCAACTTGCGGCGATTATTCAGTCAAACACCAAACTTACTTCAGATAACTTTATTGGTGTATCTACAAGTGCATATGTAGACGGAGAAACAGCAACTATTACACTAGATGGTGGTATTTCTACTAACCAATCAGGACTAACAGTTGGTGAAATTTATCACGTATTAGACGATGGTTCATTATCAACTACTTCAACTGCTACAAGTACTGAAGTTGGTAAGGCATTAAGCAGTACTGATCTACAAATAGATACTAAACGAGCAGTTGACTTATCAGGTTATGATACATCAGCAGAAGTAGATGCTAAAGTAGCAGCAGTTGATTTCTCAAACTATGATACATCAGCAGAAGTAGATGCTAAAGTAGCAGCATTGGTTGACTCAGCACCTGGCGCACTAGATACTCTTAATGAGCTAGCAGCAGCACTTGGTGATGATGCAGATTATGCAGCATCAGTAGCAACTACAATGGCAACAAAAGCAACAACTGGTTATGTAGATGACGCAGTAGCAGCAGTTGACTTATCAGGTTATGATACATCAGCAGAAGTAGATGCTAAAGTAGCTAATGCCTCAGGTGGTTATAGCGAAACATTTACAGCGCCAGACACTATGACAGTTGGTATGCCAGTTCAATACACATCAGAAGGTGGTATTGAGCTAATTGAATCAACACCAATACCTAATTCAATTGGTACGAACACATTCGCTGAATTACCAGACCAATGGGTTGGTAACTATGGCACGGGCTATGAATACTTAATAGGTACGGCAGTTGATCCAAATAACCCAAATCGTTTCGCGATTGTTTACGAAGCAAGCTCCAACATGACTGGGTCGAATAATGAAAGTAAAATAGTTATTGGTAATGTTGATAGTAGTAACAATATCACATACGGAACTCCAACTACATATTCACCACATGATCAATCCCTTCACAGCATCAGACCACAGGTGTCATGGTGTGGGACTAGTGACCGAATTGCAATCAGAACATGTTCGAATCCGCCTGTTAATTCATTAATAATATGCGAAGTTAGCGGCGTTGATACCGTTACATCTAATAGCACAATGAATTTAGGTAGTGGTTGGCAATTTGGTGATATGGCATTTGTTCCTGGATTACCAAATCATATACTACTGACAAGACGTGATGCGACAGAATTCGAATTAATCGAACTAACAAGTAATACTACGTTTGTCACAAAAGCTACAGCTTCAAACCGAGCCAGTTCAAGTGGCAATGCGGTTGAGTGTTGGTTTGATTTTTTCCCTAATGACGGCTTGAAATTTATTGCGGTTGCTGGTGTAGTCAATGCCCAGGCGATAACATATGTTGGTGAAATATCAGCCACTGGCGATAGCATTTCGCTTGGTGCAAGTACTAATTTCGGGGCTGAGACCATGGGCGGATATGTACGATTGACCAATATTAAATTCAAATCTGGAACAAGTGATACGTTTGTGGTTTGTACTCAAGGTACAACAGATTATCAAAAGATAGATATGTCGGTTGGTCAAATATCAGGGACAACTGTCACAATGTCGGCACCAGTAACTTATCAGGCCAATGGTGATTACCAGACTGATATGCAAAATGACCGTATATTCTTTAATCCTAATGATACAAACGAAGTAATAGTTATAGAAAATGGATATTATCATACCTTATCTATCGAAGGCAATGTACCAGTAGTAATAGAAACTGTTGATCCGGCGCCAAACGGGTGGAAGTGGGGATTACAACTTGGCTCAGGTAAATTTATATTCATAAGCTGGAAATGGTGGTCTGGTGGTTCATATCAGCCAGTATCACTTACTGTGAATACATGGGGTGGACCAGGAGCAAGTAATTTGGATTCTACTGCAATATTGGGCATTGTAACCAATGCAGCAAGCGTAGGTGAAAATGTAACGGTTGTTACTAACGGCTTAGCAAGTGGATTAACAGGACTAACGGCTGGTGAAATTTATCACGTTAAAGGTGATGGTACATTATCAACTACTTCAACTGCTACATCTGTTAGAATTGGTAAGGCATTAAGCAGTACTGATCTACAAATAGATAATAATTATGCAGTTGACTTATCAGGTTATGATACATCAGCAGAAGTAGATGCTAAAGTAGCAGCAGTTGACTTATCAGGTTATGATACATCAGCAGAAGTAGATGCTAAAGTAGCAGCAGTTGACTTATCAGGTTATGATACATCAGCAGAAGTAGATGCTAAAGTAGCAGCAGTTGACTTATCAGGTTATGATACATCAGCAGAAGTAGATGCTAAAGTAGCAGCATTGGTTGACTCAGCACCTGGCGCACTAGATACTCTTAATGAGCTAGCAGCAGCACTTGGTGATGATGCTAACTACGCAGCATCAGTAGCAACTACAATGGCAACAAAAGCAACAACTAGTTATGTAGATACCGCAGTAGCTGCTCATGCACCAACTTGGAGTGAAATTACAACATCAACTACAGTTACAGCTAATTCAAGGAATTTAGTTGATACATCAGTTGGTTCAATTACTATCACTTTACCAGCTAATCCAACATTAGGTGACGAAGTAACGTTTATCGATGCAAGTGGATATGCTGCAACAAATAATATCACTGTTGATTCTAACGGTGAAAAAATCCAGGGCGAAACTGGTGATTTATTAATTAATGTTAACCGAGCTGCTTTCCAAGTTGTGTATCACAACGTTGCAAATGGCTGGGTGCTAATGGAGGTATAAACAATGAGTAACATAAATTATGATGAAATAAGATACAAAGGTGTTACTGGTTCAGCACCACTGCAAACAGTTGTTGATGCTGTTGGTACCGGTTTAAGTTCGTTTATTGCAGAAGGTGCAATAGCGCAAGGTTCACCGGTTATCCTTACAGCAGAAGGCAAGATTCAGGCAGTAGGTGGCGGCGCTATATCAGCGTCGCTGACCTCCAGTGTTTCAGAATGGATGGACGGTGGGTCAGCACCATTACGGAATCAAATAGCATTTGATCCAAATAACCCAGATACGTTTTTATTGGTTTGGGAATCACACAATAGTAGGGTATATTGTAAAGTTGGTCAAATATCTAATGATATTATTACTTGGAGTGATACAACTACAGTAACTACTGACATGGCAATGAACGTAGATATCGATTTTGATGCAGAAACACCAGGGCAATTTATAATTTCGTATTTTAATGACTTACAATATGATAGGCCATACATGAAGATAGGCACGTTATCAGGTACTAGTGTAAGTCTTAGTGATGCGATCGAAATTAGCAGTTCAGCAATGTTATCAAGCTGGGATGGCACGATGGGCCTGAAATTTCTTCCAGGTGAAGCTAATAAGTTTGTGGTTTGTTATGCAGAATCGTCTTATGGCAAGGTCAAAGTAGGTACTATATCTGGTTCATCAGTTAGTTTTGGATCAGAATATAATTTTAATCAGTATACCGCTGATTATGTTTCTTTACTTGTTGATCCTAATACTCCTAATAAATTTGTAATTATATATGAGGATAAAGGAACTTATGCGAATCCCCCAGGGAACAACGAAGCTACTGCAATAGTCGGCACAATATCTGGAACAAGTATTAGTTTTGGTACAGAAACTAAATTTGTTACCCGTATACAAAATACCGGCAACACTGTTCAATATATGCTAGCGGCGTTTGACCCTAGCATTGCTGGTCAGTTCTATGTTTGTTATAAAAACAGAATAAGTGGCAGTAGTAGTTATGGCGATGGTGAGGCAATTATAGGCAACATAGTCAATGGTGACGATTTAACATTTTCAGATTCGTATCAGTTTGGCAATGGGCCAACTGACTTTGATATAGCTACTGATCCTAATGTACCAGGGCAATTTATGATTGTTGGTAGAGACGGAGACGATGTGAAAGCGCATGTTGGCCAAGCTGCTGGGGGCGTAATTACCTGGCAGGAAGAATTGTCGCTTAACCCTGTGCAATCCACTGGTGCGCAACCAACTTATCTCAATGATGAATACGATATACGCGAAAGCGATATTAAGTTTTTTCCTAATGCAGCCAATAAGTTTTTATGGGTTGGCTACGACGGAAAGGGCGACAATGAAGGTTTAGCGATGATTGGCCAAGCAGCAGTAAGTTATGAAGATGGCAGAGATGGAACTACCAACCTTACTGCTGACAACTTCATTGGTTTTGCTGAAACAGCAATATCAAATGGGATGTCTGGTCAAGTGGTAACAGATGGTGTATCTACTAAGCAAGCGGGATTAACAGCAGGACTGGAATATCACGTTAAAAGTGATGGTACATTATCAAATATTGCTGATGATGGCAGTGTCAAACTAGGCAAGGCTTTAAGCAGTACTGATCTACAAATCGATACTAGTGGCTCATCAAGTTCATCAGATCATGAGTTTGTCGCAAGTGGTACGCTGCCTAATGGTATCGCTGTTATGCTTAAGAGTGACGGTACCGTAGAGGCTGTGTCAGAGACTACAACAAACTTTACTGGTGCAGGTAGCGAATTTGTTTACCGCTCAACTGACGGTGTTAGCGAGACTGTATGGTATAGTGAAGGCGACTATCAAGCTATTGAATTTGATCCAAATAATCCTAACAATTTTATACTTGCGTACACTAAAGTATCTAGTCAGGGATATTTGTATGTTGTGGCTGGTACTGTATCAGGTACCGACATCACATTTGGCTCAGAAGAGCTGGTGTATAATGGTACATCAGGACACATTTCCATAGCGTTTAATCCGTATTCTGCAGGTCAATTCGTGATTGCATGGAACTGCGCTTCTATTGCTGGTTATTCACGTGGTGGTAAAGTTACAGGTTCATCAATTACACTTGGAACGACTACAGCTACAATAAGAAGCCAGCCTTGCAAATTTAACGTGGTAATCTTTAACCCATATACAAACAATGGCAATGGAGAACATTTTGTTATAACATCTTCAGGTTATGGTAAAATATATAAATGTACAATGGACGGAGCACATAACGTCACTGTAGGACAACATGGTAATATACCAGTTAACACATCTTGGTACCATTGCGGTATACATCATGTGAGTGCTGCATTTGATCCAAATGTAGCTGATAGGATTGTAATTGCTTATACAACTGATGGTGGTGGGTATGGCAATCCAAAGGTTATCGTAGGTATGACGAATACCAATGCACCTTCGTTTAATCAAAACATGGTTGAATATAACAATGCAAACGCAAAATATTCATCAATGGCCTTTTTCCCAGATAATGATGATAAGTTTGTAGTTTGTTTCTCAGATGACGGAAACTCTAATCATGGTAGCTGGATTATAGGTGAAACATTATCAAATAATCAGGTTGGGGTTGGTTCAACGAAGTCAGTATTTAATGCAGGCGCCGTTACAGACATTAAATTCGAATTTGAAGGTGATGGTTCTGATAAGTGTGTTGTTAACTATGTAAATGCAAGTGGTGAAGCAGTAATGCGTCCAGGTACATATTCTGGTACAACCATAACATTTGGTGATGAAGTTGTTATTAGCACTAATGTATCTCGTACGGCAGTGGCGCATGACCCAAATACAAGTGGCCAGATGGTAGTTGCATTTGCCGATGGTGGTAATAACGATTATGGTACTGCGGTTGTAGTTGGTGTTGATCAACAAATAACATCAACAACCATGGATGCTGATAAGTTTATTGGTATGTCTACAAGTACATATGCAGACGGTGAGGATGCAATTGTTACGCTAAAAGGTGGTATTTCTACTAACCAAGTTGGTTTAACACCTGGTGAAACTTATCATGTATTAGACGATGGTTCATTATCAACTACTCCAACTGCTACAAGTGCTGAAGTTGGTATGGCATTAAGTCCAACAGCAATATTACTTAAACATCTTTAAGTAGTACAGTAAGTTAGCTTAATTTAGCTCAAGAATACAAAAGCCCCTTAATTGGGGCTTTTTTGTATCTGCTAATTACTATCATATGCTAGCTGTTAATTTGGGCTGAAATCAACATAAATAATTTTATATAAGCGTTTACACTAGTATGCGTTTGATACATAGGAAACAAAATAATATGGCACAAAAGAAATTTATAATAGATGCTGGATTTAAATCAAATGGAGATTCGATAATCGAAGGCAACTTGAATGTTAATAGTACTCCGACCGAAGGCACCCACGCAGTAACTAAAGCATATGTAGACGACGCAGTAGCAAACGGTGCTCCAAGTTGGAACACAGTGACAACAAATACTACATTGTCTGCTAATACAAAGTATGTTATTGACACCACTAGTTCAGCTATTACTGTTACATTACCATTAAGTCCGTCGTTCGGCGACGAAGTTAGAATAATTGACGGCGATGGCAATGCATCGACTAATAATATCACATTAACTAGTAGCGATAATATCCAAGGCGAGGCAGACAATATATTAATATCAGCTGATCGAGCGGCATTCGCGATAGTATATTACAACCAAGCCAATGGCTGGTTATTAACGGAGATTTAAAATGACAAGAAATTATACAAATATAAGATATACAGAAACAGCACAGACAGTCACAGAAAAATTTGTACTATCTAGTGATATAACTGCTGGCTCCATCGTACAATTAGCACAGGATGGAACTATTTCAGGAATTCAACGCATCGTAGCAGAAGATCTTAATACAATGTCTGACCTGTCGACACCAGGTACAAGCAATGTAGCATCATCGATTGATATAGACCCAACAAATAGTAATCGATTCATTCTTGCATATGGCGATGCCCAAGGACCCCAAGAAGGCATAAACTTAGTGATAGGTAATATTGATGAGACTGGCAATGTAACATATGGGACAGTGCAAAAAATAGATAATTACGAAATTAGATATGGTGTCAAAGTAAAGTTTATAAGCAGAGATAAATTTTTAGTAATCAGAGCAAAGGGTGAATCAGCACCGTCCAGTGGATGGAAATGTCGAGTACATTTATGTTCACTGTCAGCCTCCGATGTTATTTCAGTATCTTACACTGAGATCATTGATACGGCTTACTCAGACGGAGTCGAAGAATTAACTATGGAATTAGATAGCACTGACATGAATAAATTCATCACAGTTTATTCTAAACATAACAAAGTATACACGAATCATTATAGTATAGTTGAAAACACAATAAATCTTGTAAGATCGCATTCGTCACTGACCAGCAGTTATGAATCAGATGGTATAAGTGTGGCGTCTAATCCTCATAAAACGGGACAATTTCTGATATACACACACAAATATGACAAGCAACATATAATAGTCACAAGTGCTGACCAGGTAAATGCGCAAGTGAACGTATTGCCCGAAGAATATACGCATGGTGGTGCCAAAGCAGTTATCATGAGTCCGACTGATAACACGGTGATGTACTATGCATATACGTCATATGATCCTACGGACGCGACTGTAATCAGAAAGTGTACTATAAGCGACACGGGACAGTTAAGTAATAATACAGAGATAGCAAGGAATAGTCATTCAATTCAGGGCGGCAACGCAACTAGAGTTGCTATGGCGACAACTAGCAACGATGTATACGTATGGTATTCCAGCATTTTGCGTAAAATAGACAGCGCAGACACAGTGACGTTAATATCATCGGTCTATTTACCAACTAATTACTATTCTGAATGTAATTTGACAATGAGCGCTACTGGGGTAAGCACTATTACATCGGGGGGTGCATTGAAACAAATGCAACTTGGATATGAGGTTCCTGGTGTAGTGTACAACAAACACAAAGTTGTAGGTGTAGCGCAAGTAACTGCATTAGCGGGTGAGACAATAGAGGTTAAATTATCTGGAGGTGTTGATAAATCACAAACATCGTTAATTCCAGGTGAAATATATTACGTCCAAGAAACTGGTGTAATTTCAACAGATAAATTATCAGATTCTAGATTAATAGGAACTGCATTATCGACTACTAATTTGAAATTAGATTTAAATTTAGATTCAGCAGATACTACATACGTTGATGCACAAATTGCAAATATCGATATGTCTACAAAAGCTGATATTACATACGTTGATGCACAAATTGCAAATATCGATATGTCTACAAAAGCTGATATTACATACGTTGATACACAAATTGCATCGAGCATTCCATCATGGGGCGAAGTTACTACTAGCACGACCGTCGCTGCTAATTCCAAGAACCTAGTTGATACATCAGTAGGTGCATTAACTATCACATTGCCAGCAAATCCAACAATGGGCACAGAAATTATGTTCGTTGATGCGTTAGGTCAAGCAGCAACAAATAACATTACTGTAAATGGTAATGGTGAAAAAATTCAAGGTAACGCTGGTAATTTGATTATCAATGTTAACCGAGCAGCCTTCCAGGTTGTATATCATAACTCAGCCACTGGCTGGGCATTCATGGAGGTATAATAAATGTCTGATATTAATTATGATGAAGTAAAATACGCTGGTATTACTAGTTCACAATCAATGACTAGTACACTAGAAACTCAAGTGCCTGAATTAGCAGGCACAGTTGAAACATTTGCATTGGCAACTGATGTCAATGCTGGTGATCTTGTATCAATAAATTCAAACGGAACATTGTATCCAACTATTGGATCAGTTACCACAGCAGGTGTATGGACTAATGATACTGCGGCTTATGTCGCATATAATAAGTATGGAACAAAAAATGAATATGCTGGGTGGCGTAAAGTTTATAATGTACATAATGCGGTGCATTCTGCTGAAGATTATATTGATATATATGATGATACTGGATTACAAGGCACAATTGCTGTTAGTACTTCAAGTAAAGCTATTACACCTACACTGATACAGTTTATGGCAGATAAAAAGATTTTGATGAGAGTCACACATCGCGGTCGTAATAGTGGTAATGAATATGATGCGTTGATGATTTTAGAATATGATGCAGATTATAATATGACACTTTCTGGGCTACAGCATCAAATGCCATTGAATCATGATTATAATTATATAGCAACAAATGGAGACACAATTCTTGCATCTGCTGGGAGCGGTGGTGTGCCATATTGGTGGATAGGATCAGTATCTGGCAATACTATAACAAAGCATGCCACGCCTGCAACAGCAGATGGATGGGGAGGATCGCATGATATAGCACCCATGTGGCATGCGACGTTTGTGCCGCATCCAACAGAAGGTGATAAATTTATTGTTATCGGTAAAGATGTAAATGGGATGCGAATAGTGACCATGATGACAGCAGATATTACTAATAATACATTGCAAACGACACATACATACGCTTATTTTATAACTCCTGGCTCATCTCTGCAACCAGACGGCAACCCAGCGTTACCACAAAGAATTTTCGTAGATCCTAATAACAGTTCAATTATATACATAGGTTGGATCGGCCTCGAAAATAACACTCAAAGTGCAAGAATGACAAGATATAATGTTTCGGGCACTTTTTCGGTAACATTGGATACCACATTCAATGCTGTTATATACGAAAATATTTCATCTGACGCTTGGCAGCAGGGCTTCGGTAATAATGACCAAGACGTATTATTGACTCCAGATGGCACCAAGATTTTTGCAATCGCGCCTGCGTTGGCCGATGACCCAGTTACAGATGTTAATGGTAATCAAGGTAATGCGTTTTTATATAATATCGCAGATGGAACAACAGAAGTAGTTAATTTACCTATTGCTGGCAATTTTAACTATTTGAAAGTTACGGATTTGGGATCAAAATGGCAGTTTAGAGATAGTAACAATAACCATTTACTAACTTTGGTTCCGGGTTCAACAAATGCGGTTGTAACTGCTGATGCAAAAACAAATTTATTTGGTATAGCACATACATCCGGCACAACAGGAAATGAAATTCAAGTTATAGCAGATGGTAGTACATATAAAGGATACACTGGATTAACACCAGGATCAATATATTATATGGACACTGATGGTTCATTGACAACAACTGTCACTGATACAATGGTCGGTAAGGCATATGCTAGTAATAATTTGAAAATGACAATCTCCGATGTAGAAAAGAATACGCATAATATGGATTTCACTTTGGCAGAAGATATTACTGCTGGTAGTGTAGTACAATTGGACGCTTTGGGTCAAATTGAGAATATTGCTATGGCAGGAACGCTAAGTGATATTTCATCATCGTATTCTACAATATTTGAATCGATACACGCATCAGGTCTTGATGTCGCATGGTCAAATGATAATTCTACATTTGTTATAACTTATAGAAATGGGGGCACTGGCCAAGGCGAAATTGTTTCTGGAACATTGAGTGATAACATTGTTACGATTGGTTCGACGTATGAATTTGAGAGTGGTTCTGCTTTTTCAAAAGCTAAGATAGAATTCCTATCTGATTCGTCTACTAAGTTCGTAGTGTCGTGGATTTATGATGGTCAGTTACTTAAAGCAGCGGTAGGCACAATAGCAGGCTCAACTATTTCATTCGGAGCTACAGTGCAAGCACCGCACACTAGTAACGCATTTAATATGGTACCTGTGCCAGGAAATGAAAATAAGTTATTACTAGTTTCTAAAGTCATATCGCAGTCTAATTGTGGTAAAATTGGCGAATTGACGGTTGACGGGACAACGGTATCAATTACTACACTGAGTACAATTGTTTCAGAATATTTTGACCTTCCGCAAATTGAGTTTATCAAAGATAGTCTTGATACATTTGTAGTGACTTGTTATACATCTTCTATCAAAACCGCAGTAATTGCCGGAACGTATGTAAACGGTACGGTTACTATGGGAACACCTGCTGTGATATCTACCAATGTAATGTTAGATACTAAAATTATAATGGAAAGTGAATCTCAATTCGCAGTTGTTGCAGGAACTAGAAATTGGTCAGTAACAAATAGTATTTCTATATATCCATGTGTATTATCTGGAACAACGATAACTGTTAATTCATCAACTACATTAGTGAATGATGCACCAGCAGGGGAAGATTTGATTAATTATTACACTGCTGCTGTTGGTAATAATGGATATGGTATATTAGCATACACTAAAATGACTACGTTTGATGCAGAAATGATTCCATTTTCGTTTAATGGAAGTTCTATTACATTAGAAGCACCGATATCTGTAGCTAAGGATAAGTTTAGTCAGTATGCTATCGACATCGATAGCAATAATAGATTTGTAATTGTTGGAGCAGATACTGCATATGATGCAACTACAAAAACTAGTTCTGTTATTCATGGTCAACTAGATGGAATGCTTTCATCCAATCTAGATGCTGATAAGATTGTTGGTGTATTACAAGAAAACGGCGTTACTGGTGATGCTAAGAGTGTTCTAATGATCGGTATGGATAGTTCCCATACTGATTTGACTTCTGGTAGCATTTATTATGTACAAGAAAATGGTTCAATAACTACTTCTTCTGCTAGCCCAGCAATTAAAGTTGGTCTTGCGGTAAGTGACACAACTATCAAACTTAGTTTGTAATAATATTTGCAAGCATAAAAAACCCACCTTACTCAGACTGGGGGTGGCTTTGCAAGTGGGGCTATTGGCTACGATGGCTCTAATTATATTGGCCCTTAAATGGACACAAGTAAATTAGCTTAATTTAGCTCAAGAATACAAAAGCCCCTTAATTGGGGCTTTTTTGTATCTGCTAATTACTATCATATGTTATCTGTTAATTTGGGCTGAAATCAACATAAATAATCATATAAGCGTTTACACTAGTATGCGTTTTGACATATAGGAACATAATAATATGGCACAAAAGAAATTTATAATAGATGCTGGATTTAAAGCAAACGGTGATTCGATTGTCGAAGGCAACTTGAATGTTAATAGTACTCCAACTGAAGGCACCCACGCAGTAACTAAAGCATATGTAGACGACGCAGTAGCAAACGGTGCTCCAAATTGGAGCACCGTTACAACAAATACTACATTGTCTGCTAATACAAAGTATGTTATTGACACTACTAGTTCAGCTATTACTGTTACATTGCCGTCTAGTCCGTCGTTCGGCGACGAAGTTAGAATAATTGACGGCGATGGCAATGCATCGACTAATAATATCACATTAACTAGTAGCGATAATATCCAAGGCGCCGCAGGCAATATATTAATATCAGCTGATCGAGCGGCATTCGCGATAGTATATTACAACCAAGCCAATGGCTGGTTATTAACGGAGATTTAAAATGACAAGAAATTATACAAATATAAGATATACTACTGGTGATTCAGCAAGTACAGTGACAACTCAAATTGCAGACAAGGCTGATATTACATACGTTGATGCACAAATTGCAGACAAGGCTGATACTACATACGTTGATGCACAAATTGCAGACAAGGCTGATACTACATACGTTGATGCACAAATTGCATCGAGCATTCCATCATGGGAAACAGTCACAACTAACACAACATTGGTATCTGGTACAAGATATATTGTTGATACTAGTTCAACATCAGTGCAACTAACGTTGCCAAGTTCGCCTTCTATTGGCGACGAAGTTCGTTTAATAGACGGAACTG
>Ga0208299_1000205_pt1 | contig 56624 bp, 49 predicted proteins | sample 15_taG_FD_184089 | JGI IMG/M metagenome (GOLD analysis project Ga0208299, IMG submission 184089) | Marine viral communities from the Subarctic Pacific Ocean - 15_ETSP_OMZ_AT15312 metaG (SPAdes) (version 2) | ecosystem: Environmental > Aquatic > Marine > Oceanic | place: Pacific Ocean | collected... | reverse complement strand
AAATGCCCATAGTTGTAAAAATTGATGGCGAGTATAATCTACTTGGAGGCAATCACCGACTTACTGGATTGGTGGCGAGGAATATTTTTCCCATTGTGGTGTGGCTAATTGATGTCGATAGACTGGGATATGCTGAATGAAACTACTATTTGAAAATTGGCGCCACTATATATTAATATGGACTCGGACCAAATAAGAAAAATGGTGTTGATTGACGATAAGGATCGTCTACTGATTCTTAAGAGTTCTGATAGTAACAAAAAACATGCCAACGAATGGGATCTCCCGGGCGGTCACATCCACGAAGACGAAGACGAGATAGTCGGTCTCAAGAGAGAAATAAAAGAAGAAACAACTCTTGACATTACAAGCCCTGAAGAAATATCTCAGGAAGGTAGGATAAAGTTCTACAAAACCCGTCAATATAGTGGTACAATAGAATTAAGTGAGGAACACACCGACCACAAGTGGGTAACTATTGAAGAGCTTGATAGTTATGTTATAGGAGCGAAATTTGTAAGAGCCGCGAAAGCGGCATTCAAGACTGACGGCGATAGTGAAAAGAATAATAATATCTGATCTACACATTGGCAGCGCACATTGTAAAGAAGAGGAATTACTCCAGTTTCTTAATGGACTCGACTGCGACGAGATAATCCTCGCCGGCGACATCGTTGACTTTGTAAAGATTCCGATATTCTCAGAGTTATCTCTGCAGATCCTCCACAGAATCACTTCGTTCCCGAGCGTTGTGTATATTATCGGAAACCACGACTTCAGCTTTGATGCGTTTGCTGGTCATACATTGAATCACGTTCGTTTCATGGAGAAGTATGAGTTTGAAGCCGGCAACAGAAAGTTTAGAGTAGAACATGGCGATCGTTATGAGAGCGGCTTCTGGGCTAAGTTCGCCGAGGGCATATTATTAAAGTTCGTTTCCATATGCCAAGACTGGCTCGAACGACGATTTGATGTTGACTTGGCAACATGGTGGACGAACAAAGCATTAGCTAAACGTAAGCTAGTTCGCATATGGGATATAATCGACTTTAACAAGGACGTTGACGTGTCAATAATGGGACACTCTCATCGTCCGGAGACTGTCATCTGGGTCGACCAAAACGAAAACATCAAGACATATGTTAATACTGGCGATTGGGTCGACCACCTTACATACGCCGTATTGGACAATGGAATAATAAGGTTAAAGACTTTTAAAAAAGTACTTGACATGAGCGATAAATGATGTTATATTCTAATTAGGTATTATGGATGATACCGATTCGCTAGCGCGTTCTTATGCTGCGCGTTTGATTTCTTATGGGGACATTGATCGTGCCGCGAAAGAAATGTTTGACATTGTAGAGGCGGTCATCCACGACCAAATAGAATACGAGAAAACAAAAGTTTTTATTTTACAAATTGTAAAAGTAATAGACGAGATTGATCCGGATTACAACTATGCCTTGGCAAAGGCTTATTACAAGCTCACCAAAGAGATGTATGGACCTGCTTAAGCACCCGTAGCTCAGTTGGATAGAGCAACAGCCTTCTAAGCTGTGGGTCGTAGGTTCGAATCCTACCGGGTGTGCCATAAAAAAAGATTGAATAAAACCACCCCGCCGTACGTCTAATATAGGCACTAACAAAGAGAAAAGAGACAATGACAGATTTTGAAGCAATCGGATATGCTGAGGGTTTCATGGAACCAGCAAGTAAAGAGCAAATCATAGAAGCATGGCAGCATCTTGTTGACACAGGGCTGGCTTGGCGATTGCAAGGCTGGTTCGGAAGAAACGCAAAACGCATGATTGAGGAGGGAATAATCAATGCAAAAAATTAAACAAAGAACACCGTACGATACGATTGTGGTTTCAGGCGGCTTTGACCCCGTTCATATCGGACATGTCCGGATGATCTTGGCGGCTGCAGAATACGGCGATGTTATCGTTGTGGCTAATAGCGACTCATGGCTTTTCCGAAAGAAGGGCTTTGTGTTCATGCCGTGGGATCAGCGTAAAGAGATTCTGGAGGCGCTCAAGGGTGTCATAAGGGTAGAGTGGGTAGATGACAAGGACGAGACAGTCTGTGAGGCATTAAGGCGCATTAAACCTACATACTTCGCCAATGGCGGCGATCGTAAATCAGACAATGTGCCAGAAGTCCAAGTCTGCAAAGAATTAGACATCGAACTGCTGTGGAATGTAGGCGGCAGCAAGGTAGAGAGCAGTTCTGGCTTGGTCGAGAAGAGCAAGTGGAAGAATGATGGGTACTGGAACGCTGAAGAGAACGAAGCAAAAGCCCGGGCACAAGAAAAAGAAGACAAGCCATGGCTTGACGGCAGCGGAAAGAATAAGGTTAGCGAAAAATAGTTGACAACTGGTTTCGATTGTGTTAAGATCATAACATGGCTTTGTGGTGGAATGGTATACACAACAGACTCAAAATCTGTCGCCCATGTGGGCTTGTGGGTTCGAGTCCCACCGGAGCTACCAATGCGGGAATAGCTCAGTGGTAGAGCATCACGTTGCCAACGTGAGGGTCGCGAGTTCGAATCTCGTTTCCCGCTCCATTCTAACTCGGGTCATTAGCTCAGTTGGTAGAGCATCGGACTTTTAATCCGCAGGTCGTGGGATCGTGCCCCACATGACCCACCATTTTTTAAAGAAACAAACTAAATATTGGGGTGTAGTTCAAATGGCAGAACGTCGGACTGTTAATCCGGAAGTTATTGGTTCAAGTCCAGTTGCCCCAGCCATAACGGAGGAATAAAGAATGAAAAACTATCTTATTCAAGAGTATAATAAAAAGACAAAACGCTATCGCAGCCTAGGCGCTGTATTAGCAAGAACCACAGAAGAGGCAAGATTAAAGTATATTGAGCTTTCTGACTACATGCCCACAAAAGACTTTTTTCTTCATGTTGAGAGTATCGACCAAATTAGGAAAAACCAATAATGTCAAGAACAAAGATTGATTCAAAGCAAATCCAAGATTCAGGCATTGAGGATTTGGACAACGATACTAAGGTCGAGTGCGAATCTTCCGCCGATGAAGATAAAATTCGCTTTGATACAGCCGGAGTCGAGCGTCTTGTAATAAACTCAGACGGCGGAATTGCCTTTGGCAATACATCCGCAGCAGGTACCCCTGCCTCTTGGAACTTTTTCAATTTTAAGGGAGGCGGTGTCAGAGTAGAAGGTAACAATTTTTATGCTGATAATGACCGCGGACTACTTTGGGGAGATAGTTCAGTAAGCGTAAAAGGAAATGCCAGCGTGGGCGTTGAATCCCTTACTGTAAGAGCAAATTATAATGCGTACATTCACGTTGATGGTGTAAATGACGCGGTTGGGATTGGAACTACAACTCCAAAAACCGGTTTAGATACACACCACAGCCCGGTTTCTTTAGCAGATAATACCGGCGGCGGAGAATGTGTTACATTTGGCGCTGGCACGACAGTGGCTGGTAAGCTATACTATCTTAATGGAGATAGCCCCCCCATATGGGCAGAAATAGATGCATCTGCTGCCGCTACTGGCGCGGATCAAATGGTTGGTATTGCGCTGGGTACTAGCTCGTCAGATGGTATACTAATTCGTGGATTTTTTGATGCAACAACTTATTTGACATCTTTCTCTGCTGGTAAAGCAGTTTATATGAGCGAAACTGCTGCATCGATGACAACCACCGCACCCACTAGTGCTGGAGCAATAATTCGTATTGTGGGATACTGTACAGATACTGCAAACGTAATTTACTTTAATCCGAGCAATACATGGATTGAATTGTAGTGCCAGATCTGGTTAAAATAAATGGTGTTCTGTCTGACAACATTGTTAAAATAAATGGTGTTCTGTCTGATAACGTTGTTAAGGTTAATGGGCTAACAAAACCGAACGACGGCGCACCGGCTCATAACCCACTGTGGGTATCGTCTGGTCGAAAAGGTCATATACTGTATTCTACCGATGCCATTAACTGGACTGCCTATCAGACTCCTGCCGACGCCGGACCCGGGGTGAACTATTGGGATGTATCTTTTGGTCTGGATGGCAGTGACAATCCACGCTGGATTATTGGCACTAACACAAGCCCTGAGCTTAGATACTCTGCCGACCCAACCGAAGGCAATGACTCTTGGACTGCGGTTGACCTTCCGGGCACAGCCGATAAATGCAGAACAGTTGAATACGGAGCCAACGGAACATGGATTGCCGGCTCCAAGAACGATAATGTATTTAGATCAACCGATGGCGGGGATACATGGACTGAAATTACCGATGTCGCTTCCGGCGCCGGCAGAATGCTTTGCTTAGCAACTGACGGTGAAGGAACTTGGCTGGCTGGAGGGCAAGGCACTTCGGTTCTTAAATCGACGGATGATGGGTTGAACTGGTACGTATCTGGAACAAGCGTTGGACAAGTTAATGGTCTTGAGTACAATAATGGAGTATGGTTCTTGGCTAGCAATACCACCACCTCTTATCGCGCAACCTCAATTGCCGACAATACCTCAACAGATACTTGGACAGCTGTAACGGGTATCTCAGTAGCACTTTGGCCAATCTGCCATATTTCCGGTGATACTTGGATGACTGCCGGAAAAACCAACACGCCGAGTAACCCATTCTTGTCAACAGACAATTGTGTATCATGGAGCGCGGTTACAAGCCCCAGCGCCGGTCAAATTATGGGATTAGCATCAGATGGAACGACAGTTGTATGCGGAGGTAAAGACAGTAAAATACACACCTCAACAGACAACGGCTCTACATGGACATTGCAGTATACGCTGGCAAACTATGTCGATGAGCTTGTTATAGAATACAACAAGATCAAACCTTTCTAAATATAACAGAATGAAACCAACAGAACAAGAGGAGATGATAGTAAATGAAAGTCGGTGATATGGTCGTTGCTCTGTATGATGAACAACGCGGTCTGACCGCCATCGGTCTTGTACTGTCCGTTGAGCCCGCGGGCTTCACCTACAGTGATGTAAGGGTGCTGTGGGCAACCCCGTCGAATCCGATTGGTTGGTGGAGAGATGATCAATTAAGGGTAATAAGTCAAGCTAGCTGACTATTTAGGGAGAGCATTCGTGGCTCACTGGGGGTCATATGAATGAGATTCGTAGGAAAGCTGGAGCACCTAACTCCAAAGATTTTAAAAAAAAGACGAGGAAAACTTTCATACTATAGAGTGACTGTAATAACCGCTGATGGAAAGGTAGAGGGATTAGCTCTTACTCCAATGGAATATACAAAGGCTAGGAAACGCGCTCGCCGCGGACCCCTTCACAGAAGCCCCACATTCCTCATGAGACTTTATGCAGCATTTGTGGTACTATTTAGTTAAAAACAAAAGATAGAGATATTTATAGTTGAGTCAACATGGCTATTAAAAAAATTCAAGTACTAGACACTAGCGTCCTATTAACGGACGCCGCCGCGCTTACCTCTTTCGGATCTAGCGATATTATATTACCGCTTAAGGTCTTGGAAGAAATTGATAAGCACAAGAAGCGCCAAGACACTGTTGGCTCTAACGCCCGCCGTGTCATCCGGATGCTCGATGCCTACCGCGAGAAGAAAAGTCTTCTTAAGGGCGTTCGGATCGGACGCGGAAAGGGAATACTTTATGTCAAGGGCTATCAATCAAGCAACATGCCGATTTTACCACAAGACCTTGACCCGCGAATCCCTGATCACATTATTATTGCATGCGCCTTAGCTGAACAACAGCGCAATCCGAAATCTCATGTTTATCTGGTATCAAACGATATTAACATGAGGGTTATCAGCGACTCCGTTGGGCTTCGTTGTACAGATTATAAATCTAATCAGGTTGTTGAAGATCGCGACAAGCTCTATTCTGGCTTTGCTGAACACTTGGTTGATGAAGAGGTTGTTGATCGCTTCTACTCCGGCGAAGAAGTTTTTCTAGATCAAGAAACAAAGAAGATTGAGTTTAATCAAAACCAATATATTATGTTAGTATCTTCAACCAACGAAAAGAAAACAGCTTTATGTAAGTACGTGGGCAACACTCACCCGCTCAAACCAGTTGTGAGATATAAAAATGGAGTCTGGAACGTCCAAGCACGCAACAAGGAGCAAGCTTTTGCTCTAGATATGCTTATGAATCCAGACATTCCCATTATTACGTTGGTAGGTAAAGCAGGTTCAGGCAAGACTCTGTGCGCTATTGCAGCCGGCATCGAGCAAACCATCGGAATGTATGAAGGCGGGGGTCGCAAAGAGTGTCCCTACAAGAAGCTAATTGTTTCTCGCCCAGTGCAGCCGCTAGGAAAGGACATCGGGTTCCTCCCGGGCACCATGGAAGAGAAGATGATCCCATGGCTTGCACCCATTCAAGACAACTTGCAGTTCCTAATGGGCAACGATCGCCTCATGCTTGAACAATACATTGAGCAAGGAAAGATCGAGATCGAAGCATTAACTTACATTCGGGGGCGTTCAATTTCCAATGCCTTTATAATTATTGATGAAGCACAGAACCTTTCGGTGCATGAGCTTAAGACAATCATTACCCGCGTCGGCGAGGATTCTAAGATTGTGTTAACTGGTGACATCGAGCAAATCGACAATATGCATATTGACGAAACAACAAATGGCTTAGCGTACGCCGTTGAGAGGTTCAAATCTCACGCTGTCGCTGGTCACATTACGCTCAAAAAGGGCGAGAGATCTAAGGTTGCTACATTGGCAGCAAAGATTTTATAAAAAAACACTTGACAACCGCATTCGAAGCGGTTATAATAATATATATTTAGGAGAATAGTATATGGCTGAAGTTAAATGGCTAACAAATGGTATGGTAGACAGCGCAGGGAGCAATGAATTCCCGGCAGAGGCACAACAGCACGCGAATGCTGATCTGGTGGCTCCCGTCGAGGCGGTCAATCCAATGAAGGAGTGGCTTGTTGAATATGTCGGAAATATTTTGAAGCCGGCTGATGGAAATGTGACGATAGAAATGATTATTCACGCTTTCGGAGTTGAATTTCCAGAGATGCTTCTTGCAATTGCAGAAGAAAACTGGATGCGCGGATATTCTCAAGCGCTCCACGACGCCGAAAAAGGAATGGAGTTGTTGAAAGACGGTACCGTGGAAGTCACGCCTCCCGATACTGACACAGGCACTACTACAACAGAAGATGACACACAAGCAGGATGATGGTTTAAGAGAGTATATAAGAAACTCTCAAGGGTCTGACTTCATTAATGAAATGAAGGCTGCACAAACCAAGCTTCATAATCATATTGACATTTATATTAAGAATGCCTTGCCGAAAGGATTTGATTTAGAAGGAGTGCTGACCAAAATCGAACAAGTAATCCCACAGTCTTTAATGGCTGACATCGATGCTATCATTATCGGAGAATTCGAAATGCTCAAGTCGAGAGATATGGATGCCGTATATGAAGACGGCGCCATCTACATGACAAATGATCAGAACGGAGAAGAGGATATGTTTGACGATGTTGTTCACGAAGTGGCTCACGCCGTTGAGAAGAACTTCGGAGGGGAGATTTTTGGCGATGGGCAGATAGAAACAGAGTTCATTAACAAACGAAGAGTTTTATACAGCACCCTAAACGCCCATGGTCACACAAATTTACAGATATATGATTACATCAACCCAGAATATGATAAAAAGTTTGATAAATTCTTATATAAAACTGTAGGATATGATAAACTAAGGCATATGGTCGGCGGTCTGTATCTGTCGCCATACGCTGCAACCTCTTTGTCCGAATACTGGGCAAATGGTTTCGAAGCACTTTTTTCGGGTGAAGATCCGAAGTACATTAAACAAATATGTCCAACCCTCTACAGTAAACTGATAGAGGTTATACAAGCAGGAGACTTCCAGCCTGCGGACGATATACAAACAGAGGAAGAACAAGGATGGATAAATAATGGCTATTGATTACGCCTATGATATTAACGTTAGTGATGACAAAAAGCATGTTACATTAACTGTGGAACTGCCCGAGCGCAAGCTCGCACGCGACCCAATCTTGGAGATGACCGATTCTAATGCAGTCGACATCATCAAAGAGAACGGATTTGCAACTTATGTGCTTGTGCGCCCAGCAGGTCGCTTGACCAATTGGGTCAGTCGCGAAGGTGTCGGCGGAAATCGCTCCGGTGAATGGATCTTTGAGAAGTCTACTACTAAGAAGACTACTGCGAAGAAGACCGTTGCGAAGAAGGCTACTGCTACCGGCACTACTAAGACCGCCAAGACCACTAAGACAAAAACTACCAAGACCAATAGCTGAGGCTACTATGAGTCACATCTCGTTCTCTGAACTTAAGAACTGGAATACGTGCGCCTTTTACCACAAGCTTGTCCATGTTGATAAGCTTGATGGTTTCAGGGGCAACGAATTTACTGCTTTCGGAACAGCAATTCACACAATTTGTGAGAACAAGTTGTTGCACTTGACTGCAGACGAAGATCTCTTTATCCAAGAACTGCGAAACAACATCGCAAGTCTTGACGATGATATCGAGATTGATAAGAAGCTGGTAGTTGACATGGCAAGTCAAGGGAAGGCAATCCTTCCGGAGATTAACGATGCTGTAGAAGATTATTTTGGAGAGTTTGAAGTTGTTTCAACCGAAGAGAGGCTCATGGTGCCTATCGAGGGCTATGATGAATATAACTTCAAGGGCTTCATTGACGCGGTGATCAAGACCGAAGACGGCAAACACCACATTGTCGATTGGAAGTCTTGTTCGTGGGGCTGGAATGCCCAACGTCGTAGCGAGCCAATGACCACGTATCAGCTAACGCTGTACAAACACTTTTATGCTTTGAAGCATAATATCGATCCAAAAATGATTGAGACACACTTTGCTCTTCTCAAGCGAACGGCTAAGAAGAACAGGGTAGAAATCTTTAGAGTTACCAGCGGTCCCAGAAAGACCGAAAATGCTCTAGGGCTTTTGAATAGAGCATTACAAAACATTATCAAGGGCAACCATATTAAGAATCGCCTATCGTGCAAACGATGTTCGTTTCACAAGACTAAGGATTGTCCATGAGAGGAAAAAACTAAGTGAGAAAAATCAAAGTATTGACAATCTCTGACCACCCTCTGTCACCTTCGGGTGTGGGTACTCAGACTAAATATGTCATCGAGGCGCTGCTAAAGTCTGGCAAATTTGAAGTTGTCAGTTTAGGCGGCGCAATCAAACATCCGGATCACCGTCCACAAAAGACGGAACAGTATGGCGATCTGTGGAAGATCTATCCAGTCGATGGCTATGGCACTCCCGATGCTGTGCGCTCAGTGTTGCGCACCGAGCGACCGGATATTCTGTGGTTCATGACCGACCCGCGGTTCTTCCCGTGGCTGTGGATGATCGAGCAGGAAGTTCGACCACTAGTTCCAATGGTTTATTACCATGTCTGGGACAACACTCCGTATCCAATGTTTAACAAGCGATACTATGATTCAAACGACAAGATCGTTACCATCTCAAAGGTTACTGATGATATTGTACGAAATGTTGCTCCGGATGTTGAGTGTGAGTATCTGCCGCATGCTGTTGACGCGTCAATCTTCGCTCCAATGGCACAAGACGCCATGCTCGCATTTAAGAACTCATTCTTTCGCGTTCCCGAGGGCGAAGAGGACACGAAGGTTACCTTTTTCTGGAACAACCGCAATGCTCGTCGTAAACAGACGGGCAGTTTGCTTTGGTGGTTTAAGGAATTCCTAGATGATGTTGGGCACGATAATGCCCGCATAGTAATGCATACAGATCCCCGGGATCAGCACGGGCAAGATATTATTGCTATCATGGAGCAAACTGGTCTCACTGAAGGGCAGGTTCTTCTTTCTACGATGAAGATTCCGCCGGAAAAGTTGGCGCAGATGTATAACATTGCCGACTGTACCGTTAATATCAGCGATGCCGAGGGCTTCGGTCTGGCAACGTTAGAGTCGCTTTCTTGTGGCACCCCCATCATCGTCAACATGACCGGTGGTCTTCAAGAGCAGGTTACCGATGGAACGAACTGGTTTGGCATCGGGATTGAGCCCTCATCGAAAGCTGTTATCGGTTCTCAAGAGGTGCCATATATTTATGAAGACCGAATCAGCAAGGACGATTTTATTAATGCCTTGAAGAAGATTTATGAGATGTCTTCTGCTGAACGCTCAAAGATTGGGCTAGCCGGCAGAGACTACGCATTGAAAAACTATAATTTTCAAGGGTTTAACGATCGCTGGGTTGCCTTGTTAGAACAGGTTTATGAAGAGCACGGCTCTTGGAACCACCCAGAAGGTCGAAAGAATTACAAAGGATGGGAGCATGTTGAGCTATGAGTGACAATCGCCAAAAGGTTATCGTAATCGGTCCCGCACTTACCTTGTCGGGCTATGGAGAGCAGACGCGATTTGCCCTCAGAGCTTTACGTTCACAGGAAGACCAATACGACATTTATCTACACACGACCAGTTGGGGACAAACCGGCTGGATTCATGATGATAACGAAGAAAGAGAGTGGATTGATAACGCTCTCCATAAGACAGTAAAGTATAATCAGCAAGGCGGTCAGTATGATATGTCGCTGCAGATTACTATCCCGAACGAGTGGAAGAAGGTTGCACCGATTAATGTCGGCTACACTGCTGGCATTGAAACCACAGCCGTAGCTCCACAGTGGATTGAGAAGTCTCGCGAGATGGATCGTATCATTGTTGTTTCCAATCACTCGAAAGAGGTCTTCGAAAATACGAAATATGGCATTATGGATCAGCAGACAAAGCAGCAGACAGGTGTGGCACAAGTCGAAATCCCCATCATTGCGATAAACTATCCGGTCAAGGATATCGAACCGGTTGATTTGGGCTTGGAACTAAGCACAGATTTTAACTTTGTGTGTGTAGCTCAGTGGGGTCCGCGCAAGAATGTACAGAACACGCTGAACTGGTTTATCCAAGAATTTCATGATGACGAAGATGTTGGTTTGGTGTTGAAGGTCTTCCACATGAATACCTCAAATATGGATCGCGTCTTTGTCCTGAAGCAGCTAGCCGGTATGTTGGAGGAATATCCCGATCGCAAGTGCAAGATTCACCTGCTTCATGGGCATATGTCAGAGCAAGAGCTTCACAGTCTCTACCTGCATCCCAAGATTAAGGGGCTGCTGACTCTGACCCACGGCGAAGGCTTCGGGCTTCCAATCTTCGAAGCGGCATATAGCGGCTTGCCTGTTATTGCTCCAGCATGGAGTGGGCAAGTAGATTTCCTATCAGCCCCGAGCAGCAGCAAGAAAAGCAACAAGATGCGCCCACACTTTCTTAGGGTCGACTATAACATGGTTGATGTTCCTGATGAAACGGTGTGGGAAGGCGTAATCCAGAAAGGCTCTCAGTGGTGTGACCCGCAGGAGAAGAGCGCCAAGAAGCAGATGCGGGATCTTTATAACAACCACAGTCGCCACTTGGGGCAGGCGTCTAGACTCAAGAAGCATCTTCTCAAAACCTTTACGCCCGAAAAACTGTATACAGATTTCTGCGCAGCATTCGCTAGCGAACAGAATATAGACATCGACGCATGGCTTACAGAGCTTGAGGCTGGCGTTGAAGAACACGAATAACAAATACAACGTTGGGCAGTTTGTTCGATGGTATGAGGCTTATGCTGAAGGCTTCTTGGGAAGAGATGCTGGCTTTGGAGTTATAACCGAAGTTCGCATCCACCATATCTATACCGATCACATTTCATATGCTGTCCTGCGAAATAAGCATGGCGATGTTATGTGGTTTGAAGAAGGACACGTAGAGTCCAACGAAGAGTTTAAGGAAAGGATGAATGAGCAAAAAGCCAACAATAGCGTTTGTAGCTGATTACTTCGCTGACGAGATCCCCGGCGGTGGGGAAGTTAACAACGACGAACTTATTAAACTTCTCCAAAATGATTATCACGTCATGAAGGTCAAGAGCCGGAACTTAGATCCTGCCATAATCGCGAACAACTTGGTGGATTTCTTTATTGTTTCCAACTTCTTAGAGCTTTCTTACCAGAGCTACACCTACTTGCTGGAAAGGGCAAACTACATCATCTATGAGCATGATCATAAATATGTAAAGAGCAGAAACCCGGCGCAATATGAGGATTATAAAGCTCCCCAGTCGGATATCGTTAATTATGATTTTTACAAGAACGCAAAAGCGGTCTTATGCCAGTCAGAATTCCACGCCGGCATTGTCCGAAAGAATTTAAACTTAGATACGATTAAGAGTTTGGGTGGCAACCTGTGGTCTGAAGAAAGCTTAGACCTTATGAGTACCTTGGCATGTCAAGAGAAAGCAGATGTGTGCGCCATCATGCAAACGGACAACTGGCACAAGAATACCGCCGGCGCTGTGAGATATTGTAGAGCAAAGCAAATCAAATATGCGCTCATCGCCCCCGCCGCGTATCATGAATTTTTAACAAACCTATCAGCCTGTAAGAGATTGATATTTTTCCCACAGACTCCCGAGACACTTTCTAGGATTGCAGTCGAGGCGCGCATGATGGGAATGGCTGTTCTTACAAATCAAAATATCGGCGCCACCAAAGAGCCATGGTTTTCCCTCAAAGGCGAAGAACTGATTAACTTGATGCGCGCTAAGAGAGAGGAAATCTCACAAACAGTTAAGGAGATAATGAATGGGTAACCACTTCAAGATCGTTATCCCGTTTTACAATGTAGAAAAGTGGATTAAGATTTGCCTTCGTTCTGTGAAGGCACAGACATATGACAACTTTCAATGTATTTTGTTGGATGACATGTCAACAGACGGCACTGCCGAAATTGTACGCGAGGAAATCGGAGACGATCCTCGCTTTATCTTTGTGCAGTGTCAAGAGAAGGCATACGCTCTCAAAAACATTTATGATGGTATTAAGCTTTCCGAACCAGATGCCGAAGACATCATTGTAACTCTTGACGGTGATGATTGGCTGTCCCGCAAAGACGTCTTACACACTTTGAATCAGATATACCAAAACGCTGATTGTCGAATGACTTATGGAAGCTACGCCGAATACCCCGGCGGCAAGAAAGGAAAGTTTGCTAAACAGATCCCTCCGACATGGATTCAGCAGAGTATATTACGACGAGCGCCATGGCAAGCTTCCCACTTGCGTACGTTTAAACACGACCTTTGGCGCCGTATTGATGTAAAGGATCTGCAAGACACAGATGGCAACTTTTACAGAATGGCATGGGACTTGGCTTTCATGTTCCCGATGCTGGAAATGGCAGGTCCGAAGAGCCACTATGTCTCAGAACCTCTGTACGTTTATAATGTGGCAAACCCACTGAACGACCACAAGATTGACAACGAACTTCAAATCCGCACAGAGGCGGAGATCCGCCAAAAGCCCCCGTACGCTACGCTATCGCCGACCGAAGGCACGTATCCTTCGACATGCATTATCTCACCCGAGAAGCGTTTTGTATACACATTTATACCCAAGGTCGCTTGCAGTAGTCTCAAGATGGCTCTTGCTTCTCAGTTCGGGGTCAACGTTGACATTAGTGCTGAAGCCCGGCAGGACGTCTTTAGTGACCTGCAATCGTTCGAAGCAATGCATGCTGCCAACTGGCCAATTGCGCCGAAACATGCGATGCTAACTGCACAATCGTGGGATTATCTAAAGTTTGCCATAGTTCGCAATCCATGGGATCGCCTCGTCTCTTGCTATAAAAATAAGATTCTGGCTTCTGGGGACACAAACGACTTCTATGAAAACGGTGTTCACCGAATGCTGGTAAAGAATTATGGAGACTTGTTTTTCTCCGATATGACCTTCGAACAGTTTGCCGAAGCAGTCTGTATGATCCCTGATAAATTCGCAGAAGACCATTTCCGCTCACAGCATACTTTTATCAGCCACCGCGGTAAGGTGTTCGTAGATCACATCGGCAAGCTTGAGAACATTGAGAGGGAGTGGGAATATCTTTGTGCGAATATCAACATCAAGAATGAGCTTCAAAACATTAACGTTTCCTCGAACTCCACTTCCTACAAAGATTACTATACTGATGATCTCCGAGATCGGGTAGCGATAAGATACAGTAAAGACATCGAGTTACTTGACTATGAATACTAAGTGGTTGTTTATTCACATCCCCAAGACCGGCGGCACATTTTTTAAAAATGCAGTAATCGATGCCGGCATATTGAGCGGAACCCGGCAGATTCAAAATGAGGCGCATTCCTTTCCTTATCGCTTTAAGGTGAATATGTGGGATCCATCAAGTACGTTTTATGTGCGGAACCCTGACCTAAAACAACTTTGGTACCACAGGCAGTACTCACCGAAGTACATACGAGAGAAGGACTATATAGATTACGTTACGATCGTAAGAAACCCATTTGACTTATTTCACTCTTATTGGAGCGCAGCAGGGTGTTCTCCGTCACATAAATACGGCGCTCTTCCGGAGAATCCTGTTGGTTGGGCAAACTGCAATCACATAATGCAGACAGCCACTTTCCACGATTTTGTAGAACATTATCTTGATCCAGAGAAAGACTGGCATATTCCGCCTTTTAAAAGAAACTTATTTGCACAGATATACACGAAGCAGGGAAAGCTAATACCGAATATGGGAAATATATTAAGGTTTGAGAATCTTGAACATGATATGGAGGCGTGGTGCAGGCGCAATAACATCAAATGTGTTTCTGGCGATGCCTTGTCCTATGTCAACAAGAACGCTAACCCGAACCGCGTCAGCTATAAAGACGAATATACAACGCTGCAGATTTATAAGCTTGAGCAGTTGTGGGAAGAACAGCTAAAAACATTTAACTATAAACACAGTGATTAATCATGAGTTTTAAAATTTACTTTATGCCATCTCGCGGCATGGATAATATGAGCCAGAACGAGCTTTTTGATCGCGCCCGCATGCAGACCCCGGGGAACAAGGGGGTCTGGAAAGACATGTCGGCAACCACAGATATTAATGATGCAGATTATTACATAATCTTAGAAGCAACTGACTCCGCCACGCCCGACCCGACTCGGACGCTCTATTTCAGCCGAGAGCCCCGAGGCGTAGGCTTGGGGATGGGACCGATGGATCCTCGAATCCGTCATTTTTCGTTTCTGACCGGTGATTCATATTTTTCAACTTTCTGGTATTGTGAGAGAGCAGGGTATACAAAAACTTATGATGAACTAATTAGACTGAAGCCGCAAGAGAAATCTAAAGGCATGTCCTGCACCGTATCCGAAAAGACGTGGCTCCCGGGAATGCGCGACAGAGTGGAATTTGTAAAAGCTTTCCAGAAATCTCACGGCAATAAGTTTGACCTCTTTGGTCGCATCAGAAGATTACCCGAATTAACAGATTTTGTACTTGAAATTGAAGACGATGACAAGTATAATACACTAGAGACCTATAAATATTGCTTGGCATTCGACAATGGAACTTACCCAAATTATTTCGCAACACAGTTCACAGATACATTACTATCTTGGACTTTGCCTGTTTACAATGTTGCACCCGGAATCTCAAACACTCATGAGTTCTTTCCTGAAGGGTCATATATTCCCTTCGATGCTCGCGACCACAACGAAATCGAGCGCATCGTGAATCTGATTGAGAACGACAGCTTTGAAGATCACATTCCGGCTATGACTGAAGCCCGAGATTTGATCTTGAACAAATATAATCTATGGAACACAATCTATGAAGCGGTTACAACCGGTAAAAATACATGGTATGGAAATGAAGGATAGGACTGAAAAAAGCGGATGCCTGCTGTGTGGTTACAAACGCCACAAGGTGATCCACAAGTTTAAGTCTCTGCCAGCATCCCGCCGCGGCAAACAGAAGCTTGATATCGTAAAATGTTCAAACCGAGAGTGCGGGCTTGTTGCCTCACACCCCCCTGTGCCCAATGACCATTGGGCTGACAAGTACGCAGGAGATTATTGGAGAGACTACCAAACCAGCATTGGTGAACGTCGCATTGACGAGCGCTTTGAAGAGTTTGAAATGATCTCCGCGGAACGCATTCGGTATCTGGAGAGCTTCTATCGACTGCTTCCACCCGGGCTGCGTTTTAAACCCACCGGTCGCTTTCTGGATGTCGGCTGTTCGATGGGGTTCTTGGTGAAAGCCGCTGAGCAAGCCGGATTTAAGAACGCATATGGCATTGACCCGAACCAGCAAGACATTGATGAGGGCAGAGAGAGGTATGGAGTTTCCATAGAGAAGCGCGCCATCGAGAAATACGGCGAAAACTCATTCGACGTCATCATGTGCTTTAACACTATCGAGCATGTCCCTCGCCCAGAACTGCTGGTGGAAGAGATGGTAAAAAGATTAGCTCCGAAGGGCTGTCTTGTACTTGGTACTCACGACATCGAGTGTGAAAACTATATTAATGAAGGCGTAAAGTGGAAACACATTAAGCCCGCTGAGCATTTATATTACTTCAGCAAAGACACTCTGTCTCAACTATGCGAAAGGTATGGGCTGCGAGCCTTCTGGAACGCGAAACCCATTGAGAATTCCATCGTAACATATTTTATTAGAGGTTGACATGTCAAATGATTTAAACGTATACGTTTTTACATCAAATGATTACTTACATATCTTAAGACCATTCAGTTTCTTGTTAAACAAGTTTTGGTCTCCCAACCAAAAGGTTATAATCGTAGGATTCGAGCATCCTGAGTTCGACCTCCCTTCAAACTATGAGTTTGTCTCATTGGGAGAACAGCGCGGTCTCAAATACTGGACAAACGATCACATCGATTATTTCCAAGGCATTGAGGATCAGTATTTTGTACACATGTTGGAAAATGAGTTCTTTCTGAGACCATTCGAAACTCAGATTTACGACGATTTGGTTAGCCGCCTTCACCCGAAGATTGGTCGAGTTGATTTGACGCCCGGTCCATCTCAGCGGAGCAATAATTTGCTTGAAAATCGCGGAGAGTATGATATAATCGAGTTAACACAAGATGCTAGCTATCGGCTTGCTTTGCGATTCAACATCTGGAATAAGGATTACCTTATGAAATATCTTATCCCGAACGAGGATTGCTGGGAGTACGAGGTCAAGGGCATTGAGCGCTCCAAGAACGACGGCTACCAAATTATGGCTACAGACCGAAAGTATGTTATGCATATTATGGACGGTGTTGCTATGACCGGCGGCAAGCGCCCAAACATTTTAGATTTACGCGCCCGTATCCATCCGGAGCGGAGTTCATTTCAGCTTCCTTTAGACGAGGCTACCATCGAAGAAATGATGGATTGCAATATCATTGTTTCGAAAGGTCAATATCATGAGGTAATCCTGTGAGAATTTGCTATTTCAACACTCACGCAACGCTTGGAGAGAAGCATGCTGACATTTGCTTCAACTCCTTGGCAGAGCAAAGTGTCGATTACAAGTTCGATGTGATGTACATCTACAACACTCATCCTCAAACCCTCTCTAACGAGAAGCTACTCGCTCTTATCACCAAATACAGGCTTCGACACCACTTTGATAAGATCGAGATTCTGCCCAAGAGCGACGGAAAGACTCTTGGGCAGGATATGCTTTATCTAACTTCGCATTGTAGTGAAGTCAAGCCGGAGCGTGTATTAATGCTCAAGTCTGATTATGGCATTTCTGTTAACTTCATGAGAGCCATGGACGCCATTGACTCGGTTACCGACTCTAACACTCGTTTCATCTTCACTCCGCCAACTGCGAACGCAAAGGAATATGTAGAAAAGCCCGAGATTATGGAATATCTACAGCGCCCGGAGTTTGTTCCCGCAGATGATATCACTTTTTATTTTGGTAGTGATTACGCAGATTCCCTAGGTACCGCGGAACACTCTGTAAGGGTCTTGGCAGATATCTGGCACGGTGACCCGGAGGCGCTTGGCAAGGCACTAAGGGGAGATTTTACTACACCAACAGATCCGAGGGCACGTTTTGTATCACACACGGTTAGATCAGATTTCAATTGTCATTATATGGATGGCGACACATTCGGCAACCTTAGCTTCGAAGGTTCTGACCCGAATCGAACGTGGAATCTTAGCTTCTGGGGAATCCAAGCAGCCCAGCGTCATCAAGGAATCCCCTTTATCGACGCCCACGGAGCCTTCGTTGCACACATCTTCCACTCAATCGTCGGACCAAACAGGAAAGACCAAAGAGAAGACGAAAACAAAACAGTTTCAGGACAAAGGTATTAAGGAGAATACAATGCAAGAAACAGATTTATACACACGGGTTGTTGAGTACTTTGATGCATTTTCATCGATGGATTTAGACCGCTTGGAGGCACTTTACTCTTCCAACGTTTATCTTCGTGATTGGGATGGCACATGGGTTGGCTCTCATGCGGTCCTGCGAGCGAATAAGGAGATCTTCGATAACGTCTCAGCAATAGTCATCCGCCCTATCGCCCTGCATTTTGATGCTGATGCTCGCACCTGTGCAGCAGAGATTGAAATCATGGCAGAAGGGCAAGAGAACCTTGTTGTCGTTGACATTATTGAGTTTAGCGCCGGCGGATACATCACATCTGTTCGAGCATACAGGGGATAGAAATGTACAACAACATCATTGCAACAGCGTTTAACAACTCCGGCGAGTACTTCATTTCCGGCAGAACTATGATAGAGCATATTTTGTGCTTCTCTGACGATGTTGTCGATCAGATTATTGTTTTTAATCTTGGTCTGACAGATGAAGAAAAAGAAATCATTAACGAGTATCCGAAGACTCAAGTGGTTGAATTTCCGGAAGAGCCTTACGAGGGCTACACTGATTGTATGACTGACGAACAAACCAGTCAAAGCCGCAATCATGTGTGGAAATGTGGAGCAGTCCGTCACGCTCAGGAATATGGAAAGAACATCCTTTGGGTCGACTCTGGCATTGCTCCGTTTACTAACGTCGGAAAAGTCTTTGAGGTCATCGCCCGAGATGGGCTGTTCTTTTCTTCAGATCAGCGATGGAGGAATGATCATCGTACCAGCGCCAACTATCACAAGGGCGTGGGGCTGACAGAAGAAGAAGCTGGGAAGTTTCAAGTATTTGCAGCCGTCCTTGGCTGGCAAGCCACTGGTCCTTACCAGCAAGTCATCGAGGATATTTATAAAGTATCTCTTGACGCTGACGTTATCCAAAACCCAATGATGGAACAGGGGCTCAACGAGCAATCATTGTGGGGTCTGATGGCAAACAGAGCCGGCTATGAACTACAGGTAAATGATGTGTGGGACAATGATAACAGCTTGGGCAAATCTTCCCGCGGCTGGGGTCTTGGCATGCCGGATCAAATGCGCATTTACCGCGACAGGGACAACAGTATTCTTATGCGAGTCTGGCGTAATGATGGCTTCTATGGCTCCCGGTACCGTGATAAATTAACCAGAATAATGTCGCTTGGTCCCACCAACGCCATCCTTTTATATAACAAGATTATTCAGAACACTGCTCCGGAGAAATACCGTTGAGTCACCTGTTCTCGATTACGTGCAAATACGATCCGAACAATCCGGTAGTGCTCTCCTGTGTTGAGAGCATCCGAAAGCACCACCCCAACTCGCCTATCCATGTAGTTGACAGCGGCTCTGAAGATAAGTCTTATTATGAGCGGGTTGAATCACTGGGCGCCACGGTTCAAGACATTAATAACAACAGCCTTACAACTGGAAACATTTGGTACACTTATGAGAAATATCCTGATTACGATTATTATTATTTTCTTCATGATTCTATGTTGATCAAAGACGGTCTTCTAGATCTTCTGGATCGGGACGTCGTGGCTTTACGCTATTTTCGTTCGTGGAATGGAATTGGCTGGACTCCTGCAGAGGTGCCAACCGGAGAAAATGGGTTTGTATATGAAGAAACATACAACTGGGCGAATACGCAACTTCTATCAAAGACTACTTATCGTCCAGAACTCTCGCACAAGTTTGCTGCTCTTTTTGGTCCAATGTTAATGTGTAAGCGCAGCGTGCTGGATAAACTCAAGGCTGCTGGCTTTGATAAGATTCGCCCAACAACCAAACGACAATCCGAAGCAATGGAACGCGTTTGGGGAATGGTTTTAAATATGGAAGGCTATGATTTGTCAGAGCTATCCATTCAGGGATACTGCTATGATCCCGGTTATCAAGAAACTCATAGACTTGAGAAAATATTTTTAGGAAGACAATAATGGTAGATAATAGTGAAATCTTAGTCATCTTTGATTTAGATGGCGTCCTCGTTGATGCTCGCGAGCTTCATTACGAGGCTTTGAACAGAGCTTTGGCTTCAGTGGACGGAAAGTACATTGTGAATCGTGCTGAGCACCTGTCGACATACGACGGACTGCCCACATCGAAGAAGCTGAACATGCTCACAAAGAATAAAGGCTTGCCGAAGGAGTTACACAATACCGTGTGGCAGCGCAAGCAAGAAATGACTTACAAGATCATCTCTGAGGAGATGGAGTATGACACACGCATGCGCGATGTGCTTAAACGCCTTCGCGAAGACGGCTATCGGATTTGCTGCGCATCGAACTCTATCAGAGAGTCGGTCAAGATGATGCTTCTGAAGAAGGGGCTCTTGGAATATATTGAGTTTATTTATTCCAATCAAGATGTCAAGGCTCCAAAACCTAGTCCCGAGATGTATCTCAAATGTATGATTAAGGCTGGCATTGGTCCCAAGTCCACCCTTATCGTGGAGGATTCTCATATCGGACGCAAGGCAGCGTTAAGCTCCGGAGCATCTCTGTGTGCCGTTCGCAATCCTGATGACGTAACCTATGAAAAGGTCAAGGGCGCCATCGAACACAACTTTAAATCTCAAAAAATTATTACACCATGGCAAGGAGGCAAAATGAACGTATTAATTCCAATGGCGGGTGCCGGAAGTCGATTTGAAAAGGCAGGGTACACTTTCCCGAAGCCGCTTATCGATGTCAACGGCAAGCCCATGATTCAACTGGTGACGGAGAACCTTAACATTGAGGCTCGTCACATTTATATTGTACAGAAGTCTCATTATGAGAAGTATAACCTGCAGCAATTATTAAACCTCATCTCACCAGACTGTGTGATTGTACAGGTAGATGGTATCACTGAAGGTGCGGCATGCACTACGCTGTTAGCCAAGGAGTTCATTAATAACGATGAGCCTCTGGTCATCTCAAACTCCGATCAGGTTTTCGAGTGGGACAGCAACGAGTTTATGTACTCTATGGTAGCCGACGAGGTTGATGGCGGCATCCTCACGTTTGAGGCAACTCATCCCAAGTGGAGCTTCGCGAAACTTGGAGAGGACGGCTTTGTCACAGAAGTTGCAGAGAAGAATCCCATTAGTAATATCGCGACAGCGGGAGTTTACTATTTCCGCAAGGGTTCTGATTATGTCAAGTACGCTGAGCAGATGATTGAACGTGATGTCCGAACTAATAACGAGTTTTATGTTTGTCCGGTATACAATCAGGCATGCGAAGACAGCCAGAAGATTAAGGTTTTCCACATTGACAGAATGTGGGGTCTCGGCACCCCCGAAGACTTGAATCATTATTTAGCGCACCACCCGAGGAAATAACCGGTGGACGAGAAGTTAAAAGAGTATCGTGACATGCAGCGTCAGTTTTATGACGATGCCGCCGGCGGCATGCGCGTCTATAACCATGGCGGTCACAGCGACAATCCCGAATATGTGAAAACATTGCTTATGAACATGAATGTCGACTCTCGCTTCAACGGCGCGCGTGTGTTTGAATTCGGCTGTGGCGCTGGTCGCAATATTGTTTGGATACGACAGCATGCCCACCGCGTGTGTGAGGTTTCTGGTTGTGATATTTCTGCTCACAATGTGATCAACACAGCACTATTGGTGTGCGATCAGGCTGGCGTACACTTCGCGGATCCGCGAGCTTCCGCGGAAGCAGCAGCCGCAGCCGGGTACCCTGTGGACCAATCGGATGTGCATATTGATTATACTCACCCAGTAGAAGCCATCACCGAAACCGATCTGGACACGAAACTTTATGTTTCAAGCGGAATGGATGTCGGAATAGCTCCGTCAGATCATTACGATGTAGTCTTTTCAACGATTGTGTTACAGCACATTTGTGTTCATTCTACTCGTTACAATATCAAAGAGAACATTTATCGCATCCTCAAACCCGGCGGCATATTTAGTTTTCAGATGGGGTTCGACAACCCCGAAATTGCCACTGCAACTGCAGATAAGCAAGAAGCCGGCTTGGGCTCCACCGCCGGTACGCGCGGCATCGAGATGAACAAAGTCGCAGGACAAGCACTCTACCACGAAAACAAAACAGATGCTAGCTCTACAAACAGCTTTAATGATGTTAGAATCACAGATCCAGCAAATGTGGTTTCAGATTTGAAAAAGATAGGCTTTGTTGACATCGAGTACAAAATCACATGGTCATGGCAAGACAACGCGCACGAATATTGGATTTGGTTTAAGGCGAAGAAGCCGTGACGATTGACGCTTTCATCTTTGACTTTGACGGAGTTCTGGTCGACACCACGGCGATACAAGTGTCTTCTTTGAAAGCGGCGCTCCATGCCGTAGCCGGCGTGTTTCTCACACACCCGAACGAGTGGGAGATTATGTCTTCTACCATTACTACGAGAGCCAAGCTGCAGAAATTCGTGGCAGCCGGAAAGGTTAATGAAGAACAAATCGAAGAAATCTACACTGCGAAAAAGAAAATTGCAAACGAGATGATGTTAACTTTGAATCCAAACGACTATCGTGATAAAATAGAGATGTTCGAAAAGCTCAGAGCAATGAACAGGAAGATCGCGATTGTCACAAATGCCAATGGCGCCTCAACGCGCATGTTACTGGACCATTTGGGGTTTACAAAATATTTGGACACTTTGATTACGAACAATGACGTTAATAACGCCAAGCCTCACCCAGAGCCCTATATCAGAGCTTTGGTTCGCTTGGGTATGGAGCCCGACCGGTGTATCATCTTTGAGGATTCAACAGTGGGGCTGCAATCTGCCCGAGCAACAGGCGCCCGTGTACAAGAAGTACAACATGTCGATGACGTGTCAATAGATTATATACTTAAGGCGGCAGAGTGAGAGTCGCGCTGTGTTTCAATGGGCTAGCCGGCGGAAAGAACGACAAGGGGCTCCCCGTTGATTGGCAACTGGCAGTACAATATTTCAAGGACAATATTATTAACCTTCCTGCCCGGGCAGTTGATGTCTTTTTTCACACATGGAGCACCGAAGCCGAGGAAGAACTGGTTGCGCTTTACAATCCCAAAAGCTATACTGTTCAAAAACAAATTGACTTTGATTCATTGGCGAATAAATTTAATAAGAGGGTACACTCTGATGTTCCGCGGCATTTCCACTCAATCATGAGCCGGTGGTATTCTAACCAGAAGGTCTTGGCGCTGAAGACCGCGTACGAAAAAGAGCACGGATTCAAGTACGATTACGTCATGACAACCAGATTCGATGTGGCATGGCTCCATCCTCTGGATTTTGGTCAGTTCGATCGCGACAACATTTGGTGCGGGCGTCACGAGAAGGGCACGATTTTTGACACATTCAACGAAAAGGGCATGCCCGTCGAAGGCGTATTAGAATATTGGCTCTTTGGAGGCTCAGAAGTCATGGACACCACAGCGGATTTGGTTCGCAAGGTACCTGAGTATATTTATGTCGGCAACTGTCGCATGTCAAACCACGACGTTATCCCGTATCATATCGAAAAAGAAAATATGCTAGATAAATTTAAGTTCAGCTTCTGGGAAATAGAAGATTTTCAGCTTATCCGGCGCCTTGAAGGAGGGTTATCCCAATGAAAGAATCGTCCCCAGAATCAGATCTTGTGCTGTTTCAAACGATAACCTCTGTTGTTGGCAAGTCAATAGCATTTATCTGCTTAACAATCGTCGCCGGCATGCTGTTCTCAACATGCAAGGTGAGCGCTGGAGCAATAGAAGAGTGTGAGTCAGCTTGTTCCAAGACAGGAATCTTAGAAGTCACATCTACTAGCTGCGAGTGTATACCTCCGGAGCCGATATCCCCATTCGAGTGTTCACCCTTTGTATTGCCGAGTACCAGAAGATGATTTACATAGCTCACAGAGGCAACACAGCCGGTCCTAAGCCCGAACTGGAGAATAGCCCCGCCTATATCGACAAAGCCCTGTCAGAAGGCTTCTGCGCCGAAATAGACGTTAGAAAGGGCAATATGCTCGACGAGTTCATTATGGGTCACGACTATGGGGAATATAAATTGCCCGTTGAATGGTTCGAAGAGCGCCGAGAACATTTGTATATCCATGCCAAAGACTTAGCGACATATACCTATTTTGTTAGCTCCCCGGGCTGGACAGTGTTCTGGCACCAAAGCGACGATTACACATTAACAAGCTCTGGGCACATCTGGGCTTACCCGGGTCAACCATTAAATGAAAAAACAATTTGTGTTATGCCCGAAAGTGTGTTATATTCTAAACAAGACTTAGAGAAATGCGCGGGTATATGTAGTGACCATGTGCAATCATATAAGCAGGAGTATGGAGCATGAAAGTTCCACAGTTCATGCCGTACATCGGTATGGAAGAGTACGAGGCGATTCGAAGCTGTTTTGAAGATAACTGGATTACAGAAGGTCCAAAAGCAGCAGAATTTAGCGAAAAGTTATTAGACTTGATTGGAAGCAAGTACGGAGTCTTTGCACCTAACGGCACTCTGTCTCTATATCTTGCTTTACGAGCTATGGGGATCGGTCCCGGCGATGAAGTCATAGTACCAGACTTCACTTTTATTGCTTCCGCCAACGCTGTTGAAATGGTTGGTGCCCGCCCTGTATTTGTAGACATAAATAAACACGATCTTCAGATTAACTTAGAAGATTGCGAGCGCGTGAGAACTGAGAAGACAAAAGCAATCATGCCAGTTCACCTCTATGGCTTTGCTGTGGATATGACGGCTCTCACGGCGTACGCGAAAGAACACGACCTGCTGATCATAGAAGACGCCGCGCAAGCTCTCGGAATCTCATGGGCTGGCAAAGGCTGTGGAAGTTTCGGCACTACAGGCTCTTTCTCGTTTTTCGCAGACAAGACTCTCACTACTTGCGAGGGAGGGTTTGTGACAACCAACAATGAAAAGATTTATAACAAGCTGCTTTACTTGAGAAACCAAGGGCGCCTCCACCGCGGCACTTTCCAACACCCAGAGATCGGCTACAACTTTCGAATAAATGATATTCAGGCAGCAATTGGTTTATCCCAACTCAAGAAGTTGCCTGAGATTATTGAGAAGAAGCAAAAGAATTATAACCTTTATAAAGAAGCATTAGCCGACGTGGAACAAATAGAGCTTCTATCGCCGCAACCCGAAGTTGAACCATATATCCCTTTTCGTGTTATTTTACGCACTCTTGAACAGAAAAGCAACTATTTAATGACCTTCCTATCTATAAACGATGTGGAGCCTAGGACATTCTTTTATCCGCTTCACCTGCAGCCGTGTTTTGGTCTGTGGACTGCCGATGAACGACATGATCCTAAACATTTTAAAACGACAGAGGACACATACAATCATGGCGTGTGTCTGCCATCGTTTGCAGCACTCACAGAAGATCAGATTATGTATGTCTGCGAAACAATAAAGGAATTTTACAGGAGATAATGATGATACACGTTCACTCAGCCGTCGATCCGTCGATGTTACTTTTGGTCATTAACCGCAAGGAAGATATCAGTGTTGATCGGGTCGACCTCAGTCCGGGCGACCAATACTTACAATGCGCCACAAAGCAACTATCAAAGGGCACCACGTTTGCTCCACACAAGCACAACGAACTAATCCGAACTACGGACATTACTCAGGAGGCTTGGGTTTTTCTCAAGGGTCGTGTGGCTGCTCGTTTCTGGGATGTCGATGATAAACTGATCTATGAGACAGAACTCAGAGAGGGTGACGCGGCAATTGTGTTTCGCGGCGGACACAGTTTTGAGGTTCTTGAGGACAACACCGTTTTGTATGAGTTCAAAACTGGTCCGTACTTCGGCGTAGAGAAAGACAAAACTTATATCGAGGAAGAAACATGAGAGTAGAGAAATATGATGTTGAGAAATATCCATTGCGCGCATTGGTATGCGAGGCGCTGGGTACTGAAGATTTAGAGAATCTTCACGAACACTATAATTATGCACCGTTTACTATGGAAAATAATTCCAACACCGTCCTTCATGACCGGTTTTATGATAAGCTGCGTACAGGTTGGCTGGAGTTCCATGGCGCCTATGATCGTTTTATCGAAGATATTGTAGTGCCAATCTTTGGTAGCCGCGACTTTATTGTCCAGAAGACGCCCACGTTCCGAGTTCACTTGGTGGGCAACTGGGCAGTGCCAGAATTCCATCGCGATTCGCAGCCGGGATACAATCACCCAGAGGGAGAGATCAACTTTCAGATTGCGATAACCGATATGTTCGGCACGAATGCAACATGGTGTGAATCTGTCCCGGGCTTAGGCGACTTCGCGCCAATGGAAATGAAGCAAGGCGAGTTTACGATCTTTAACGGAAACACATGTGACCACGGAAACATGATTAACGACTCGGGGCACACCCGCGTCTCATTTGATTTTAGAATTTTACCACTTAAAATATACAACCCATCAACAGCAAAGAATTCTGCTACTCGCGGAACCTCTTTCACTGTCGGCGGATACTACAAGGAGTTGAGATGAGCAAAAAGAAAGCACTAATTACGGGCATCGCCGGACAGGACGGAAGCTATCTGTCCGAGCTTTTACTTGAGAAGGACTACGAGGTCCACGGGATCATCCGTCGTTCATCTGTCGCAGAGAATCAGGACAGCCGCCTCCGGCACTTGACCGGTCAGATTACGACACATTACGGAGATTTATTAGATTACCCGTCGTTGTCAAGAATCATGAAGTCTGTCCAACCCGACGAGATTTACAACTTGGGAGCAATGAGTCACGTAAGGGTGAGCTACGATATGCCATCGTTTACTATCCAGACGAACGCCCTCGGCGTCTTGAATATGCTGGAAGTCTATCGCACAACGGTACCCCACTCCGGCTTCTACCAAGCGAGTTCATCGGAGATGTTCGGAAACTCGGTTGATGCCGATGGAGTACAACGCCTTACGACACCCATGAATCCTGTCAGTCCTTACGGCTGCGCAAAGGTCATGGGATACAACTTGGTGCGCCACTACCGGCATGCCTATCAGCTACACGCATGCAACGGGATCCTGTTTAATCATGAGTCCCCACGCCGCGGCACTAACTTCGTCACCAATAAGGTCGTGAAGACGGCTGTGGAGATCAAGAAGGGGCTCAAAGACAAGCTTGAGCTTGGAAACTTAGATTCGTATCGTGACTGGGGACACTCGAAAGATTATGTCCGCGCGATGCACATGATCCTAAATCACCCAACTGCAGAAGAGTTTATTGTTGCAACCGGCGAAACCCACTCTGTAAGGGATCTGGTAGAAACCGTGTTTGCTAAGTTAGAGCTAAACTATGAGGACTACGTTGTACAGAACCCCAAGTACATGCGACCAGAAGAACTTAAATATCTCAAGGGCGACTCATCGAAGTCCCGAGAGATCTTGGGCTGGGAACCCGAATACACTTTCTCATCTATGTTAGATGAGATGATTGAAAGATGGCAAAGAGAACTATAAGGAGAACTACATGTCTACTATTACAAAAAATCAAACATTAAACTTATCGGACCAAGCCTTGGGCGCGGTCATGCTAGCGTTGCAAAATTCGCTTCTAACACAGACGGATATTGTCCCGGTCTTGAGGGGATTTAACTTTGTTTTTGATGACGCCGCTGGTCTGGTGGTTACAAACCCGCCGATCCTCCGCGCTGACGCAGGACCAGAAGAGGATAGCGCGGTCGAAGGCTAGCCGGCTATGCCGAGATATACGTACCGCTGCGAACAGTGTGAATCCATAACAGAAGCTGTCCACTCGATGAAGGAGTGTCTGACAGAGTGTGAGAAGTGTGAAGGATCAGCCCCGCTGATCCGTGTTCCCGCTATCACCTACGTTAAGCTCAAAGCCGCCCGCGACCAGAGCGTTCACTCTTCTGAGCCAGTTGGCGCACTGGTAGAGGAGCATATTCGCGAAGCCAAAGAAGAACTCTCAAAGAACAAGAAGGCGCTCCGCACGAAAGATTACGAGGAAAAAAAATGACAACACTACAAACTATCATAGTCTTATTGACCGTTTCGGTTTCGCTTAACGTGCTAGCTGTCTGGTACATTCGCAATGTTTTAACTAAATTACTTTTTGTTTCCAACAACTTAGGAGAAGTGAATGAGGTGTTGACGAAATTCACAGAACATGTGGACGCAGTACATTCTCTAGAGACTTATTACGGCGACCAAACACTACAAGGCTTATTAAGCCATGCCCGACTGGTCACTGAAATGCTGGGCGAGTTCGATGAAATATATACAATTGCAGAAGGTTATGAAAACCTAGGAGAAGAAGTTGAAGAAGTTGAAAATGAAGAAGGAGAAGTAGCGCATGGCGAAACGTCGTAGGAAGACATCCTATTTTACGAAAGTCCACGAACAGGCGATAATCGATTACAACAATAGCACAGATTATGACGAAAGAGAATATTTGTACAACACCTATATTGGTCCAGTTTTTAGCGAAATGGTCGACAAGATTGTTTTCACTTACAGATTTACAGTATTGCCCAATATCGATGTACTCAGAGATGAATGTAAAATATGGCTAACAACAGTAATCCAAAAGTTTGATCCGTCGAAGGGCTCTAAAGCCTTTTCTTATTTTTCGGTAATCACAAAAAACTGGTTCATTGCTAAAATAAAGAAAAACTCGAAGGCAAGGCGCACCGAGATTCCGATCGACGATGCCATGATCAGGCAGAATCTTGATGAAAAACTCATAATTGATCACGGCTACTACGCGAAGCGCACCCAACTAGAATTTTGGGAGAAACTTTGGGTAGAAATGGACTCTTGGGACCACGAAAATCTTAAGACTAATGAAAAAAAGGTTTTAGAGGCAATAAAGATCCTGTTAGATAACCCGGATTCAATTGAAATTTTCAATAAGAAAGCTATTTATTTATACATTCGGGAAATCACCGGTCTTAATACAAAGCAGATCGTTAATAACCTCAATAAAATGAGGGTAAAATACAGAGCTTTTAAGAAAGACTGGAATGAGGGCAAGCTGTGAGCAAAAAACAAGAAATCGACGATTATTTGAAGGAAGCTATCGACAATATCCGAGACGATCGAGATATAACGAAAGAGCTTCTTGACGATGTTGTACAGTTTCTCGCGCAGGGAGACTCAACTCATCGCGAAGTCGGTCTCACTGCTGCAAAATATGTTGAAACGCTACAGCGCTCCAACGAGCAGTTAGTCAAGATCTCTGGGCTCTTGTTAAAACAGAAGACATCAGACGATTCCGCTTCATTAACCGATATGGATAAGGATAAGTTATACGATCTTATAAAGGAGTCCTAATGACATGGCAAAGAAAGGTCCGTTTAAAGACTTAGCTTGGGGCAGACTCAACTCGGGTAAGACAAGCAAGACAAAAGTTAAAAGATCCAACGCCTCACATCAGCGTACCGGTCTAATGTCGCAGCTTAAGCAGGTTGCTGAAGAGTCTGCAATTCCGAAAAACAAGCCGACCGGCGCCCAAAAGGGCATCGTGTTGCACGTATATAAGACAGATCCTGCTGCAGCCGGCGGCTCAAGCTGGATGACCTCTTGGTATGATGAAATCTTGGGAGTGCCTAAGCCCGAAACAGTTAAGATGAAAGTTAGGATTCCCACTTTACATGCAGGAATCCCGGCGCCCGAGGAATATGGCTGCGGCTCTAGCTCTGGGAAACACTGGTTCTGGATCAACATGCATCCAACGTACTATGCCTCGTCTCAAGATATTGAGATGCCAGAATGCGGCGACGTGGTAATGGTTGACAATGAATCAGAAACAGTTACAGCCACGGTTGTTACCCGGGAGAATAACCCCATCAAGAAAGGCGGCTCATGCCCGCCTTCTGAAGCTTTCCCTCCCACCACAGACACAACCGCTGAAGGCGCCGAAGGCGATGCCATGGGCGGAGAAGAGGTTTCTGCTCTTCCGGTTAATCCGTTTGGGCTCCCAGCAGATTGTGATTTTGATTGTATGGTCGACTTTATGTCGAGCATCTCTACTCTCCCGCCGCTAGCCCCCGGTCGCAACCCGGATGGTTCCTTAAATCCGATTGCATCCCCTTTTGATAAGAAGGGCATTTTTATTGGTAGGGATTCTCTATCAAGCGGTGACATGCCAACTCCCCTGATGTCTCTCGTTCGAGCGCTCTGGGCAGATTTGAAATATGTGGTGTTTGAATGTGTTGAACAAACCTCCGGCAAAACATATAAAGTAGACAGAGATTTATTAAACATATATGCTAGAATGTTCGCAATGGGCGGCATTCAAGTTTATGTTTCTGGCACCCCTTACCCGGGTCAAGCATCAAAGTTTGTAGAATATATGGTTGACACCGCAACAGACATCGGCGCAAAAGGAATGGTCATGGCTCCCTCTTGGGGATACCTGTCGCCGGGAAATAAAAATAAATATGCCCGTCAAGCACAGTATCTAACGAATTCAATGATGCGCGCAGCAAAGGCAGCACACATACAGTTGGGCTTCACAAATCCATGGATACCTAGCGCAGAGTACACCGTTGCAACAGTCGACGGCGAAGAGGGCTCTGTATCGATTCGCTATAAAGATTCCTTCCCGTATTCTTGTTTTACTAATGTCGATTGGTCGATTTGCCAAGTCTTATCTCGCAACGGTCGATCGGCGGTGGAAGTAAATGAATCCACCGGCGAAGTCACGCTACTCTCCCACCGCGGCTCGAACGCCATGGAGGAAGCTGATTTTGTGCAAGCGCTAAGAGATTATATAGATATGGGATTCAAAAATATTGTTCCAGCGTTTGGGGCTATGGGTCACGGATATGAAGATTATAGAGTATCGCGACAAAAGCCCCCGGGACGCATGCGCGAAGAGTTAGATTTTTTGGCTGCAACACAAGTGCCGTCAGTTATTGGCGAAGTGGCTGACAGTCCAACCGCTTCAAGTTTTTTACCCGCTGCTGGAATGGCGCAGGGTGGGTTCACTGTTCAGGACTGGGGGAGTGGCTATTTCGGGCTTGAACTCCGCTGTGATGATGACGATCCGGATGTCCGCTGCTTGCCGCCCGAAGAAACCCCATGGGAAACTCTTAGCGAGGTGATCGACACCGCTTCCGATGCAGCCGATGTATTAGAGGACGCCACCGGCATGTCTGAATTTGGAGACATTGGGGATGCATTAGATACTGCCTCAGACGCAGTGGATAAGGCAGAAGAAGTAACCAGCCAGATCTGGCCAACATTCCCTCCGGAAGATCCCATAGTAAAAGCTAGGGTTGTAAATTCGGTTATGTGGTGGGACTGGCTAAACGCAGAAAAACACACTCCCTGCTGGAAGAGCACACGTTGGGAAGTTATTAAACATTTTCACAGATATAGCCCTATCGCCATGGAGCGCGCCATGGAAGGCGGCGCCGATGTCGATGGAAATTTTGATGTGTTCACGAAGAAGATTCAAAAAGCCATTGAAGCCATTGAAGCATATAACAGGATAGCTGAACAAAACCCTTCTATGCAAAAGACCAATCTTGAAGCATACATGCTAGCTGTCCAAACTGCCCCGGTCGCGACAACATTCGAAGACGGGTCTACTATGGAATCGTTTGGGCAAGCGGCATCTGCTGTCGCTCAAAGTTCCGGTACCGAGTTGGGTTACGACGGAGAAGGCAGCACATCCGGTACAACCACCGAGGATTATATTGATGACTATGCAGACGAGGATGCTTTTTTCGGGTCAGATCCTGTAGAAGAAGAAACCTTTCTGGAACGCTCCATGCGCGAAGCAGCAGAACGAGAAGCCGCGGCATCTGGTGCCTCATCGGGCGCCACGGGCACAACACAAGCCGCTTCCTTAGATGCTTACCCTCCTTTCCCTTATATTAAATTTGATGCTCCTGTCACCGGCGGCGACACCGGCGGTTATTACCCCGCACACGGAGATGGTAGCACTAGACCTCGCAACTACGCAGTCGCAAACCGTACCCCGGCAAATATCAATTTCGTTGTTATTCATACTACTGCTGGCTCTAGTCAGTTGGCTGGTGGAGAAGTGTTCTGTCGAGCCCCTTCTGGCACCTTTGGTGTGTCAACTCACTATGGTGTCAACACCGGCGGCTGGGTTTACCAGTTTGTAAAAGAAAAAGATATAGCCCATGGCAACGGAGGCTCAACCAGTAATGGCGACCCGCCGGCATCACAGGGAAACGTACGCTCCGTTGCCGGCGGACAGGACAAACAGCCCTCCGGACCAAACGCTAATGGCATCAGTATTGAGATTACGGGCAATCCGAAAGAAGAAGCCAACCAACCCGGCAAGTGGTATACAGAAGAAGTATACAGCAACCTTGCTCTCTTGGTCGCAAACATCTGCAAGAGAAATCAGATTACTGTTGCCAGAACACACATTTTTGGTCATGACGAAATGACAATGAGAAAGTCCGACCCGGGCTCACTCTTGCAAAATCCATACCCACAAGGTATTTCATATCCGTACGGCGGCATTGATAGCGCCGGCACAAACCATGGTCCGAAAGGCGGAGAAGGCTACCCCGGCGCTGGCTTTCGGATCAACTCATATTCACCCAACAGCGCCGGCGTTGAAACCTTTGATTGGACAAAATTCATGGGCTTAGTCGAGGGCTTTTTTAATGGATCCGGCACTCCCCTACCTCCGAACTCAAGCTTTCCTGCAGGCGCCCCGGGCGCTAGCGGTGGAGGTGCCGGCTCAATGCCCGGCGCCCCTGCCGGCTGTGCTGGCGGCGCTGGCGGTGCCCCGGGCTCTGCTGGCGGCGGAACAACACCCCCCGGCACTCCGCTCTCTGCGGCAGAGATCGCTCAACTTGGCGCATTCCAAGGCTCCTGGCCATCAGGCGGCTCCCCGGGCGTCACATCAGATATGGGACAGAGGAATGCTCCCGCGTTGCCTCAGCCCAATGATTCCGGTAGAACCCACGGCAGTTCTGCCCATGGGGGTACAGATATTGTTTCTTTCGAGCCCTCCTCCCGCGGTCGGGATGGAACTATCCCTCTGTTTTCTATAGCCGCCGGAACGGTGACTCAAGCTTCCAGTTGTGCTATAACTGTTGAACACGCCAACGGGCTCAAAACGAGATATGTGCATTGTCACACAGTAGATGTTGCCAGCGGTGCTCAGGTCACCCAAGGTCAAGTTATTGGCACTATGGGCAACAAGTGCGGCTCTGCTGGTGTCCACTTGCACTTCGAAGCATATGTTAATGGCACGGTGCAAGATCCGATGTCAGCTTTGGGTCTTCAGTGTAACGCATTAGCCAAGAGCAATAGTTCACAGGGAATTCATTGCCACCCGGGTAACCAGAACTTGGACGGCAACGGACCTTTCTAGAAAACCAGAAAAGGATAATAAATGGGTAAGAAAAAAGCAGTAGATACATCGGGATTGCACCCGACAGCCAGAGCCGCAAATGCCGAAAGTTCTGTATTTAAAAGCAGAGGTATTGGTCGAGGCATCGGCGGAACAAAAGTCGCAGACCCCAATCCGCGTTTTGTGCAATCAGAAACCGAAAAGGTTCTTTCTGGTACGTCTAATGCAAATATTGTTATAGGTCGCGACCGCCCGGGCAGTCGCCTTAGTGGATATGGCGGCTCTGGCGACACACATTGTGGCTCAATTGATCTGGTTGCCGGTCGAATGGCAAACCATGCCGCCTCCTCAACAGCCGATGGCGAACCAATGAGCGCAGATCCGAACTTTAAACTTGACGCAGCTAGAATTTATATGAGCCAGAAGACGGATGTTGACGCAAACTTCGGCTTAGCTGATGGTAATGTCGGCAACGCCTCGGCAAAGTCTGCGATTGGTCTCAAGGCAGATGGCATCCGGATTGTTGCGAGAGAAGGTATTAAACTTGTTACGAAAACAGATATGAAAAACTCGCAAGGTGGTACCGTTGATGCGATCAACGGAATCGACCTTATTGCAGGCAATGATGATGAAAAACTCCAGCCCATCCCCCTCGGCGGCAATTTGGAGGAAGCACTAGTTAGGCTTACAGATCATGTAGACAAACTAATCGGCATTATGGATAACTTCTTGATGTACCAGTCAAAGTATAATGTTGCATTGGCAACTCACTTTCATCATTCGCCATTTTTCGGCGCACCAACCTCTCCATCCCCGCCGGCAATGTCCAGCGGAGTTCAGTGCGTTATTGATTGTTTGGCAGACACAAAAAGATCTTTATTGACTCAACGAGCAAACCTAATCATGTTTAAGAACACTTATTTCACTGTAGCCGGAGGAAAATACATTAATAGTCGTTATAACAACACTAACTGATGTGACACAATATGCCCACAACTGACACTACAATGTCTGCCGCGGCAGATACAGCGATGGATGCCGCGGAGGTCTCCGATGTTTCAATAGAAGACATGTTCTTCGATGATGCGCAGACTATTAGAACTTCTATCGGAATAGCCGGAGTGGGAGAAAGGGTTGGTTTATCAGAACCGCCAATGCAGCGCTTCACCGATGAGGAGCTTGCGGATTGTCCCGTTGAAGAATGCGTAACTGCTCAATGGGATGCGGGCACTCCGGAAGCCGGCTCATTCGAATTAAGCGAGCTTGGCACACACTTCTTTGATTTGGAGCCGAAAGAATTTGATGGCGAGCCCGGCAACGAAACAATGAAGGTCCGGAAGTTTATGACTCCCACATCCCAAGTTGTTGCCGAGGTAGAGCATCTTACAATTGTGTCTTTGATGGACGAAGGTATCGGACCAAAGAGCAAGTGGTGCAAAGTAAAGATTAGAGACATTGAGCGCTCAACAGATTTCTATAATGTGACAGGCTATGTTCTCAGACAGCACTTACAGCGTCTAGAATTTGGAGTAAAATGTTGGGAAGGTCCAACAACCCTGCCTTCTCCGAAATATGTAGCACACAGAAATCGCAAGAAACCAAAGTGGAAGCTGGGAGTGCCGTGGTATACTAGGCTAGCCTGCGAGCCATGGCTAGACGAAAAAGAACTTAAATATAAAACCATGGTGAATACCGGTCACAAGAACCGTGAAGTTATGGACATGCTTGTTGATGATGCTATTCGAATCGGCATTAAGCAGTTAATGGTTTATTATGACCGGTTGCCAAAGAACTATGATGTTCGTACTCTGGATAACGGAGTAGCTCATTTACAACAAGACTTATATCAATTTGCGAAAGTAGAGAAGACTTTTGTTTCTCCTCGCCCGGGCGACAGCGTGAAGGCGCTGGTAACGGTAAACTTGTCACACCTGCTGGCAGTCCCGCGAATGGTCCGGACTTTTACTACAGCAACAGAAACCCGTACAGGTCACAGAACAGTTATATACCAGTCTAATTCCATGGAGTCAAAGCTTAAGAAAATAGCATCGACAATGGAAAAGATCCAGACGCATGTTGACATGTTTCAGGGTACCATCCGCGGCTCACAAAGGTTTTCTTCGCAAAAGCAGGCGAAGAATATTCGCAAGTTTGTTCCAGCGCTGCAGAAGCTCTTTAATAATAATGGCTATAAGCTGAGAAAAGACCACGAAGATCTTATTGAGATTGGCACTGATGATAAATTTAATCCGACACATGTGATTGTTTACCCGGATGATACGGGCATCGGCATGCCACAGACAATAGCCTTTAACTCTTATGCTTCTCAGCTTCCAGTGTCTTCAGACCGTTTAATGCATTACATTTTGCAAGGTAACAACATGTTTAGTGACGCGAAGGTGCCTGCGATGCAGTCCTTATCGCCTCCATGGATGTCTTATCTTACCAAATATACATATCCAGCACTAGAGATCAGACCTACTCCCCCCAGCGGTCTTGGTCTCGGGAACCTTCCAAACTTTTCTGATTTGGGGAACATTGCGAATCAATTCAATTCGTTGCCGATCAAGGGTCCGAAAGACTTGGCGTTCGAAAATCTCAAACTTACAGACCCAGATTTCTTAGCGAACATGGCGCTTGCCCGCGTAGATGTAGTGCTACCTTCGGGAGACAATCTTGTTGCAAATTTGCCAGACATCCTTGACAAGATTCATACGTTGGATGATGTTTACTCAGAACTGCTACAGAAGATTTCGATTCCCAAACTTATCGAACAGGCTATGGCAAAACTCATGGCAGAGTTGGGGCTGGACAACATTTATGCCGCGCTCCTGCAGGCAGCTTTGGGGCAGTTTTCTGTTGATGCGCTCACTAAACAGTTTTTAATGCAGCTTCCGGATGATATTTTTACTGACCTGCTTGAGCAGCTTCTCGATTCTTTGGATGTATCATGCGATGACTTGATTAATCTTATTGTAAACATGGGTATCCAGACAAGCCATATTCAAGGGATTATCGATCAGGTCGGCGATGAGCTTTCTGCTTTGCAAGACCAGCTAGATACGTTTAACTCTTTGCTCCCCGCGGTCTGTGACAGCACCGAGGCTGAAGCCGATACTTCTCTTGACGAGGACTTGGAAGAAACAGGCGATTCTATTCAAGATTCTCTAGAAAACATTTTAACTAACTTAACATGTGATGACTTAAAGTTATTGATTAAGAATATTGCCTTTAACGGTGTTCCCACTTTCGACTTTGAGCCTCCAACAATTGACCTCTCTTGTTATGTGAAAGAGATTGAGTTGGCAATGGGCACCATCCTGCTGCCGTTCATGATCCCTCTCACCGGTTTCCCCATCGATATCACTCGCCTAGGCGAAATTGATTGGTCCGGTCTCCTCCCCGGAGTACCCGATATCAACATTATGACACCGGATGGCGAATTCATTAACATCGGCGCCGGGGGGCTTGGTGACTGGGCTGACTTCGGCATCGGCGACCTCCCCGGCTTCTCTATGCCCGAAGGGGGCTTCACTCCCGCTGTCGCAGCGCCCGATCTTAATTTTCCACAGTTGGCTCCCGGTCCTTTAGATGCACCGGGTGGCATCCAACTGCCAAACATTAAACTTGCTGAGGCATTATCTGATCTAGAATTCCCGGGCGGCATCGAGGTCATAATTGAAACTATCGGCGGTCTTCCGACCGGAGCAATCCCGGGACTAAGCCTGAGCGACTTGGGACCAACCGGCACCGCAACCATTCCCGACTTGGCAGATATTAAATTTGGAGAACTTCTCGACGATTGGCGCCGCATTTTCGTTGAAGTTTTTAGCGGTTTCTTGCTGGGCAGTTTTCCGTTTGCCATCGCCGGCGGTGGTGGTGCGTTCAACAGCATCAGAAAGCGTATGGAAGGTTTTGACTGGGGCTCTGAAGGTGCTAGCATGGATATCCCAAGCCCCGGTTTGCCGATTCCCAACTCTACTTTGCCCAATATCCCTGAATGGGTCAAAACCCCGCAGATTCCGGATGCTAGCTGCGGCTTGTCTGCTTCTGTCACTGAAACTGAGGGCGTAGGTTGGCAGACAATAGCCACCATGCCGAGAGAGTGGTGGGATTCTTCACTCGCCGGCTCTGACGCCGACACTGTAGTAAAGCTTCCAGATTTTGATTCCCTATTGACCCAAATCGACGCGCTTGAATCAGAAACCCGAGACGCACTGGGCTCTGTTCGCGATGCTATTGAGATGGTGGCTAACTTTGACTTATCTGCAGGCTTTGATCCTTGCGCGTTCTTTGAAAAGTGCAATGCTCTGTATGACGCGCTGGATTCAATCAACTTTGAGCCGGAATCAGGCGAATATTCTGTAGGCGGTGATTACAGCATACACATTTCCGACATTCTTATTCCTACAGCAGTATTCAGACCATCTGTTGGCTGCGGCACCTTCCAGCTTTACGGGCTTCCAGATTTCGGTCTCGGAGGCATGAGCCTGCCGATTCCAATCGCTGGTCCAAACGGCGACGAAACATTCGACATTTTTGATCTTGGGCAGTTGCTCGAAAAGCTACCAGAAATCCCTAACTTCCCAGATGTTCTGCCAGAGGTACCAGCCACAGATATAGGTATGGACGCTTCCATACTTTGCGATAAGCCAGACTTGTTTGTCCAATTGGCAGACTTGATGTGTGGTGATATCCCGACTGTTCCTGTAGCACTCGGACAACTTGACGGCATTGTCAAGGGTCTTGAATTCGATGAAGCTGGCACACCCGGCACCGCCAGCGGCGTACCGGCAAAGAAAATTTTGTTGGCTTTACTCAGATTTATTATTGATAAGCTTGGCTTCGATCCGATGATCGCGCAACTTTCTGATATTCTCAAAGAAGCAATGTCTGCCGGCACTTTGACGGTTGACATGCTCAAAGAAATCCCAGCAATCAACGCGAAGTTTGATACTTTGATTGCGTCTGCTCCTTCGATGCCAACCTTCAACCCACCAGCGCTCGGCGGTTTGGGCGGCGGTGGCATGCCCTCTGCACCTTCTCTCGGCGCCGGAGGCGCTCCGGCGGATACCGGCGGCGCCTCTCCGTTGGCAGAAGGGTCATCTGCTCCAGCATTAGAGGCACCTCCCACAAGTCTTCCCGGCGGCGGCATGCCCGGTGGCTCACCCGGCGGCAGCGGCGCCGGCGGAGGTTCTGTTGCTTCGATGGCAGAGAAGTTTACAATTCCAACTATTACTTTGCCGGACAATATTCCAACCGGTGACCTCATGGGCACCATGTTCTCTGGAATGCAGGCTAGCGTTAAAGACGGGATCGAACGCGCCATTGTTGAGATGGGCAAATCTGTTATTCGTTCTCTTTTGGACAGCGCCGATGACGGCTCGTTCGGAGATCTGAATATTGGAGAGATGCTGGCTGATGCCATCGGCGCTGCCATGGCTCTAGATGTTATTAACTCTGCGTTTGAGAACATGGGAGTTGATGAGAACGGAAAGATCATCACCACTACGGAAACAACGGTTGAAATTGAAATGGGCTGCGGCGAGCCGTACGAGTTTAATTTAGAAGAAGATGACGATCCTTGCGCGCCCGCGGACTTCGTTGCAGCCGTCAGCGCAAAGCTGACAAAGAGCGAAACGATCGCCCTTCTTAACGGGTTTGTTAGCCCTCGCGCTTGCGGCTTCATCGAGGATGTGATTAGAGATAGTTGCCCGGCATATGCTGTTGCATTTAGCGATTGTAGTAAGGTGGCAGAAACGTTTGAAACGATCGCCTTTTATATCCCAGAACACAAGAAGCAGTCTCCTATTATGCCGTTAGCCAGAGACTTGCGAAACTTGTGCTGTGGAATCGAGAAGGGCTTAAAAGACACCGATGAAGCAGACGCCGACGCAGCCGATACCGATCCTGATGCCGAGGATGATGATCAGACGCGAAGGAACGAACAGGTCGCGGCACTGGCAGCATTAGCAATGCAGAAAATGCAGTTACCAGAAGGTTTTCCTTTTACTGGCGATGGTCACGGTGGCACGATCGTTCCGGATGTTTGGCCATGTGAAGAAACCTGCCCAACAGAAGAGCCAAGCAAACCATCTCTGTTCCCGCCAGACAATGAAATCCCAACGCTAGACTTCATGAATAAGATGGCAACAGATCTTATGTATGAACCACTGAACTATGCGTTTAAGATGGAAGCTTCTCAATACCCAGAGATGTTAATTTCCGGAACAGTTCAAAACACTCCTGTCCGGTTTTGGGAAGCAGCAAACACTCATATGCAGGGCGGCGATGGCGGCATTAGTCGCTTTGCAGAACAGTTGTGGAATGGCGGCGCGGTGTTGTGCAAATCAGACGGCTCGCTGTGGGGAGAGTCCAGCTATGACAACAAGCTGGGTATTATACGAGAAGCTTTAGCTAGCGCCGATCCCAATTCCGATGATCTGGAAGACATCTATGTATTGCAGCAACAAAACTCAGGCTCAGTTGTCCCGGTTCTTTATGACTCACTGCAACAATACGATTATGTTAGAAACGTCTGGGATACAGACTCCCAGACATACGCTTGGTACTTCCAGTACGGCGGCGATGCAGAGACCCCCACTGGAGATGAATGGCCAACCGTTACATGGAAGATGAATCCTGTTTCCGCCAAGCAACTCAACGATAGCCAAAGCCCCCCAGCCTCGACCACAACCTCGGTGCCCTCAACACACCAGACTCCCTTGGGTAAGGATTGTGATGAATACTCCGCCACCACATCAGAAGACATGGACTCTGGTGGCGTGGAACTTGAAGAAGGGCTGCCATTAAAATATCAGCTATTCCGACAGTTTATGCGCGACAAGTTTCTCAAACACCCCCGTCTTCTTGACGGCATCGATGTGGCTTCATTGGAGTCTTGGGCGAACTTGGGATTAGACAACAAGGGCGCCGGCACAGGATTTGGTTTCAAGGAAATCTACCAACAGGTTATTAATCAGACGATTCAAGGCGCCGGCATCCAGATTACGTTCACCGACTTGTTCGACACAGAAACATTAAAGTTGCTAGAAATCGAACCGACGAGTATGTCGCCCGTGAGTGACTGCGGCGAGAAGCCAAAGAGTGTTTTAGATCTAGAGGAGTCGGGCAAGAAGCCAACGAAAGACGCTTTCATGAAATCATGCAAGTCTCCAGAAAAAGAGAAAGAAACAGGCAAAAATGCACTTAAACAAGCCGGCTTGGTGGGTTGTGTTGAAATGACTGTTCGCGCATATGTTATCGATACTATGCTTCGATCAATCTTTCCGCTTTCTGAATATGATTTGGTGGACTTTGACGGAGTGTTCTTACAGCAAATTGCTGACAAGATCCACCGCGAGATGAAAATGCTTGACCCTCGCTACGAAACTACTTTCATGGATCAGACGAAAGAACTGCTTCGATCAATGTGTGAGGCTGCAAAATGCAAGGACGAGCCGCTAACCGACCCGTTGACCGGCGAAGAACTTGAAGACTGCGACAACATCGATGCCCTCATGTACTTTATCAAAAAGCACCTTACTAGTGTTGCGGAGATCCTTGATGGCAAATTTGGAAGCTCAACTCCCAATGTGTCCAAGCGCGCCCAAAAGTCATGGCTCACGACCTTACCAATACCAGAATATCCGATTCCCGATAACATGGACGTTTCTGGAATGATGTCGCAGGCAGACCTGTATTATACGATTTTAAACAACCCACGCCCCGAAGTCTCGCTTGAGGGCTTCACCACATATTATACCAATTCTGTTGCTGCTACGACAGATTCAAGCGAGAGTGGTTCTGCAGAAGGTTCAGGCTCCACAGTCGAGGTACCGGCAACATACACAGAGATGGATATTGTTTCTGCTAACTCCGGAGACTTCATCGACCCTGCTTTACCAGACAACCTTCCTTTACCTAGGCTTTTTACCTTCTCGGAAACAAACTACAGTAGTACGGATTTGGAATATGTTGGTAAGGAGGTGGTTTTGTTTGATCCCTCTGCGGCAACGGACGATAGCGAAGAGCCAGATGATGACGATGCGCTGGTCTCGACGGTGACACTTGAGGCTTCTTGGCAGCAAGTTGAAGATCCTGTCGAATCATTCTTGGGCACAAACCCGTACAACAACTTATATTATAGTCTGTCAAAGAACTGGTACCACCCAGATCACGGCAGTTATCCGACTCCGGAGGAATTCCCAGCAACAACCGACATTGAGGGCGGTCTCTATCTGGAGAAGTTTATTAAAATCGGAGACGAATATTGGAATCCCGACAACCTGCAGGATTGGTTTGAGCGACTGATTGAGGCAGCAACGAAAGAAACGCCTGATGCCATGGCGATTGCGGGCTTAGCGACATACGCACTAGCAGAAGCACATTATGGTCTTAGGCTCTGCTATATGTTTCCAACGAATGGCAACACCGGCTCAAAGGTCGTAGAGAATGCAGATATATATGCCCTGTTAAACAGCATGTTCGGCACTTCTATGGGTGTTCTTCCCGATGTTGGAAGAATGCAGGGCTCGTTCCTTCAGCCTGAAGCAGTTATTTTTAATCAAGAGATTAATTTTGAAATCCCTTCGCCCCTTTCTACCGCCACAGAAGGCAGTGAAACAGACTCGGAGACCTCGACTGAAGAAGAATCTGATGACTCTTCTGGAGGTTCGACTGTTTCCGCATCCGCTATTCAGGCTGAACAAGTGCAATTCTTTAACCTTTCAATACCATTAGTTGAGGCTACTATTTCTGCCGGGTCTCCTATTACTGCTGTACTAAGCGAAATTGTTGATGATCCCGGCTCCGCAATCGACATGGCAGTGGATTACTATGAAGATGGCACCGTGCCTTCTGCCGCAGACATCGCGGAATACAAGACTCCATGGACAAATGCAACCGCAGCTTTGGACGAGAAGCTTAAAGACTTACAAAAGAAGCTCAGGAAGCATGACGATTGGCAATTTATTTTCCGTCAGTGCATGCACTCTAACGAGATAGTCCAGAACTTGTGGAATTATTGTGCAATGATGACAACAGTAAGCGTCCCGGGAATTGAAATGTCCTTTTCCGAAACCAAGTCAGAACTGCGGAAACTTTTCTGGATTTTGTATCACGATATTGGTACTGGAGGAGATGGGTTCTCGTTCGACGCGTCAAGCCAATCGACCAGCATGGAAGTCGCCACTGTCAACACAGACACTGATGGCGGCGGCTTACCTTTGCCTGTAAAAATGGCGATGATGACAATTCCTATGCTTTTTAAGGGAATTGCCGAAACAATAGATCCGAATATCATGATTGCGAAACTAATTAGAATAGCGGCAGACGGAGATCAAGGAAAGATTCCCAAATTCCCATCGACATTGATGGCTTTGCCTTTCAACTTGATTCCACCACCACCCTTTGGTCCCGGTATCGGACCCCCGATCACGCCGATCGGACTGGCGTACTTGGCGCTAGGGGCTTTAACCCCCATGGAGAAACAAAACATGAGAATGGCAAAGGCGGCAAACCCACCACCCGCTCCACCCGATGCAACAGGGACAGACGCAGATTGCAACACATCAGATGAGGAGGCAGACGAATAATGGCACAAGGACTTTCACCAACAGCCCCGCTAGCGACAGATGATCGCGACGGCATTAAACTTAATAAAGAGTATATGGATTTGGTACAGCAAAATCTTAAGTCAGTATTATTAACCTCCCCGGGCGAACGGATCATGGATCCGCATTTCGGAGTCGGCTGCCGAAGGTTTATTTTCGAACAGGATCACCCGTCTGTATATGCAGATCTGTCAGCCCGAATTCATAATCAGGTGGCGAAATATTTGCCATACATTGAACTACAGGATGTAGACTTTCGTTCTCAGGGCATGGGCATGCCGGAGATTGCTGACAACGTTGTTAAAATTCGGATTGTTTTTATGGTGAAGCCTCTGAACAAAACAGGGGTTCTGGATCTTGACGTAAGTTAGGAAAGTAACTACTTATTATTTGCAGGAGATATATTTAGATGGCGAGAATAGATGACGAGAGCAAAAAGGTTCCGATTAGATATACGGCGAGAGACTTTGGAAGTATTAGGGCTGAGCTAGTAGACTACGCCAAACGGTATTATCCAGAAACCTTTAAAGACTTCAGTGATGCCTCCTTCGGGGCAATGATTGTTGATATGGTCGCGTACGTCGGCGACGTTCTCTCTTTCTATCTGGACTATTCTGTCAACGAATCCTTTTTAGATACCGCATTAGAATACAACAACGTGGTGAAACTCAGTCGCCAGTTGGGTTACAAATTCCGCGGCAAACCAAGCACGTACGGAGTCGTTACCCTTTATTGTCTTTGTCCCGCGAATGTGACCGGGCTAGGACCAGACACTGCCTACTTGCCTATTGCGCTTAAGGGCAGTCAGTTCGTAGCAACCACCGGCGATGGGTTTATCTTGACCGAGGATGTCGATTTTGCAAAGTCTTCGAACGAGGTTGTGGTTGGACGAGTCGATGAACACGGCACACCAACACACTATGTCCTCCGCGCCAAAGGTGGAATCGTTTCGGGGAAAATCACTGTTCAGCAAGTGCCCGTCGACGGATTCCAAAAGTTTAGAAAAGTTGAACTAGTTGGCTCTAACATTGCAGAGATTCTGCGCGTACGCGATGCCGAGGGTCATGATTATTACGAAGTTGATTATTTGTCGCAAGACTCTGTTTATAAAGAGGTGCCCAACTTGGGAGCCTTTCGCAACAATGTATCTGCGATTCTTAAACCCTTCGCCGTCCCGCGCCGCTTTGTTGTAGAGAGAGATGTAACCCGCACAAGCATTGTTTTTGGGTACGGATCCGAATCTGAGCTTAAAGCCGGCGCTGTTACCGGAGATTTGATTGACCCAGCGAACGTGGTGATGGATCTTCATGCAAGAAACTACATCACAGACGTAGGTTTTGATCCAACAAACCTTATTCGTAGCGACAAGTTTGGAGTTGGACCATCGAACACAACTCTTACCGTTATGTATCGTTACAACTCAAACTCAAACTCAAATGCTGGACCGGGCTCTATCTCGATGATTACCAACATGAAGCTTAAATTTGCCAACCGCTTCACTCTCGACGATGTTAAAATTAAGGAGGTGCGCGGCTCGATCGAATGCAACAATGATGAACGCATTGTCGGTGACGTCACCCTCCCGGGCACCGAGGAGCTTCGGCGTTTAACTATCGACAACTATGCTACCCAGAATCGTGCCGTGACGAAGAAAGATTATCAGGCGCTTATTTATTCGATGCATCCAAAGTATGGAGCTATCGCACGTTGCAATGTCGTACAAGACAAAGACTCTTTCAAGAGAAACTTGAATATTTATATCGTTTCAGAAGATGAGAAGAAAAAACTGGTACCAGCCAACGATGCCTTGAAAAACAATTTGAAAGTTTGGCTAAATGATAATAGAATGATTAATGACACAATCGATATTTTGGACGCAAAAGTTGTAAATTTCGGAATCGACTATTCTATTGTCACCGAGGCTGGAAAAAACAAATATGATGTTCTCCAGCGCTGTTCTCGCGTATTGAGAAAGCGATATCGCCGCAAACATGATATTGGAGAACCATTGGAAATTACAGAAATCTATCGAATATTGTCTAAGCTTGACGGAGTAGCTGATGTCGTAGACGTTAATATTCTTAAGAAGGTGGGAGACAAATATTCAGACATTCGTTTTGATTTTGTGGCACAGACTACACCAGATGGTCGGTTCGTAGCCACCCCGGTGAATGTCGTTTTGGAATGCAAATATCTGTACGAAGATATCAAAGGGGTTACAGTCTAATGGGCATTAAGAGGTACGGAGCAACTCAGGATACTACAATTACAAACGCCTTCAAGCAAGGCTTGGGCACCAACGCGACTGGCTCCAACATGGGCGCCTCCGATAGCATGGAAATCTTCCATATTTACGGTCAATCTCAAATGACATCTTCCGAGAACTCCCGCATTTTGGTGCAGTTCTCCACGGATAATATTACAACAGACCGATCCGCCGGCTCCCTTCCAGACAGCGGCAGCGTTTCCTTTTATCTTCGCCTCTTTAATGCAGTTCACCCGTTTACGGTGCCAACAGATTTTACTTTAATGGTTCAGCCAGTCTCTAAAAGTTGGGACGAGGGAACCGGTATCGATTCAGATTCGTATTCCGATTATGGATACTGCAACTGGGTCGCAGCAGCAAGCTCTTCCGCTGATGGCATTACTTCTTGGGAGAACGAAGGCGGAGATTATCACAGCGATTTACAATATTCTGCTAGCTTTAGTGCCGGCACAGAAGACCTGCTTGTAGACATCACAGGCTTGGTAGAGTATTGGCTTGACGGCACATGGGACAACTACGGCGTCGGAGTTCTGCTTTCTTCCAGCCACGAAGTCGCTTCCGGCTCCCTATATACTAAGAAATTCTTCTGCAGAGGCAGTCAATACTTTTATAAACGTCCGGTCATCGAGGCACGCTGGAACTCGGCAGACAAGGATGACCGCGCAAACTTCTTTTATAGTAGCTCGCTTGCAGATGCTGATGACAACCTGAATACAGTATATCTATACAACTACGTTCGCGGTCGACTCAAAGATCTGCCGCAAGTCAGCGCCTCGCATGGCGAAGCCGGCGGAACAGGCAGTGTATATGTCCACCTATACTCGGGCTCAGCAGACAACACAAAGCCAGATACAAACTCGGTTATCCAAGTGTCCCTGAATGATTCCATGTTGACTGCTACTGCTGCCACAGGCGGCTGGGTCTCAACAGGAGTTTACAGTGCCTCTGTGTGCCTTACAGCCGCAGCCACACCCGTCGAAAAGGTGTTTGACGTTTGGCACACCGGAGAAGTCGACGATACCCAGTGGCACACTGGTTCCATTTACCCGCAGTTATTGGAAGCAGTATCTTATAACCCGACCCCAACTCACGTAACTAAGGTTACAAATCTTAAAGCGATTTATCATCCGGATGAAAACGCACGTTTCCGCCTTTTCGTTCGCGAAAAAGGGTGGAATCCATCTATTTATTCCAAGGCAACCGCCACAATTCCAAATTTGAGTATTGATAGCGGCTCGTATAAGATTTATAGGATTGCAGATGATTACGAGGTTATCCCTCATGGCACCGGCAGTACCATGGAAACACAGCTATCGTTCGACGTGTCGGGCAACTACTTTGATTTAGACATGGAACTGTTAGAGCCGGGTTATGGATATGCTGTACAGTTTGCATATTATAATGGAGCCCTTGATTCCTATGTGGAACAGCCAGAGATCTTCAAATTCAGAGTAGAGAAACATGAGTCTTAAAGATTTATTTGAGAGCACAAAAGTAACGAAATCCGGTAGCGCCGACGAGACAGCTTATGAAGTCGAATCTGAAGCGTACAGGGAGGCGTTTACCGTTGATAAAGATACCTTTATCCCTCCGGTAGATTTCGCTACAGCTTCAAACTTTGCGAGATACGGCTCAGCCGAAAGATACTATGAAGATAGTATCGTACGTATTCACGATGAATACCCATATGATGGTTCAAGGGCTGAGATCCTAGAGTTCCGCAACTCATCTTCCTACTTGGACCAGTGGATTTTCGACAATAGATATCCACGTTCAACTGGCTACATCTCTCTCGGTACAACCTCTGGCAGTGGCGACTGGCTTACAATGGTTACCGGCTCTACGGCAACTACTGAAGGTGCTACATCGGGAGATGTTTGCGGTGGCTACGGCATGCCCGATACATCCACCACCGGCAATATTTTAGAATACATTGAGATTAAAGCAGGACCGAACACAGGCTCGGTGGATCGCACTTTCGAGGAGCAATCAAATACCCTCAAGAAGCAGTTCACCTATTCCAACGTTTATAATTCAGGCTCCGCACGCGAATATAACATGGAGTTCAACCTTAAGACCGGCGTAACTGTCGAGTTCTGGTTACTCAAAAACGATTTTTATACCACCAAGACCGAACGCGAAGTAGTCTTCGATCTTTGGAACAACGAGAACTCATCATCTGCCGGCTATGGTCGCTTGATGATCGAGCTTTCGGGAACAAACGTTACTGATGAATCGGTAATCCGCCTTACTGCCCAATCCGGAACATCTGGGTTTGTTAACGAGGGAATCGCTACGATTTCGACAAGCGACGTCGCTGACGGAATATGGAAGCATTACGCGATTACACTCAAAAACTCACCAGATGATGACGGAGTTAACGCAAAGCTTTATGTTAACGGTCAAGCCAGCGGCTCTGCCCTTCTAGGTTCTGATGCTCTCGGGCGTGTTACGGGCTCTTTGGTTGCCAATATTGGCGCCCTCGCTGCCCCGCCCTCCGGTGCAACAGGCTATTATGATACCACAACGATCGCCAAAGGCGGCGCCAAGCTATCAGCTTCATTAGATGACTTCCGTTACTGGAAACTGGAGCGTGATGCCCGCCAGATCGGTCGGAACTGGTTCACTCAGGTCCGCGGCGGCTCAAATACAGATGACGCCAACGTTGGCTTGGGAATCTACTACAAGTTTAATGAAGGCATCATGGACGATGCCACCCGCGACAATACAATTTTAGATTATTCTGGTCGTATTTCTAATGGTTGGTGGCGCGGCGGAGTATCATCGGTGCGGAACACGGGCTCCGCTTTAGTTCTCGGCAGTCACTCGGGTCAAGAATACCATGATCCAATTATCTATTCAAAGCATCCAGAAATAGAAATACTTAAAGCTGATATGATTCCCTCCGGAGCGATCCACGACAAGTACAACAATTCCATGTTGCATGCGAATTTCCCAAGCTGGATAGCCGAAGAGGACGGAGAGTCTACCACCTCAACCATGGTGAAGTTTACTCAGATCATTGGTAGCTATCTTGATAAGCTACATCTTCAGATCGAGTCGATTCCGAAGATTAAAGAAAGATACGGCTCATCTTACTCTCAAAATCCTTATAGCGCTGTCTACAAGCCTGTGCCTTTTGCCGACAAGCTGGTTTCACAATTCGGAATTGCAACCCCAGAGTTGCTTCAAGAAGCCGAAATGATTGAGAATTTCTTGAATCGCAACGAGAAGATGGAGTACGGTGAGAAGATTGCAGACATTAGAAATCAGATTTATAGCAATATTTACGCTAACTTGCTTCACATTTTTAAGACGAAGGGTACCGAAAAATCTCTCCGCAACATGCTTCGGTGCTTTGGCATTGACGATGAGCTTGTAAAGATTAATGTATACTCGGACAACTCTGATTTCACGTTTAAAGACAATCGCCGAAGCACAACAAATAAGACAAACTATGTCAGCTTTTCTGAGACAGACCGATTTGATAGCACAGTCTATCAGGCAGTCTCCATGTCCGTTAATGGCATCTACGACAACCCGAATGCAAGAGCATATCTGACAGGTTCTACCGCATTCGGAGAGTTCAACGCACAGACTATTGAAGCAGAGATTTACTTTCCGATCAAACACGGAAAGGATGATCCCGCTCGCTGGTACCAAGATTCTTTCGTCACCGCTTCTCTGTTCGGTGCAAAAGGCACTCTTGAAAGCCAGACCGACATGCGCTTCCCCGAGACAGACAATGTGGACCTTAAGGTCTTCGCGATTAAAGATGAATTAGAGTCTACTCGCGCCCAGTTTATGATGAAATCTGACACTCTTGGAACGTTAACTTCATCATATTACGAGGATGTATACGACGATACGCGATGGAACTTTGCGGTCAGAGTGAAGCCCTCAAAGAGCCCATGGGTCGATCACATCAGCGGCTCCACTGTCGACGAAACTCAAACATTTGATGTGGAATTCTACGGGGTCAACGTATTCACAGACGTCATCCAACACGAGTTCCTGTCGACAACCACCGTTTCTGAGACAGTTGGAAAGGCATTCCTGTCTTCATCCAAGCGCTGCTATGTCGGCGCTTTACGTGACCACTTTACTAGCTCAACAAACACCTTATATCAAACTAATGTTGATGTGGGTAACCTCCGATATTGGATGAGCGAAATCTCAGATGAAGTGGTCCTTTCTCACGCAATGGACCAAAGCAGCTTCGGAGTATCGAGTCCTTATAAGGGAGTGTTCCTCTACGAAAGCTCAATGAGCGGCACATTTGTCCCTCAGATTGAGACTCTCGCACTTCACTGGAACTTCGACAATGTTACGGGCTCTGGCGTCAGCCCTTCTGTCTTAGAAAACACATACGACGCACAGTTTATTGTTCAAGATGTTTCGTCTGGCTCCGCGGAGAACGCAGATCGTTACGGCACGGACTTCGGCTCACAAGTTAAAATGCAACACTTGGGTATCGGCGATTTCTTCTTGGAGAACAAGACGAATGTTGTAAATACCCGTTACATTCCGACAGCCAAGCTGGTTCTGCCAGAATATCTACACAGCAGTGACATGGTAGAGATCCGCAAGCGCGATGACGATTTCTTCTCTAGAGAAACGCGCCCATCAAAAGTTGTGTATTCTATTGAGAAGAGCATGTATCAGACAATCTCGGAAGAGATGGTCAAGATGTTCGCCACAATCAAGGATTTCGACAACTTGATTGGCGAGCCCGTAAACAAGTATCGCGCAGAATATAAGGATCTCGGCAAGCTTCGTCAACTATTCTTTGAGAAGATGCCAAACTCTCCAGATCTCGACAAGTACGTAGATTATTACAAATGGATTGACAGCGCGATTAGCAGGTTCTTAGAGCAGCTTATGCCCGCATCCGCCATGGCATCCGATGGCTTGCGGAACATGGTCGAGAGCCACGTACTAGAAAGAAGCAAGTACCAGACGAAGTATCCTTCAATGGAATTCCAAGGGGATCCTCCAATCGGCGCCGTTGAGGGTATTAATAAACTTTTATACGATTACCAACGCGGCAGCGCACCATTAGCACCAATATCGTTCCTTCAAAATAGCGCTAGCGCCGAAATGATGGATCAGGATGAGAACTGTCTCTGGTGGAACAAGAGAGCAGAGCGAGAGCACCCGATTCTGGCTTCGACGGCAATGTCTGCCAGCGATCCCGGCTTGATGCTCTCGGGCACTCTTACTTCTCGAATTGCCATCTTCAGCGCTAGCGCCCAGACCTTTAACAGAGAGTGGACAACTCCTTATAAGTACTCAGTTGCACAATCAAAGCTAATCCACGGCGGTGTGAACTTCGATGATAACAAGAATCTAGGATATGTGTATCCTGCGACTGTTCCGTTCTCTCCGCGCCCCTTGGACTACGAGATTTTTGGCGGCTATCCGCTTGGGTACCTGCTGGCGAAGGACATGGATCTTGACGCATCCCCTGCCAAGAGTATGCCCAACTGCGATATGCGGACATCATCTTCTTATGGTGACATCGTTAAGCGCGAGGGCTATAAGGTTATTGATGGCTGGGAGACTTTCAAATCAAACACCGGCGGAGAAGTTGCCACACCCTCATGGGGCTCCGCTTCCTATACGACATTCCGCGGCAACTTGGTCATGCCATTCAACGTTATTTCCTCCAGTCACCACGATGTCTGCGAAGGATATACACAGCTTATTGATCAAGATCTAACAGTATTCCAAGGCTCAGGCGTCGGACACTCTGATGATGCCGGCACGTACATCAACCACCGCGGAGGACCATTCTTTGATCCTCCCGCAACGAGCGCTACAAAGATGGGCGGCTTGGGACAAGGCGTCAACTTAGTTAACCTTCATACCGACACATACGGCGAAGACAAAGAAACCCCAATGCAGGGACCGTTCACTGAAAAATATGTCGGCGGTCGCAAGTTCCGACATGCAGACATTAATGATGGTACTGACACCCTCGCCACCCGCGAAGAAGGATATCTTCTTTTAGTCAGTACCGCCATGAGCTATTCAAGCGGTGTTATTAACGCTGACTCTGGCGCTATAGGCTTAACTGGTCCGGACTATCCTTATCCTCACGGACCTTATCCTTTCCGCGCCAGCGAAGCTTCGCAGTGGCGCCCCATCGGTGGTCGTTACTTCCGCGATGAAACAGCCAAGCGCCCCGTTAACATCCGTAACATTCAGACTCAGACTGCTTCAGTTGGCTATCAGAACGTGGGCACCCACCGCCATGATACAGTTAACAACTCCGGCGATGACGAGAGCTTGTGGACATTCGAGAGCGATGTACAAGTTGCAACTGGTTCTGCAAGAACAATCATCGGCAACTACCGACATAACTATGAAGTCGTTCACACAGTCGGGCGCTCAAATCAGAAGCCGTTCTTAAGAGACAACCAATCCGTTCGCAACATTACGCAGACCGGCTCTGCTTATGAAATCGGCTCCACACCCGCTAGCCCTGATGGGACTGGCGGCAGATGGCAACTCTGGGATTCGGGTAGTCCGTTGTCAGCCAGTCAATGGTATTTGAATGGTATGGTTTCTTCGTCGATTCCGTCCGATCCTGTTCTCTTGCCGACCACTACGCATGTTGAAACAATCTTGACCATGCCCCACCGCGTTCATACTGATATCGACGAGGACACAGGCATTACCACGTATGATTGGCATGACAACCTCGCCCATCCTAGTTTTGACCAAGCCTATGACGGCGAGAGACAGACCCACTTTAAGCTTATTCCCAAACTTCACAGAACCGACTTTGGTGATGGCGAGGAAGAGCACTCATATCTTTATACAAACTTTAAGATTCAAAACAGAGAATCTTCCAGCACTAACCTTAATACCATTTTCGCAAACAGATTCTCTGCTCCCGGCGGTCCAAGAAACCAATCCAAGGGCTTCCTCGACTTAGCAGCAGAAGAATATTCTGTATACAATGCTTACCCGTGGCGTAACCTTGAGGTCTTAGGGTCTTCAAGCGGAGAATATCACAGCATTAAAGCCGACATTCATTCTTCATCCGTTCATCCGCGCTTGGGTCTGCAGTCCCTTCGTCGTATGCCATCAGGCAGGTTCGGAGTAGAGTGGGGAACGAACGAAGATACAGAGATTATTGCCGCAGGACCGAATACCCCAGATCAACAACATGATTACGGAGTAACACCTTCATGGCACAAGGTCCACAGAAACGGAAGACTTGAACACAGACTTGTCTCATCGGTCCCCCGCCGGCGATCTATAGCTATTGTACACCGAGCCGGCACTGCTCCCCCCACGGCAACCCAGACCCTCATCTTGACTGACGCCCCCGGCTCGACATATTATTACAAATTCGTTGCCGGTGAACACGGAGCAAATAATGTTTCTACTGCCGGCACCAACGGGGATCCTTATCTTATTGGGATTTATGAATCCGGTTCCGCCGCGGCAAACGCACAAGCTCAGACAGAGAACATCGGAAACGTTATTGACCAGACAACCACTTTTACTGTCTCGGCTGTTTCTAATGTTGGTTCCACCTACTACTATCTCGACCTTACTTTTGTAACAACGTCTGAAACCGTTGATGCAATAAACGAAATTGACTATTCTAATGAAACTGAAGCCTCTAATGGCTTTGGTACGTGGCTTGGCGCTACTTGGGCGTGGATTAGCACAGTCGATGGAGATACTTATGGCGCCCGCTGGGGATCGTATACGGAGGAATTAACAGAGAAAACAGTTTACGACAACGACTACGTAACACGCCCAATCCCGCAGAACGATTACCAATACGCTTGGATCTCTGCATCGTTGGCGCCATCGAGTTCAAACTCAACATATCATAACCTTGGTCATAGCTACCACATGGACGGGTTTAACCACCCGACACCATCCGGCTCTCGACCAGTTGACCCGATTATCTTTATCAGCGCAAGTGAAGCTGGCAGTGCGTTGGGTACGGCTGGTACACATGGTACAAATGCAGATAGAGGCTTCCGTTATTTTGGTATTGCCTCCACTGCCGGAGATGACGTTGGCTACAACGATATGCAGCATATCCCCAATGTTCACAGGCTGAATCTGAACATTCGTGAATCACAAAACACATGGTTAACAGACGGCTCTGGTGCAGTAGCACTTGGCTTCTACGCTTCCGGCGGTATTTTACCAGCAGACGAATCATATCCCATCGGACATGATACAAGCAACAGTCGAGGCGGTTTTGCGTATGCTTCTCATATTGCCAACTTACATAACTATGTGAACACCGCGATTCAGTATGCGACCGGCAGTAGAATCAACACCCAAAACGCCGGCGATGGTATCAACGCCAATTCCGGTACTCCCGACAATGACAGAATATATTTGCAGGGCTCATTTGTAGAAGACAATGACGGTCGACAGCTTTGGAAGAATGAGCCGATCCGCTGGGACTTGCTTCCTAATTATTGGTCAGGCTCCGCTGGTGCTTACTCGCATGCTGTTGGGAATGCGTATTCTCTTAATCAATCTGTTGCTGGCATCTTTAACTCGTTGATGTGGAAGCGCAACGGACCATACGGATATCCGACTTGGAAGCAGATTCGCGGCGGCGAGCACATTCTTGCACAGACGATGCGTAAGAACAACCGCTACGTCTTGGTCGATCCGCAATCCGACAGAATCGTAAACCCTCCACCCGGTCGAGCAACCGGTCGTATTATCAGCACTAGAGGGATGATCGGAACAGACGCAGTAGCTGCATCCCGCCGAATGGGACATATCAACACGGCAGAGCGTAAACACAATCACTACTACGTGCCAGTTGCTGACCGCAGCGCCAAGAGCCTTATCATGGCACTTCAGATTGGCTCTTTCTCGGCTATAACAGATTCTACGACTGCAACCACCGGAAACCGCACCATCGGCGCCGATTTCACCGTTCCGGTTACTTTGCCAACAGTCACATATTCTATCATTCCTGACAATATGTTATATGTCAATGCAACATATCAGAACAACCTTAGATATTTCCCAATCAGTGCCCTGAACACAGATATTGGCATTCGTGATTACAAATCAGATCGAACAGCATACGATGATCTATATGAAATGTATACTGAAATGACCGACCTTGATGGCAACGACGCTTACACATTAGCCGATTTGGTTTATCGACAAACAATCTTCCCGAAAGCGGAGAACATCGGTAGACAAGATACTCGCCAGCGCGCCCGCTTTAGCGTGGGATACTGGGCAGCAGACGAAGATGCCGAACTTGCCCCGCCGACCGATGACACTCATTTAGAACCATATTACGATCCAACCGGTCGCAGAACCTTCTTCGATCACCCTGACCCTGATCAAACCCACGGCGTATGGGAATTCTATCGCGGCACCAACGCGTCCGCTAAGAGGATATATTACCACGCCAGCGATTGGAAAGTTTATTCTGCGTACGCCGATGATTTAACTGCCAACCCCGACAAAGAAAAAGTAGACAATGCAAAGAAGCTTCGCAACCATGCAACGCTTGCGGTGTCAGCCAGTATCTGGCCAATGGACGGCGCCGCTTCAATCGAGAGCTTAACAGGGAATGACGGAACTTTAGGGTCCGCGCAATATCGAGCTTCTGCTTCTGCTGATGTACATAACAGCGCATTCGGCATGTATGCACTCGAAGCTGCAGCCCGAACTCACGGCGCGCCCGGTATTCTACAAAACCAATACACATGGTTCCACAACGGACTGAAGATAGGCTACGAGCCCATCACCATCGCAGACACAAATCGCGATGCTGTTATTTCTTCATCTTGCCTCGCAAAAGCTGGATACATAGAGATCTCGAAAAATGTCGGGATATTCCGCACTGACGAGAACGACACGGCAATTTCTGAACGTTACCTTGAATTCCCAGCCGCAGGCATGGCATTCGGACCTTCTTACTCGCGCCCACACATGATGGTCGGTCGCGATAGTTACTGCTCCCCATCGGCAGGAAAAGCAGCATACAGTCGCAGATTCCTGTTTGCCGGCGAAACTAGCGCACTCACAGGCGCAGCATCATTCGGCAAGGGAGATGGTCTTACTCCGTTCTTCGTTGGTCTTGATGGCAATGCCGCAACAGTACCCTTCACCGCATCTATCGCGCCAACTAGCAGAGATATCGGCGACAGAGCAATTTCGCAACTAACCAGATCTATCGGACACCAAGTCGAGGGATTGTATGTTAGTGATTGGCAATGGAAAGCTCCATTGCAATCCGGAAAATCACCGTTTTATGCCAACTATGCTGATTGGTTTGAGGAGCTTCGTGGGAAGTCTCAAGACAGGCAAGTGCTCCCAGAGTATCGTATTAGTGATCGCATGCGACATTTTGTTCTTGATAAACAAGGTCGTTTTACTTCGAAGGATAATGAATGGCTCTCGATTCAAGGGAACCCAAGTTCTTCAGCCGGCTCGCTGACAAGCTCCGCAGACACTACGGGCATCGGAAGCACGATTACGGCATCATTTATGACCGACTATGCGGTAACTACAAAACCCGGACTGTTCGACGCTATTAAATCGAAGCATGCCGGCATTGCAGAGCCTTACGAATTAACATTAACCTGTGACGCAATTCTTAAGTTCTTACCATATCAGGGGTTCTATCCACAACTACGCACCGTTGATTTGTGTAAGCAGTTTATCGACAGCTATGACGAACATGTGATCTTTGAGTCAGATTTGGGCATTAATGACTTACCTTCATCCTTCGTCCGGACAGACTCTTCTGGCTCGATTGTTTCACCAGAGACCGACGTTGAATGGTTCGGCTTCAACCCGTGGTCACCGACAAGCTACGGCGTACCGGGCGGCGCCGCTGCTGCCACAGCAACATTAACGTTTGACACAACTGATGACAGCTTGGAAAACGGCAACTGGATTAGACTTGAGAGTGGCGGCGTGTTCGTCAAATTTGTGTACTCCACAACCATCGCCGCCGGCTCCAGCGACGAAACCGCGCACTCCGGCGACGGATCGTCTGGAAACCCCTATATCTACCGATTCCGAGGAGGTTCGTCATACCCATATTCGTATACGGACGCTTATCGGCTTGCGCAAGCAATCTCTGCATCCGCGTCA
>Ga0208299_1000204_pt1 | contig 56973 bp, 41 predicted proteins | sample 15_taG_FD_184089 | JGI IMG/M metagenome (GOLD analysis project Ga0208299, IMG submission 184089) | Marine viral communities from the Subarctic Pacific Ocean - 15_ETSP_OMZ_AT15312 metaG (SPAdes) (version 2) | ecosystem: Environmental > Aquatic > Marine > Oceanic | place: Pacific Ocean | collected... | reverse complement strand
TACAGCCTCTAGAGTTTATATAACACAAAGAGGGCATATAGATAAATATATGGGACTAGCAGAAGCAAAAGGATTCGGGGACTCAAATAACCGAGCAGCGATAGGTTTGAAGTCTGACTGTATAAGAATTCATGGTAGACAAGATATAAAAATAGTCACTGGTCGCGCAAAATTTGAAGGACTAGGGAACAAAGGGGAACGTTTGGCCTCCGGAGGAGAAATCGACGGAGTTGGTACTATATCTTTTATAGCAGGTAATTACACAGATGACGAAACCGGTAACTCGTTCAGTGTTTGGAACCCTTCTGAACTTTCCGGAGCCAAAAGAAAAAAATTACAACCATTAGTTAAGGGTGGAAATCTTGTAGAAGCATTTCTTGAATTGGTTTCAATTTTACATGGTTATCGCCACAGAATAAACGAAAATTCCAAGAGAATTGATTCACTAGCAAAGAGTCATCGAGATCACTGGCACGATGCAACCCCCGGTTTTGGAGGCCCATCATCACCGGCTTCAGTGGCCATGGTTGGTGCCTCATTTACAAATGTGTTTACTAAATTAGATAGGAGCCACATAAAAGTCAGTGGTAGAAAACTAGATGCTTTTGAAACAAATTATCTGGAGCCGGGACTAGGTAGTTCTTATATTAATAGTAAATACGTCTTTACAACCTGAGGATAAAAAATGGCAACTGAAGGAAAAAAGTTTTCGGACTTTCAACAAGCCGAATGTACACCGCCAGAACCAACTCCGGTCGTGTCCGAGAGGGATGTTTGCCCAACTTGCACACCCGACCCAAATTTTAAAATGAAAAAACCATGGTTTCAGATGACTGAGGCTTGGTTAAATAAGAAAAACTGTACTTACAATTACACTTTCGATCTCCGTCGTCTGAAAAGCCTAGATCTTTCAGTCAAAACCACCTTCTCCCATCCAACCGTCCCGAAGATAAGCGAAGATGATTCATCAACTATCCTATCTACGTCAATAGTGGCGATATTAAATGAGTTTGGAAAAAAGAATACGACAAAGACAGTCAAGGATCTGAAGAAGCATGCAACGATAGACCAGTATGTACACCCGGGTAGAACAATCTATAAACAATTGGTCTCAATACCTGCTTATAATATTGATGTTTTAGAGGATGACCCTCTAGCAGAAGAGGAAGAGGAAGACACTGAGGTAGAAATAGTGGAGATTGAGTTGGATGCTCAATCTTTGTACGAAAAAATAAATAGAATAAGGAAAGCCCTGAAGACTTACGAGTTTTATTATGCAGCCTTCAATAAGGTACAAAAAGCAGTTATTCATGAAGAAGGGTATCCTTTAAGAAAAATAAGTTATTCTGACATAAGAGACCAATTGGCTAATTTCTTGTCTGATTTAAATAATGCACTAGCCGAAAATAAATTTGAAAGGCTAAGGATGATACCTAGGTCTAGTTTTGGTATTCGAAAAACTCCTCAAACAATTAAAATTTCTCTGAAAGAAAAAAAGGGGAATCCTTTTCATATTAAATCTGTAAAGGTATCTGCAACAAATGGTTGTGATGAATATGCTGCATTAACAGGACTAAAGAAACTAAGATCAGCAGATAAACAATATATCATGCCATGGCTAGCCAGAATAGATGAAATAAACAATGATGTTACAGCCCAGAGAACAAAACCATGGTTGGAATTTACATTGGAATATTTTCACCCTAAAATGGTAGTAGACTATGGCACGGATCTCTCAGATATGACGGCGGATCAAAAAAGTGCTTTGTCTTGTTTGTTGGAAAAAGAGATGGGCATCGGTGGCGGCAAAGTTCTAGATTCTCTTCTGGATTCAATCCTATCAGCAGCAGATCTTCTTTCATATGAGCAAGCCAAAAAAGGTTGCAAAGATACATCAGAAATCAAAACAGAATCCATACAAGCCCAAAAAGACAGAGAGTTTTTAGAAAACGCTTCGTATGCCGAATATCGAGCGGTCGAAATGATTAAAAGACTCGAGAAAAAACATTATAAGGTCTTGATAGACAAGTATACCAAGAGGTATTTAGAGGTATTTGAAAATAACTATACAGTAAACACAAGCAACACGATTAAAAAGAACCCAACAGAGAAGGATGTTTTGAAATGGCTAGAGAAACATAAAGCCAACTCGAGTCTGGCCGACGAGTTTCCTGCTAATTCTCTCGTTGGGATACCAGTCAAAGCCGCCCTAGAAAATTTTGCATACAATCAGGCTCTAGCAGAATTCAATAGGAACAATGAAACTTGGGATTTTTATAGTAATTCTCCATGGCTTTATGATGCCCAGCAGGCAGCAAATGAAGAACGAAGCAAAGAAAAGACCATAACAGACGTTATAAAAGATTCATACGAACAGTTAACCGAAGTTGAGGATTTCTATGATTTTATAGGTATTTTCGGCGTTTGTGGAGTCAGTAAACTGTCTGGGCTTGGGATAAAGTGTTTATCTGGAGGAGTGGGGCTAGATGATTTTTATGATGAAGCACTTATGGCAATCTTTAGATCAATGAAGGTCGATACTTTTGAGTATATGTTTTCTTCCGTACCGGCCAACATAAAAAGCAAACTTGATCAAACCATAAAAAAGGAATTTGGATCAAGTGTTTCTCTGACTAAATTATTAGGATTTACAAAAAAACAAAACCCAAGTGCAAATTTAATGTTTGTTGCTGGTGATACTTTAGCCGAAATTGATAGGGTCGTAGAGGTTATGGAAAAACAACCAGTATATTCTCAAGCACCTGATTCTATAAAAGACCAATATAAATGGGCCAAAGCACCAAATCATCCGGGCTGGTTCTGGGGAAATGCACACACAGGAAACCCATCTGCTGCTGGTTCTGTTTCTTTTGATGGACCAATGCAAAATAAATATTATGATTATTCTAGAAAATCATATAAACCGGTCCCTCCTCTTCAGGAAACCGAGAGTATGGCGGTAGAGAATCCCGACAAAAAGCAACAAATAAAAACAAAAAGAAAATTTAAACGTTTAATAAGAAAAAAGATAAGAGAAAGAGATAAGGCAAAATTAGATGCGGCTAAAGACAGGTTTAGAAACTTTTTTAGTAAAGAAGGGATGCAAGAAAGGATAGGTGATGCGAGTGTAACAACTACAACTGAGCAAAGAGAGACGATAGACGAATTAACTTGGGAAGCAGCAAAACCATCAGAACCTGTTTTGGATCTTGATTCCGAGAAACACTTCACTGAAGAAGAATTGTCTGATGCGTACAAGTCTTGGAGAAAACACCGTAATGATAGGGGTACTACCCGAAGCGATAAACTTAGAGAAAAGTGGTATGAATATGCAATATTATTTGATAAGGGCCTAAAGATAGGTGCTTTTGGAACTTGGTGGCAGACAAAAATAAAAGATATGAAATCCGAAGGTGGCTATGGAAACGTAGAGCAGAGTTATGATTTTTTAGAAAGAGAGATAAATGTTAAGCGAGAAGAAGCAAACCAAGCATATCTAAGTGAATTGGATGCTTGGAAAGAATCAAAGTCAGAGTATACAACTAAAGAAGATATAGTTCATGAAGAGACTAAAGAACTAACAGAAAAAGAAAAAAGACAGTCCAAGTGGGCAGGCACCGGCGATGTTATAGAGGAGAGACTGGCAGCAAAAAGGTCTGTTTTAGGTACCGATGAGTATGAACAAGCACTTAAGGATTATAAAGAAACCAATTTAGGAGTAAAGGTCAATAAATTAGTTAGTGCAGTAGTGGCCGAAACAATCGAAACGTTTATTGACGTTATGCCGGCTGATAATCTCTGGGATTTCTTAAGGCAATTTCCAATACCGGACATGGTGTTAAATGTTTTAGAGGGCATGCTGAGACCATGTCCTCATGAGCCCTTAATGTTTCCCGCTCCTTCTAAATTTTTAAACACTTTAAATGTGGATGTGTGTGATCCTACATTACAAATAACTTGGCCAAAGTTAGTTGTCCCATCTTTAGACTGGAAAGAGCAACTAAAAGAAAGGTTTAGAAACGAAATAAGAGAAGAATTAATAGAATTATATGGTGAAACGTTATTAACGATTGTAAAGAAAATATATGACCTTCTAGAAGGGGCTCTTTGTAAATCCCTTGAGGCTATCGGCGGACTAACTGAAGGTCTAATCGACGGTGATGGTTTAACGGATTCTTGGAACGAAGCAGTCGCTGAGGCATTTTGTGATGGTGATAAGAACAAAGCAAAAAAACTTAATGAACAATTTTTTAAAGACAAAGCCGATGTTATGGCCAATATAATTGGAGGAGTCGCCTCAACTCAAGAAATTCTAGAATTTTTCGCATACCCAGATAACCAAGACAGCACCTTAATACAAGACACTTCAGACGCTATTGATCAACTGGGAGATGAAGAAACAGCCCAATATGGAACTCCAACTGCTCTTTCGAATGCATTCGCAAATGTTGCTAGCAGCCTTTCTCCATCTGACAGGACTAGAATACGAAACCTGTTAGAGGAAGGTATACCTAATTTACCAATTAGTGAGGCAATTTGTTTGACTGAGGATCAAATACTCGCATGGAATGAACTTAGGGAATCTTTGTTAAGCCAAAAGGGGCTTGGACCAGATGCAGCCCGAGCACAAGTGAATGCCCTAAACGCCTTAACTAAAGAAGCGCTCGGTGAACTCTTGGGTATTGAAGCAGAACTGCAGAATGGTGGCCCATTTGTAGGTCCGGGCCAAGATTATTATGGCGATGATGACGAGGACCCACCATCAGATCCTGATAAAGATCCAGCAGATAGGATTGGTGGTGGTGTAGATGATGTTTATGAGCAAGATCCACCTTGCATCGATACAAGACCAAAACACAAGAAACCAGATGATTTAGAAAAAACAGATGAAGAACAAGAATTAGCAAATGCTGCTGATACTATGCTCAAGTTTGTTAAAAACTCTTACTATGGTAAAGGCGGTATATTTAATGAAGTCTTAAAAGATAGGGAAGATAAAAATTTATCCGGTCACTCAATGAGGGTATCAAATAGATTTTTGTGGGCAAATTGGGCAAACACCCCGGAAGAAAGACAGAAAAAATATGATGATGGCGGCTGGGCATTAAAACTAGTAATGGATACAGCAGGAACCGAGGACGATGGCGTAAAACATATAGGTACATTTCCACAAACCGTGGCCGGTAAACTAAGAGAAGATTTGATAGGAACAGACTTTTATATAAATATGGACTCATATTATTACGAGAAACCGGTTCCACCAAACCCATTGTTTGGAAAGCCAACTAGTAGACCTAGTATTGCTGCACCAAGAGTTACATTAAATTTGAAATATGTTATGGGAGATCTAAATAAGACAAATAATAATCTATCTTTATCATATGTTAATGATCAAACCGAAAATAAAAGCAGAAGAAGAAGAGGTTATTTTGGATACAATGTGAATACTACTTTCCATCCGAAGGAAAGTAAAGATTTTTCTTATTATTCTAGCATAGCAACCACATATAAGCCTGAAGGGTCTTATAGTAAAGAATATTCTACGATAATTTCTGTTGAACCCTCAACAGAAGAAAAAGAGTTGATGGAATCAGTAGGTTTCCTATATGGGAAAGAGAATTTTAAAAACATAAGAAAAAGTCTTTTTAATCAAATTATAAACCATAAACATGCAGGACCGTTTGGTTCTAACAATTACGACAAAGCATACGAGTCGGCCTTCAATAAAATTGCAAATGGTATAAAGGAGCGTTCCGCAACAACGCCAAACGGTGATATACCATATGGTTTTAAATTTGGATATGTACCAGACGATTTAGATGAAGATGATTTTGATAACTACTTGGGGCCGAATGACGAAGAATATACATACCAAGAAGAAGAAAGAATCCTTGGAAAATATGGTAGTGAAAGAATTGTGGTTTTGGATCCTGAAATTTACGGTGGAAGATATTCAAATCCACCTTTCTGGGTCAGACCAATGCCTCAAGATGGCTGGCTAGATGCATCAGAAGCAGTATTCGGAGGAACCGAAGGGTGCGAGCCCAAAAGCCGAGGCGCTATATCCTTTGAGGATATTCAAAAAAGAGTTAAGAATGTTAAAGATTCTATAACCCCTGATCCCTTACTAAGTCAAGATCAAGATTGTGTCTCGCGGAGACCTTTTAATCACCTAGTGATGCCCGAGACTCATGCTGGTATCGAGGGGGTTGTTAGAACAACTGTTCGAACATATGCTTGTGAAGAGTTTCTAAAAGGCTTAGGTGTGTTTGGTAACTTTCTTTATACAGAAAATAATTACGATTCCACCATTGCCGGTCTAATAATGAACCGAATGAAGACTACTATGATGGATTTAGGAAATGCTAGGTCAACCAGAAAAATTAAAATCAAAAGAAGAAATTATTGGTACACATTTTTAGAGCAATGCGTACAAGTCTACAGCAGAATGGTTGAAATCGACGGGATTGTACCTCCACCCCCGGCACAAAAAGCACTCGATGATATAGGGGATCTACAACTTAATTACATTTACTTAACAAAAAAAATTAGGAGAGAATACTTTAACAAAGACTATAAATGGACGCCAATGACTGAAGATCCTTTTTATGAAAAAGATAATCCGGCATCTTATAATATAACTGATGTTAAAAAACTCTACCATGATGCAATTGCATATAGGATATACGGAGATGACCTGTTTAAGACAGACGGCCAGACCGAATTAGACTTAAACAACAAGAGGTTTTATTCTCTCAAAAAAATGAGGTTCTTTATAAAAATATTTGCAATTAGGATTGTAGAACAGCAGTGCAAAACAATTTTGATGGAACTCATAAAGTCAGAACTCCGCATAGCAGCGAAAAGGTTTAACATCGCAGCAAGAACCCCAGCGTATTATACAAACCTAGACAAAGCACTTTTGGGTTTTAATAATATCTTTAGAAACTCAAGTCTTAAACTTGGTACAATTGAAGAAAATTCGAAGGGAACAGTACCGACCGTTGCTCCTGATAATAGTATGACCCATGGTGAAGAAAACAATTCTGTTTGGTTGATAGAAAAATACATAAGAGTGGTTGATAGAAAAAATGATGAAAGTGTCCCTCTCTATATAAAAAACAGAGATGATCAGTTTCGGGGGGTGATGCCGGAAGCGAGTTTTGAAGTGTTTTTAAAGTCGATACCAGAAGAATTCCTAACTAAACAAGATGGGGCAACACTAATGCTCTCTGATTGTTTTGGTGATTTAGAGTTTACATATGAAGAATCAATAAAAAAAGTATTTGAATATATGTTTTCAAATTCTAGTAATCTTCCTCAAGGCAATTTTATGAGCCAAGAGAAGATGCTGAAAAAATTATATAGTTTAAATTCAGACCTTATTAGAATAAGAATGGCTAAGTCTGCACACTTGATAGGCTCAGAATATGATGATTTTAAGGTAAAAGTAACAAAAGAGTTCATCCCACAAGAAGGAAGAAGTCTGGGGAGTGAAGTTTTAAACCCCACAGGAATTAAAGGTGATTTAGGAATATACCACGGCCTTAGGATAAGTATTATAACCCCAAAAGGATCAGTGTATAAAAAAATATCCGCCCAAGATTTATTAAATGCAATCAAGAATGGCTTAGGTAGTTCCTCTGATATATCTGCAACTGGATTAGCATCCTCTTTGAGAGATTTAGCAGAAGTATTAATAAACTCCAGATCTGAACTCTTGAATATGGCGACCGATTTGCTTACTAATTTAGATGAGGGGATGGAAACGTTAACAGATTCTCTGATAGATGTATTAGACAACACAACCGGTGCACCACCAGAGGAGGTTGACCAATCTCTAAGAGACCTAGGTGCTAGTTTAGGTGTTGATTTAGGTACGATACCATCAATAGGAACTTGGGTAGATTCTTCGCTACAACCGATATCGGACATTGAAGATAAATTATCTTATTCCAATCACAGTAAATCATTTTTATTTGACGACGGAAATTTTGTAATACCCTTAATATCATCAGAGTATGAACTTAAAGATGTAGACATAGGGTCTTTTCAAACAACTCCTCTTGATATGCGTTGTTTAGTCGACAAAATGGTTGATGATCCTCTGTATACATTGTTGTTTGAAAAGATTTTTTGTACAAAAACAATACTTTCTATGGCTGCATCTTATTGTGCTTTTGGGTTCCTCTCTTCTCAAGGTTTTGGCGAGGGTGAACGGAGCGAAGTTGATAATGACCCCGGGGATTCGGATTTGTTTGATGGTAAGCATAACAAAAAATTAAAAAAATTCTTAAGAAATAGATTTGCAGCATTTTATTTATCAAATGATATAGACGGACAAGAACAAGACACCGAAGACGAGTCTGACTTGGAAATTAGATTTAACAACCCATTCAGGGGGTTAGAACTTAGTATGACGATGCCGAAGATGATGTGGTTCCAAAAACTAAGAATAAAATCAAATCCGTATGACGCAAATGGAGTAGAATGTGCTGATCCTATGAAAGATTTAATGTAACGTCTAATTAGTAGAAGAGGAAACGTGGAATGGCAATTTATGGACCAAGATGGCCTTTAAAAATAGGAAATGAAGATACATATGAACTTTATTCAACCTTAAAAGATCAAATTAATTTTTATTTAAAAAACCTTATCTTAACATCACCGGGTGAAAACATAAGTGACCCAAATTATGGTGTAGGATTGCGAAGGTTTTTGTTTGAAATGAACAATGAAGATACACGGGAAGAGTTGTTATCGGTTCTATATCAACAAATAGATATATACTTATCCGATATTAATGTTAGTGATATTAGTGTAGATGCAACCGACGAACAGATCGACGCCAACACTCTTCAGATTTCAATAGTCTATTCCATACCAAATCAAATACAAAAAGAGGTTTTTAATATGAACGCCTCACAAACAGATAATATAGGGTTCTATTAAAATGGCGAACAAAAAAGTTATAATAAAGTATACCAACAGAGATTTCAATTCAATCAAGACCGGTCTTGAGGAGCATGCGAGAATATATTATCCGGATAATTACAAAGATTTTTCCGAGAATTCATTCGGGTCTTTTATGTTAGATGCAGTATCATACGTCGGAGATATGATGTCTTTTTATCTAGATTATCAAGTCAATGAATCTTTTTTAGACACAGCCATTGAGTATGATAACGTCAGGAGATTGTCTAGGCAGTTCGGGTACAATTATATTGCTGGTCGTCCTTCTGCGTATGGTGTTGTTACGCTGTATGCTATAGTGCCGGCATCAACAGCCGGTTTAGGCCCAAACTTGGAGTATGTCCCAATTCTATTAAAAGGATCAGAATTTAGTTCTGCAGAAGGGACATTGTTCACTTTGACTGGTGATGTGGATTTTAATAAGGCATCAAATGCCGTTGTGGCTGCTAGGTATTCTAATGAAACCAACAAGCCTACTTTTTATGCAATCCGTGCACAGGGACAAGTCACTTCATTGGCTCTATATCGTACTGAGGTAGAAGTAGGGCCATTCCAAAGATTCAGAAAAATTAGAGTTGGCTCTTCGATTATTAACGATATTAGGAAAGTTACAGATTCAATTGGTAATGAATATTACAAAGTAGATCATTTAACCCAAGATGTGGTTTATGTTGAAACAACCAATCAAAACGCTAGAAATGATGGAGTAACATCTATTTTAAAGCCACAAGTAGTACCTAGAAGGTTTGTGTGTACACAAGACGAGTCTGGAACCTATATACAGTTTGGGTATGGATCTGATGAAGAAGTAACGACAACTGATATAACTGACCCATCCCAAGTAGCACTAAAGATGTCTGGAAAACCATATATATCTGATTATGCTTTTGATCCTACAAAATTATTGGACTCCAATACACTTGGGATTGGCCCAAGTAACACCACTTTGGCTATAGAATATGTTGCAAACCATAGTGACTCGATTAATGTTAATGCGGGAAGTTTAACAACAATTGCTAGAACATCTATGAACTTCCCTAATTCAACCCCTAATTCTGTTAAATCTACACAAGCGACTGTAATTAATAGTCTTGAGGCCAACAATGACGAACCAATTGTTGCCGGTACAAATCTTCCCACATCTGAGGAAATAAAATATAGAGCATATGCAGCAAACGCCGCTCAAAATCGAATCGTCACTAGAAATGATTATGAAGCATATTGTTACATGATGCCCAAAAGCCTAGGTGCAGTAAAAAGAGCATCCATCATTAATGATCCTTCATCTTCAAACAGAAGGTTAAGTTTATATGTGATTTCTGAAGATGGCCAGCAAAATTTAGTGTTTACCAACTCAACTACTAAAGAAAATCTTAAAACTTGGTTGTTAAAAAACAAAATGTTAAACGATAGTATCGACATATATGATGCAAAAATCCTCAATTTAGGGTTTGATTATCAAATAATAGCGGACTCTAGATTCGACAAGACTACCGTATTGAACAGTGTTAATAGAAGATTAAGGGAAGAATTATCCGAAAAAATGTATATCGGAGAGCCGTTTTACATTACTAGAATATATAATATAATTAACAAAACAGAGGGAGTTTCAGACACTTTAGATGTAACAGTTAGACTTATAACCGGTATCGGATACCATTCCGCTCCGGTTTCAATTGATCAATTAAAGTCTAGGGATGGCACATACCTAAAAGCCCCTAAAAATGTTATACTAGAAATTAAAAACTTTGATGAAGTAGTAAGAGGATCCGCTAGATGATAAAAAGATATTTTGCCACTAAAGATAATACAATCACGAATGCTTTTCAAGAGGATCTCGCGACTAGAGGAACCGGATCAAACATGGGCGCTTCCGACATTCTAGAGGTCTTTTCGATTCGAGGTCAAGAATCCTCAGGCTCGTCAGAATTATCTAGGGTTCTAATTCAATTTGATACAAATGAAATAGCAACAGATCGAACAAACAGTAATGTACCCGCTTCCGGGTCTGTTAAGTTCTTCTTAAAAATGTATAACGCACCACATTCTCAAACAGTCCCTCGTGATTACAAAATATCTGTATTTGCATGCTCTGCTTCATGGGAAGAGGGCTATGGTTTAGATATGGAAGAGTATTCAGACCTAACAGATGATGAAATCGGTTCTAACTGGATCAGAAAATCGGGATCATCTTCTTGGACTATTCCCGGAGGTACAGTACACACAGGGTCTTTATCAGAAGAGACTTTTGTTACGGGCTTAGAAGATCTAGACGTTGATGTAACCGATCACGTGGAAAGATGGCTCAAAGGCATGCACACTAATGCTGGTTTTCATATAAGACTTTCGAGTTCATATGAAGCCTTGTTTTCAGGCTCACAATCACAACAAACTGCTGGTTATTCCGGAAGTGTGCCTGTTAATATGGGTGGATCAACAAGGTCTTATTATACAAAGAGGTTTTTCGGCCGAAACACGGAGTTTCATTTTAAAAAACCTGTCATTGAGGCTCGCTTTGATGATAGAAAAAAAGACGATAGGGGTAATTTCTATTTTAGTAGTTCACTTTGCACAGACGAGAACACAAATACCATTTACTTATACAATTATGTGCGCGGAAGGCTGAGAAACATCCCCGCCGTCGGAACCGGAAATATATATGTCAAATTATACTCAGGCTCAACAGGTCCAGTTGGTAATCCAATTAGGCAGACGTTTGGCTCGTTGACTTCATTATATGCAACAGGCTCTCACGCTTCAACGGGTATATACTCATGTAATGTATGTCTTACTGGTGCGACCTCAACCTTGTCTAAGATTTATGATGTCTGGTCAAACAATAAGGCGGGAACGATAGAATACTTTACAGGATCAATTACGCCAAAAGATTTTTCATCCCAAGGGTTCAGACACGGTAAGAAATATGTCTTATCGATGCCTAATTTACAAGAGCAATACTACAAAGGGGAGATTGCCTTACTAAGACTTTATGTTCGAGAGAAAAATTGGTCTCCGAATATTTACACAGTTGCTAGCGCAACAACTATTCCAAGTACTTTAATGGAGAGTGCGTCCTATAAATTAAAAAGATGTACAGATAGTGAAGTTGTTATTAACTATGGTACCGGCTCATTAAAACACACTGGATTATCATATGATGTGACTGGAAACTATTTCAAATTAGATACATCATATTTGGAATCCGGATACCAGTATGAACTTAGTTATGTATTCTTCAGTGAGGACTCAAACTCCTATGTGGAACAACCTTACAGATTCAAGTTCAGAGTGGTAGACAATGAGTATTAAAGATTTATTCAATAAGAAAAATTATAGTCAAATATCGAAAGCGGTACCGTTAAGTTCTGCATCATTAGAAGCGGAAGGTTCTGCAATGATTGAAGCAAAGAGAAAGCAGTTCGATCGCTTTGTTCCTCCAATAAATTTTGGAAGTGCTTCGTCATATGCTAAGTTTGGTTCTGCTGAGATGTATTACGAAAATTCTTTTAAAAGGATATATCAGCAATACCCTTATGACGGAACTTTAGCGGAAAAAACAGAGTTTGAAAACTCCTCCTCGTATTTAGATCGGTATATTTTTGATAATATTTACCCCAGAACTAACGGTTACGCTGTCTTTTCTGCACAAGGAACGGCAGCAACCAAGATAGCCGGTAACGGAGCAGCACAGGGATTTTCAAGGCCCACCACGGCAGAATATATATACATCCAAGGTGGGCCACATACAGCCTCCGGTGGCATGGTTAACAAAAAGTTTTCTAATACTTTTGATAATTCAATGGTATATGATGTGGTATCAGGATCTAAAAAAGGGTCTAGTCTTGAAACCAAAATGATATCAGGGAGTACCATAGAGTTTTGGATGAAGAAGGATACTTTTGTTTCCGGAAACTCTAAGCAGGTTATTTTTGATTTATGGAATGGAATGAGGAATCAAGATCATAATGATGATTATGGTCGACTCACACTTATGCTCTCTAGGTCAACAAACACAGGTGATCAACCTTTTACTTTGACTTTAAGATCAGGTAGTTCTGGGTTTAATAATTTACCCTTAGGTAGTTCTCAGGCTTCCAGTTCAGTCGTAGATGGAAATTGGCACCATTATGCCTTAACAATCCATTCTGCTTCTCAAAGTTCCCTTAAAATAGAACTTTTTGTCGATGGTGATTTAGATTATGTAACTGGATCCAATAGAAACTACATACCCGAAATACCCATCAAAACCAACGGCCTAAATGCCTACATAGGAGCGTTGATAACTTCTTCCTTAGATAACACTGCTACAAGAGCCGGCGATGCTAAATTAAGTGCATCTCTAGACGATTTTAGGTTCTGGAAGATTGCAAGAACACCCGAACAAATTAATCATACTTGGAATATTCCAATCGGTGGGGGCTCCAATAAGCATGACTCTAATAAGGATTTAGGTGTATATTACAAGTTTAATGAAGGAGTAACGACAACAGCCTCGGTAGACTCTGTTGTTTTAGATTACTCCGGGAGAATTTGTAATGGTGAATGGACTGGATATGCATCTGGTTCTAGAAAGACCACCTCTGCACTTGTTGAATCCGGAAAGGTTGATAGAGAATTTAAAGACCCAATTATTTATTCCCACCACCCAGACGTCACAGCAAGCATAAGACAATACAGGGCTTCTGGATCATATGCTGATAAAGAAAATTCTTCTATGTTTTATAGTTTGTTTCCTGCTTGGATGCAAGAGACAGATACTCAAAACGGCAAGCAATTAAAAAAATTGAGTCAAATAATCTCAAGTTACTTTGATACTTTGTGGCATCAAATAAATTTCTTGAACAAAATGCATGATAAAGAGTATATAACAGGGTCTTCTAAAGCACTTCCTTTTGCTAAAAACTTATTACAAAATCAAGGCTTCATGATGCCTGATTTGTTTGTTGACTCAACTATAGCAGAGAGATTCCTCAAAAAGAACGAATCACATGTGTTCGAGAAAGAACTGATTGAGACCAAAAATCTCATATATCAAAACATATATAACAACTTGTCGTTTATCTATAAGTCTAAAGGGACAGAAAAGTCTTTTAGAAACTTTTTTAGATCGGTCGGAATTAATTCTGAACTAGTAAAATTGAAGATGTACGCAGACGATTCAACCTACGTTTTGCGAGATAACCTACAAGTCAAATCTTACGAGAAAAATTTCATAAATTTCAATACAGAATTCAATATGGGTGGTACCATATTCCAAACATCTTCATCAGCAGATAAAGCCAACTCTTTTATCCACAGTGGGTCTGAGGAGATGAATAAGGCTTTCACGATAGAGACTGAGATTGTTTTGCCGCTTAAGACAACCATAGCAAGTAGCAACTATTTTACGACAAATTTTTTAACCGCTTCAATAGTTGGTCTTGAGTTTCCATCATCAAACCCGGACTTATATACGCAAGCCTCCGGTTCCAAAGACTTACATATCATAGTCGCCCGTGACAAGTATGATCATCAACTTTATGATGGAGATTATCAAACAGTTCGCTTTGGTTTATCGAGTAGTCATAATTCGATAGGGGTTCAATATGGCCCACGAATGTATAACCAGTATAAAGATAACAAATGGAACCTATCCTTAACATTTAAAGATCAAAAATATCCACACACCAGTTTTATATCTGGCAATATTACTACTCCTCCAATATATGATGTTTGCCTATATGGTATAGAAACGGACGGAACTATATCTAGAAACAACTTTAAACTTGAGACTACCTCAACTGCTAGTGTTATAGTTGCAAGCCGAAAAAGACTATATGCCGGCGCTCATAGAACGGCTTACACAGGTTCTATTAAACACAATACAGATATTAAATTAGGATCTGTAAGATACTGGCAGTGCTTTGTCCCAACAGGGGCCATCGCTCAACATGCTTTTGACCCACAGTCATACGGCACAACCCGTACTTTCATGCCTGATACAATACTGGAAAGTTCCGCGTCTATTTCTAGGGCAGACATGTTAGTTTTACATTGGGGATTCAATAACTTAACAGGTTCAGGCCCAGAAGGGCAACTGAGAGTATCTGACATGTCCTCCGGTTCATATTCTGACTCTTCTTTGTCCAAGACATATGGAGAGGAAGATACTCGTTTACTGAAATCTATGCATATGGGTAGAGGTTATGGATTCTTAGCGAACTCAACCAGTTCAATAAACAAAGAATATCTATATGCTGCAAAGAAAGCCCAGCCAGATGATCTTTACTCATCAGATTTGATCAAAATACACGACAATTCTTCTGAGAATTTTTTCATTGATGATGATGTATCAGATAATTTTTATTCTTTCGAAAAAAGTTTGTACGGTGTAATATCACAAGAAATGCTAAACATGTTTGCGACAGTAAAAGATTTTTCAAACCTGATAGGACAGCCAAACCAAAAATACCACTCCGAATACAATCAATTAAATACGTTAAAAAACCTTTTCTTTGAGGATATCGAGAATAACCCTGATATAGAGAAATTCACAAGGTTTTATAAGTGGATTGATGATTCTATATCAGCAGCAATTTCTCAATTAATACCTGCTTCTGCTAGATTTTCAAATTCAATTAATAATATGGTTGAAAGTCATGTTTTAGAAAGGAACAAATACGCCAATCGTGTTGGATTATTAACCAGAAGAGAGTCAACAGAGGGCGCTATTAAAGGATCAACAGAATTATTATATAATTGGAGAACTGGTCACGCACCATTAAATACTGGTAACCAACGCCTGAATTGCTTGTGGTGGTCAGACCGGGCAGATTCTCCGGAGACCGGTAGACATTCTGGTTCAATAAATACTATTAGGGACGTTATTAATAATCATACACTCCAATCTGCCGGGTTAATCCGTAGACAAAGTGACGGAACTGTTTATTATGGATCGACCTACCCGATTCGTAAACTAGCCAAGCCTTATAATCTGGAGGCGATTATCCGAAAAACAATCCATGGCGGTGTTAACTTTGCAAATAGCACTAATAAGTTTTTCTTTCTCAATGCAGTGCACCCCCATGGAACACAAGCCTCTGCGCCAAATAATGTAATAACTGTGGGCGCCGGCGCTGGAACAACAGGGATTATTGGAAAACAGTTGTGTGATGATGTTGTCCTACCAATTAATAAATTTAAATTCGGAATCGAAGCAAGAGTAGGGAAGAACTCTGGTGATTATGATTATAAAGTAAAAGGTAATTCAATATTTCCATTTAATTTTGTTTCTGGTACTGTACATACTGGTTATAATGCTGAAACAAAGAGAAACTATAGGAGCGATGTTATAATCACAAACCTCCATTCGGACATAACAGACCTCACTAATGAAATTCCAATGCAAGGTCCATTCACAGAAACACACGTTGGTGGCCACCAGTCTAGACACGTTAGATTGAATCGCTATGATGCAGGTGCTCCATTAAAAAAGGCTCGATTACATGGGGGAACTGCTTCTGCTGGAGTTATTAGACTAACTTCGTCAAACGGTTCTGTGGTTGTTGGAGATGCTGTTAGAGTGCAAGATTTTGATCAAACACAGGTCATAGCACAATTCGATACATATTTTGACATGTATAATTCAAAATGGTCCACAGCATCCGAGTTAAAAGATATTCTAGAAGATAAACTAGATGTAACAATTACACACATTACATCAACAACAGGCTCACACACGATTGATACACTTAGGTTAACCTTGAGCGAATTAGGTACAGACGGCAACAGTCGTATAATATCTTCCTCTTGTGCTACTGCCGGTGCTATCAAGACTGTTACTTTCGCCGGTGGTGCAAACCCCAACGCAACAACCACAACAGATTTATTTTTAGACGACTCCAGCACCAGACCGGAGGCGTTTGGGATTGTTATGAAAGAACACCCAGTTATAAGTGATGCTGACGGCGCATTTGGCGTGGTAGGTGCCGATTATGGACCATCATATCCAAATACAACAAAAGCATGGGCAATTAGATACAGGGATGAACATGCAAAACGACCAGTGAATATTAGAAATATCCAGTACAATTCGTCCTCAACAGTTGTTGGAAATTACAGGAAAGGATATGAAATTTTTACTCTTCAACGAGCAGATCAAAAAAGATGGTATAGAGATGCTGTAGATGCCGGCTTACACCTGCCAAGACATTTAACCGCTTCGTTACCTGATACTACAAACTATCTGAGTCTATTTGGTCCTGCACCATTCGAAGGCGGTAATTTCTTTGGTTCTGGTAGTAACAGAACTCCGGATGCCTCGGATGCTGAAACAACTGATGGAATTTTCACAAGAATTGTGAGAACAGTTAATACTAAAGCATATTTTGATGTTAGATTAAATACAACAGGCGCAGGTACACCACAATCATATACCGTAGGATATCTAAGACTAACGCGCGCCACTGCTGATCCATATCAAATATATTCTTTCCGATGGTCAACAACAGTAACAAATGGAAATACCACGGTTCTCTCTGCAGGCCCGGGAGCAGGATCGCAAATACAAGTAGATGTAAGAGTTGTCGCAAACGATTGGGAGACCTCTAAACAGAATTTTTATGACGCAATAAACACAGCATATGTTGGAAACGCTCTTAGTGCTTCATTCCCAGATGGCAATGGTTCTATCGCCACTCCCATACGGATTCATGAGAATGTATCGTTAGGGACGGCCGGAAATGGCGGAGGAGCCCATTCAATTACCAGTGCTTGGATTGCCTCTTTTGGTTTAACGTTTGCTGGTGGAACAACAACTCATTTTAGAAGAACGGCGAAAGATTTAGTAATAGAAATACCTAGAACCGATCTTACATCATCTACTCATGAAATTGTTAATAGATTTTCAGCCCCGGGTGGCCCAGAAATCAACACAACTGGTTATTTGGATGTTATTTCAAATAGTTACAGTGCATATAATGCTATGCCCTTCAGAAACCTCTCTGTTTTGAATGATAGTGGAGAAGAATCCAAAATTAGGGTTGTAGACCATCTTAATAAAAGAAGGGGACTACGCAGCCTACTAGCGGTTCACCAAGGTCGAGGTGGTCTAGACTCACAGTACTTAACAGTTTTAACTGCTAGTAACTATGGTCATAGCGGATCTTATGTAAAACAACACAGGAACACGTTTAGGAGATTACAATTTTCTGGTGACAGTATAATTACAGGTAGTAAGAATGATAATGGGTACTTCTCTTCAACTATTCCTAGGAGTGATTTTCAATATGGGTGGATTAACGCTGCGATCACAGGTTCTAATTTCAGAAATAAACAGAGGATTCTTGGACATGCACCGGCTTCGGGCATGGTCACATCTTCGGTTGGCCCACTTGAAGCAATCGTTTTTCCAACCAGTTCCCATTTGCAGTCTAATTAGGAGTTCTTAATGCCAATAAACATGGATTTTATAGGGTTAAATACCTTTCTAAATGAGCCACTAAGTTCTTCAAGCGGCCAAAATGTACTGGGCTATCCATCTGGTACTAGCCTGAGTGCCTATGAAAACGTGGATGTGGTCAGAATAGACAGTGGTAATACAGCCCCTGCCAACGCAACCTCTGTTATGAGAAGAAGACAAGGCCAAGCAGCCATCTTTCATGCTCTCAACACAAAAAGAAACGGTCCGTACGGATTCGGTTCTTGGCAACAGTTAAGAGTGGGCGATAATCCTCTAACCAGATATCACAACAAAAATAGTGATTTTACCTTTGTTACAAACAATGGGGAAACTAGAACAACATTAACGGATACAAACAAAGAGGTGCCGCGTAAAGACACATACAGTAAAATACACCAGTACGAAGAGCCATCGGTAACGTCTAAAACTTTTCCGTTAATTTGGAATGTGGGTTTGCATGAAAAAATCAACGATGATGAATATTTTCTAAATCGATTTTCATTAAAATCTTCATATTCAAATTATCTTTTAGCATTTTCGAATGATCAAGTTAATAATCACTTGGGTACAAAAATAGACGATGATGATTTAGAGTATCATATGATCAAAAGTTTATACATAAGTGGTGGACTTGATGATGAAGGGAGCCCGATCACTCACTGGGAGTTCTTAAAATATAGAGAAACAATATTTCCTAGAGCACAATACGCATACAGAAAAGAAAACCGAAGAAGACAAAATTACTATTCGGCTTATAGAACCAAGAGAACACTAAGAACTCGTTATTTTTTAACAAACTCTTTTGGAAATGCCTATTTTGATCGCGAACCGGGATCCGAAACAAGAACTTTAGTAATAAACTTCTCTCAATCGTCATGGCCACTAGACACAGAGGTAAGTTGGGACTCAAATGCCACACACCGATCGGTCACCATATTTACTTCAAGTACCGCTAATGGCTCCGGAGATGAGTTGTTGGCACACACTCCCTATCCAGCAGATGGGATTAATACTCGGGGCCCCGGTGTAGGTGGCGCTGGGGTATTAATGAACAATTATTCTCAATTCGCCTATAGTCTATTCGACCCAAAGTCGCAAGTGAACACCCTTAATGCCGGCACTGGAGAGGTCGCAACATATTACCAAATCGACTATAGTATGGGAATAGCGCCAAACTATTCTAGAAGACACACGCTGGAAGCAACAGGTAGTGTATCAAACCCATCAGGGTTTGCAAACCAAAGAACTGGATCTGGAGTGAACGTTAGTTTTGAGGGCAATGCCAAGTGGGAAGCAGCGGATATGGCCAACAAACAACCTTTCCCCGACACATATAGTGATTATGCATCCGTCATGAGATTGAAAGCAAAAGATTACACGGTTCTGCCTGAATTTAGAATTAGCAATCATGTTAGGGAGATATTAATTAGTGGATCCTCGTTCAGGCCACCTAATTTGTTTGAAATAACTGGAGGTGAAAGTAATAATCGTGACTCAGCAGATGATGATTTTTTTAAGATTTATTCAACTACTGATTTCCTAAGGCATTTTGATTTGATAAATGAACATCACGAAGGTTTTGCTGAATCTAAGGTACTAACTATGCGGTGCAAGGCTGTTAAAAAATTCCTTCCTTATGATGGTTTTTATCCATGCCAGAGAACCGTTAAGTTAGCGGAGCAGTTTAAAGAGTCTTATTTAGACTTTGTTGATAAGGATAAAATCATAATCCTTCCCGGGACAAACCCACAGGCAACAGCATATGCAGAAGCCAAACAGCCAAAACAAATTTTAATGACCCCGTTGTTTTCACCCGGGATCATGTTCAATTCAATAAAATCAGGTGTTGCTGTTGACTTCCCTATCTACACAAATGGCGCAATGAAGTCGATAAGACAATCTGGGTCGGCAACAAGCGCCTCAAGTGACGCTGACTTTCCTTTATTCCACACAGTGCCGGGTACCATATCCAACACTATGTTGGGGGCCAATTTTAATACAACTTATATCGACTCTAAACAAAATAGTGCTGATGATGCTGGTGGCGGTGTTACTGCATCATATGGTCCATTGGGATATCGAGTGCCCTTTGAGGCAATGTTAGCACCGGAAAGATATCTCTCCCAAAGAACAATCCGGTGTATTGAGCCACATGCTAGCGGTAACTTATCGTCATCAGTGCAATGGTCCGGTCAAGGTGATGGCTTATATAAACTTATGGCTAATAACTTTTTTGCAGAAGTACCAAATTTCTTTTTACACAACCAAGGATTTACATCGTTGGTATCGAAAAAACAAAGTGAATTTAAAAAAGTCAGTGCTGATAAGAAATACTCCATGAGAATAAAAATGTACAAATCCATGGACTCTAAAAGACTTGCTGTTTCTTCATCCAATGGGTCTATATATTTCCCACCTCAAGATATCATAAGTAGCAGCAACTCACCTCGTGAGTCGTTCACAATGTATTCTAGACCCTCTGCCTTCGGTCCACCATCCCTTGGGATTAGTGGGTATCATATCGACGACAGTAACCTAGATCAAGTGTGGTACGGAGACAGAATTCACGTTACTGGTAGTAACAGGAACAATATACATATGGATTCACGACATGGGTTTAATTTTCCATATACCCCACCATACTACCATGGAGAGGCTTGGATGGATATACATGTATCATTCTCTGCCGGAGGAATAAAATCAGTATCTGAAATCTTCGAAGCAGCGAATAATGCTGTACAAGCAGCCCGGGTGCATAAACCATTAGAATATTCTAGGGCCGTGGATGTCTTTGCTAGAGGGCATCATTTAGCCTCCTCGTCTTATGGTTATGGCCCACAGAGTTTCTTTAAAAATAACATCAATAAAAATGCAATGCAATTAACAGCATCTTTAAATGTATTTGGAGAAGGTGCTCTAAAATCGATAGATCTTTTAGACGACAATTCACTACAAGAGGTTAATTTGGTAGTTAATACCCAAGAAGAGAATGAAAAACGGTGGGTTATACAAACAAAATTTGAGACCCCTATGTTGAATTTTAATCACTTAAAAGACAGTGGAGGCACAAATTCCAATATAACCCTACCATCGACAGCCACGTCAAAACCGGTTGTTCCAATTGGAATGTGGCATCAATATGGTAAACTACCTGATATAAATGAAGGGGTTTTCCTGCAGGTAACTGATATACCCGACTCTTGGGTTGAGTCTTATGCCACACCACAGAATTCTTATGACAACATCCCTCACTTTATCCGACAACCATACGCTCCCTCTCAAACGGGATCCCTAGCAGACCTTTGCGGCTTTAGTAATGAACCGGTAAAATTAGGTAAAATAGCACAACAGAAAGAAATTAGTGAAGCGGTGGTTGCTATACCGTTTATAGAATCCAATGGGCGGAAATCCTTCTTTAAATTAGATCCGAATTCCGTGCAAACATATCTAACACCAGCACTAAAGAATTCATCACAACTTGGTTTGTCCGTAAAACAACAAATAGATAAGATGAAGAAATATATACTTCCTCCAAATCTAGATTTTGTTAGTAACAAGACAGTTACTCCAATTGCAATGTATATATTTGAATTTAAGCACACCTTATCTCAACAAGACCTATCAGATATATGGCAGAATTTACCACCTGATTCTATAGCAAATCAATATCAAGAGTCAACCGCTATCATATCCCACCCTCTTTTACAAAAAGAATTGTTGGGTTCTGGGAAGTCTGGTAACAACAAAAAAGCAGAGTACCCATCACAGTTAAGGTGGATGGTCTTTAAGGCAAAAAAGAGAGCCGCAAACAATTATTTTGAAAAAGTTTTTGATAAAAACTCAAACTTGGGAGACACGGAATTCAAAAGAATAAGTAAAGTGTCTGTCGATGCTTTTGGGAACACCACGGACATACAGTTTAATTGGCCGTATGATTTCTTTTCTTTGGTAGAATTGGTAAAAATAGACGCAGAAATAGAGTTCAACAATGCGGATTATAGTAATTTCGTCGAAGAACCTCCAGAGATAATAACAGTTCAGGCGAAACCTAGATCGATCAAAAAAATAGATCAAACCTTAGACCCAAACAAATTTAGAGTTTCTTTAGCGGATACTGATGCCTCTCCAATTTTAGAGCGCTCTGAGGGAGAGGTCTTAAGTTCAATCCCACCAGAGATAATGGATGAGATTGGGGCAGGCTCCACAATAAGGAATGAAATAGACGCAGCCAATGCAGCGTTAGAACAACTTGCAGGTGACTTTGAAGACCTTCAGCAAGATTTAGCAGATGGCGATTCCCAAAGTTATACGACTAATGCTGGACCAACTGGTCCACAAGATAACCTCGCTGACCCGGATTCGGGAGCAGCAGGAATCAATCCACTAAACAGACCAGCGATAGAAGAAAGAGAATTTGACTAGAGGTATGATATGACTTTTTTTAATAAAAAAACAGACGTAATTAATATAGAGTTGACCCCTTACGGGCGTTATTTGTTGTCCATTGGTAAACTTAAACCAAAATATTATGATTTTTCGGATGATGATATTTTGTATGACGTTTCAGCAGATGGATCTTCAAAAGAATCCCCCCAAGACGCACATAATAGAATTGTATCAAACACACCAAAGTTAAAAGCGGTTATCGCTAAAAAAGGAGTGGAGTCTGACGCTCAAGAAAACTATCGTTCAACTTCAACAATGAACAGATCAATCGAAGATATCAGAACTTTATCGCAAGAAGTGTCTTACAATCAAAACGGTATTTCACCCATGGGCAAGAGTTCATATGAATCGAATCGAGTACCCAGTTTTCAAGTTACGGCACTACAAGGTAGGATAACTGGGAGTATTGATTATCTTTCCTCATCAATAGTTCAGTTACCAATACCTCAGGTTGATGTTGATTTTGTTGTTACAGTAACCACTGCATCAGCGGTATTAGAGGCTCATGAGTCATATGAGTTCGCCAGTTATGTTAACGACGAGGGTAAATTTGTTTATTTACAATTTACAAACCCAATAATACATTTAAAAGAATTTGGGTCTTTTTATGAAAAAGAAAACTTTGACATTGAAGTATTTGAGATAGACAATAGTTATACTTATTCTTACCAAGGCCAAATTGTCGCAGCAGACCAAAGACACCAATCTTTAACTCCCAAAAAGTTTAAAACGTATAAACAAGCAATTGTTAATGACCTGCTGGTAGATATAGAATACCCATCAGCGACCGCCTATTCTGAAAAGGCAGCAACCTCTAATTTTATTGAGTATTTTTTCTCAATACAGATAGATGAAGATATACCACAAGAAGAACTTTGTGCTGCCGTTGCAAATGTTGATATTAATAGTAAATTTTTAGATGAAGAGTTAATCTGCCCAGATATAAGAACTGAAACGTTTGATATATATAGTAGCAGAGTCGACCCATCTGACTTGGAGGATTGTGACTAATGGGAATTAAAGATGTCGGTATAGAAAACTTACCAAACGTATACATTGATAGTATTATAGTATCACAACCCGATGAGATAAGGATTAGGTGTTTAATAAAAGACAATAAAGAAGATAAATCTTGGCGTTTACGAACAGCAATGCAAGATTTATCAATCAGGGTTGTTGTCTTTCATGACATCGATGGGTATGAACAATTTAATGAAATAACATTGGGCCTTAATTCTGGAGATAAATCACTGCATGACTACAGAGTGACTGATGAAAGTACTCACTACTCAAGGTTTGCCCTAGCCGGCGAATTCGGCCCGTTACAAACCTCGGAGTCAATGATATCTGATGAGACTTTTTATTTTAAATCATTTGTGTTTAGACATTCTCTCGGATTGCCTTATATCGACACGGCAAGAAACATTACTGCCTATGCTGCCTGCTTTATCGATAATTTAAATTTTGATAATGAAATCTTCAATAAATTTTATGGACCCATGGCCTCGGAAAAAATAATAATAGCAGGTGCAGCAAATACCACATCAGGATATTTTTATAACCCAGAAACTAACGAAGAATATGGAGGCCCAGTTCATGAACACAATGGAGTATACATGGAAGGTTCCTATCACACAGATAGGTCTCATGCTGTATTGAGATATGTGGTTGAGCCAAATAATAAAATAACAGTGGAGAATTAAAATGTCCAATATTGCATCTTTTACCATAGAATCTCAAACGGGCAAAAAAGAGATAATTAGCACCTGCCATATAAATATGAAATCTTTATCCTTAAAGGTATCAGACACTGCTAACATTTTGTTCAATAAAAATGTTAAAATGTTTAATAGAATAAACAATGCTAATGTTATAACGAGCATGAAACTTACTAGGCATTCAATAATTAAAGTAAAAAATAGAACCAACAAATTATCAACCAAAACAAATAAATCCTTTGAGTCTACCGATGAAGAAATAGCGGTATTAAATTTTACCGATGGTATTTTGGAACCCACCTCCAGATATAGATGGCCATCTGGGAAAAAATCTGATATATCTTTGAGAAATATTCTGACTACTAGTAAAAAAAATATATTAAATATTGATCAACCTACGATTGACGATATTAACTCTGCGAGTTTAGTTTGTACATCAAAAGAGTTAAGATTGTTTCAAAATTTAGGAATTAAAACATTTTTGTTTAAAGATAATCTAGCCAACAAAGAGAATATAGTAGAAATTGCATATACTTTAGAGATATCAACTCAAACTGTTTTTTTAGATTACATAAAAAACAATATTAAAAAATTAAAAGGCTCAATAAACTTTATAAAGCGTTATCTGAACGGTATACGGATAGGAAAAGCATATAACTATCAATCAGAGCATTATAATGAAAAGTTCTTAAGAGAAACTTTTAGTTCTATAGGTATAAAATACCCTTTCGTCGGATCAAATGTACAATCAGACAAAGCCACCATGGGACAGTCTATATTCGGTACAGCCAGTAAAAATATTTATAATTCAAAATTATTATTATCAAACTCGGTCTCTACGTCTATATACGACCAAACTTTATTAATGTTACTCCCTCTGAAAACTTCAAACCCAGAGCAAGTATCAAAAATCTTGAATGACTTTGAGGTAACACTTGGAGAATTAGAAAGATTATATTTAAAAAAGAAAGGACCATCGAACTCTAGGGGTAAATCTTTAGTTTCATCGATAAAGAAGGCGCAAAATACGCTAATTGTTAAAACTAAAGATAATTATGAATTTGATGATGATGAATTAGGTTATAACATTTTTTCAAATAGAAATTCTATGCCTGAATTTACAATATCACAAATGAAACAAAGAGTGAAATCTGAAACAAAGAGGTATTGTCGCCCATTAGATAAGCCCGGGAGTTTACCCGGACTCAAGAAAACAGAAAAATCAAAGTTTACCAATAAAAATTCAACTCTTGGATTTTTGACCCCTATCGGGTTGAGGGATGGTAAGAATGTTATTGATACTTCACGTGGTATCTTTTCTCTATCACCAGAAGAAGTTAGTGTTTTTCGTATGAAAAAATCAATTAAATCATCTCGAAAAAGAAAAAACAAGTATACCAAAAGCGTTGCACAAAACAAAGTTGGATCCTCAGCAGCCTCTTCGTTCAATCTTTCAATAGGAAAACCAATAAAGTCTGCTCTTACTTTAAAAAGGCAAGGGGAAGTCAACCCTTACATCGATGCGCGAGAATTTTTTGGGGATAGTACTACATTTATTGTTAATCAGCAGTTTATCAAATCGCTAGGGTTTAAAAAAAGATTTAAAAAACTCAACAAAACAAACCAAAAAGTTCTATCACGGTTGGTACCAAGAGCATTTCTAACGCAAAAAAGTAAAATCAAATCAACTAAAGAAATCAGTATAAAAAGTGGAGAATCAAGAATCACCAAGGCAATATTTAAAGGATCAGTTGATATTGAGAAGATACCACCACAAATTAGATCTTTGGCATTACAGCCACCACCCAAACCATCAGAAATCGACCCAATCAAAAACTTCAAGTCCGCCGGAATTATTGAGGAAACTCAGATGAATGCCTTCTCTGTCCGCGCTTTAATTGGTTTTGACCGAGACGAAACAGGATTCTTTAATATGAATTCGCCTATTTATAGAACATTAGACCTAAACATTTTAGAATCTGATAGACCACTTTTAGTATTTGCAGATAACTACGAAGTGCCCGAAATAGGAATATTAAAAGATAAAGTACCAGCAACTATTTACAACAGAATGATATATATCAAAGGTAGGAGAAGAGATGCCAGTTAACAACCTAGACGGTCTAAATACTACCCAGCCGACCTTGGAAGAGTTTGAAATTGATCCAGCCCAACTCAGCAATGCTAATTTCGGTTCTACGGATCGTCACTATCAGGTTTCTAATTTAATTGTACAAGATCCAACAAGAACAGGTGTCTTGCAGTTTTTTCCGGAACACTCAGGAACTTCAGAGGCTCCACTACCCGAAACGCAGGGTGGAAATTCTATTAGACCTAACAGAACCGGTGGTTCTTCATCCAGTACATACAACAGTGAGGGTGCCTAATGAGTGAAATTTTTATACAAGAGGAAAACTTCATCGACGACGTTGATGAGCCTATCATTCCAGACAAATTAAGGGCAGAACTGGGAGGGTATTATTCCGTAGACAGTCTAGGAGCATTGGTCCCCCTTAGATATGAGAGCAATCGAATTTTGTCTTCTTCTATTTCCCCCGCTGAAAGAAATGATCAATTGTTGTTTCCAACTCACAACCATGTTATCAATATATATGGGAAAGAAAGTGAATTTAGAGACCAAATCCAGTGGAGAGAGTTCGTCGAACAATTGTGCGAAACGGGAAAGGCATATGAAAGTCATTCTTTCATATTAGGCAATTATAGTGTAACCAAAGAATTGACGGTCAACCATCATGAATTTGAGTATGAAGATAATACTAAGGAATATGATACCAACTTGTTACTAAATTACAACCTAATGAACTATAGGTTCAATAATGAAACAGAGCAACTAAAGAAAATGTCTTTAATCAAGTCAATATATGATGGCCCAAATATCACTGCTCCCAACTCAGAAGACACTTTTAAACAAACCCTGTTGGAATACCCAGAAAGGATACAGGATTATTCTGGATCTATAACTAGTCTAGACAGAAAACAAAGACACATATTTGATTTTCAATTCTCAGGGATTCAATCAAGTAAACACGGGGTACCACCCGAATCTATGCCTTTTCACTTTAAAGCCACCGTCCACTGCGGTATATCTGCAAATTCTTTTTTGCATACATATATGTCTCGTACGAACATGTCAAAGTTTATTATGCAAAGTTTGAAGAACAACAATATATATAGAACTCTAGAATACGCAGACCCAACCGCACCACAAAGTCGCGGTCCACAATATATCAAAAGTCATGATTTGATTAATATATTGATCAACTATGATTTTTCAAACTTTAAGGAAGGTGATGATGAATTGTTTTTACACCAAGAACAATCAGAGTTAAATTCAAACAGTTCCTCTAATAGATTTGTGAACACAATGAATAGAATTAAGTTTCTGGAGGATATTAGAGTTTTGTTGAAAACAAAGTCTAAAGATTATAAAGAAGTTATCAATTGTAATACATCTGAACTCTTTTCTGTTGGCTGGAAAGTTGAGAAATACTACCTAAATGACCAAACAATACCAGTTCAGACATACCACATTTGTAAACATGGAGATTTAAATAATTTTGTTGATACTCAATTAAAATATGGTGATGTTTATATTTATAAAATTACTCATCTCATAGCGGTATTAGGGAATTATTATACTTATTCTGACCTTCATACCTCAGACGATGGTTTAACAGAGGGATTAAGAGGAACAGATGGTGTTATAAGATCTTATGGAGACCATGATATATCTAAAAAATACGGTGCGAGAGTGAAAGTTTCTGTTGCACCTTCGTTTTATATTATGGAGATACCGGCAATGAATCATAATATAATTCTTAACGATAGACCAACATTACCACCAGAAGTAGTATTTTATAATGAAAGTAACAAGAGAAACAATATAAACATTCTGCTGAAAACACCAGATGGAGAAGTCTACAACCCAGACTACCAATTCCAAAGAATTGGCCCAAGCGATGAAGCCGTGGAAACAAGACTCGCTCAATCCCAAGATAATCTTTACGGTACAATTTTTTCAAACGAACATTTTACGGGAACTTATGAGATATACAGGCTGGGTACACCACCTAAGTCTATTTCTGATTTTGAAAACAACCTCCTAACTTTGGTTGATCAACAAGCAGATATTCTATCAAGACCAATGGGTTCAGAAGGGCATAGATATAACTACACCCTAGAATACCCAAATGCATCTTATGAAGATGTAGTATTGCCTCATAAAAAATATTATTATCTGTTTAGGACGTTAACATACCATGGTACGCCTTCAAGCCATAGTCACATATACGAGTTAGAATTGATGGAAGATTCTGATGAAACAAAAATAGTCGTAAAGGAATATAAAATACCGGAACAAAAAGATTATTCATATTCCAAAGCCTGCAAACGACTTATGAGGATTGTACCTAGTTATGAACAACTGCTTTTTAAAAGTGAATTTTCGGCATTTGACAGTTCGATCTTTGCGGATATTGGAACAATGCCGGACAGTATATTTAATGGTATGCCTACCGGTAAAGTATTTAAAATAAGAATCACATCAAAACACACAGGTAAAAAAATGGATATAAACTTAAGGTTTAAGATAAGGAAATCAAATTTCTAAACCTACTAGTAAAATCTTTTTGTTTTGCTAATTATAAAGAACAGGAGTATATTTATGGCATTTCAAGATAATAGTGGAGATATTATACTAGATGTAGTATTGACCGATGAAGGTAGAAGAAGATTGGCGAAAGGAGATGGTTCTTTTTCAATCGTGAAGTTTGCTTTAGGCGACGATGAAATTAATTATGAATTATTTAATACAGCAGCAACAACTGCATTGCAGGATCTGAGCATTTTACAGACACCAATTCTGGAGGCATTTACTAATAATATGTCTTCAATGAAAGCGAAACTACTTTCACTTTCAAACAACAATTTGTTTTATTTGCCAATTTTAAAACTAAACACATTAGCAAACGCTAGCGTCGCAGCACACACTGCTGGAAATTTTGTGGTTTGTGTTGATCAAAACACAACGGATAACAAGCCCCTTGGACTTACTACTAGCATCGGGTATTCAGCCGCTGGAACACCAAACGCTGGTATGCTTTTTGGTGTCAGCACTGATAACGTTGGTACTTACATTAAAATCGATGCGGGAATCAACTCAACAAATGTAACTGAAATTGATGAATCATTAATTGAAACTGAATTTTCAATTGAGATTGATTCACGCCTAGGAAGTATCGTTGATAAAAGTGGAAAAGTGTTTTTGTCCCCAACTGCAGTAGATGATGACTTCATTGCTACTTATATCTTAAGAAAAACTCCTAACTCTCCATTCGTTTTCACTCCAAGCCAAGAAGCGCTGGAAGCAGCCAGTTCACCAATAAATGGGCCGATTGCATCCACTTTAGAGTTTAAGATTAGATCATCTCAAGATTTGAGAGTTAGTAACTACCTTTTTGATAGAATTGGTAGCACAAATACATACACAAACGCCGCAGGAACCAATAGTACCACAAAGACTATCGACAGTATAGTGCGTATTACAGGGCTTTCAACAGGATATGCTCTAGATCTTCCAGTAAGATTTGCAAAATTATAAGGGATAAACAATGTCAATTTTTAAACAATTAGGGTCACAAGATATCGTATCAACAAAAACCTTGCTTCATGAAGCAATTCCTCTAACTGGAACGATTTTATCAGGTGCATATGGGCTCCGTGGCTCAGAGAGGAACATCAAAGATTATGCACATGGAATGTTTCAGTCTGTATATGATTACCCTTATCTTTCTTCAAGCGCCAATCATGTCATGGATATAACTGTTGGTTATCACTCCTCGACTAGTCTCTCGATGTCGACAGGTCCTCAAAATTCAAAAAAGATTAACATCTACAATCAGATGGCTCAGGTACTTATGGGATATGATAAAGATGGTAATATACAAAAGTTTGACAAAGATGGAGACCTAACTGGTGGTGATAAAATAACTGCTTGTTATTTCCTTAATTTCTCTCGCCTCCTTACAAAAGATGAGATCAAAAAAGGATCCTTTGAGTTACTTTTGAATGTCGGTGCTGGATCTGGATCTGCCTCTAGTGTAGGAAGTTCAGCCGGCCATACGGACAGCGCTAGTAACATTCGAATTCAAGATGTCGGCGCTTCGACCAATTATCGTGTAAACTCCCCCGCTGGTGAATATGGTATCTTGTACGCTGAAGAAGCAACGAACAGTGTTGATCTAATCAATGCTGCCTCTGCTACAAATGGCTCAAACGCAACACATGTACCAGTTGGTCTAATATATTATCAAGCAGGCGTTGTAGTCTTAACTTCAAGCGTCTTCCTTAGAGCAAGTTCATCATTTGGTAACAACGGTATTTTATCCAATGTGGGATATGGTGATGCAACACAACCGGCTGTTCATATGAAGTCTGACTCTACAGCATTAAATGCAGCCGGAGCCGCTGCGACGGTTTATCATGCTTTTAAATCCGGATCCATATCTGGTTCTTGTGACGGTCTTAGGGACAGGATTGCAAATATCCAATTCAATAATACAATTGAATTGAACTCAACAATTCACTTCTGTCGTCTTAATCACAACGAGTTTAATTACTCATCGAACCCAACTTACTTGACTGGTTCTCAAATTCGAGTAAAACAAAATATTCAAAGTGACCCGGTTTCTTATATAACTTCGATTGGCCTCTATTCAGCGGATAATCAACTTTTAGCAGTTGGAAAATTGTCTGAGCCTATCAGAAAAGATCCAACAATTGAACTAACTTTTAGAGCACGTTTAGATTACTAATGTATAGATATGAATTTAAAGAAGATGACTTATTTATCAATCGACTAAAAGCATATCCTGAGTATGAAATTTTCATATATCAGGGATATCAATATATTAATCGCGAAAGACCCCGCACCGTTGGGAAAGCCACAGCGCTAGTTACAGGCCCTGAAAGAGTCAGGGATGGTCTCCATGTTTATGATATAAATCAAAACCGAGGAGCCAGTCATACCAAAGTTTATCCTTTCATTAGGTCCTCGGCCAGACATGACGACTTTAAGGCAAGACTATACAACCCCATCCTAAAGAACACCTCTGATGGAGGTGTGTTTACGGGCCAAAACTTACCGGCATCAAACTTTACGTACCCTCTAGACAGTGAAATTGCTTTATTGGGCGGATACACAGGTTCAGCCCAAATAACAAGAGCCTTGACGACCGCCGAAGCAACAAAAACAAAAAAAATCTTTAATAGATCAACAGGTATTGCAACGACTGAAACCGTTACTTTCCCTCGTGCAACAAATATAACAGCGTCAGCCTTACAAAACGTTGCTAAAAAATATTCTCATTTATCGAAACACTTTAATTTTTTAGGGCAAGATGGATATATCTTCGACAGCGAAGGATCAGCAATCTCTGCTAGTAGTAATGTTATACTCGATAGAAACTTAACCACAGAAACTGTTAACATGATATTTGTGCCTAGCATGTTCTATGGATCAACAATTAAAAAAGGTAGTGTAATTTTAAATTATTACTATACTGGTTCTCTAATGGCTTCCTGCCATGACAAGAATTATAATGGTGAACTGATAAGCACTTCGGGCTCTACCACAGGACAAGTTGTTGGAATCGTATTGTACGATGAAGGCGTGATCATGTTGACTTCTTCTAAGGATTTAGACTCTGGACATGCAATCCGATACGATGGTGCGACCGCTATTAGCAGTTCTTGGTTATACTACGGTACCGGTTTGAGTGATAGGGTCGGACCAGCCAGTACAAATTTAGGAAACGCTAGTTATCAACTTAATTTTAAAGGGACGAATTATGTGACCACAATGACCATGTTGGCTCATGCAGAGAAAGGTCACTTAAACCATTCTAACAACCCCACATATGAGGATTTATCTGATTCAAGGACAGGTCTAATCACAGGATTAGGAGAAACTTTTTCTGAGGGTGAACAGGCTATTAAGAGTGTCGTCTCCTCATCTTACGTTTCAGCCTCGTTCGAAAAAACAACATATATTTCAAAAGTTAGACTTTATGATGAAAATAATAATCTAATTGGTGTTGCCTCAATGGCCAATCCTGTGAAAAAAACAATTGACCGTGCTTACACGTTCAAACTGAAATTAGATATCTAATTATAGAATAAAAGAGGTACCAACAATGAAACAGAAACTTATAATGGAAAACTGGCGAAGATTTTTAAGTGAATCTTTGACTCTTGAAGAAATCGATCAAAAATATGAGGCCCAACTGGAAGAGGGTCTGGGGACTGCTCTTTTGGCCATGGCGTCATTTATGGTGGGAGGACAAACAGTGGAACTTGATAACGCTGAACTTCAACTAGCCAGCGGAATGATGAACAAAATAGAACAGGCCGGAGATACCTATTCGGGAGTCCCAGTAGAAGAAATCAGAGCCGAGTTCGACGCCTATTTGGCTGCGGCTCAGAATGCAGATGCCGACGGCGATGGGATCTCAGATAGAGTAATAAAAATCCAAGATAGGGTTCAAGGCAATGATGCCGATATAATAGTGGGACAACTATTCCAGTATGTTGATGGCAAAGCCCCAACACAACAGCCCCAAGTAGACACAGGCAGCGATGGGGATACAGGCAGCGATGGGGACACCGGTGTTGAATCAACAAATACACTGAACGTTTCTATAGCAATTAATCAAATGGAAAACGCACCTACAAAAGAAGCAAGAAATGATTGGGCTCAAAAAATTCTCGATTACGACGAGGACATGGGTGAGAATTCTGATGTCCCACCTGCCATTATAGAAAGAGCCAAGTTTTATCTCGGAAAATAACTTGACAAACCTTTTTTGATATGTTATATTATAAATATGATATTAGGAATAGATGTAAGCACATCCAAAATTGGATACTGTGTTGTTGATGAACAACAAAACCTTATTGAGGTTCACTTTAAGAAACTTAAAGAAGAAACCTTAGAGGATAAAGCGTATGAGTTCTTTCACAAAGAACTCACCAAGATCAAGAAGACCTATAAAATAACGCACGTACGTATAGAGGAGCCCTTTACGATGTTCTCTGGTGGTAAGACGACCGCTGGTACCATGAGTAAATTGCAACGCTTTAACGGGATGATTTCGGTCCTCTCATACATCTGTTTCGATATGGTTCCTGTTCTTGTTCCGTCAAGATCAGCCAGATCAAAATGTGGAATCAAAATCAAAAGAGGCGAGAACACAAAGAAAAAAATCATTGAATGGGTTTCAACGAGATATCCAAAAGATTTTATTTTTGAACTAACTCGACACGGAAACCCAAAACCCGGCACAGATGACATGGCCGATTCAATTGTCGTCGCTTTGTCTCACTTTTAGATTTGACAACAACTACTTAACGCGTTACATTATATATTATCATGCACTAGGAGGACACATGGACATGATTACTGTACTTATACCCGGCGGATTTAAGCCACCCCACGTAGGGCATTATAAATTCTTTATGCACTATATCAACAACCCAGAGGTATCTGAGGTTAGAATTTTCTGCGGAGAACGTCAGCGAAAAGTTGGCGATGACTTTGCAGTCTCTATAGAGCAAGCAGAAGCCGTTCTAAGGGCTTACGGCATCTTGGATAACCCAAAGGTCATCTATCAACGCGCAAGCGTCAGAAAGACACTCAACGGCCATTACACTAACCCATTTGCTGATGTGTATGATTGGGCAGAGGAAAATCACGATAAAACGGAAAATCAAATTTCTCTTGGTGTTTCATCAAAAGATACAGGGTACCAATCAGGTTTTTTGAGTTATTTCGAATCATATGTAAATATCGTTAAGATCAAACACTCTTACGAACAGGAAGATTTCATTTCTGCGACAGAATTCAGAGAGGCTCTTGCAGCAGGAAAACCAATCGGTAAATTTATTCCAGATCATGTCAACGAAGAAGAGATAAAAAAGATTTTTTCTTGACAAACCCTTTCAGTGTGTTACATTATATTTGAGAGGACAATATGAATGATAAACGAAAGATCGTAACCGATATACTCGGTTCCTATCGCCGTGCCGGCGATGAACACTTATATTCCTGCCCGTTTTGCAAACACCACAAGAAAAAGATGTCGGTCAATTTTTCGATCAACTCTTTTAAATGTTGGGTGTGTGATGCGCGAGGCAAGAACATTTACCGACTTGTAAGAAAGTTTGGAAGTTATCAGCAGAGACAAAAGTATCTTGAACTCCAAGGAAGGCTTGATCTCACAGAGTTTGATAAGTTATTTGATCAGATTAATGATATAGAAGAGAAACAAACCATTGCGTTGCCTGAGGAATTTGTTTCTCTTTGCAACAGGCGACTACCTATTCACTCACGTGAACCACTAGGATATCTTAGAAGTCGCGGAATATTTCAAAAAGATATATTAAAATGGAAAATAGGATACTGCAAAAAAGGTAAGTATGGTGGGAGAATTCTTATACCTTCTTTAAATAATGCCGGCGACTGTAACTATTTCGTTGCTAGATCTTACGTAAACCATGGTAGGCGATATCTGAACCCTCCCTGCGGTAGGGATATAATATTCAATGAATTGAACATAGATTGGGACGAACCAGTGATTTTAGTTGAAGGGGTCTTTGACGCCATTGTAGCAGGTGAAAACACTATCCCTATTTTAGGATCAACTTTAAGGGAAGAATCAAACCTTTTTAGGGCTCTTGTTGCCAATGATTCACCGGTGTACCTTGCGCTAGACCCAGATGCAGATAAAAAGACAAATTGGATTGCAAGATCTTTGATAAAATATGACCTTGAGGTCAAAAAAGTACACATAGGAAAATATGACGATGTTGGATCCATGTCCAGAGAACAGTTCCAAGTCAGACTTCAGTCTGCAGAGGAAATGGGTGGTGACTTGTATTTTCTAGAAAAACTATTAAAAAAAATATAATTGGAGGACAAATGTTATTATTATTATTTATTGGTTGTGCAGAACCTGATTTTACAGAAGATCAGGTTATTGAAATCCCAAAAGAAGCATACGAGTGGACTTGTCGTGATTTTGAAGCCTATTCGGAGATAGACATTCTAGCGGGAGTTTGTAATGATTTTGATTATCTAGAGGTTTCTATATCTTTAATCAACAATAATTTTATTGAGGAGGATATGTATCACGAAGGCGGTTGCTGGTGGTCTGCCCTTATAACACAAGACGAAAACTGTATTGAAATAGAAGGAATCTCTATTACGACTGGGTCGTCATGAAGATGCTTGATTTGCATGGAGTTCGACACAATGACGTTGAAGAAGTGTGTCATGCATTTATCAACGATAATTGGGGGAACGAATTAAAAATTATAACCGGAAATTCTTTCATGATGAAAAGGATTGTTTCGGATATTTTAAAATTTTATAAACTAAATTTTACACTTGACAACCCATACGATATGGGTTATATTATAGTAAGAAAGTAATGGAGGACACATGACTACTTTTGCACACATATCGGACACACATATCCGAAACGTAAAATATCACGAAGAATACAGAAAGGTATTTTCAGATATCTATGAAAGTTTAGAAAACGATAAGCCAGACTACATTATTCACACCGGAGATATTGCCCACACCAAGACGCAGTTGTCCCCGGAATATTTTGAATTATGCGCAGAATTTCTTAAAAATTTAGCAGACATCGCCCCCACCTATATAATACTAGGTAATCATGATGGTAATTTAAAAAATGATAATAGGCAAGATGCAATCACGCCGGTGATTGAAGCGTTGCAACATCCCAACTTACATTTACTTAAAAATTCTAAAGAGACCCAACTAACAGACTCGATCTGCCTTAATGTCCTCTCTGTGTTTGATCGAGACAACTGGGCTCCTCCCTCTGATAAATCCAAGGTAAACATTGCGCTTTATCATGGTGCTATCATGGGCTGTGAAATAAATGAAGAATGGAACTTGGATCATGGTGAAGATGATATAAATATCTTTCGAAACTTTGATTATGCTATGTTAGGAGATATCCATAAGACTCAAAACTTAGACCCAGATGGTCGGGTTTGGTACGCCGGATCTACGGTTCAGCAGAACTTTGGAGAATCTCTATTGAAAGGCTATCTTCTGTGGGACATCAGGGACAAAAACAAGTTTAGTGTAGTGAAGAGGCTTTTTATGTCTCCGCGACCCTTTTATACTGTTGAAATAAACCAAGATGGTACTTTGCCAAAAGTTAATGTACCCAAGAATGCTAGATTGAGATTGGTGTCAAATTATAATTTACCATTGGTAAAACTGAGAATGGCTTGTGATTATGCAAACGCCAAATGGAGCCCGTACTCGACTAATTTTGTTAATCGAGCGGGATACTCGGAGTCTGGAGCAGTGGAACAAGATGGTAAGACAATCAATATGAGAGACCAGAACACTCAGGAAAAATATATTAAAGCATTTTTATCCGATAAGGAGATAAATGACGATGTTCTAGAAAGAGTGTTAGAACTTAACCGAGAGTATTCTAAACTTATAAAAGGATCTGACGATGTTTCTAGAAATATTGTGTGGAAATTACGTAAAATGAAGTGGAACAACCTATTTAACTACGGCGAAAAGAATGAAATCGATTTCGACAAACTAAATGGTCTTGTTGGAATCTTCGGTAAGAATTATTCCGGAAAGTCTAGCATCATAGACGCAGCACTATTTGGACTTTTTAACACTACGTCAAAAGGAGAAAGAAAAAATGTCCACATCGTTAATCAAAATCGCGAAAAGGCTAAGTGTCAACTCGAGATCGGCGTCGGTGATGATACCTACAAGATTACAAGAAACCTCGAAACATACAAAAAGAAATTAAAAGGGAAAGAAACCAAAGAAGTTAAGACAGAGTTAGATTTCACTAGGTGGGCGCTTGGTCGCCATGCTGAAAGTAAGAACGGCACCACACGAAATGAAACTGACGAAATCATAAGAAAAATATTTGGTAATTATAATGATTTCATGATCACCTCTATGGCTTCACAAATGGATGCCTTTGGGTTTATTAATGAAGGGTCGACAAAACGAAAGGAGATTTTAGCCAAATTTCTCGATCTTAAAATGTTTGAGGCAAAACATAAACTCGCAAAGAAAGATTCAGCAGAAAAGAAAGGAGTAATCAAGCATCTCAATTCTACTGACTGGAGAAAGAAACTAAAATGGAACCAAGAAGCACTGTCCGAAATCTTACAAGATATAACAAATCAGACTGATTTATGTGATAAACACACTGCGAGGAAGAGCGTCCTTGAAAAAGAACAAAGAATGATAGAAGATCAAATATTATCAGTAGGAACAGAGTCTATAGATATAAAGGTACTCGAACAAAGTCTTAAAAAGAAGCAGAAACAAGTATCTAAAGCATCGCAAGTTATCGAGAAGGGTGTTGATAGTCTAAGTGCCCAAGAAGGCTTACAGAAGCAATTACGAGCCTTTACTGAGGAATTTGACATTACTACTTGTGAAGACCAAGTTGAAAAACACAAGGGTCTTTTGAAAGATATTTCAATTATAGAAAGGCACATTAGAACATCAAAGATGCAAATAACAAACTATCAGAATAAGATCGATCTACTTCACGATCACGAATATGATCCGAATTGTGAGTATTGCTCTGATAATCAGTTTGTCAAAGAGGCTGAGGAAGCAAAGACTCTAATTGAAGAATCTCGAAGAACCCTAAAGAATTTTGAGTATGATTTAGAATTAACTAATGAGAAAAAAAATGCTATTAATATTGTTTATATTCAAGCGGAATTAACGGACTACAGTGTAAAAACCAGAGAGGTAAAAACAAATGAAGTTAAGATCAAAAGCATCAAGTCGGAAATCTCGGCAAACAAGAGTAAAAAGGCTCTTGCGAAAAAGGAGATCGAAGAGATCAACAAAAAGATTGCTCACTATTATGAAAACCAAGAGGCATACGACAACCTGCAATCTCTGAAAAGGGATCTCAAAGCAATCAGGTTGACCGTCTCTAGAAAAAAGACAGATCTTGAGGGTTGTAACAAAAAGGTCATGAAATTGATGTCCGAAGAAGGCTCCACGCGTCGCTTAATAGAGGAAGCAAAAGAACACATCAAACAAATTGAAGAAGCAGAGAAAGAATTTATTGCCTATGATCTGTATATCCAAGCGATGCATGCTAATGGTGTATCTTACCAAGTGATAAAATCCATGTTACCGATTATTAATAAAGAAATTTCTTCTGTTCTGAACACTATTGTAGACTTTGAAGTATTCTTTGATAACGTTGGGGATAAACTAGAAATTTATATTAAACATCCTAAGTATGATCCACGACCATTGTCGATGGGTTCTGGTGCTGAGAAGACAATTGCATCAATGGCTATACGTCTTGCATTGATTTCTGTGACAAATTTACCAAAATCGGAACTATTTATACTTGACGAACCAGCAACTGCATTGGATCAAGATCATATGGAGGGATTTATACGTCTCCTTCAAATGATTAAGAGTCAATTCCGGACGGTTCTACTTATTTCCCATCTCGAATCCCTCAAAGACATTGTTGATATGACAATTGATATTCAAAAAGTAGATGGCTATGCAAAGGTAAAAATATAATGGATAAAGAAGATGTAAAAAAAGCGCTTGAAACAGCAGCGGATAATTTAAGTGAAGCGACAAAACAAATTTCAGAAAAAGGACAAGTTATGATCAAAGATGAACTATATTTAGGTAACAAGAGCAAAGGGGTCTTAGATTCCATACAAGAAAAGATTGCAAGCCGAAAACTTCTTGTTTTCCTAACAGCGACTGCTCTTATGCTCTGGGCTGGACTAGACGCAGACATATGGGGTATGGTTGCGGTTTGCTACATTGGAGGTCAATCTATAATTGATTTTGCAAAATCGTGGAAACACGGAGGGTAATAATGACTCTCACTTGGGCAAAAATAAAACTATGGTGCTTTCATAATTGGAGGATTCTGGTTATTGTGGGCGCCATAGTTTTGGCCTATCTCCTTGGGGGTAAAAAAGTTAAAGCACTTGAGAATCAATTACAGATGGCTCGAGAACTTTATAAAAATGAACGTGATACAATTGAGGGTGCTTCTAGTAAAAAAACAGAAATGCAAACTGAAGCAAATGTTAAATATTTGCGCGCTATTGAGATTGCGAACAAAACCGCCATGGAATCAGAAGACCAAGCAGAACTAATCAAAGCAGAGAGAGTACGCCGGCTTGTTGAGATTAACAAAGACAACCCAGAAGAGATTGATCGTATTCTTTCAGAAGAATTTGGGATCCTCGTTATGGATCCAAAGGACAAGTCATGAAACCTTCAGAGAAAACTGGTAATAATATTTGGATTATTAGCGGCCCTACAGCAGTAGGTAAGAACTGGAGTGTTCTAGATCCGTTGATGAAACTTAACATCCACAACTTGGTGGTACAAGACATGGACAGACTTAAAGGCAAGGGCCAAGTGATGGTGCAGGGTTTTGTTGATGCTTTTTTTAAACAAAACAAAGGGAAAGATATTGTTCTCGGAGGTGTTGCGTGGTGGCCGGGCGAGAATCCTCTAAAGTTTCCCGAAGAATCAAAACGAATCTGCCTATATAGAGATCCTAAAGCGATAGCAAAAGATAGGTATGAACGTGACTTCCATCAATTGAATTCTCAAGGTTCTTCATTCTCTAACATCGAAAAAGAAACTGTTAAACAATTTGCCCTTTATGAAGAAAGAGGTTGGATAAGAGCAACAGCAGATCAGGTTGTAAAAGATATTGTATCTCATTATCAACAGGGAGTGGTGTAATGATACTATTATTGCTTTCTACAGCGTTAGCAGAACCTTTGATGGTTCATCTTGATGCAGGCGAAACAGCACCCTTTGACGGCCGCCTAATGAACGATGAGGCGGTGGCCAACATTATTGCTGGTCGAGAAATGTCCATTGAGCAATGTGAAATCCAAAAAGAACTTGCCTTATCATTAACAAAAGCGGAATTACAATTAAAAATAGACTATTTAAATGCAGAGTTGGAAACAGAAGCCGCGAAAAACACAACTCTATTGGAACTTCGAGATCAAGAGATTTCCTCGCTCCGAAAAGAAATAAAACCAAATAAAACTATGTGGGCTTTTTTCGGAGGCTTTTTGCTTGCGACGGGAACTTCGCTAGGTACCTATTACGCAGTCAGGGAGATAGACAATGCAAATAACTAAAGAACAACTAAAGCAAATTATAAAAGAAGAGATATCAACTTTACTAGACGAAGTTGATACAACAGAAAAACCAACTAAAGAGAACGAACATATTATTTATGTTGCTCTGCAGACACTCTTTAAAGATGACAACCCAAAAAGAATCAAATCAGCAATCGGTATGGCTGTGGCGGATATTTCTGTGAAATTCAGCGGTACTCCATTTGAAGAATTGGAACCTCTCGTGATTAAGCAATTTGAAGAAATTAACAATCACCCGAATGCTAATCGAAGAATATTACAATTAATTCCAAAAGTTCAATCGATATTTCTGAACCAACTAAAAGATGCTATGTCGGGTATGTGGGAAACAATAAATGATTCTTAAAAAAGAACAGTTTGAAATTATGATAAACGAAACTCCATATAACATGGTTGACTCGAGGTACTAGTGAAAAAGAAAGATCCAAATTATGCTGTTAAAGTTGAACAAGCAATAGCAAAAAAATACGGTGATGAGACAGTTGTGAATCCCAAATCAGGCTGGGATGATGAAAAAGAAAAAAAATACCTTGACGAATTGAAAGAAGTGTATTATAATAATATAGGGGAAGAAGACTATGACAAACAAGAAGTCAATGGTGTTTTTATCCCCAAGAAACTACTTAAGGATGAGTCTAATCGCTCCTGTTCAACTTGTAATACATATTCGTTCAAATCTAAAGATGATGTCTATATGACAAAATTTGATTGCTGTTGGAATTGTTATATACAATATATTGAAGGGCGAGAAGAAAGATGGAAAAAAGGATGGAGACCAAATATATGAGTTCAACAACATTAGAAATTATTCAAGGATTAGCCCAAGCAGCAGCCAATGCGTACGATGGTGCACATGATGAACGCTTTTCGCTAAATGGACAAGTACGCAAAGTCGGCCTCCGAAGAGAAGAGGGATGCCCTATTATGGACAAAAGAGTCAACGATGGTTTTTCTGTTAAATTCTACGGCAATTGTATGGTTATAAATTATCAAAGTGACGAAAGGCTTAAAGATGTCGCGGATCCAAAATACGATCAAGAAATCGAAAGAATGTTGAACGAAGTAAAGAAGTTTCTACAGAAAGAGTATAAGGCTATTACCGGCAATTCTGTTACACTCAAAAAGAAGGGTGAATCACAAATACTAGTTCAGTCGACTTCAAATGTGCGTACATTTGTGCAAGCATATCAACACTACACAATATCAGGTATCAAAGGGGAAGAACCTTATGAACCATCTGTTAAAGATATAACGCGTAAATTCTTGGAACAACATTCAACTAAAAGACCCCAAAACGATACACGCAAGAAGGGCTAATGGCTTTTAAACTCTCCAAGCAAGAAATTGTTAAGGAGATTGTGAAATGCGGTAAGGATCCACAATTCTTCATCGATAATTACTGTCGCATCTCGCATCCTCTAAAGGGGCTCATTCCTTTTAAAACCTTCGATTATCAGAAAGACCTGCTCAAGGACTTCAACGATTATCGATTCAATATTATATTAAAAGCCAGACAACTTGGTATCTCCACAATCTCAGCGGGATACATTGTCTGGTTTATGCTTTTTCACCGAGACAAGAACATTCTTGTTATTGCAACCAAATTTGGAACGGCTGCAAATCTCGTTAAAAAAGTGAAAGCAATTATGAAGCACCTGCCGGAATGGATCAAAATTTCAAAGATCGTCACGGATAATAAGACTTCATTCGAATTATCAAACGGTTCACAGATTAAAGCAGGAACCACCTCTGGAGACGCCGGTCGTTCGGAAGCCTTATCGCTGCTCGTTATAGACGAGGCAGCGCACGTAGAAGGTCTTGACGACTTGTGGACGGGTCTTTACCCTACTCTATCAACAGGAGGTCGTTGTATAGCCTTGTCGACCCCGAATGGGGTAGGAAATTGGTTCCACAAAACCTTTGTTGACTCGGAGTCTCAGGAAAATGACTTTCACCCAATTACTTTACCTTGGCAAGTACACCCAGAGCGTGATCAATCTTGGTTCCAGAAAGAAACGAAAAATATGTCTCGCAGACAGATTGCTCAGGAATTAGAATGCAATTTCAATACTTCGGGAGATACGGTTGTTCATCCGGATGATATGCAATGGTTGTATGAAAATATAAAGGACCCACTTTACAAAACAGGGTATGATAGAAACTTTTGGATTTGGGAAAAATATATAGAGGAGTGTTCATACGTATTGGTGGCCGATGTTGCTCGGGGTGATGGAACTGATTTTTCTGTTTTTCACGTTTTAAGATTAGACACAATGACTGTTGTAGCAGAATATCAAGGGAAACCAAACTTAGATTTATATTCTAACATTCTTTATGATGCTGGTAAAGAATATGGTTTTTGTTTACTGGTAGTGGAAAATAATGGTATAGGAATTTCAGTTTTAGAAAAATTAATATCTCTAGATTACCCAAAATTGTATTATTCCATAAAATCAACTCATGAATATATCGAATCATATCTAGCCGAAGGTAATGATAGATCGGTTGCTGGTTTCACAACATCAACAAAAACTAGGCCGTTAATAGTTGCAAAATTAGAAGAGTACGTTAGAAACAAACTAATTACTCTACATTCTACTCGTTTATTTCATGAAATGAAAACTTTTATCTGGTTCAACGGGAAGCCACAAGCAATGAGGTCTTATAATGATGATTTGGTTATGGCCCTCGCGATTGCTTGCTGGGTAAGAGACACAGCACTTCAAGAAAACCACAGAGAAGTAGAATATAAGAAAGCAATGTTGAGCGGAATTATGAAATCTTCAAAGACTATGAATACATGCATACAAGGACAAGAAGGATACGCTCAAACATTTGAAGAAAAACATGCAGAAGAAATAAAAAAAGCAAAAGAATTTTTTTGGATTTACAAAGGATAGAACATGGCACGTAACGATAGAAACCCATACAACAATCAGAACAATTTGTTCAAAGCACTAACAAGACTACTTTCTGGTCCAATTGTTCAACGCAGAACACAGTCCGGAAGACAACTAAGAAGAAGGCACCTTGATGTTTTTGCAAAAAGATTCAAGTCAGCCAGCGGTCAACAGTTTAAAAAGACAGACTATAACCCAATGAATATTACTTCATTGAACATGGTATCTAATAGAAATAGAGCAGAGCGATATGTTGACTTTGATCAAATGGAATACACGCCCGAGATTGCATCCTCTTTGGATATTTATGCTGATGAAATGACTACACATTCCAGTCTTACACCAATGCTTCATATTAAATGCTCAAATGATGAAATAAAATATATTCTCCATTCATTATACTATAACATAATGAACATAGAACATAACTTGTTTGGGTGGGCACGAACTATGTGTAAGTATGGAGATTTATTTCTGTATCTGGACATTGATGAATCTGCTGGGATTAAGACTTGCATTGGCTTGCCTCCGCAAGAAATTGAAAGACTTGAGGGTGAAGACCCAACTAATCCAAACTATATCCAATACCAATGGAATAATGCCGGATTGACTTTGGAGAATTGGCAGATAGCACATTTTAGAGTGTTAGGACATGATAAACATGCACCATACGGAACCTCGGCCCTTGAACCAGCACGAAGGATTTGGAGACAACTTACTTTAATGGAAGATGCTATGATGGCTTATCGTGTTGTTCGGGCACCAGAAAGACGCGTCTTTAAGATTGATGTTGGAGGTATTGCACCGCAAGATGTCGAACAATATATGCAAAAAATTATGACCCAAATGAAAAGGCATCAGGTCGTAAATCCGGATACTGGTCGTGTAGATTTGAGATACAACCCTCTATCGGTTGAAGAAGATTATTTTATTCCTATACGTGGTGGATCATCTGCTACTGATATTAGTAACCTCGCTGGTGGTGCCATGACATCAACAATTGAAGATGTGAAATATCTTAGAGACAAATTATTTTCGGCTCTAAAGGTACCCCAATCTTACCTAGCGATGGGAGAAGGAGGGTCAGAAGATAAAACAACATTGGCTCAGAAAGATATTCGTTTTGCGAGAACTATACAAAGATTGCAACGAGTCTTGATATCAGAATTAGAAAAAATTGGAATTGTTCACCTTTATACCTTGGGGTATCGAGGAGATGATTTGTTGAATTTTAAATTGTCCCTGAATAATCCAAGTAAGATTGCTGAGATGCAAGAACTTGAACACTGGAAGACTAAGTTTGATATCGCCGGCGCCGCGACTGATGGTTATTTCTCAAGGCGATGGGTAGCAGAAAATCTTTTAGGATTATCGGAGGAAGAATTTATACGTATGCAAAGAGAGATGTTCTCGGATAAAAAGATATTAGCGAGCCTAGAAGCCGCAGGTCAAGCACCAGAAGATGGCGGTGGTGGTCTAGAGATTGGTGGCGGAGACACTAGTGATGATACTGGTGGTGTAGAGTTAGGAGGAGAAGCCGACACGTCAGAACCGGCTGCGAAAGACGATGAAGAAGAAGTATTACTAGCAGAACCTGTTGCTCCCGGAAAGAGAGATGACGATGAAAGACCAAAGAAAAGAGGGCCGTATAAAAGACACCAGCACTCTTATAGAAAAGGTGCGTTAAAGAAAAACATGATAAACCAAGCCAACACTGAAATAGGTACATTAAGAAAAACTTTTCCGGGTAAAGTTGGTTTCGGTGGCCTAGACTCCTTGGGCAGAGGAGTAACAGAGTCTAAAAATTCTGATATTTTAGAAGAAGAAAAACTATTTAATACTGATTTCGAAATCAAGTCGCTACTTGAATCACTCAATAAGGAAAAACAGCATGAAACATAATAAGAAAAGAAATACCGCTTTTCTTTACGAATGCCTGATAAAAGAATTAACCAGAGCAATCGTACGAGAAGATAAAAAAAGACAAACAATTACAAGAAAGATTATAAAAGAATTTTTCTATAAGGGTAGTTTGTTAAAACAAGAGTTGGAACTGTACGATTCTTTATTGGAAAGTAAAAATTTAGAATCTAAATTCTCTTTGAGACTCATACAGGAAACCAAAAAAGATTTTTATGGGCTTGATAGAAAAGAAGTTTTCAATCAACAAACAAGTATAATTGATACAATTAATAAAAAATTAGGACATAACACCTATTCCAACTTCATACCAAACTACAAAGATATGGCCACGATTGGGTTGTTTTTTCAAAATAACAAATTATCAGCAAAGAAAAGGATTATGTTAGAAAGTAATCTCATAAATTTTTTAGGTAGAAAAGAAAAGATACTGACTGAACTGAAGCATTTAGATAATTTGGAATATAAAACGTTTGTTAAGAAGTTCAATAATGCGTACGAAAGGACTTTGAGAAAAGAACAAAAAGACCTTCTGACAAACTATATTGTATCGTTTTCAGATAATGGGGTAGGATTAAAATCTTTTTTAAATGAAGAAATTGGACGCCTCAAGAGCGCCGTTGAGCAGCACATTGTAGAAGAGTCAACTAGCCCAAATATTGAAAATTTTAAAAAAGTTAAGACTAAACTGGACGGGTATGCAAAAACTCCAATAAATCAGCAAATGGTTGAGGAAGTTTTCTATATTCAAGACTTAATCTCGGAGGTTTCAAAAAATGAGCGTAAAAATTAATATCACGGATGATAAAATCACTGCTGACCCTAATGAAAAGAAGGTCAAAATTGAGATTGTTAAAAAAGATAATATTGAATGGAATCTTGTTTTGAGAAGCGCCTTGAATGGTGACTTAATGATTTTGGACCATAAAGACATAGACATTGTAATACAGCAAGATTCGAAAAAAATTATAACTTTTGCAAAAGACACTATGTCTGATATGGTTTACGGGGCGGAATCTAGGCTTTTAGAATATTTAAGGTCACAAGGAGTATTACAATTTGACTCCATACAAGGCGGTAACGTTTATGGATCTCTAGAAGGTAAGATCATGAATTCTGAGACAGCCAACCCAATTAAGACAACGTTATTGATGATATCAGAGTGGATGAATACAGAGAGGCCATACATTGATGGTACGACTGCATATGATGATATGCAAGATGATTCGATATTGGAGCCTGATAATGAGTATTCTACAGAGTTGGGCGAGGTGCCTCACGCTGAAGAGAAAGGGTCTATTCATATGAACAGCATGTTTGCGCCTTATTTATATGGAAGATACTCTTACTAATGAAAAAGTTATTAGAAAATTTTAAACGATTTATTGATGAAGCAAGTGAACCTATTCCTTTACCAGATGTTGGTAAAGTTGCCTTGTATCATGATAAACAACTTGATAATCAGCAGTTAATACTCTACTATATGCCAAACCTTAAGGGAGCAGGCCCGTTTGTTTTTGCTGCTTCTGGTATTGATCAGTTGTCTGTGAGTGGCGATAATCCTTGCATCCCAGAGACATACCAAATGTCTTGGGTTTTTACCAATCCTAATTTTCGGGGGATTGGTTGGGGCAAAGTTCTTTATGGTATATCTTTTTTCTTAGTGAATCGGCTGGGAATAGGGTTAACGTCTGATCATTGGTCTTCAACATCTGATAAGGCTAAAGATAGATCTTGGGACAAGTTGGTTTCACGAGGACAGTTAACCCCTAGACGAACACCATTTGGAAATACTGAATTTGATTATGAAAACAAAACACCAGATCCGTTTGACGATTGTGAGAAACCGGGTGACGGTGGAGATGGTGCTACAAACTCAAGTTGGATGATGAAAGATTATTCTGCTTTTGCTGATATATATCGTAAACTAAAAGACAATCATGAAAAACTCATGGGCTCCGTTAGTGATAGACGCAAGGTAGAAAAAAAACTTGAAGACCTAGCAGCAATCAAGTTTGATAAATATTATAAAACATAACTGGAGTTTGTGTGGATATCTTAAATTTTATTCTTGTCGCTTACGGTATGACCTTTATTGTCGTTTACGGCAAAATTTTTGAGGACATAAGGCCAAAAAAAGATTATAGTAAAAAATGGAACACGCTTTTCCACTGTCCTTTGTGTATGGGGTTCTGGTGTTCTATGTTTTTGTTTTGCATAAATGGTTCTACAGAACTATTTACATTTGAATATTCTCTAGGGAATGCTTTCTGTCTCTCTTGTTTGGGAGCCGGAACTACTTATTTGCTCTCCATGATCATTAATGATGATGGGCTAAGAGTATCATCAAGATCAGGAGGTGATTATGTTGATGATTAAACGATGGATGCTTCAACCAGTCCGTCGCTGCTGCAGCGGATCCTGAAGCGAGCCGGTTGCGCCGGTAATTAATTTATTTGAGGAAAACATGTCTAAAACTTTATTACGAGAATTCTATGCTCTGTGTGAAGGCGGTATTTGCAAAGATCTTTTGACTGAAGAAGAAAAGAGAGAAGTGCAAAACGGTGTCTTATATCTTTCTGGTCGTTTGCAAACTGCTGATAAACAAAATGGTAATGGTCGTGTATACCCACATGATATCCTAAAAAGAGAAGTTAGTAACTACTTGAATGTAGTAAAGGACAGCCGGGCCTGTGGAGAACTTGATCATCCGGATGATTCAGTGGTAAACTTAAAGAACGTTTCTCATATTGTCACAGAGATTTGGTGGGACGGTAAAGATGTTATGGGCAAAATTAAAGTTCTAGACACACCTTCCGGCCGGATTTTAAAAGATCTTGTTAATGCTGGTGTAAAACTCGGAATTTCTTCTAGAGGCTTAGGATCAGTAAGAGAAAGTGCTGGACAAACCATTGTTGAAAATGATTTTCAACTAATTTGTTTTGATATGGTTTCTGAACCTTCTACGCCAAACGCTTATGTGTATCCAAAAAACAATAGTTCAATGACCACTAGACTAAGAGAAGTTAAAGAAAATAGTATTAATGATCTATTTAAAAAGATTCTAGGAGATTAATCGTGAAGATTAGCAAAGAAAAACTGGTTCAAATAATCAAAGAAGAGTTGGAAGCCCTCAACAGGCAAGATGACGAGATTGGCGAATTAACTTGTGAATTACAAAATTTGTTAGGTCGACAACCAGCACCGAGAGAGATAAAAAGAATTAGAACGGCTGTGATATCTGGAGATGTTCCACTGAGAGATGGTGAATGAAGAAGAATGAATTGAAAAAAATCCTCAGACCACTTATTAAAGAGTGTATTAAGGAAGTTATTTTCGAGGAAGGTACTCTGTCAACTATTATTTCAGAAGTAGTTAGAGGTACTAGTACACAAAGTGTTGTGCAAGAATTAAAGACTGCCAAATCTTCTCAAATCAATACAGAAGCAACTGGTGGAAAACGAAAACAACTTTTAGAACAAAAAAGAAAAATGCTTGATGCAATTGGTCGAGATGCATATAATGGCGTCGATCTATTTGAAGGTACCACACCTGCACCAGCCCCACGAGGAAAGGGTTCTACCCATGGCTCAAAGGCGTTAGAAGGTGTTTCCCCAAATGATCCCGGTGTTGACATATCCTCGTTTGCTTCAAGTGGTATTTGGAAAAAATTGGCGGGAAAATAAATGGCTACAAATCACACTGAAAGACCTCGTAAGAATGAGGACCCAAACCGTTTTATAAAAAGATTTATTAAAAAATGTAAAAAACTTGGTATAATTGACGAGGTTAAAGAAAGAAGGCATTACACTAAACCTTCGGTAAAAAAGCGACTTGCAAAAAAGAGAGCGATCGCGAGACACAAGAAAGAACTGCGAAAAAGACAAAGAAGTAACTAGTTAAGGAGAAGGAGTTTTAACTATGGCCATTCACAAACATAATAGTTGGGGAAGAACCCGAAGTCCAAAGAATATCGCTGGAGCACCGGGAACGGAAATCACACCGCTAGCAAATACAGATGATTTGATAGGTATTACGGCTGCTGCTGTCGGTAGTGTAGGATATGCTACCGAAAATCAGAGATATTTACATGTCCTTATTGAAGATGAACATGCCTCTGGAGCGGCTCCGGGCGCTACAACTATTTTTGGCTACTGTCATGCATTCGCAAAATGGTTTGAAATTTGTGAAAACAATGAGTTTTCGGCCAATACAGCCGGCACTGCTGCTTCGGTAACTATAGCAGATTCGAATAGAGCAAACGCAACAGCACAAGTACCATCTGATAGAGAATACAGAGTTTACATAATTGCTGGTATCGATCGGGTTGCTTTCGTTAATGCCAATGCTGCTCGGGTAAATATTTTCGCAGCGTGTAGCACCTTCTAATTAAACTAGGAGGGTAGCCAATGGCTGATTACGGTTGGGCATATGTAAAACACGGATTATTAACAGGGTCAGCAGGCAACGCAGGTGTTATCCAGTTTAGTGACGGCGATGGACTAGCAGGGTCTAGTAATTTAACCTACGACTCATCAAGTAACATTTTAGCACTCTCTGGTACTATAAACTTGAGTGGTGCGATTAATGCAACTGAACTCAATGTTATACGTAATGATGTTGTTGTTAATAACATTTCAGTAACCGGCTCGACACTCTTTGGAAATGATGCAGTCGACATACACACTTTTACAGGTAGCATGTATGTTAAGGGACCAGTATCTTCTTCTCAAAATATAAGCGCCTCTTATTTCTTTGGTAATGGATATAACCTTACAAATGTGCCTGTTAAGGCTTATACAAATTATACCAATAATAGGATACTTACCAGCACGGATAGTGAAACTATCAATGGTGAAGCGAATTTAACATTTAACGGGACAGTACTATCAGTAACAGGGCAAATCACTGCTTCTGTTGGTATCTCCTCTTCTTATGCAAAAATAAGTCAACTGACCGCTAGTACCTCAACTATCGGAGATTTAACAGCCAGTGTTGCCAGAATTCATGAATTAACAGTGGGGACAGGTTCAGTATCAATAACAGGAAAAAGCATAAGTGGTGTTGAACAATTTTCCAGTGATGAAATAGCCGGTACTATTACAACTGCCGCTCAGACCAATATCACTTCGCTAGGTACATTATCGTCACTTGGGATTACAGGAGATTTGACAGTCGACACTAATGTGTTTAAGGTAAATTCTTCAACGAACAAAGTGTCAATAAATAAATCCTCTGCACCAAGCAAGGCATTCGAAATATATGACAACTCCGCTGCGCAATTGAGATTATTGGGATTTGCTGGAAATGGAGTTTCAACTGTTGATGAGTATGTTGATCTTCGAGCAACCAACGATGGTTACTTAATATTATCTGCTTCTGGGGATAGATTTGGTATTGGGACAGCGGCACCAGCCCACACTCTTGATATTGATGGAGATGCTAGAATTACCGGTAACTTGGTCGTCAGCGGGACATTAAACGCTAGAATGACCGATTTTGTTATATCAGCAAACACCCTAGTGTTAGGTGACGCCGCCACCGACTCCATCACCTTAAATGCGGCAACAGCATCTGTTCCGAATGGCTTGAACATTGGGACAAACTTGCTTATGATTGATAATAGCAACAGTAAGGTTGGGGTAGGCACTAGAAACCCTTCTGCAAAACTAGAGTCTTTATCAACAACAGAACAGTTGAGATTATCATATAATGGTTCACACAACGCAAAATTCTCAGTTGCTGCAACTGGAGATTTGACTATACAGCCCACCGGCAATTCGTTAACTGCTTCTTCTAATTTTGTGGTTTCTGGTAGTTCTTTCTTAGGACTGCGAACATCAGATCACACTATAGTCTCCGGTCAACTTACTGCTTCGGTTGGAATGTCTTCCTCAGTCGGGAGATTTAAAACACTACAAGTATCTACGTTAACCGATGGTACAGCAACCATGGTTGGGGGAAATATAAGTGGAGTTGGTACATTAACTGCAACAAATTTAGCCGGCACCTTAAGTACTGCTGCGCAAGGCAATGTCACTTCCTTGGGGACATTAACTTCTTTGGCTATTTCAGGAGACCTTACTGTGGACACAAGTGTTCTCAAGGTAAATGCAACAACAAACAAAGTATCTATTAATAAAACATCAGCAAACAAAGCACTTGAAATTTATGATAATTCTGCTGCGCAACTAAGACTTTTAGGGTTTGCCGGTAATGGTATATCTACTGTTGATGAGTATGCAGATTTACAAGCAACTCAACAGGGTCACTTATTACTCTCGGCTTCTTCTGGAAGAATCGGTATTGGAACAACAACCCCAAATGCTAGTCTGGCTGTAACAGGGAACCTTCGAGTTACCGTAGCAAGTGATCCGATTCAGTTTAATGGAGTTGCAACTGGAACCGCAACAACTGCTAGTTATTTGGCTCTTGATTCAAGCAACAATCTTATATTAACAAGTTCTGGAGGCTTCAGGAATATTTATGTCTCTGCCTCTATTTTAACCTATACTAATGCCTCTAATAACAGATTAGTAACAAGTGTTGATGCTACCTCCGTTAACAGTGAGGCTAATTTAACATTCGATGGAACAATTTTGACGGTAACCGGTCAAGTAACTGCATCGGTTGGTGTTTCTGCTTCATATATGAAAGCCAGTGAATTAACATCAAGTACTGCCACAATCGGTGAATTGTTTGGAACAAGCATCTTAGGAACCACAATTACAGATGGAGCAGCCAGTATTACAGGGGGCAACATATCTGGTGTTGGTACTCTCACTACCACAAATGTATCGGCTTCAAACGTTGGAGGAACTCTCACAACTGCTGCACAAACTAATATAACATCATTGGGTACACTTTCTGGTCTTGTAATTTCTGGTGATTTAACAGTAGACACTAACGTTTTAAAGGTCAATTCAACTTCAAATAAAATTGCAATTAACAAAAATACACCAAACCGTGCATTGGACATATATGATAATTCAAGCCCGCAGTTGCGACTGACAGGTTTCGCTGGTGATGGAATTAGTACATTTGATAAATACGCTGAAATAACCGGGGATTCCGATGGTTATTTGATATTATCTTCCAGCGGTAACCGTGTGGGAGTAAACACTGGCTCTCCCATTGCAGAGTTGGACGTTTCTGGAATGATAGCCATCTCATCCGAGAGCAGTACCCCAAGCCGCCCGGCTGATGGAAAAGGGTTTTTATATACGAAGTCCGACGGGAAACTCTATTGGAGGTCGTACGACCTAGCAGAGACTGATATCACCGGAGGAGGTAGTGCCGTTGGCCGAGGACCAAGTGGGGCAATACAGATACACACAGGGTCTGGAGGAATAAGTGGTTCTACTGACTTTAGTTTTACGAATAACATTTTTACAGTTCGTGGAGGCATAATACATAACAGAAGAGTGGTTACCTCAAGTATAACCGCATCTGCAGATGATTACTTTCTAGGTGTGTCTTCGTCAAGTGACATCGAAATACGAATGCCTGATGTTAGTGCATTAAGTAGTGGCCAAACATTTACCATAAAAGACGAGGCTGGCCGAGCAGGAATTTCTGGTTCCATTAAAGTATCTTGTCAGGGCGCGCAAACGATTGATGGGTTTCAATCTGTATTATTGGAAAGCCCTAATGCGGCTATCAATGTTTACAGCGATGGTACTTCAAAATATTTTATTTATTAGTCTTCTTTTTGTCCATTGATATACTACTTATACATCGAGGACCCCGGTACGCCCGGGGTTCTCTGTGTTTTATTATTTTAAAACGCATATCCATAAATTTCTTAGGAGGAAAATAAATATGGCTTATAAATTTCAAAGAGGGACTGCTAAACTTAGTGGTTCGATTACTCTTGAGGACAACTTACAAGTTGATGGTACTATCAATCTTGCAAACGGTTCTCTTGCTCTTGCTGAGTTAGACATTGATGGTGGTACTGATATTGGTGCTGATCTTGTTGATGCTGATTTAATTATTATTGACGATGGCGCTGCTGGTGCTAACCGCAAGGGTGCACTCTCACGAGTGAAAAAATATATTTACGCTGCTATGAGTGGCGATGCAACTGCTTCTGATGCTGGTGCTTTAACAATTGCTAATGATGCTGTTGAAAGTGGTATGCTTAACGATAACGTTATTAGCGGTCAATCTGCTCTTGGTAGCGCAGCGGCTGCACAAGCAGATGAACTTTTGTTCTCTGATGGTGGTGTATTGAAGAAGATTACTTTCTCTAACCTTGAAGATTCTATCTTCGGAAACGTTAGTGGACAAGCAGCCGTTGCTGCTGGTGGTGCTTTATCATTGGGAGTTTCTGCTATTACTGCTCAAACTAACATGACTGGTGATGTTGATGATACTGATGAACTTATGATCAATGATGGCGGTGCGCTTAAGCGCGTTGACTTCAGTGTTTTCCGTGATGCTATCTTCAATGACGTAAGTGGTGACGCTACAATGGCTGACGGTGGTGCTATAACTATCGCTGCAAACGCTATCCAAACTGGAATGGTTCACGACGACGTTGCTACCGAATTGGCTGGTAATGGTCTTAATGCCGCTTCTGGTGTTATGTCTCTTGACGTTGATCCATCTTCTTTCAAGAATAATGCAGACGGCCTTCAGTTGTCTTCATCTGTTGCAGGTGCTGGTATTGGTTTGTCTCTTGGTATTCTTTCATTAGACATCGACGAACTTAGTGCTCTTGGTGGAACTGGTGTTGCTCAAGGTGATCACTTCGTATTTTCTGATGGTGGAACCGAAAAGAAGATTACTGCTTCTAATCTTGAAGATTGGATGTTTGGTAATGTTTCTGGTGATGCAACAATCGCTGCTGGTGGTGCTTTAACTATCGGCGCAAACGCTGTTCAAACTGGAATGGTTCATGATGATGTTGCAACGGAACTTGCTTCTGGTAATGGTCTTGCTGCTTCTGCTGGTGTTATGTCTGTAAATGTTTCAGGCGCTATCGCAATCGGTAGTGATACACTAGGTATCCCTTCTTCGGCAATCGGAAAAGGTCTTTCTACTAGTGGCCCTGCCGCTCACATCAAGACTATATCTGTTAATGCAGATCCAAGTTCTTTCGGTCTTTCAGACGGTCAAGGTTTGATACTTTCATCTTCTGTTGCTGGGGCTGGTATTGCTTTGGTAGGTGGCATTCTTTCTGTTGATATCGATGAATTATCTGAATTGGCTGCTACTCCGCATGCTACTCAAGATGAGTATATGATTTCAGACAATGGTACTGAAAAAAGAATCAGTGTAACTAATGCAGCAAACGGTGCTTTCGCACTTGTTTCAGGTGATGCTACTATCGCCGCTGGTGGTGCTCTAACAATTGCCGCACAGGCAGTTGAAAACAGCATGCTTGCTGATGACGCCGTTGGCGCCGACGAGTTGGCTGCAAATGCAGTTGTCAATGCTTCTATCGCTTCAAATGCCGCGATTGACATGGACAAACTTGATGGTGGTTCTTTGGCTTCTGCCTTGACTGACCTTGCACAAGGCGACTTGATGTACGCTGGTGATGTTGATGATTCCAATAACCTTAAGAGCATTACATTCTCTAATCTTGAAGATGCAATCTTCGGAAATGTTACTGGTGATGCTACTATCGCTGCTGGTGGTGCTTTAACTATTGGTGATGGTGCTGTTGAAGCCGATATGCTTGCTGAAGATATCATCTCTGGTCAAGGTGCTCTTACTACTGGTCTTGCTGCTACTGATGAATTGATGATTAGTGATGCTGGAGCCATTAAGAGAATGGATGTTTCTGTTCTTGGTGATTTCTTTGCTGGTGCTGGTCTGACTGCTTCTAGTGGTGTTCTTGCAGTTAAATGCGACAACTCATCGGTTGAAGTTACAGATAGCGGTGACACTGTTCGTGTTAAGGCTCTTGGTGTGACAAACGCCATGTTGGCCGGTTCTATCGCAAATGCGAAACTTTCTAACTCTTCTGTTAGTTTTGGTGGTATCTCATTGGCTCTTGGTGCTTCTGACGCTACTCCAGCATTTGACTTGAGCGATGCAACTGCTTATACTGGTGACAGTGCACTTGTAACTGCTGGTGCTCTTAATGGTGGTTCTATTACTTCTGGTTTTGGTTCTATCAATAATGGTTCTTCTGCTATTACTTCTACAGGAACTGGTTCTTTCGGCTGTGTTGTTATCTCTGGTAATCTTACAGTTTCTGGACAAACTACTACTGTTAATTCAGAAATCGTTAATATCGCTGATCACAATATCGTTCTAGATAGTAACAATGGTACCGCTGCTGTTATTGACGGTGCTGGTATTACTATCGAAGGTGGTAGTGGTGATGATGTGACTTTCCAATGGTTAGCAGGTAGTACTAGAATGGAACTCAAAAAAGGTGCAAGTTTTGCTGATTTCAAAATGGGTATCCTTACAGGTGTTGATGGAGCATTCTCTGGTGACGTATCTTGTAAAGGTGTTCAGGAAACAATGCAAACGCATACTGAGGCTGCTACTCTTAGTTTCGCCGATGGTGCTATTGTTAAATGTACTGCTGGTGCTGCTGATTATACCCTGACTCTGCCTGCTGCTTCTGGTAACAGTGGAAGAATCTTCAAAATCAAGCGTGCTGATGCGGCTACATATGTAATCACAATCGATGCAAACGGTTCTGAGACTATTGATGGTTATCAAACTATCGGCCTAGAATCAGATTATGCTGGTTTATCTCTCATCTGTGATGGAAGCAACTGGTTGATCTTGTAATACAAGTCAGCATCTATTGCTATCAAGTTTTATACTTGGACGGTCACCCTTCGGGGTGGCCGTTTTCTTTTGTGTTTGCTAATTATTGGGAGGAGAAAAACTATGGCTTATAAAATTTCTAAGGGCTCAACTATTCAAGGAGACATAAAAGGTGAAGACGACACAGATCGTGATACTATCATTGATTTTGGCGAAGATAGGATCGACCTTCAGACAAACGGAACAACTCGATTAAAAATTTCGGGATCTCAAGGGCAAGTAACACTTAACGAAGCATATACTTTTCCTTATACTGATGGAAATAGAGACCAAGTCTTAGCCACAGACGGCGATGGAGCATTATCTTGGGTTGATCCCGGTGGTGCGGGCAGTTCCATGGATATCTTAAAAATTGCCCTTGCTTCCGAGACAAATTTCACTTGGAATGGAAGTAGTGGGGATTTTCACAAAGTTCCATTTACCCGTAATCTATTAGATACATTCTCAGGTACTCCATTTAACACCTCCACTAACGTCTTTA
>Ga0208299_1000203_pt1 | contig 56980 bp, 45 predicted proteins | sample 15_taG_FD_184089 | JGI IMG/M metagenome (GOLD analysis project Ga0208299, IMG submission 184089) | Marine viral communities from the Subarctic Pacific Ocean - 15_ETSP_OMZ_AT15312 metaG (SPAdes) (version 2) | ecosystem: Environmental > Aquatic > Marine > Oceanic | place: Pacific Ocean | collected... | reverse complement strand
GGTCCCGCAGCTCAACAACCAAGCCGAAGCCCTGCTTAACATGGTAAATACTTCGTACACCCGTGAGTGGGTCTACCACGCAGTGTGCGACGCCGCCAACCATGACGTGGCTCGCAACACAGCAGTATTTCTCCACCTGCAACACCACAACTGGTGGAAAGCACACAAAGGACATCCGTATGACGACGCAAGTTAAAAAGATCAAGGGTACACCAGTAACCCATCAGAAGCTGAGCCTCTACGAAGGCTGGATGCCCCCGTTCATGCTGGAGATCGACAAGCCTACCATGCAGTGGCATGGTGACCCGATCGATACAGGTGTGTGGAACATGATCAAAGCGTTCTTCCGCTGGGCCTACGAAACTCACGGCTCGGAAGCACAGGCCCGCCTGTACTACAACGAGCAGCCTGAGCACGTAGGCCCTCGCTGGAAAGCGATCGTGCTACCACAGTACTGCCGGGATCAGCTGGCCACGACGGAGTTCGAAGAACACGAAGGACGTGAAGTGGCGTTTGCCGAAGTGTCACAGACCGACGGATGGCAAGCCGCCGGGACGATACATCACCATTGTGAGCTTGACGCGTTCCAATCCGGCAAGGATAAAAAGGACGAGCATAACAGCAACGGTATCCACATCACGTTGGGGTGCATCGACAAACCGGAATGGAACATTGACACCCGTATCACGTACAAGAAACTAAGCTACGCGCTCGAGGCGCCAGAGCAGTTGTACGCTGGTGACATGGTGTTGAAAAACCCAGGACGACATATGACGTTCCCGAAACGGTGGCGCGAAGCCATCGAGGAACCGCCGCCCGAGAAGCCCAGCAAGTGGAGCACGCCGCACTTCAGCAGCATGCACGGAGGCATGGGGTACGGGTATGGCAAGAGTCCATACTACAAACCGTACGGCGGGAGTTCGCCCCGAGTAACTCCGCCCCCGAAGACAACTACGCCATCAACAGTGCGTAGCTTGTTCTACGACAACTACGACTACTGGGAAGATGACATTAGCTTGTTGGACTCCCGGTTCAAACGGTACGGTTGGCCTACCTCGGAGTATGGCACGGGCAAGGCACAAACCAAGCTGATCGAAGACCGTGTCTTCACGGCCATGGTAGCCAGCCAGATACAGACGCTGCTCGCAGCCGTCAACTTGCACCATAAACCAGGCAAGGTGACGGAAGCGTTGGCGCCGGTACTTAAGTTCCTGGACGAGACTACAGTCAAGGGCAACGAACTGCTGCCGGATGACGAAGATGCGTACAGCTACTACAATGACCTGCTGAAACTGCGAGCTGGATGGGAAGTGCAGGCGAAGAAAAGCCCGCAAGTGAAGAACGCAAAGAACAAGAAGCAGGCGATCCAGAACTTTGTCGGTAGTTGCGAGCTGCAGTTCAGTCTGCAAGACAGCGACGAAGACGAAGACGAATACTAACCCATGGCCGCCCGGCAGAATAATCTGTCGGGCGGCGTTAAGGAACCGCATATGAAACCATACGAGTGGCAACAACCCTCTGTCGACATGTCCGTGCAATCAATGCAGGACAATAACATAATACTAAACACATCGGACACAGGCACCGGCAAGACCGTCGTCGCCTGCGCCACAGCGAAACAGCTGGGGTGCAAGTTCGTAATCGTAGCCCCGCTGATCGTACACGACGCCTGGAAACGAACCATCGAAGCGTTCGGGATCTCCAAACAGTTCGTGGGTATCGTTAACCCGGAGCGTTTGCTGTACAAGAATGACTTCTACAAGAAACGTGGGCACTCCTGGAACATACCCACAGGCGCCATCGTTATCTGGGACGAAGTTCACCGCGGCGCAAGCGGATACAAGACGCAGACAACGCAGGCCCTGGCCATGCTTAAGGCGTTCAAGGTTCCCGTGATGCCTATGTCTGCCACCGTAGCCGATTCACCTCTCAAGTTGCGAGGCGTTGGTTACCTGCTCGGGCTGCATAAGTACGAGTGGCGAGACTTCCGGGACTGGGCGCACAAGTACGGCTGTTACTACGACAAGCGGTACATGAAAGAGACCTTTGTCAAGGGCGTTTATGCGCAACGTTACATGAAGCAGATCCACGAACTGATCTCAGATCGCATGGTGCGTATACGGATCGAGGATCTGAAAGACTTCCCCGAGTCCCAGCTGCTGGCGAACCTCTACACGTTGAAGGATAAGTATGTCAAGGAGATACATGACATATATGCAGAGATGCGAGAAGAGGTCAAAGAGAACCCGTCCAATATCCTTACGGCTCGACTGCGGGCCCGGCAACGTACGGAGCTGATAAAAGTACCTTTATTGAGAGATCTAGGCACTGAAGCTCATGAAGAGAAGCACAGCCCTGTGTTCTTTGTGAACTTCCGGGACTCCGCAGAAGCCCTGCACCGGGAACTGGAAGCCGAGGGGATACCTACGGGCATCATCATCGGGCAACAGAAAGAGAAGGAACGCACGAAGATGAAGGATGCGTTTCAAGACAATAAACTGCAAGCCATGGTGTGCACACAGGCAGGCGGCCTGGGCATCGACTTGCATGATGTCAAGCAAGAACGCCCACGACGATCGTTTATAACCCCGAGTGACAACGCTGTCCACATGGTCCAGAGCCTGGGCCGGATACGGCGGAGTGGCGGAACAGATGTTGTGCAAACTTTCGTCTTGATTGCCGGCACGGTAGAGGAGAAGATACACGCATCGCTAACACAGAAACTCAGTAATATCGAAACTTTGAACGATGGTGATTTGGAAGCATGAAACGAGGAAGACAAAGACAGAGCCTGAGACAACCCCCACCTGACCCCGCGGCGCAGCTCCTCCACGAAGAGAACGAAAGTCTGCGAGATCGCATCGACGAACTCCACCGCCGCATCGTCAAAGCGTACGAGATTAGCAAATCGTTCAGCATATCCGACACCCAGGAATACCTCCTGAGCCTAGTGAAAGGGATACCCCGTGACACAGAAAGAACATGAAGTTCTCAAAGACTTCAAAGCATACATCGACCGAATGATCCTCGAGGATGACTTCGGCCGGTGCTTAGTAGGCCTGGCCCGAGACACCAGTGAAATACTGATGAACGGCCCGGAGACAACCCGCGTAACACAAGACGAATTCGGAAAGGTAATACTCGTATCATGAGTGAGAAACACGCAAAGCATTCACCGTCCTCACTGGACAACCTGGACAAGTGTGTCCGGTTCAAGCACGTAGAGATGGAAGACGCCAGCTCGGAAGGTACAGACCTTCACGCAGCGTACACAGCCAACCGCACGAAGGCGCTACACGACGACGAGCAGAAAGAATCAGTGCAGGGATGCATCGATTACACAGCCTCGTTGCTGGCAACCGAGGGCGGACCGGGCGAATGGTTCGACATGCAGGAAGTACGAGTAGTTCTTCGTGACCTCACCTGGGGGCACGCGGACCGTGTACTGTTGCACAAGACCAAGCCAATCGCACATGTGCTGGACGCCAAGTTCACACGCGTCGAGGGTGTCCACGACTTCCAGATCCGTACCTACGGGGCGGCGTTCTGCGAAATGATGGCCGAGGCAGCCAGCCGCAAACAGCAACTGGTACTGCAGAGTCCGGAAACAGACAGCACCTGGAAGATCGGTGTCAGCACGCCTCTGGAGCACGTAACGACTCACGTCATGGTGCCCCGTCTACGGAAGATCGATACCGCAGCGCACGTCCCGATTGAACTGCTCGCATCCGTGCGACAGGAGATCACGGAATTGTACGAGCGTTGCAACGATCCGTTCGAGCAGCCAACACCCAACGAGGACACGTGTCAGCGTTGTGCTAACGCCCACCGGTGCCCCGCACTGTCGTCTACCGCCATATCGCTGTCCAAGGGACTCGGGTTACCGATGCCGCAGGACTTTGACATGAGTTCCACCGCATCCCCTAAGGATCGTGGCCGAGCGCAGGTACTGGCACAGGCATTCGAGAACTGGGCCAAGGGAGTCAAGTCCTTCAACACGGAGTTCGTAGACGCCGGGGGCGAGATCCCGGGCTTCAAGATGATATCCCGGTCTACCGGAGCACGCATCGACAAAGAAGACACCGCCACTGCAGCAATACTACTGCGTGACATGGGTGTTACAACCGAAGACATCTTAAACGCTTCCCGTTTAAGTATCAACGACCTCACGGCTATCGTAGCTGGCGGCGACCCCAACAGAACCAAGGTAAGGACGAAAGAAGAGATCATTGAAAACCTGACGGGCATCATCAAAGCAGGCGCTGCAAAGTACCTGACGAGAACACGACGTCGGACAGACTTGGAACAACTAGAAGAGGTGAATAAGTAAGTGATTACCGACACACAGAAACGCAAAAACGTAGAGACTAAAACAGAACCAATAAAGACGGCCAAGTACCACATCAACTCGGAGCACATCACACATATTACGCAGATCCTGCGTAATATGTACAGTGATCCGAAGCTGGCAGTGGTGCGTGAGTATGTGTGCAACGCTATTGACGCACACCGGTCAGCCAAACAAACCAAACGAGTGCAAGTAACGCTGCCCTCGTTCAACTCACCCACGCTGGTGATCCGGGACTTCGGCGGCGGCCTCTCAATCGAGGACGCGGAGTCCCTGCTATATGGCTACGGCTCCTCGGGTGACGAGAAGCGGGTGTCCAACGAACAGATAGGCGGCTTCGGAATCGGGTGCAAGTGTGCATTCGCTCTCACCGACTCGTTCTCCTATACGGTGTGGCACGGCGGCAAGAAGCAGGAATGGTCTTGCTTCCTCGACGACAACGACGCGGGCGCTGCCCAGTTACTGTCGCACGAGTCCGATGCCGACGAACCGGGGATCCGCGTCATGATCCCCGTGAACGCAGCCGACGCCAAACGATATGCACAACTGCTGCAGAAGACGTTCCTGCACTGGCCGGAATCTGAACGGCCTGACGTGGAAGGCATCAGCGATTTCAAGTGGGATGACCCACCTGGAATCTGGCTCACGAACGAGTTGGAAGTGGACCTGGACGGGCAGAAATTGCCTGCCGAACTCCAGATCAAGCAGTCGCGGGACCGTGTAGGACCGCAGGTCATCATGGGTAACATCGCGTACCCCGTGGACGAAACACAGGTACACTCGCCCCGGAATGATCTGGCAGACAGCACACACGGGACGTACATCGACCAGCTGTGGGGTCGCTCGATCCTACGCGTGCCCATCGGGTTCGTGCAACTGGCACCGAGTCGGGAGGCACTACAGTACAGTGCCAAGACGAAGGCCGTGCTTCAGGGCGTGTACAAGACTACGTTCTCTCCGGAGTTCGCAGAGAACTTCCTGAAAGAAGTCATCAAGTCCAGCAAGAACACGAGAGCGGTGGGTCTGGCATTACAGCAGGCACGGGCACCTGTCCCGAAGGCTTTCTGTAACCGGCTAACCAGCGCATACCAAATGGAGCTGCGCCACGGAACGTACGACCTCGCATACAGAGGCGCGTACTACATGGGCCAGTCAGGCACAACATTCCAGGAACGTGTTGAGAAGAACGCAGGGGGCGCCGACTGTCGTAACTGGTACTTCGACTGCAATACGTTCTTGGTCGGCGTGGTCGTACCCGACAAGACCACTCAGGCAGACTGCCGGGAGCTGGTGGGCAAGGCCTACGCCACGTGGGCAAGTGAAAATGCAAGCAAACTGGAAATGGACACCTACGCGTCGGAACACGTAAACGTGCTGGTGATCAAGAACCCGAGCCTGTCGGAGATGCTGTGGCTCAAGGACGGGTCATGCCACACCATGTACACGCTGGAAGACCTGGACAACGACGTGGACGTAGACAAGTGGATCCTCGCACGCCGTACCAGGAACACCCGAAGCCCCTGTGGCTACTCCAACAATACGTACAAGCAACACTCGCGGAAGTTTGTGTCGCTCAAGACGGACAAGCTGGGCAACAGCACCCGTAGCACTTGGTGGAACCCGTGTTCAGCCAAGGACATTAAGGGCGGTATCTACATACCGATCAGCGGGTTCCGTGCAAAGGGATACCCGGACACATCGGAAACGTCCGACATACAGCACACAGCTGCAGGCTTCAAGTCCCTGCTCAAGCGACCGCTGCGCGAGAAGTTGTTACCTCGCCTGGACAACCTGCTGGGAGTCCGGATAGGTAAGGACCTGGAATCGGTGCAGAAGGTTCACGAGTTCATGGAGTACAATGACTACATTGACTACTGCCTGAAGAAGGACATCAAGTCCGGCGACGTTAACCCGAAACACCTGGCACGTTTGCTGCACGAACGCATCAACAGTACCGTACAGCAAGCGGGACTGGCCTGGGCCAGCAGACAGGTGCACAACACCATGGCCGAACTGGGACGCCATCCGCAGCTGACGAACACCTACGCAGGGAAGTATGCCCGCAAGTGGGCAGACGCAGCGGACAATGCCAGCAAGCGCACACGCGAGTGGGCGGAGTTGCTGCCCTACGCGTACGGCACAATCACCAGCCGGCGTGACCGGAACTGGCAAGAAAAGACGGTCACCCCGCGCCTTGTGGCATGCGGCGTAATCCCGAAGGGCGTAAATTGGGGCGGGTGGATAATACCCCAGAAGGACGGAAAAGGAAATCCGATCGCCACGCACTTGCAGGAGCTCCACGCTCTCGTGAATAAGTACCCGTTCCTGGGTACAGTCATGTGCGTGCCTCGGGAAGATCACCACAAAGTGCCGCTGCACGACGAACCGAACCCGTGTACTCGGAAAAGGATACACCTGGAGCTGGAAAACCTGGTAACAACAGAGGCGCTGTACACTTGGGTGCAGGCCGCAGATAAAGAGATAAAGAGAAAAGAAAACATATGAGACAGCATGTAATAACAACGCAAAATATCACTGTAGTGTTTGATGCTGGCGAGCCTGTGGTACTCCCGCGTTCTTCACCGAACGCGGGGGAACTCATCCGCTTGCTCAGCCTGCCACGCGCTACAGATGCCGCCGTACGAGAAGCGGCCAGCGTCCCGCGACACCTTACCAAGTACGGTAAGAATCGCCTGGACTTCAACGGCAACGAGGTCCTCTTGGATGGTAACACCCTGCCAACGGTGCTCGGAAACACGGTTAAAGCGTGCTACGAAAACGGCGCTCCGTTCAACCACTTCCTACGATTCTGGAAGCGGCTGAACTCAAACGTGCGGCCGGAAGCCACGCAAGAGCTGCAGGATTTCCTGAAGCACCGCGCTATGCCGATTACGCCCAAGGGACATTTCCTGGGATACAAAGGAGTGAACGAGGACTACTGGTCAGTGTTTGGAAACAAAAGCACGCGAGTACTCCGCGGGAAGACAGACGAACGGGGCCGAATCCTGAACTCAATCGGCTCGGTTATCGAAGTGGACCGCGCAGACGTCAACCCGGATCGCAACCAGACCTGCAGCGTAGGCCTCCATGTAGGAAGCCATGAATACGCAAAAGGTCACGGGCCGCATACGTTGATCGTGAGCGTGGACCCGGCAGACGTGGTGTCTATCCCCAGCGATTGTGCAGGACAGAAGCTGCGTACCTGCCGGTACAAGGTGGTCTCGGACTACGTTACCAAGATGGACGAAGCCCCGGTGAAGAGCCAGGAGCGTCCGTACGACGTGTTCGTAGCGCCAGGAGTACACCATGACGATACGCAAGTAGCCGTGGTGTGCATCTAATGAAGGTACCCGCACATGCAGACGATACTCAGGCCCGCGAAGTTTTAGCGAGCCTGAGCAAGACTGATGTCAACCGGTACCAGAAGTACTTCGACACATTGATGCCGGAGTCGCATACTGTAATGTTTCAGCGTGCCCTCTTTGCGTTCGCCAGTGTCCACACTACGTGGCAGTCGAACGTGAAGATGTACGCGATGTTACAGGGGTTGACGTGGCTTGAGGACCGCAAGGAACTCATGCTCCGTATAACGGAGAGCCGGGCCGGCCTCCACGTCAACCGCTGCAAGTACATCTGGGAATTCTCTCAGAAGTTCTGGGCAAACCCCGACTGGTACTGGAAACAGGAATACGAAGATTGGTTCCAGTACCGGGATCGGATTGACAAGAATACGCTGGGCCTCGGCCTGGCAAAGAGCGCGTTCTTCATTGAACTCACATACCTGCATAAGGCGCAGGTGCCCTGCTTTGACGTACACATGATAAAATTATTCGGGTTACCGAACAAGAAGTACGCCAAGAGTGGAGCATCGGCTCCGTTTATGAAGTGGTGTGAAGCGAGATGGGTACACCTGTGCCACGACATTGGCATGTCTCCCGTCACCGCGCGCTGGTTATACTGGGATCAGAAGCAAGGAAAAACCGACAGCCGGTACTGGTCTCATGTTTTAGAGGGTCCACTCACGGACCCGTTGCAAAGCGAGCCGTTATTGTTCCCGCAAGAGGACATGGTAGAGCTCGTCGAAATACCCAAAGAAGGTGCCAAGAAGCGAGTAGCATAGAAACACAGAAACACAGAAACACAGAAACTTCGCTCTATCAATAACACGCAGCATAGGAAAATAAACATGCGTAAAGATAAATCAGCAAGTTCTGAAGACGTTGACCAAGAGGCTCGTAACGAGGTCCTCGGCACCGACGGAGGAAGCGTACCCGCTACAACTGGCGGGGGCGGGCCCATGGTCCTTGGTGGTATCTCAGGTGAAGTAAACGCCCGAGATATCGAACTTCCCCGACTCCAGCTGGCCTACGGTGTAGGCAAGTTGTCGGAGACGTATAATCCAGGCGATTGGGTTCTCAACAAGGACACGTTCCTTGCGAAGAAGGGTGACCCGGTGACAATGATCATCGTAAGCGCCCACAAATACTGGAAGGAATATCTTGATTTCGGCACCGGGGTTCTGCCCCGCCTGTTCGATACAGATCAGGAAGTTCTGGACAACGGAGGCACGATCAACTGGTCCAACGGACCGGATGGTCAGCGTGTCGGCCCGACCTTCCGCCCGGCTATCGACATTAAGTTGTTGGTGCGGGCACCGGAAGATACGGTTGGCGCGGCCTTCGGGATCGAGTTGGGTGACTATTCGTACGCCCCGGCTCAGTACTCGGCAGACAAGAGCGCGTACAAGGAAGTGGGGCCTCAAATCCTCACGGCCAGTTCGTTCAGTCTCCGCACGCGTGGCCTGCAGTCTGGAATCTTCCAGCTGCATTCCCGCACCGAGAAGATCAATAACAACAACACGATCGTGCCTGCGATTCGTCTTATCGGCAACTTGTCCGATGGCGAACTCGAGCAGCTGACCGCGTTGTTCCCGGCCTAACCACCGAAGCGAGGGGCCCCGCTGGCAATACGCCGGCGGGGCCTTGAGCTACTATGGCAGGGAAACTTCTCACGACCAACACGAAGCTACTTAAAGGGGATGGTCTCCCTTGCTACGGGGTGCAGCTCGCACCTCACATGCTATCCGGATACAACGTGTGTCCGATGGCATCAGACAAGAACACACCAACCAACATAGAGGAATGCCTGGGGGCGCTGGAAGATAATGCATGCGTCGCTGTCCCGTTTAACGTTAAGAGTACCGATGACTCTCCGCTGCCTACGCAGTGGCAGGGGTTTGAGGCTCACGACGGGGACATCGACGATCGAATATGGCTACGGAAACCGGGGACGGTGATCGGGCTACGGTTCAAGGGTGACGTATCCAAGATGATGGATGGGTGCAAGGACTATTGCATCTACGAATCCGGGCATGGGCGTTTCAAGCCCACGCAGAACGCTCGGGTACGTCGTACTAAGCTGCTGTTCGAAGACAAGAACGCATTCTTCAGTCAGCTGTATCGAGAGATAGACAACGCGTTGAAGCGTCATGACGGCGAGATCGCCATACGTATGAACGTGTTCTCGGACATCGCCTGGGAGACAAGTGGGTTTACAGACGTGGATGGGAAGACCGTGTTCGAACGGTACCCCGACCAGCAGTTTTACGACTACACCAAGATACCCAAACGGGTGCAACAGTTTCTCAAGGGACTGATGCCCGACAATTATTACCTGGCCTTGAGCTACAACAAGGTATGGTATGTCAACTCCCGGTTTCAAACTGCTGACGCAGCGTAAGGATGGTACGCTCGGCCCGTTGTTCATCAACAGGAAACAGCGTATCCCGATAGGTGAATGGCTGGAAGCGGAGTCGCACCCCACAAAGGGGTTCGCACTCCGGCCTTTCTGGCACGCCTGTGCAGAGCAACGCGCCCCGCACCTCAAAGAAGAGGGGCGAGTATGGTGCCGCGTTGAGTTGGAAGGGGTCGAGGAATTCCCTCGGCCCGAACATCAGGGAGGTACTTGGTACCTCGCGCAAAGAATGAAAGTCCTCTCCCTCGTATGAGGGAGAGGGGCGGCGATATGACAAAAAAGAAAAAGAAACTCCCGCACTGCGACCTGTGCGATAGACACCACGCAAAACAAGACGAGGCGACCTGCATGCAAAACTTGGAAGATACTATCTATGACCTTCGGGCAGAGTTGGACGAGTGCCAGGCACAGTTACACGACGCGGAGATCAAGGCCGGTGAACTCGAAGGCATCGTCAGCACACTCGTGTGTGAAGTAGAATCCGCGGCCGGCGACGCCGCACAGGCAACGGCCAACTGCATATGAATTACAGCAGATGGATAACCACGGAGACGATCGTCCCTACGGGGGAGGCCCTGTTCACTGAAGGGGCGACGGAAGTAACGATGGACGATGAGGCGTGTGGCGCCTACGTCAAAGTAACGCAACACCCTGACGCGGAGTCCGCAGCCACAGTCAGTTTCGACACCGACGAATGGCCGACGGTACGCCAGGTCATCGACGACATGGTACACCGCGCCGAACGGTATACAAGGTCACTGAAGGAGGATAAACAATGAGCAGCCCTCACCCATACGAAAAAGAAGTCAGGAGTTTCCTAGCCCTGTTGAAGAAGCACGGGGTTGAAGTTACACATATAAATGACGGCGGCGACGAAACTGTTAAAGTTAAGGGTGCCAAGGACCTGCGAGAAACGATCCTCTCCGTAGACGATTCCTGGCTCTATGTGTCTTTACCCAGCGGCTCCAAAGCAGTAGTATACATAATGCTGGGGAACGGGCCGGGTGAAATGGTCTGCGACTACACGTCGTCCACGTTCCTCGATGCGATAACAGATGCCCACTATACGAAATGGAGCGACTAGAATGAGCAAAGTGTATGTAATATCAGACCCCCACCTGGGCCACAAACGTATCGTGGACTTCGGGCATAGGGAAGGTACTACTTCCGAGGAGCACGACGACTGGTTCAGAGACAACTGGAAGGCCACGGTCACCAAGCGTGACGTGGTCTGGGTACTGGGGGACGTGGCCTTCACGATACCCGCACTCCATTCCTTTGGCGATCTGCCGGGGCACAAGAAACTGATACTTGGAAACCACGACGAATTCCCGGCACACCTGTACAGCGCGTACTTCACTGTGTACCCGGGCCTCGTTCGGTACAAGCGTACGTGGCTCTCGCACTGCCCGATACACCCGCAGGAATTGCGGGGCCTTAAGAACGTACACGGGCACGTGCATCACAACACCGTGCCGGATACAGATAACTACCGCAACGTGTGCGTAGATGCGGCCATCGACGGGAAGCCTATCCCGTTTGAACACATATTGGAATGGAGAGATCAAGCGCCATGCAAGCAACCCTGACATTTAACCTGCCAGAAGAAACCCGTGAATTCCAAGTAGCCACTCGTGGGGGCGAGTGGCTATGCGCCTACGACGAAGTCAAACGTTTCGTACACAGACTTTGGAGATATCATGACAACCTGGAAGGTAAAACCGCAGAAGACGTTGTGGATGCAATATATACCATTATCTGTACAGAAGAACCTGCTGAAATAGGTATGTGAACCTGTTTTAAGGTTTCTTTTTTCGAGAAACTTTCCTCAAGATGCTTTGGCTCCCTTTTGTGTTGACAGATTCCTTGTGAGAGGTAATAATCTCTCGAACATTAAGAAAGGAACGCAGATGCCCGCACCAACTAAAACACTCCGCACCCGGAGCCTACGCTCTCAATTCTGGGCGCGACAGGATGTACTCACCCAGTTCGACGCGACCCGTGACCCGTTAGGTCACTCCCGCGACGGAGCCTTTGAACGAGCAATGGAACTCTATATAGCCAAGTACCAGAAAGCAACGAAAACACATGCAGTTTAGCAGTATCGACTTCGAGACATTCTACGACGGTGAATACTCACTCACCAAACTCTCTCCCTGGGAGTACGTCTACCACGACCAGTTTGACGCGTACGCGGTAGCGATTAAAGACGAATCCGGCACGTGGTTCGGGCACCCGAAGGATTACGAGTGGGCTAAACTACACAATCGTGTGGTTGTGGCACACAATGCGGGCTTCGACGGCATGGTTTTCGGTCGCTTGCAGCGGGACGGGGTCATTCCGGCGGACGTGCGGCCTTTACGGTGGCTATGCTCCGCAGATCTTGCGGTGTATATGCATGCCCCGCGGAATTTGGCCGGGGCGGTAAACCAACTTTTGCCTGACATGCCCAAACCGAACAAGGCAATGCGCGACAAAATGAAGGGATTGACCTACGAGCAGGCAAAAATGGCAGGCATGGGGGATGAACTTGACGAGTACGTGGCATACGATGCCGTCGCCTGTTACGAACTGTTTGACCGGTACCATGAACAGTGGCCGGAAGTCGAGCGGACGTACTCCGAACTGCTTCGCTTGTCCTGCTGGCGGGGTATGCCCATGCAATATGACAAGGTTAAGGAGTCACGTATAAGCCTCCAGGACCAGTTACAGGTCATGTATGACGCCATACCGTGGGTCGCCAAGGGTGGCAAGGCCCAGAGTCATCACGCTTTCCGTAAGCATGCCCGCGAAGTGGGGATCAAGGATGTGCCGGTGAGCCTCGATAAGAAGGACCCGCTGGCGATCAAATTCTTCAAGAAGCACGAAAAAGCTCACCCTTGGATTCAGGCATACCGCGACCTGCGGGTGTACAACAACCACTTCAAGAAGGTGGAAACGCTGGAACGTGGCATCCGTGAGGACGGCACATTCCCGTTCTCTATCAAGTACATGGGTGCGCACACGGGCCGTACGTCCGCGGGCGATGAAGATTCTGATGGCGGTAAGTTCAACCCGCTCAACATGAACCGCAATGCGCTCGGCGGCGTGGACATTCGCCACTTGTTTGTGGCTCCCGAAGGGTATACATTTGTCATTGCTGACTACAGCGCCATTGAGGCTGTGATGCTGCTCTGGCGGGTCGGCGACGATCAGATCCTGCCCTTGGTCGCGGCGGGAGAAAGCCCCTACCAAGCGTACTCTAAGCTGGTCGGGTGGTACGACGGCGACAACTTAAAGGAAGATAATAAAGACCTGTACACACGAGCCAAGGTATCCGTGCTTTCACTGGGATATCAGTCCGGCTGGAGCAAGTTCCAGACGGTCGCCGACACCGTATATAAGGTAAAGTTCACAGATCAGGAAGCACAGGACCTTGTCTACACGTTCCGCGGTAACAACCCACGGATCGTAAACCATTGGAACGAGCATCAACTGTTTGCGGCGTGGTCCGCGAACCACGGAGACGATACACATGAAGTCGAATTACGCAGCGGACGGGACCTCGTATACTACAAGCCGTCATGGCAAATGTCCCAATGGCCAGACGGAAAGCCACGCAGAGAAATCAAAGCGACGACGTCAGCGTTTCGCCCGACTCGCCTCTACGGCGGTATCCTTACTGAGAACGAGATTCAAGCTACTGCTCGTGACGTACTCCGGGATGGACGCGTGGCTGTGGAGGCTGCTGGACACCCTGTTGTCTTGGACGTATACGATGAGAATGTCTGCTGCGTCCCGAAAGATGAAGCGGAAGACCGTGCCAAAGAAATAGCCCACTTGATGACGTCATCGTCAGCATGGGCCGAGGGCTGCCCCCTCTCCGTTGAAATCACGATCTCCGACCATTATCTAAAGGACTAAGGATGTTTTATTCCATACCAAATCTACGGTCGCATTCCGCCGTAGAACTCCCAAAACCCTGGGACTACGTGCCGGAAACGCCGGCACCGTACGACGACAGGAACGAGTACATACGCTGGCGAGCCGACTTCGCGACGCGTCATGCGTTCATCAGCGGGTACGAGGGTATCTCCCCCGGTGTTCGAATCACCAAGGGGGATAACCCGCCGTTCAAACTCCACGCCTTTGTGGTGGACTACGACGGTAAGCTGCCGGAGAAGCCGGACGAGCACGTGAAGAACAAACCTGCGGGCGAGTTCCTCCCGAACTACGTCTGCAAAACCGGTCGCGGTAACGGTCGATTGATCTGGATGTTGGAGCGTCCGCTGTTGCTGGCCTCCGACAAACAGATCCACGCGTTTCTTAAGATCGTCAAGAAAGCGATGAACCTTGACAAGTGGTTGAGTGGACTCGACACCGAGTGTTTCGCTGACGCTACGCAGTACTTTGACATTGGTCAGGAGTGGCTGCCGGTGGCACCCGAGGCCCGTATCCCTGCCGCCAACACCGAACTGTGGCTCATGAAAGCGTCGCACGGTTTGCGGTTCGATACGGAGAAGCGCCTCGAGTACGACATCCCTGTCGAGGAAATCGCCAAGGAAGTTGAAGCCCAGTTCCCGGGTCGCTGGAACGGTGCCTTCGTGCTGGGGGCACGGGGCGTCCGGTTCTGGGATCCTGTTGCGGACAACCCTACGGGGGCCGTGGTCGGTGAGGAAGGCATGTTCTGCTTCACCGGCGACCAGGCCTTCGTGCCGTGGAAACAGATCTTCGGCGCCAAGTTCGTGGAACCGTTTGAAGCGTCATACGTCGCTGACATCGTCCACGAGTCTGCGTACGACGGGCGGTCTTACTGGCTCGACACCGGATCACATTGGCAGGACTGGAGCAAGGAAGACTTCTCGCAGGAACTGCGGTGCCGCGGCTACGATGGACGTAAGAAAACCGGCAAGCCCGCATCCGAGTTGGACATCATCGAGAACATGATCAAGAAGGATCGGCGGGTGTTCAAAGCCCTCCCGTTCCTGTTCTTCCCCTCCGGCGTTATCAGCTACCACGGGAAGCGGTACTTGAACACGTCGAACGTGAAGCCCATCGCCCCGTCGGCACCTGTGGCAGCAGGTGCCATGACCTGGGCGGACGGGCCGAAGTTCTTTCCGTTCATCCATCGCCTCATGACCGGCATGTTCCGCGGCGACGAAGACGACGCGACGCAGCTGACCGGCTTCTTGGCGTGGTTGAAGTACTTCTACTGTAACTCGCTGGACGGGCGCCCCCGCCCCGGGCACACGCTCGTACTGGCAGGGCCCACGGGAAAGGGCAAGACGCTCTTCTCGAAAGCCATACTCGGCGGTCTGATGGGCGGCCAGGCCGACGGCTCCCGTCACTTGGTCGACGGGTCGCAGTGGACGGAAGGGATCGCCAGCGCGCCGGTACTACGTATCGACGACAGTCTGGCAGTCGCCGACTCCCGCGGCCTGATCAAGTTCTCGAACCGGCTCAAGAAGTACGCGGCCAACGCCGAAATGGCGTACGAAGAAAAGTACAAGACCGCGGCCATGGTGCCGTGGTTCGGACGGATCATCGTAACGTGCAACCTTGACGCAGAGAGTTTGCGTATCCTGCCCAACATGGACATGAGTACCAAGGACAAGATCAGCCTGTTCAAGGCGTCGGAAGAGATCATGAAGTTCCCTGAGTGGGGCGAGGTCTCACGGCTCGTGTCCAAGGAACTGCCGCTGCTGGCCCGTTTCCTCGTGGATTGGCCTTTGCCGGAAGAATGGATTTCCGAAGAGCGCCGGTTCGGGGTACGCCCGTTCCACCACAGGGAACTTTTTGAAGAGTCGCGGCAGCAAGGCTTGGGTACCATCATCGAGTTGCTCAAGGGGTTCCTCGACGAGTACAAGAAAGGGTCGGTGCCCGGACAGGAAGAGTGGACCGGTTCCGCCGTCCAGTTGTACGCCGACCTTACCGCGTACAGTCCAGACACGGCCCGCGAGTTCAAGAGCCACGGGTTGGCGATATTCCTGGGACGGTTGGCGAAGAACGGCTACGGCCTGTACAAGGAGCGCAACACTTGCACGAAGCTTAACCATTGGCATATCAAATTCGATTTCATCCCCGCCACGGAGGCGGACGAGATCGCTTTAAGGGAGGAAGAATAATGACGTCACCTACACCGACCATGACCAGGGAGTTCTGTGCCCGCTGCGGCATCAAGCACCTGGCCCAAGCCCGAGTACTGATGCTCGAACGTATGAAAGGATACCCGCACCACGTCTGGTACGCCATGGGACACATGGCCGAGGCCGAGGACGAAATTATCGAACGGATGCCGGAGGAAGCACGCGCCGTACGCGACATGCGTCTGGCGATTGAGAAGAGTCTGGAACACAAGGACGTGGAGTTTTGCCCTGACTTCGGCGCCCTTATGGAAGTATTAGCAAACGGGGCATTGTTAGAGGAAGTACAAGAAGATGAGTAATGCACACAAGAAGATAATTGTTGGTAACTGGCAGGAAGTGACAAGTAACGAGGGAGTTCTGGTACAGGCGTTCGTGCCTGATGCCAAGCAGCCGGAAGAACCCGTCACGCAGATCGATAAGATGTGCCAGTGGGTCGAGTCCACGTACGTACAGGCCGAGAACCGTACGTTCGAGTTCGTGCGATCCGTGCCCGGTTACTGTGAACGATACCTGCAGCCCGAGTTCCGATTCGTGGACGGGTTGGACGGAGAGGAGGCCGAGAATGGCTGACCTCCCGTTGACGATAGACTTCAGCGACGCTGACCTACCCTTGCGCATGGAACAAGCCATACGCGCCGCCGCGGAGTACCAATTCCAGGATGCAGTGCAGAAGCTGCGGGAAGAGTTCTTGGAAGAAGCACAGGCGCTGGTGGACGCCGCGATTACTACAGCGGCCTCGGCTTGCGTCGCCCAGGTAAACCGAGTTGCGGACCCCCGCGGGTTCGAGAATAAAATCGAAGTAAGGATAGGCCTTAATGAGCAATCGTAGCGCCAAGTTACTACTTGAAGTCGCTCGTCATGTGGAATTACATGGCGAGCGACACCGGCACGGGAAACTGTGCAGTAACCACGACATACCGCTCGACGTCGGGCTGGTACAGGAAATCGAAACGTGGGCCAAGGGGTACCGCGATCACTTGAAGCGGATGGGAGCTAGCGATGGCAGCAACACAACAGACGTTTGAAGCCCTGCGCGACCCGCGTCGAGCAACGTTGTCCGCCGCAGGCGCGTCCCGCAAGTTGGGGACTATGGGGTACTCGACTGAACACGGCGTGCCTGGGAAACTGGCAGGGTATGACTTCGAGGACGGCGCCGGGGGGTTTATGTACGAGTACCAATGGGATCCGGACGTAGGAGATTGGGACATTACGGGCGTCGCCCACAGCGTAGAAGTCAGCGAGTCTGACTGGAAGGAGATACAGTTACATGGCAGCAACGTCACCAACACAGCGGACGCTTGAGGCGTTACGCGATCTGGGCCGAGTGCCCGGAGTCGTCGAGAAGTTCAACCAGTTCGCCGGGCCCTACGGGGTCCGGCAGGACTTGTTTGGATTCATCGACATCATCTGCATGTGTCCGGAGGAGAAATACATCGTCACCGACGCACAAGACCCTAACGTAGCCGGGGTTCATTTTTACCACGGCATCGTGGCGGTGCAGTCGTTCGGCCAGGACTGGTCCGGCCATGTCAAGAAGTTGAAAGAAGAACGCGACGAAGAGATGGGACTCTGGCTCACCTGCGGAGGCCGACTCGAACTCTGGGGTTGGCGGAAGTTGAAAGTTGTCAAGAAAGATGGTACAAAAGGGAAAGCAATGCGCTGGCACCCCAGAATCGGGGATGTTAAACTCTCTGAGAGTGGAGAAATTGAAGTGCATGAACGTAAAGGTACGTGATAATGAATTCTGAGATACCCGAAATTTCGCTCCCTAACGAGGATGAACCCATCTTCGCGCCGGAGCCTACGTTTTCCCAGACTACGCTCAACAAAGCGTACGACCTGTTCCTCCAAACCGATATGGACCTGTCCGACATCGCACTCGACCTGGGTGTGAGTTCGAAGCTGGTCGCCTCGTGGGCCCGCAAGGGTAAGTGGGTCGACCGCAAGCGCGGACTGGAAGAGGAAGAGATGCAGGCAGCCGATGCCAAGTACCGGTCCGTCGTGCGGGAGAACCGGGTGCCGGTTGTCAAGCGACACTTAGCGGTGTCAGGGAAACTGGAAGAGGGTATCGAGAAGTTCATCGACGTGGAACTCGACAAGGATGCGCCGAACCCCGTGCAGCTGGAGCGCATGTCCCGTGCCCTCGCAGCTTCTACGGGTGTCTCGGCACGGGCTGCGGGAATCACCGAGAAGCCTCACGAGGATACCATCAAGGAATCCAAGAAGACCCCGCTGATCCTACTCAACGTGAACCCATCCCCCGTACAGCCTCGCGACATCGGGGTCGACGTAAAAGTCCACGGATAACAGCCCCTTAAGGCGTACTTATGCTCCATTACAGGGCTTAAGGGCGCTTAAAAGCCTCATTAATCGCTTCCCGCTGTTCCGGCGTGACCCGTGCCGGTTTCCCGTGCAAGAAATTCCGGTTCTCGAAACTGCCTCGGACACTCTGTACCGTACCGTTCAGGCGGGCGATCTCTGCGGAGACCTTCTCCGTCGCCCGCAGGTCTTCGTTGTTGATCGCACGGAACAGCCGCCCGTACAGGTCTTTCAGCACAGCGCCCCGTGCGGAGTCGATCACCTTCTTAGTGTCGTACCCGTTCCGGCGTGCGGCTTCCAGAATCTCTGGCCCCAGGGCCTCGAGGTTCGCCTTCACTCTCGGATTCTTGTAGATCTGAGCGTAGTACTTCTTCCGCGACCACGTTTCCAGGTACCCCGTGTACGCTTCCACAGCCTTGTGGAAACTCATGCCCTTGCTGGTCGGCCCCAGAATCTGTAACGGGGACGTGTCGGGCTGGCGGAACGCGGCTAGGAGACTGAACGGCGCGAATTTCTGAGCCGTGTAACTGAGGCGGGAACCGGAGAACTGTCCGTCCTCGTCCATCAACCACCCAGCCAGACCCATATCCTTGTACGGCATATCCCAGTCGGAGTAACCGGCTGCGGAACCCGTGGCCATCTCTACCCCGTAGCGGGATAGCTGCGACAACTTGCCCATGAACGCCTGGAACGGGTCGTCCAACCAACGCTTGATTTCGAACGCCTGCTTACCCCAACGGATGTACTGGCGGCGCTCTCCGGTAGGATCGCCTTTGTACCAGGGCAGGTGTCGCACGAACGGTGTAATGTCCGCATGGAACTTGCGCCCCGCTTCGTTCTGGAACATGAACAATTTGTCGTCGTTATCCTCGTCCTCGTCGTCGTCCCCTGCGGCCATGCCGAACAGGTACGCAGCGGTTTGCACCATCTGCGGAACCAGCAGGATTACCAGGATGAACATCGCAGGCCAGCGTCGGGTGAACACGTGCTTCGCTTCTTCCGGAGTCATATAGTTCTGCAGCACCGGGCCGGTAAGCAGCCCGCCGCCCGCCGCGTTCCACGCGCCGATCGACCAGCGCCACGAGAACAGGAGCAGGTTGAAGTTACGGCGCCACGTAGGGGTAAGCCAGGCTTGACGCACTGCGTTATGCCCGCCGACTTCGTTGTCGAGCTGACCGGCGAACGGCCCCACGTGCGTTAGGAAGTCGAACGGGACTCCGGCCTTGTCGGCCTTCGCTTTTTCCCGCTGCGCGATGTGGTGCACCGACCACAACTTGTACGTGTTGAAAATACTGTCGAAGATGATTTCGGTCTGGAGCTGCGGGGTCGACAGCAGGTTTTTAGCGATTGCGCCTGCCCGGTCTCCGCCCACCTCTGCGACCGCCTTCGACATTTTGTCCACACGCTTCTGCAGAATATCCACAGGTAAGTCCATCGGGTTGGTCGTTTCGCTGAACGTGATGCCGATACGCTGCGCCTTGTACATCAGGTCCATCCAGTACGGGTCGCGGGCCTTGATCTGCTTACGAATCTCGACCAGCTGTGCGATAGTACCAGCAAATGGTATCTTAGTTTTCGTCCAGATCTTGCCGCCGGAGATGCCTGTCAAACTCTCGAGGCCTGCCACGGTGAAGAACAAGGAGAACTGGAGCGCCATGACCTTCATCCAGGTGTTGACTTCTTCGAAGAATTTAAACACGCCCCACGGGTCCTGCCACGTTTCGCCCAGCACCTGCTTCAAGCGACCCGCGACCTCGCCGCCGGCCAGCATCGAACTGAAAATGTTCTCGCCCGGCTCGACGTAGGTGTAAAACCCGTTGAGCGACGGGATAGGGGAGTTCACAACATGGTGGTAGTTTGACCCCTTAACTCCGTAGGACGACTGGATCGCCGCAGATACCTGCTCTTTCGCGGTCTTCTGCGGGTCTGGCGTTTCGCCCATCTGTGCGTACATGCGTGCCGCCAGGACTTTCCAAGTCTCGTCCAGGATCATTTCGTCCTGCCCTCGGAACTCCGTGTTAGGGTCGGGGATCAGAATAGGTGAGCCTTCCGGCGTTACCAGTAACGCCATCTTGTTGAGCATGACCCGCTTCATGGTGCCCAGCAACGCTTGGCTGGTGAACATGTGTACGGCGTCAGCGATGCCGGCACTGGACGGGCGCATTCCTGTGTCCTTGTACGCGTCCATGTAAGATTTAAAGCGTGGCGTTTCTGTAGCCTCGTTGATTTCCTTATCGCGGTAGCTACGAGTGACGGAGCGCAGCGCCCGGATCAGGTGCACCGGGTCCTTGATATCGTCCAAGTCCGCGTTGAGCGCGTCGCGGTCGGCCTGCCCTGCTTTACGGGCCATGAGTTTACGCTGCACAGCGATCTCGATAGCCAGCACCACCTTGGGGTAGTTCAGGTCAGGCTTCAGCCCGTGGCTTACGTAGTCCCCGCGGAGGAGGGCGCGGTACGCGTCTCCGCGGTTAGTCCACACGACTCCGTGCAGATCGAGCAGGTACTTGAGCATCTTGCCCGATACTTCGTGCAGAGGCTTCGGATTCCCGGCGGCGTCGTACGCCTTGCCGAGGACTTCCTTGGCGATCTTTTCTTTTTCCTCGGAGACTGCGTCTACGTCAGCTTCGAGCGCTTCCTGCACGGCACGTTCTTCCCGACCCAGGTAACCGATACCGAAGTACTGCGGAGCGAAGTTCGGGTTGTACCGCATGAACTCGTGACCCGTGTTCATGAAGTGTGGAGCGTGCTTACGCATCTCTTCCCGCATATACTGCAACTCGGTCCAGACTTCTTCGGTGAGCGCCTGCAGCGTCAGCTCTTCGGGTTTCCGGTTCATGCCTTCCGCCGTCATCTTTTCCATGTAGCTTGACGGAGTCGTTATCGGGTCCACGCCCAGGACTTCCTTAGCCGTGGCCGCTCCGTGCAACAGGTTCTGGATGTACTCAGCGGGGATCGCCCACTGGATGTCGGAGACCTCGGTAACTGCCACACCCTCCCGGGTTGTGGCACGGGTGCGGTAAACGGCAACGCCGAGGCGTTCCAGTTCCCGGGCGTACTTCAGTTTATTCACTCGGTCCTTGCCGGAAGAACCGGTTTCCGTAGCGAGGGCTTCGGCCTTCTCTCTAGCCGCCAGCATGATCTCAGCCAGTTGCTTCGGCACGGCACGCGACAGCGTATCCATTTCCGATACCCGGATACCGGTTATAACCAGGGCCTTCCGCATAGCCGCGTCGAAGTCGGGGCGCTCCCCGAACTTCCCGACCACGTGCTCCAGCATCATCTTGGCCGCCAAGTGTACCAGGGATACGAGTTGTCGTTCGTCTTCCGTCAACTTTACGCGAGCCGCCCACGCTTTCCCGCGGAGGTTGTCGGCGATCGTCGGGCGCATCTCGGTACGAGTCTCCCCTGTGGGGTTTCCGTCCGCGTCGCGGATAGGCACTTCCTGTTCCACCAGCGGTTGCAAGACTGGGCCTAGTCCCCACTTGGTAAGGATCCGGTCGTAGAAATGACTCTCGCGGGTGGCCATCGCGGACATGTAGTTCGCTTCTTCCCAGTGCGCTCGGAACACGCCGGGGACACCTTCCCGCAACTGCGTGTCCAGCATCATGCTGGGGAAGTTAAAGTACATTGCCAGGGAAGCCGTGGTCGGCCCGTAGATCAGGGGTAGCGCGTCGCGTGTACCGTCCGGCTCCGGAGCAAACTTGAACTCTTGCTGCACCACGGGGTGGAGCTCAGCGTTTCCGCGTTCGGGTGCGAGTACCACTTCGTGGCGGTAGGTTACCGTCTGGCGCGGGGGCAAGTGATACAGAGCCCAGTCCAATAGATTTTTGTAGATGCCAGGAGCGGCGCGGCGCGGGATTCCCTGCGCCTGCAAGTCCATGACAACTTCTTCCGCGTCTTCGTACGTCGTCGCGGCCTTGTACCCACGAAGCGTGCGGTCGAACTGCGCGTGGATGATCTTTTTGGTGGCCTTGATCTGAGCCTCGGAAGCCAGGTCGTTCGACCCGTATTCTGCGGAGTGCCACGCCCACTGGTTTATCAGTTCGTCCCGCGACGCTGCAACGTACCCAAGCGAGGGGGTCACCTTCGACATAGTCTGGCGGCCGATGTTCCGCTGCGTACGGAATACCGCGATCATTTTCATCAAGCGGTCGTACGTCAGTCCACGCTTCTCGTTATGCTTGTCGTACAACTCGCTGTCAATGAGTTCATCTGCGGCCTCATCCCAGTTACCCGCTTCGACTGCCGCTTTCGCTTTCTTGAACTGCGGGAATATGCTCCAGAAGTACGCATCGGTGAGAGCGTTCTGCAACGCCACCGACCCACGGGCCATTTCGTCAGGGAACGCCCGAGTCGCTTTGGTGCGGGCCGTAGCCGCGTCAACTCGCAAGACTCGCTCCGCTGCTTCCTTCGTGATAGGCGTGCCGGCCAGCGCAGCCTCGACGCTTACCCCTGTCAGTTCTTCGAACCGGGAGTTATCCCCGTGGATCAAATTGTGTCCGTACCCAATCGTACGCTCGGGTCGGTTCGGATCCGGGGCGTACGCTACTTCACGGAGCCCCTCATGAAGTTTCAGGTGGTCGATCAAGTGGCTAATCAGTGTCACTTGCTCGGTACCAGGTACATTATACTTGGCCGCGTCGGCGCCCATGGGGCTCAACGCCAGCAGCGTGGCACTCAGTATCGCTGCGGAGTCACTGCCAAGGGATGCGGTGGTGCCGCCGACGAATGGATCTTTTTCTCCGACAAACGGATCGAACTCGATCTTCACGTTCGCGTCCCGCGCTTGAATACCCATGTCTACCCGCGAGAGAACTTGCGATATGACGTCTTCCAGTACAGTGACCGGCGGCGCGCTTTCCCCCAGATACTTGGCGATGCCCCGCTTCACGAGGGTAATGAAATCGTGCCAGAGAGAACTGACCCCGCCCCCACGGTTCGGGCTGGGGATTTCTGCCAGCAGCCGCTGGAAGCTACCGTTAGAGAAGGCCTCGGATATGAACTCGTGTTCATTCGTCAGCCCGTAAGTGCGACCGGTGTATGGCGAGTCGGTGGTTTTGCGGCGCTCTATTTCAGCTTCCACGCGTACCCGTAGCGATTCGATCGATGCCCTGAACCCGGGGTCGAGCTCGATGAAGTCGGACGTCAGAGTATGTAGTAACTCATGCGTCATTACGTCCACGAGGCGTTTCGGCGTGTTAGCCAGGACAGCGGACCTGTAGAAGTTTATGCCCGTGGTGGTCGAACCTGTAGCGATCGCGTTCACGCCACGAACACTCTTCGTCCACATGTCCCAGTTAAACGTAATGGCCCGGGGCGCAAGACCCGCGTCGATAACCGCGTTGTACAGTAGCTTCGTTGACTGTCCTGTGTGCTCAGAATCACGTAGCCGTTCCATGAACCGTACCGGGTCTACCCCTTCACGTTTATCTGTCATGGCAAGACCGAACGCATCCGCACTCGCGGTAAGGTTTTCCAGGTACCGTTTCCGCTGCTCGTGGGTGACGTCCCCAGGGATCAGGGACGCGTAAGGCACGGAGGCACCTACGGAAGCCGTCGTGCGGGCCTTCGGTATATCGAAGCTACCGATGTTGAACGCTCGTTCTTCGATGGGGGCTTTCTTCTTGGGGTACGGCGCGTAGTTGTACAGATCCGCAGCGTCTTTGTGACGCCCGAACGTGGCCTTCGCAGCAAAGGCGTTTGTAGCTAAGTGCTTCCCGAATTCAATGGTCGTGTCCTCTTCGTCTACCATCATGAATGAGTCTATCGTGACCCAGGCCCCAGTCTGGTCGAGGAAGTTAAACGCGTACTGCATGGAAGACGATTCCACACGTGCCGACGACTGGCCTTCCGCGAAACGGGAGAGCATCCGCGGGGTAACGCGGCCTTGGGAAGCTTTGTGAATCTTCTTGGGGCGCCATTTGCGGAACGCATTAAAGTCAAACGTATCGGTGAACCCTTGCGTAACCAGATCGTTGGCCAGGGACGACAGTGCCTCGAGTCCTGCGGCGTGGCGTTCTTGCGGCGTCATGCCAGGGTCGCGGTTTGCGTAGAAAATGTCCCAATCGTGCATCAACTCGCTCGCGTCGCGGTACACTGTACCGTGTTCACGTAACGCCATCGACCCGCCCAGCAAGAAGCCATGCGATTCGATGAGGTCGTTCAGCGCACGGTAGTGCGGCGCTGAGTCCAGGGCCTGGTCAGCCGTCACCGGTGCGTAGCGCTCCTTGTTGGCTACCGCAGCATCAAACTTGGTCGCGTAGTCCCCATAGAAGAATGAACGTATGAACTGCAGGAGGTCGCCAGAGGCCAATATTTCCTGCACGAGCGTAGGCTGTGACCGCCCACGAGGGTCGAACGCCAGCCGCTTCAACGCGTTGCGTATACCGGTGTCGTAACGCTCCAGCATGTCGGTAGCTTCTTCGACCTGGTCTATCTCCGCGTTGTCCCGGATACCGTCGAACGCCGGCTGCGATATGTCGCGGGCTGTGAACGATCGGGCCAGGTGCTTAGCGGAGAAGCTCATGTCGATGAACGACAGGACCGCCGCGAGCCCGCGAATCAGGGCTTCAGTACGCGGGGTGTTGGTATCTATGTACAGCTCCTTTTCGAACATGTAAACTTCTGCCGGCACACCGTCCGGGAGCTCACGCGAGTAGACGTTCATGTTGAACGAGTCAAGCAGCTCGAAGATCATCTGATCAGTGGCCGGAGACTCGGCAATGGACGCTGTCGTGCCAGGCTTGGGCGGCACCTGCGATTTCTGCGTGGCCGAGGCGGCCTCCCCGCCGGTCGTAGGCTCTGAAGTTTTCTCGTTACGCATACGCCAGTATGCGTTGGCTTCCGCCTCGGTGATCGGGTTCATCTCGCCGCCGGATTCAGCAACCCAGCCTACAGCCGGGTCGCGGGAAACCGTGATGGAATCTTTGTGTCGCCCGGGGGCGGTGAACCTGTCCACGTTGTCCGGCACTGTCTGCGATACTGCGGGGGTTGCCGCACCTGCGGGCAAGCTCTCTACCAGTTTCCCGTGTAAGGATCGATCACCATGTTTCGTCGTGACCCAACCGTTGATTGCGGCCATCGACGCGCCGTTCTCGAAGTCGGTGCTTCGGCTACTGTACACCATGAGCCCGTTACGACCGCCGAAGACGATGCCGTTGGCCGGGCGCTTAGAATCTGTGATGGTGTAGTTACGCAGCACGCCGTCCTCGGCCATCATGTTCGGGGCTTCCGGTGCGTACGTATTGTGCGTGGTACTATCTACCACGTTCTTGGACGGGGGTGCAGGTGCAGGTGCAGGTGCAGGTGCAGGTGCAGGTGCTTCTGAAGACCGCTGGTCAATACCCAGTTCGAGTAGTTTAGTGTCGAGGTAGTCCTGTAGCTTGGGCGGCAGGTTTGAAATCCTACCCTGCCCTAGCTTTTCGTCCCGTTCCTGCGACCCGTTGGAATATTTTACCCCTCCCGGGAAGCTATCTCTGGCGTCCAGGATCGCTTGAACTTCGTCATCAATGACCTGTTTAAACGCTTCGAGGTCCGACTCCTGCCACTGTGTACGCCCTGCCTTGGCGTCAGCCATCGACCCGATGTTCTTCATCGTGGAAATGGGGAAGGCGTTAGGTAATCCGCGGGCTACGGCTTGAGTTGATGCCGGATATTTGAGACCGGTGCCGTACTTCTGAGAGTATGGGGAAGTAGGATCGATCGTACCGCTCCCACTCGTCCGGTCAGTGTTGTCCGTGAAAATGTACAGCGACTCGCTGTCGCTGGACACGTCAGCACGCGTCCACTTACCTACCGGCTGGGCGTCCGCACCTTCCGAGCTCCCGGGCGCCGCTTCCAACGGGACCAAATCATAGACGTGCATTTTGGTATTGCCTTCAAGCCACCGCTCGACGGCCGCCACCGTGGGTCCGCTTTCGTCCCACCCTTCGGACTCCCATATGGCATCCCGTCCCCCGGCCTCGCTCAGGGTCATGTACCCACGGCGCGTGACCTGGTAACGTTGGCCACCGAACACGTACTCACCGCTGGGGAACGCCTTAGCGCGTATCGTGGTGGTCTTCGTGCCTGCCCGTAGCTTGTCAATGCTCTCTTTCATCATTGGCATACTATGCGTGACGCGAGGAGCGGCAACCTTCTCGTTAACCGCTACCCATCGCTGCTGGTATTCCGAGTACACAGACATCTGTTCCTCTTCGCTGAATCCTGCGAGGGGTACGTCAAATTCGTTAGAGCGCCTTTCCGCGGCGCCGGCCAACTCGCGGGCGCCTGCTATGTCGCCAGACGCCAGAGCGGCTTCGGCTTGCGCCAACAGATTACCTGACTCAGTCCCCGATAACGCCTCACTCATCTCCGCGGAGACGGGCTCGGCGGCCGCGCCTGCCGCCCGTAGTTTCAGAATCGCTGCGTCGTCGATGTGGCGGAACACGTTGCTCTTGGTGATCGGAGTAGTAGAGCCCAGGGCCTTCGTAAGTTCAGCCCAATCCTGGGGCCTGAAACCGGTGACGGCGTTCAGCACCGCTGAGCCGGTGTCTACGTCTGCGTCTTCTTCAGATGTGGGGATGTCGGCCAGCGCTTGCAGTACGCTGGGAGCGGCCTCGCCGGGGCGCTCCTTAGCCTCGACCCGTTCCGGTTCCCCGAACCACGTTTCTACTCGGCCCTGCCAAGTAGTGGAATCCGGCTTCGACTCACCGACTGCGGGCGGTTCGTACTCAACCAGGCCGTCGAAGGCGCCGCCGTATTCTCCGGAGCCCTGTAAATCCGCGTCCATATCAAACAGACCCGAGTCCGAATCCGATTTTTTCGCCTTGGCCTTAGGCTTCGTAAACTCAACGCCTTCCTGCGCCATCGCACTCGCGACAGTATCCCGCCGCACGTTTGCCGCTACCTGGCCCCAGGTTTGGTCCTCTGGAGACTTGGCGTACTTGGCAGCCAGGCCGTGCATATTCGCTACGATCTGGTTGCGGGTGGCCTCGTCGCCTTGCGATTCGCTGTCTTCCGTAACAGGGATCGCGGAGAAGCCGGCTTCAAATACTTGAACCGCGTACGCGGCCTTGTCGGTCAGGAACTGGCTACTCTCGGGGTCGCCCAGCAAGTCGCGGAACGAGGAGGTGTTAAACCCGCCGACCGTCCCGTAGTGGTACATGGCGTGCAGCGCCAGTTCGATCTGTAACTTGCGGTCCAGTGCGTCGAACCCGCGTTGGGCTTGCTGCAGCGCGATGGGATCCAGCCGAGCGCCGTCGCGACCGGCGAACGTATAGTCGATCTGCAGATAGTTGCCCCTGCCTCCGCCTTGAATCGCCAGGAGTTGCAGGAACAGGTTGTCCGGGTTTTTCTCGCGCAGCTTTGCGAGGCGGTTGAACGCAAAATGGGTGTCCAGAGGCGTATCCAGTTTCTTAGCCATGCGCCGCAGAATCTCAATCTCGGCCGAGAGCTGTAAGTCAGACTCGAGCTGTGCGTTCTCCGGTGCGTACGCCAGCTTGTCCCCACTCTCGGGCTCGAGAGCCGCGGCGTACGCGGCGCCTAGGTCTGTAAACTCGTACGCGAATTTGGGCAGCACTTCCTTGAGCATGCTGGCAGTCTGCCACGCAGCCTCGGGCTGCAGCACTTCGTCGCTTATCGGCAGGAAGTTGAACATGCGGAACTTCGTTTCGTCGTTCTTCTGCGCCTTCTCGAGTTCGTCCGTGTACTCAATAGTGTTACGAATACGGCGGGTGTCGTCCACTTGCGGGTCGCCGACGTACGCGTCCGTCACCGCACCCATGTCCTTAATCGCGGACGATAACTCAATCAACTGGAGCCACGTTCCCACGTGGGTCTTGTACATGAGGAACTTGCGCTTTTCTTTCTTGGGGAGCTTCCGGTAAAGTTCAGCCTCTTCCTCCGTGAGGAAATCCTCGGCTACCTGGTACGCAACGAAGAGAGGGATAGCGATAAACTCTTCCCCCTTGATGTTAGCATCGCCCCGGTCCAGTTTCTTTTCCACCGCGTGCAGGAACTTGGACTCGCGGACCATAGTAATGGCCTGGTCGACCACGAGGCCGGCGGCTTCCATTTCCTCTTGCTCATTGAAGGCCGTGTTGCCGCCACCGTAGTGCGCGATCTGGTCGGAGAACACGACCATGGCATCCACTAACGGGAGCCGGAAACGGGTGAGCTTCAACGGGCCCAGGAATCGTTCCTTTGCATCGTCGGCCGTGGCCTGAATCGAGCGCTGGTACGACATGTACAGGGCCAGATGCCACCGGTTCCACGCGTCGCGGTCCGATCCCAGGGATCCCCGAGCATCCTGCGCAGTACGGGACATGCGGAACTCGTCGCCCGTAGTCGGGTCAACCAACTCGAGCGACGAACTTCCGTCAGGTAAATCCAGATACCCGCCCATGGCCTGCAGCATCCGGGACGTGGTGTTGGGCTTCGCGGCCAGGGACACCAGGGCTTTGCCGGACTGCCCTACGTCGCGTTCGTACGTAGCGCGGTCCTCAGAGTTCAACTGGTACGGGATATTGGCGGCTTCTTCCTGCTTCGCCCGGTCACCGAGCAACTTGGTAATTTTATTGGCGATGGTGATCGTACGCTTGGAAAGCCTGTGCACGTCGGCATCCATGCGGTACGGGTCCATCAGCAGGTTCATCATACGGTTCTGAACACCGCGATCACTGTCGTCGAAGCTGAAGTTGGTGAACGCCAGAATTCGTTCTGCGTCACCGTCGCTGTCCTCGCCGCGGATCACCTTGTCCACAGTCGGGATCATCGCTATGTTGGCGTCGGTAGCGAACTGCTCTGCGGCACGCTGCAAGAGGATCGACTGCTGACCGTCGGCGGGGGTGCGGATGTTGAAATGGGCGAATCCGGCGATGAAGTATTTGCCATCCTTCTTCTTACGAATCATGTCCCGGACCTGCACGGAACGCATGTCCAGTTCACCGTTAGACGTTATCCGGATGATCGGCGCCCCGCGAGGAATCCACGGCACGTCGCCCTGCATTGTGAAGGCCATCTCGCCGACTTCCGCGGCGCGGCCGTCCTGGTCACGTACGATGTCGAACGCGTCCATGTAAGGGATACGGATCTCCCGCATAGGGCCCCCGTCCAGCGCACGGGCTACATCGATAGCGGTACGCCGTAACGGTAGCGCCTGCACGTCCAGCAGTTCCAGTTCGGTCAGACCGTACTTCGCGTTGTACGACAGGTAGTCGGCGCGCCAGTTCTCGGCCAGCCCCTTCATGGCAGCTTCTTCAGATTCGTAGTTACCGAGTGCGTAGCGGTGCAGGAGCGTGGGCGCCTCGCCGCGGGTACTCACATTGATGTTGGCAAGCGACAGCACGCCGCGCCCCGTATCGTACACTTCGCTTTCGCCGAGGGATGACGAGAGGTTACTACCGGGCAGTTCGTCCACGGCCTGCAAGTTAAAGATGCCCGTTTTGATCTGGAACGGCTTACTTAACCTGCTGAGAAGCGCGGATTTGATCCGGTTGGTCTTACCAGGGGACACGGGTGAAATGGTGGCGGCTCTAAGACCGGCTACAATATCCGCGTTTGCTTCGCCGTCCCCCAGCGCGTCCGCTGCGGCATCCCGCAGACCTTCTTCGGTGAGATCCAGGTCGTCGCGGCGGCGCTTGACCACCTCGTTGAACATATTGAAGACGGACGCCACGTTGGGCATGCCCGCGAAGATCATCAGCGACTGCTTCTGGAACCGCTTTTCTTTTTGGACTTCCGTCGGCCCGCTAAGTTTCTGCGGCACGTATACGCTGTCGCCGTCTACTTCCTGCATCACTGCCCGGGCAGCCGCGACGGCTTCATCCATCGGTACGGCCAGAAGTCCGGTTTGTTCATCGAACACGCCATCGAGTACGGCGTGCTCACTCCCGCTGAGTTCGCCCATGAGCTCGAACGCGGCCATGGACGGTACCTTCTGGTTCGTGTCGCCGAAGATGACTACGTCTGCGCCGGCCTTCTCCATAAGTTCCCGCAGAACCGCGTGGGATTCCGTGTGCGGGGATCCGGAAGGTGTGAAGTGGTTCTCGATAGCGGAGCCGTTCATCTTGTGCAGCACGGCGTAGCCTGTCGTCCCGTCGTTGTAACGGATGTAAGGCTTGAGTGTTGTGGCTTCCGGGCCGCCTGCTTCCTTGACGCCCAGTAGCTTGGCGATAGCTGCGCCGAGCGTGTCGCGTCGGAAGAAGAATCCGCCGTCGCCTTTATCGCCCAGCTTATCGTTACGGATCACGAGTACCTGCAGGGCAGGCGTATCTCGGCCGTCGACTTCCACAAGTTTCTCTTCGATGCCGTTGAGGGTCTTGCCGCCGGCGAGGCCGGTACCTGCACGCTTGCTCAGCGTGTCGCCGATACTGCGGGCGATGGCCTCCGCTGCCAGCCGGTCATTTTTACTCAGCTTCGGGCCACGGGGTGACGGTGTCAGCAAGTGATGGTAATCGGAAGCGTCACGGCCCGCGTATGCGGCCACTGGCCCGTGCATCATGGGGAACATCAGCCCCCGTAGTATGGGCATCGCGGCGACGCGTTCGCCCTCGACAGAGTCGCCGGCTTCGTCGTACGCGGCCTGGAGGTGCTCTGGGGGCACGAAACCGACCCGTTCCACGTGACTCCGCTCGGGGGAGTTGTACCACTTTTCGTACGTTTTAATGAGCTTGTCCCAGTTGACCTGATCGCCAACCATGAACGCTCGGGGGATACGCATGAACCGCGTGGAGGTTTTGTCTCCGTACACGTCCACGTTGAAGTAGCCCTTTTTCCACATAGCGTTGTAAATGTAATCCCGTTCCTGGGTGTTAGTCTCGGAGAAGCGGGTGTACTTACCGTCACGCATCGGCCCGGGCCAGGTGATCTCGGCCAGGTTAATGACGTCGCCGGCTTCCAGTGACTGTTTCCCGCCGCTGTACAGGTGCATAAATTCGTTGATCGCCCGCAGCTCGTGCGAGTCCTGCATCCACCCAGCGTAGGATTTACCGGAGGCGCCGCGGCCTGACGGTGCGAGTGTTTCCGGCAGGGCCCCAGCACGCGTCAAGCGTTTCAGGAGACTACTCACCCCACCAGGGCCCGGTGCGTACCAGGCGGCGGCCATCACGTAGTCCAGGATATCGTGGCGGGCCTGCCACAGTTCTTCTTCTGTGGCAAATTCCTCTTGGCCCGGGAGCTTTATCTTCGCGCCCGGCATGTAATCGAGTATGCCCCGCAAGCGGTCGGCCGGGTGTACGCCCTTCTTGTGGGCGGTGCTGTAGTTACGGCGTTTCTCGTCGCGGGTGTTGTCGATGGCGATCCTGAGCCCCGTACGAAGTTTCTCGTCATACATCAACGCGATAGACTTCGCGCCCTTCTTGTCCGCGAACGCAAGCTCGAAGAACGACGCGGGCTGCCCGGTGAGGCGGGAAAGGATGTTGAACAGATCGTTACGCACGTCCCTGTTTTCTTCCAGGACCTGCTGCACGGGCTTAATTTCGGGCTTGTCCTTCTCTTCCTCTTCCTTCGGGACATTACCATGCTCGTCCCGCTTAATCCCCTGGAGGTCGCTGATCCGGCGGTCGAGTTCGCGGTTTTGCTGGGCGATATTCTTGACGGCTTCCGGCTTGTCGGCCAGAGAACTCACCACCCGCCGGGCGTCTTCCTCTACCCGCTGTACCATCTCTACGCTGTTGATCACTTGTAGATCGAGTTCACCGGACTCGAAGGAGCCGACCTGGGTGCTAATCCGGTTAAGGGACCGCATCGTACCAAGGAACGCTGTGAGCTTGTCACGGTTGAACGTAACGTCCTGCCCGTGCTGGCCCTTGTGCTGGCTCGCGGCCAGGTTGAGCCCGATGATAGCCGTGCGGAGCGTTGCTTCGGAAATACTCTCGTTTTCGAGATCTGTGGACTGGTCGAGCCAGGCCTGCCACGCCTCCGTGCTGGAGATGGCGTGGGCCATGCGGGCGCCGGCCGCGCCGTGTGCCAATTCGTACGCGTACAGAGCACCGGTGCCCGGGGATCCGCCGGCGATCTTCTCGATCAGGTCGGCCAAGTGGCTATGTTCGCGGACAAGGCTGTGCACACGCTCGTCCGCGGACTGCGTGACTACAGCGATAAGGTCTACAGCATTGTCAGTAGTCTGACTATCCGCGTCAGACGTTTCGCTCTCGGGCAGATCGCGTTCCGTCGTGTCGTTTGCGTTATATCGATTGGCCCTTGCGAGGGCTTCGTCGATGCCTGCGTTGCTTCCGGCAAACATTTCCTCGAGCACGGGGGCGAAGTACTTGACCATCTCGGGATCTTCCAGCAGATGGAGGGCCGCCTGGATATTGTCCGGTACCTCGATGGGGATGTCTTCGTCGCCCGGCACCTTCGGGTCCGGAGCGTCTTCCCGGTCATCGTCACCCGTTACGCTGCTCTCGGCGGTACCGAGATCGAACTCCGGTTCTGATTCCGCCTCAGGGCCGACAGACGCGGTGCCCGCGCCTGGGATATCCATACGGGGTACTGGGACCACGCCCTTGAGCTTGTCAAATTTGCCTGCGAGTCCGGTGTCGTCCTCATTGCCGGAAGCTTTCAGCACATCCGCTATAGGTATGCCGCCTGCCTCCGGATCGGCATCCGGTTCCAGGACGGGGGTGTCGGTGTCTACAGGCTCGGGCTTCCCGCGGGGCACTGGTTTAGGTACGGGGCGCAACGGCACCGGGTCTGGGAGCGCCTTGCCTTTCTTCTTCTTGGCCGCAGCCTCGTCCGCTTTCTTCTTGGCCGCAGCCTCGTCCGCTTTCTTCTTGGCCGCTTTCTCTGCAGCTAGCTTGGCCAGTTCTTCCTGCGTTAGAACAGGTCCACCTATCGGCGGCGGGTCGTCCTCGCCTCGGGCCGGCGGGCCGTCCCCGCCTTTCACCGGCGGATCTTTGTCTTCCTGGCCCGTATCGAGCTGCCCTGCGAGAATGTTGTTCATCGTTTCTGCGGCCGCCTTCGCTTCTTCCGGAGTGATGGTCGATTTAGCGGTGGTTTCCAAACGGTCTGCGGAGACCGCACCGGTATTCTCAAGCACGCCCGCGACCTCTGCCGCGTGACGAAGGAACGAACTGGCTTGGGACAACGTCCGGAAGACGCTGCCCATAGAACGAATTTCTCTAGCGTACGGAACTTCCCGCGCCTGCGTGGCCCCCAGGCCTGCTCCAGAACGTGCGTCGGCATTGCCGAACCCACCGAACGCGAACGCGTACATTTTTACAACAGCTTCTACGCTGTCCGTAGTTCGTAGGAGGTTCGCCAGCTTGCGTAGCGCTTCGACATGGTGTTCCTCCGTGGCTTTATCCGCTTCGGCGTCCACGGCCTTGGCGGCGGCAGCCATCATCTCAGCGGTCTCAGGGGTCCACGTGTAGTCCCACGGAGTGGTAGAGCCTGCGGCCCGTTGCTGCGACCCGCGTAACTTTTTCGCACGGTATTCGAAAATGTCTTCCCACATATGGTAGCCGTCTTCGTTCAGAACTACGAAGATCTGCTGGTGGTCATTGAGCGCCATGGGCGTAACCTGGAACATACCTTCAGCGTCTTTCTGGATCCCCGCACCCAGCGCCGCTCGTACTTCTTTCTCGAGATCCGCGGGGGACTTCGAGTCGATGTCCTTGAACCCGTAGCTTGAGAACGCCCGTGCGATGTTGTGGATTTTCTTACTGCGTATGTAGATCGGGTTGACAAACTGGATCGGGATGGACATGCCGTCCACCAGATCGAACGGTTGGTTCACGGACTCCTTGTTGATTTCTTCCTGCAGCACCGCCAGTGTCGTCTGCCAGTTTGAGGTGTCCATCGTACGGTTGCCGGTGTTCTCCGTGATGCGGTTAACCGTCGCCCGTGCGTTGTTACCGATAGCGTCAAGCCACACGCGGCCGTTGCCGCCATTCCGAATTACGATCTGTTCTCCGGCCTCGGACGTGAGTATCGATCCGGTCGCCCCGTTGGCGACGTTTTCCCGGACGCGGGTTACCAGAGACTTGAGGCGGGAAGCCCCGTCGACTGACGCCAAGCTTATCCCCGCCTTCAGCGCGGTCACATGTCCTATGTGCGAGAACGGGTCAGCGACGATCTCGTCTACGTCGGCCTGTGTCAACTGGAACGGGGCGAAGTAGGCCAGAGGGATATCGCCGGACTCCTGGATTTCCTTGGGGAGGGCGTCGTAGTCGAGGAGTGTCCCGTACCCCTGCCTACCCAACATCTCTCGGGCGGCGGCGTCGAATGCGTCCTGGGATTCGACAGCGGAATCGCGCCCACGTACCGTGTACATGTACTGATCGTCCACGCGGGTTCGTACGATCAAGCCGTCGTCTTTCTGGATCTCTTCGTCCAGTCGCCGGATCACCTCGGCGCTGTCCATCTCTCCGAGTTCCTTAGGGTCGAGCCCCAGCGTTTCGTACACGTCAGGTAGGGACAGCGAACCGCGAGCGGCGTTCAGCGTGTTGCGGAGCGCTACGTTGGTGAGCTCGGTAGCGCGCTTATCCGCGTCTTCTTCGGACAACTCCTGGACAGTGCTATCCGCCGCCATCGCCGCCTTGTTTTCTGCAAGCAAATTAGCCCTGAAATTATTACGGGTAACCAGGTAATCCTGAACCCGGTTAGGTACACCATGCACTGCGAACAGGGCTTCCGTGGCCTTGCGGCTAGTGTTAAACGCGAAGCTGCCCATGGCGACATGCTGGGCGATATGGACTGTGTCGGCTAACAGGTTACGGAAGAATCCGGGGGCGGGAGCACCGTTGACGTCGGCAAGGCGCGCGGTAGCCTCCACCTCCTCCTTTGTGCTGGAGATCTTCTGGCCTAGGTCGTTGGTGGTGGACTCGCCGTCGCTGAACACGCGGGCGTTCGTGTCACCTTCTCTGCTGGCGTGGTTAGCGGAGAAGACTGTATGCATGTCACGCTCCACCTGGGTCCCGTCGATGCCCATAAGCGAGATCGTGGCGCGGTTCCCTGCGCTCTGTACGGCCAGTGGTACTGCGAACGCGATAGCCTCCGCTTTGAACTGGTCAAGCTCAGGCCACATCTGGTCGATCGCGTTCCGGAGGCCCGCGTCGTCGCCCTCCAAGCCCAACGCCCCGCGTAAGAATCCGCCGACACGTTCCTCGAGCATTTCTTCCACGTACCCGTCGTAGCCCATCCGTTTCAGTTTCACGAATGCCTGCTCGAGGCTGAAGTCCGGGGTAGCCTTTATCTTGTTCGCGAGGGCCAGGGCAAGTCCGCCGGACTCGGCCATGCGTTTAAGGCGCTCCGGGTCGTTGAGGGCGCCCCACACTTTCTGGGACGCTCCCTTGAAGAAGTCGTCGGACGAGAACGGCAGCACGTGACCAATGGCCCCGCCGCTGGCTTCTGAAAGATATTCAATGTAACGATCGCCCAGCGCCATCATCTTAGCAGTGTCTGTTGAAAGGGACTCGCCCTTAAGGGCCGCAGAAATCTGTCGCTCGTAAGCGCCGCGGGACTGCAGGGCATCCTGTCCCTGCGCCAGGTTGAACATTGCGTTGACCGCGGTATCGATGGCGGCGAGTTCTGTGCCGGCCGCGACGGCCCGGGCTGACTTTTCAACCAGTTCTTTAGTCCAATTTTTTCCCGCTACTCGTGACAGGTAAGCGGCAGACTCGTTCTTCGCCCGTTTACGAGCGGCCTTGGTAAGAGCTTTAGGTAAAATCTTTGCGCCAAGTTTCCCAACGGCGCGGGCTGAGCCGACCATCGCACCGACGCCGACACCCGCGGCGCCGCCAAGCGCTGCGCCCCCGGGGCCGAAGACTGCGCCAGCGCCGGAGGCGCCAGCGCCACCGAACACTGCAGAACTCACGGCGGTGTACGCACCGATTTCGAGCATGAACCCGGGCATCTGGCGAACGATGTCGCCGACCATGCCACCGACAGACGACTGGCCCTGTCGTTCCGCTTCCGAGAGCCACAGCTGGGCGTACATGCGCTCCTGGTCAGTTACGTCTTCCCCGTTGTTGAGTTTCTGGAAAGTAGTGGCGATCTGCCCCATTTTAGCGATTGGGATCGCGGTGCCGATTACGTCGCCGACAAACGGAAGGTCGCCGGCCGAGTAGGCCGTGACGGCTTCCAGGAATCCCCGGCTCTTTGCCTCGTTGCGTTCGGCCAGCTTGAGGAGTTCTTCGCCGCCGTCGAGTTCCAGGATTTGCTCCTTGAACATCCGTTTGCCGAGCAGCTTATATGTCTCTTTCCTGGGGGCGGCTTGCCCGAACTCGTTGTTAGGAGCGGGGGCGGTAGCCAAGGTGTCAGAGATAGACGGGGCCGCCCCGCCAGCCAGAGCGTCGGATAAGGACTGCGGGGCGGCTGCGGGCGGGGTCAGGGGGTCGTACGACGTAGGGTTTGCAACGACAGATTCATCGAGCGTATCAAAGATGGACATATAATCTCCCAGGTGAAAAATGTACCTCGACTATACTACTATACTCCGGCGACAGCAACGTTTATCCTTCGGGAGCTAGTCCGAGGCTGGCCAGTGCGAGAGCTCGGGCTTGCTGGGGCGTGTACAGGAGACGCCCGTCCTCGTCCTCCACCTCAGCGTACATGAGCGTGTGCTTGGCAATCATCTTCTCCTTCTCTCGAGTTGAAGCATTTAAAGATTCCGCTCGGGCTATCTCGATCTCCTGTCTGGTCTGCAACAGGTTGAGCGCCGCCTGCTGATTCGCGAGTTCGCGCTTCTGCGTGTCCAAGGGGTCCTGGGCCTTTCGTGCGACCAACTCTAGCGGCTTAAGAAACGCGTCGGAGTACCCGAAGGCCCGGAGGCGGGCGGCCGATTGTAGCGGGGATAAAACTTTCCCTGATTTTTGCATCTTCCCGTCCTTACCTGCTGCGGCCACTGGCCGCCGGCCAAACACGTCCGCGGTCTCGCCGGTAACGCTCTGGAATTTTTCTTGTGCCGCTTTCCGCTCTTGGGCCCCGAGTCGGTATGCCCGCTCCGCCGCGAGGCTATCCGTGTGCGATTGCCCGGGTTCCTGGCCGAGCCAGGCGTACGCTTGCAAGTATGCCTCATTCTTCAAAGCCTCGCCCTTGAACCCCCCTGCTGCCAATGCTTTCAAGTCAATCTTAACGTCCGGGTCGCCTACGATGTGCGCGGGTAGGTCTATAACCTTGTCAGGCTGCGCTACGTCAGAGTACGTGGCAACACTGCCTTCCAACACGGCCAGCTTGGTACCCTTTCGGTCTAACTTAAATACGTCGGCGGCCACAGCGCGATCCATTTTCTTTTGGATGTGCCCTACGCCAGGTAATGACTTACTGTCTGCAAACTTTGCCAGCTCTGCCGAGGTAAAAATCTTACTCAACGGGAACTGCACGTCGAAGTACTTGACTTCAAGTTCCCCGAGGGCTTCGGTGTGCATGGCTACGCCGCCGGGTTTCGAGTACACGGGGGACGGGGCGTGCGGTAGGTCTAGTTTTCCATCCACGTAGTTCGCGCGGGCCTGCGGAGCGCGGGGCGGGGTTGTACCACGGTAATTGTGCCTGCTCTGAACTGACACTGTCTGGGTAAGGGGCGCAAACTCTGCTGCGAAAAGCTCCTTCGTCACATCATCGATGTCTTTCCGGTCCGCAAGCGCGTCCGCCGGGGCATCCCGGAAATGGTCCTCCAGGTAATCGACTAAGCTCGCGGCGGGTTTGCCCGTGGACGGGACCACCAAAGCCTCGACCACCTCCGCCCGCTTCGGTAGGATCTTTTTAACTGCCTCGCCCGCCGCGCCCAATGAGTTCCGGCGCTGTGCATTGTTTTCGAACGCGACTTTATTCTCATTCGGCACGTCTTCCGGGTTTTCTAGGACTCTATTGTACGCTTCTGTCGCCTCGGCGCGCTTCTCCTCCGGTACGTTTGCGCTTTCCATGCGTGCGGCGGTGAGCCCTGCCCGCGCTTCCGGGGGTATGTGGGACTGCTGCGCCGCTGCCAACTGGGCCTGATTCCCAGATGCCGCAGCCTCGAGCACCGCCAACGCGGGGCCTAGCCACTGCTTCTTCTGCTCGTCCAGGGCTGCAGCGCGGACGGTGTCGTCCCGGAACGAACCGGACTGCAACGCACCGAAGTATGCGAGGTCGTCGTACGCCGCGGTGAGCTCGCGTTGAGGTACGCCTGATGCCCGGAGCTTGTCGGTCAGTATACGGGTCTGCTGCGCTGCCGCGGTGAGGCCATGTACTAGCTGTTCGTCGGACGCGCCCTCGGGAGTGAGGCTCAATATATTGCCGTCCTGTATCAGCTTCCGGATCCCCGACCACCGTGCGCGTGCCTGAGAACTCCCGGACAACTTCGCGTATACTCCCACGGCTTTCTGCATGCCTTCAAACTCTGCCGAAGCAGCGGGAAGTTCTGCCAACCCTGCCTTGTTCCGTCGGTTGGCTAAGTCTTGCGTAAATCCCGGGGTCATCTGCTGAACAAAGGATATGGCCTCGGTTTCGTCGGAGGCACCGGTAGCGCGCATCGCGTTCCAAAGGGTCTTCGTCAATCCTGCCACCTGCCCGGCATCTTTTGGGCCCTTGCCCGCGTTCAGCCCCGCGTTCAAAGACTCTACTTCTTTTGCGAACTGCTTAAACAGCTCCAAGTCCCCGCCGGACTTGTTCCATACATGTTTAAACACACCGTTCTCGGGGTTGTTTTTCGGGTCCACGGTGTACTGCTCGATTTTATCCGCATACAGCTCGTCCATGCCCTGCCCTTGCAGGTTCAGCGACGAACCGTTCCTGAGTAAATCGTCCAGCGGAAACCCGCGAGGCGTATTCCGGCGGGTGTGGCCGATGGTGGCTATCGCGTAGCCGGACGTATCCTTGCCAAGTTTCGCCGTTCCTGCCTTATACCGGCGCATACGCGTGTGGAAACCTGTTTCGCGGGAGACGCGGTCTAGCCGCTGAAGATTCTGGTACGCTGTGAGTACACCCCCTTTGTCGTTACTCTCGACGGCATACTGATACGCCTCCTGGTTATCATGCCACGCCTGGTATATGTCACCGTCGGTTATCTGCATCATCCGAGGCGCTCGCCCGGTTACTGGATCTACGTTGTCTGCTGCCATGCTGATTCTCCTTACTGAAACGCCGAAAACTCGGAATCGTGTACCGCGCCTACGGGGGTCGCCTCTGGGCCGAATGCTGAATACTCGCTCGCGTACTCGGTCGGCGGCTTCGGGGCGGGGGTAGGGTACTGTGGCCGCGGTTTTTTAGACGGATGACGGGCCTCGGGGGGCACGAACCCTGGCGTGTGAAGTTTTCCCATCTCGTAAGGGACTGTGCCGGACCTTCCGCCCGGTAAACCCGCGCCCCGGGAGAGAGCGCGTCCGAATATCTGCGCCATCCCCACGCCTACGTCCTCGATGTACCCACTATCTTGTGGGGCAGGCCGCTCCGCGTAAGGGAACAAGTACCAATCTTCCTCCGAAACATGACCAGGGACGCCCTTACGCTTACCTCCCTGCATAGTACTCTGACCGCCCAGGTCATCCTTTATTGCATCTACCTGGCCCTCGGCTTGCGCTACCGCGGCTATAGTGCTGCTCAAAAATCGCCATTCCTCGATGGTGAGCTGGTCTTTGATGTCGACAAGCTGTTTCTTGGTCATGTCCCCATACTTGTCAAGGACTTCCTGCTTGCGCTTGGCCTCGCCTTCCGTGCGCTTGTGCTTGTCCTGGGCACGTTTGTCGGCGCGGGCCTTGTAATAAGTGTTGATCGCGAACTTAGCAGTATCCTGTTTGCGGTTCGCGTTATCCGTCCGTACTTGTATGAGTGGTGTTAAATCTGGTCCTGGCATTACGACGCCTCCTTAAATTAAACTCGCGATCGCGCCTACGCCGGCACCGATCGCGGTACCCCACCCAGGCATGATTTGGGTACCAATCGCGGCACCTGCCATTGCCCCAGATGCCGGGGACACCCCGCTCTGGCCGGCCTCGGCCGCGGCCTGGCGTTGCCCTGCGAGATTGATTTGGTTCCAGTAGTTCTCATCGGCCCGGTTCGTATTGAACTGAAGTTGGCCCTGCACGAGTTGCGCCTGGGTGTTGGATATCTGGGTGCCGGCCTGTAGCACGGAAGTCGGCGTGACGGATGACAATCCTAGTAAGTTCCCGACAAAGTTCCCAGCCAGCGCAGCCGGGTCGGCCTGCGGCGCCATGAATCCGCGGATCAGGTTAGTGGCAGCACCGCCGGTTACCACCGGTGCCTGCAACGTCTGGTTCACGAGATTATACCCGCCGGGGGTGATATTCAAAGCGTTGCCCGCGTTGGCGAGACCACGTTCCTGGAGATCGAGACTGGTGAGGCCGAGGTCGCGGGCTGTGAGGAAGCCTTGATCCTGGCCGCGGAGACCGAGCGTGTTGCCCATCTCTGCCACACGACGCCGAAGCTGTGCTTCCACGTCCGCGGGGATATCTCCCTGCAACTGAGACTGCACGTTTCGTATTGCCTGCATACCCATCTCGTCGGCTGCGTCCAGAAGCTTAGGCATGACCGTGCTGCGGAATCGTTCTGTGATAGCAACCGAATCCGCTTGCGCGCGGCCCGCGGCCCCAACCATGTCCTCGCGCCATTCGGGGTACAGCGTATCCCACGCGCCCTCGAACTGCTCACGCACAAACTCATTGATCTGGCCGGCAAGGTCGAACGCCGTTTCGCCGGCACGTTCTACGATATCCGGGAAACGTTCAAAGTTATAATCACCGATATCCCGTGCCGCACCGACAACCGCCTCGCGCTGGGCCTGAGCCTGGGCGAGAGCCTGTTCCTGCAGAAACGCAAAGTCTTCCTTGCCTTCTTCGCGGGCCTGGTCGCTGGCCCTCCCGGCTAGGATATTGGCCAAGCCCGAGTCGCTCATGTCGTATAACGCCGTGCTGGAGTTCGTGCCGCTGTTGCGGATAAGATCTTTGGCCTCGTCCTCGGTTAACGTCCTTTGGGGGTCGTTCTCTATCAGGTGGTTGATGTCGGCAGGGTCGAAGACATTCCCCCCGCCCGCTTCTAGTCTGTCTTCTATCGCTTGTTGTTCTTCGGTTAAGCCCATAACGTTGCTCCTACAGAATCCTACGGCGGTTTACGTGGCGGCCGAGGGACGTCCGGTATTGCCGATCCATGATGATTGGTGTCCCGTTCTGCATCGTGCGGGAACGTTCGCGGTTCTGCATTACAGACTCCGCCCGGTCCGCGTACTTCGATGCCTGGGCCAAGTCGCCGGCGTTCTCGTGCCGTAACGAAATGAGCATCAGCTTGACGGCCTGCAAACTGTCCACCGGTAAAATATCTGTCGCCTCTGTAAGGGTGATGTTTCGCAGCTTCACACGAGCCAGGATACAGCTTCGGTGTCCGGCGGTCTTATTCGTTATACCGTAACGGCGGAACTGGGGAATCGTCTGTGACGGATGGTACGCGGCGAGGAAGAAGAAGTAGTCGTTGACAGGGTCGACTGCGTACAGGTAAACCGTGCCAGCAGTCTCGGGTTTCGTGACTCGGGTGATGTCTTCATAGGACTCTTCCGAGTATTCCCACTTACCGCTGGACATTCGCCCGTCAACCCGGCCGATCTCGCCTGCCGCCCACTGATTGATGGGTAATGTGACACTGGTCTCCCGAGCGTTGACGTCGAAACCGAAGAGGGTCAACTCCTTACCGAAATCGCTGGCAACTTCGGAGAACGCAGCGACCTGCATGCCTTCGGGCTCGTAGTCCACGCCGTCCACTTCGTAGCAGGGAGGGATGCCGTACATCGTAGCGAAGTCGTCGCCAAGGTCTGCGAGATCCTGGAACCCGCTGGAGCAATTACCCCAGTCGAGGTCGCCGACACCGCTGGAAAGAAACTGGTAGGACGTACCGAACACGCGGCCCGGCGTACCGTTTACCGTACACGCCATGATTTTCTCGACGTTGTATGGTAACGGGAAAGCGAAATTGCAGGCCTGGATACGAATGTTCTTGATCATGCATTCCAGGTCTTCTGCGTCGGTGAGGCGTACGAGAGCTTCGTTGACTCGCTGATCGATGACCGCGGTGTTGCAAGATCCGCCGTCTTCGACGTAGCGGCCAAGTTGTGATCGGGCATCTGCTAGTGTGTAGAGCATATTATTTAAACCTCAATCTCGTACGAAAAATCATCAAGTTCCTGCCCGGCCTCAGCCGACGCTATGACCGGATTCCCGGTGCCGTTACCGCACTGCGGAGGCGATTCCCCCCACTCCCGGGCGACGGCGTGGAAGTTGGTCAACTCTGCATGCCCTGTCCACTTAATCGCAAACTCGAAAGCGAAACCAGAGCTCAGAGGTTTTCCGGTACTAGGGTCGCAAGTTTCCCCCTGAGTGTCAAGCGGGATGCGCAGCTGGCGGCGTGTTTGTGGCAGACTTCCGGAGGCTACCTCGATGGTCTTAGTTCCAAGGAAACTCCACAGCGGATAGCCGTATGGCCGGAAGTAGACAGAAATGTCCGTATCCCGCGACAAATCACTCACTACAAATTCCACGTATCGTAGTTCTTTGGGCCTTTCCATGACGCCAAACATGTACGCTTTTGTGTTTATGCGGGACTCAATGTCAACTTCTGTACCATCAGCTTTCACATCAGTGTGAATAGTTTCGTCCACGCGGTAAAGTTTCAGGTCGTCCGCAAAGATGAATAGGTTGGGAGTACCGTTCCACTGCGCTGTTACTACTTGCTTGAAGTCACTTCCGGTCCAAAACCCGTCGAAAACGCCCGGAGACTGCGATCCGTTGTAGTAACGGGCCGCGACGTCCCACGAGGCCAGTGCCCGGTACGATGGTGAACCTGTACCGAAAATGGTGGTGAGAACGCGGTTATTGGCATGGGCAATCGAGGCGTACTCAAGGTATTCCCCGTCGAAGATGTCTTCCACTTCCACGGACATGGGCACGTTGGACAGGCTGCCGGAGTGGCCGCCGGTGGACGACGCCGTATAGCGCACCGAGCGCAGGCCGTCGGGCCCGCGGTACAGCAGATCGTCGTTCACGTTGTGTACGCTCCAGGGGCTCACGCAGCCGGGGCCCTGGAACAGGACGCGGGAGAGGATCTGCGTGGTCCACTCCGTTTCGCGGCGCAGAGAGAAATCGAAGGAAGCCAGTCCGTTGCGGGCGAACGCGATCACCTCACCGTTACCTGTACCGGTAGACGCGTTGCGGAAGACGCCCAGTCCGTGGACGTAGCCCAGCTCGAGAGGCATGCTGTGAGCACCGCCGCCGTTTAGATGTTCAGTCTCCCCGTTACCAAATACAGTCCCTGGGTCATCGATCTCGAGGACATCGCCGGAGACTATCGTAGCCCGCCCATCCACCGCCGGAGAGGTCAGAGGTACGTTTTTTGGTACGTAATGTAGTCGTCCGTGCGCAAAAATTCCCATGAATCCTGGATACGTGGTGACGGCATCGGTGTAAATTTGTGGAGCGCCGGACACTTCTTCCAGCACCGTGGGGTTCCCTACGCCGTCTTGGACGATAAAGTAACGCTCAACCTGGGTGAAAAAGCACTGCGCCGCGGTGTCCCGGACGAGGCCGTGGTTTACCAAAGTCAGCGTATCGACACTTAGAGTATACAAAACACCGCTGACAACAAACACCAGGCGGTCGCCGGAGTGCAGACTCCAGACACCTGCGCCCTGGAACGTGCCGGAGGGGAGTGTAACATTTTGTTCCACAAACCCGGGGCGAGTCTTGGGTAAGGAGCCACGGACCGCGACGTTGATCGCCTTGGCCACCTGGGATTCAGACAAGCCGATCGGGTTCACGGTGCTGTTCATGCCGAGCCGTGTGTCGGTGAAACCTGCTACGCGTTCGTCTGACATGGCTTAACTCCCGATATAGATGATGTGTGCCAACTCCCCCGCCACCAGAGGCGTGGCGAAGGTGAGTGTGACGCCGACGGCCGTAGCAGCGTCGACCCGGACAGGCGAAACTCCAGACACTACGACAAAGATAGCGCCGGTGGGTTCCGCGGTGAGAGTACTGGTAGTGGCTACGCCTGCCTGCGTGTCGATGTACGCCTGGTTTGTAGCGTAGCCTGCCGTGGCGTGGTCGCCCCAGCCGTGGGCCAGGTCAGCCTTGTTGCCCTGCGCCCCCGTAGCGAAGTCGCCCGGCACCGTCGCGGTGAACGGGATATCGCCAGCAATGAGGGCGGAACCTGGGACGGAGCCTGGCTCGAGTGTAGCCCCGGGCACGGCTCCTGCCAGGTTTTCCAGAAACTTATTCCGCAACTGGGCAAGCTGTGAAGGGGTAAACTGGGGCATGTTACTTGCCCTTCTTACTGTCCTGGCCGGCGGCGAGCGCGGGGGTAGTAAACAAAAGAGGTAGATATTTCATTACTCGAGGCCTCCTAGTGCCGTGTACGCGGCCGTGTTAGTGCCCCAGACTAGGACGTCGACGATCTCGTATTCGAGGGAGACTGGGTTAGGCACTGTGTCTTGTATCCCGCCGTTCGAAATCCCGAACGTCAGGTACCGCCCCGTAAACAGAGTGATAATAGAGTTTGTAACTGGGGACCCGGGGGCGACGTCCCCTGCGTCGACTCGAGTACCGATACCATTCCGGCTGTAGGGGCTATTAAGCTCATACTCGGGGTAGAAGGAAGCGCCCACGTAAAATTCCGCTTCTCCGGCGTCGATGGTGGCCGAAAGGTCCCACGTGTATACGAGCTCTACCACGCCGGAGAGTACCTCCCCGAAATCGTACATGTACGCATGCCTGCCAGCCCCGGTAGAATGATACCCGCCCGTGGTCGCGGTATCCAAGTCGCCGTCCACCATCGTGGACGGTACGTCGATGCCGGTGTTGATGGTGGCGCCATTACTAACACCGGCCTCCCACAAGGCTGCGGTCGCTGCGATCGTAATCCGCGGTAACCCCCACCTCCACTGCTCGTAATCGGCGTTCAGCAAGGTCTGGTCGGTGCCGATAAGCTCGATCACGCCGTCACTTAAATGGTTCGTGTGGATAGCGGAGTTGGCAATGTCGTTGCTGCCCACGCTCCCATCCAGAATATTGTACCCGTCCACTCCGCCTTCGGCGATGTCGTTGGTCTGAATAGTGCGGTCGAGGATATTGTACCCGTCCACTCCGCCTTCGGCGATGTCGTTGGTCTGTATAGACCGGTCGATAATCTCAGGAGACCCTACGCTGTTCCAGGCAAGCTCGGCCCGCGTCACGCTGTTCGTGTGGAGGACCACGCTACCATCGAGGATGCGGTCAAATTCTAGCGTCCAAGTGCCGCCCCCGTTAGTAAACCCGACCTCCCAATCGCGGGAGTAGTAGTAAGCGTCGGTTTGCCCTGCGACGGTACCTACGCCTGTGAAAACGCTGTCCCTGCTTGGAGCTACGAGCTGTGACTGGCGTACGAATGTAACCGTACTCGTGGACGAGATGTCCAAAATTGTCCTGTACGGAAGTTCGAGCCGGACAGTTGACGGAATATTCACATCCTCGGTAATGTCCCAGATACCGTTATCGAGAACGATGATGCCGGGGCGGCCGTTCATCTGGGCAAGGATCCCGTTGATCGTGGCCGACGTGCGAGCGCCGTGGTCTGTGCCTATGATCCAAGGATAGTCCCCCTGTCCGGCGAAGCAGGCCAGCGTAACGAGGAAAGCGGCGAAGAGAACTGAAAATCGTTTCATGTTATACTCCCAGCGTGAGTGCAGTGGGGCACCCGTTAGGTTTATCGTGGTAAACGACGACGAGATACCACGTATCCATGGCGCCGGCATATTCGACTGGCAGGGTGTACGCGCCGAGTGCGTCTGTGTGAACCAGTTTCTCGGACCAACCCGGGAGGGTGGGGGAGAACGCCGTGGGCGTGCTCTTGTCTGCTAAAGAGTCAACGAAGCGGAGCCTGATTTCAGCTACGTCTTCGATATGGTTACCGTCGCTATCGACGACTTGGATGGGGATAGAGGCTGCGACGTTGTCGGAACCTGACAAAGTAAACGTGACGGTATCGAATTCGATGTCACCGTCAAGGTCGTACGTATTCTCGTTGATCGTGACGGGGACGACCTCAGGACACGCGCCGTTATAACTGCTGCAACAACTTCCTATAGTCATATTCGTGACCTCTTCGTCCTTTTCTGGCAGGTCGGACATGTCCGAAACTTCAAACGTCTGACCACGTGAGGTGACCTGCATAAGCCCTCCGGGTAGAGTCAGCTCCCCTCCGGAGAGGGGAGCTTCGTCCGTCAATCCTACTGATCGTGGCCGAGGATATACGACACGTACAACACGGCTTTGCCGCTGGACAGGGCGTTCGTGGACGTTATCGAGTCGAACCGGACGCGGCTGGCCGTAGTAATCGCTGCTCCCAGCGATTCCTGCGGGGCGAGGCGGTAAAGGCCTACGCCGCCGTCGGCATCGAACGTCGCGGCCATGTAGGTGTCACCGGAAACCAGGATGGCGGTTTCTCCGGCGACTCCGATACCGAGCACGTTATTGGTGGAGTACGAATCGTTGATGTCCGTAGTCAGCTCCAAGTATGCGTCCTGCAGGATCGCGCCCTTAGGCAGCGTACCGTACCCATTAAGCGGGTACGCGAACTGATCGCCGTTGGGAGTATCCGTACCGTCCACAGAGAAGTCAAACTCCACGACGAGCAAACCAGAACGGTCTGCCTGCGTAGCGGGCTTCGAAATATCCTTAACGACCGTCTGGTCACCTTCGGGGTTATTCGTCAGCGTGTTGACTTCGATGACTTCGCCACGGTTGGTGACAGTGTCAGCAATAGCAGCGACAGCGAAAACGCTGAGGGCTGCGAGAAGTGTTACAATCTTATTCATGATATGTCCTCTTTGTATTTTAAGGATGAGTGAGACTCCCAGGGACTCCCCGGGAGTCTCGTGTCACTTAGTCAGCGTTAACGGTTGCGCCAGCGGCGGTGAACTCAGTGTAGTCTCCCACAGCCGTCGGTGCGAAACCACTGGCCTCGCCCGTAATCCACGTGAACACGTACACCGGTGCGTCCGCGTCTTCCGCCACGTAGCCCGTGAAGGCTCCCGCGGTTGACGTGATCGTCACGGCGTCGCCGACAGACGTATCCAGAGGAGACGCCAGAGTCAGCGTGACTCGGTTCGGCTCGATGTCCACGTCGCCACTAACGGCGTCCACGGCCACAGAGACTGCACCAGTGTCCACGTCGTCGTGGGTCTGGATCGCGCAGGCCGTACGGATTGCGTGTGCACAACGGCGATACGCAAACACGGTACAATCATGAGCGAAGAGCAGCGGTTTCGGGAACAACTGGAAACGTCCGTAGAAGTAACCGGTTTCGCCGAGCTGGTTGCTCACGTTGTCCTGGATGTTGATCCAACGCCATTCACCAGTCAGCCCAGGTGCCGGGCCGAACGTCTGGCCGGAGCCAAGACTGTCGATGCTGGGCACGAACAGGTTCTGGAGAACGTCGTTCATGAACACGATACCGATGCCGATTTCAGCGCGGTAGAATTCCGGATTGGGCTCAGGCACATTGCCGATAGTACCGGCACGGCCAGCACGCAGAGGCAGGACGCGGGTAGCGACCAGGTTGCCATTGGCGTCGATCTCTTTCACACGGTAGCGCATCTGGCGCGAATCGTGGATCAGAGCGAAACCGCGGTAACGCTTCATACCCATGCTGTAACCGTCGATCAATGCGGAGGGCTGAGCGTCGCGCCAGTCCAGTCGCAGGTCGTTGTCAGACTTGATCATGCGCTCGAAGTCGAGCAGGTCGATCATAAGTCCGAAGACCGGCATTCCGCTTTCCACGGCCAGTGCAGCTTCGCCGCAACGGTCGGCCATCGTCACCCGGAGGTAATCGAGGAAGTCCCAGTTAAGGGTAGAGATGTCGAGCTCGGCATCAAACGTGATATATGGTACTTCGTCACCGTCAGCATCCGCAACCTTGTCGAACGGATCGTACGAGAAGCGGTAAGTAGCGTTATCCTCAAAGGACAAGGCGCCGGTAGACATGACCATTCCGCGCTGCGAAAGCATCGCTTGCTGGACATACATTTCACGGTTCCAGTTTTCCAACATGGAAACACCGTAATCAACACCAGTACGGACGATGAGGTTCAGCTGCTCCTTAGCGAAGTCAGCGAACTTCAAGTCGCCGAGACAGACAGGCTCTGACTGCCATTCATCCTGGTAGCCAGTGTACTGCACGGTTTCCCATGCATAGCTGTACGTCTGGGGCGTGCCCATAGCGCAGTTATCGAAACCAAGGTCGTCTTCGCCCGGCTTACGGCTCTGGCCGATGGCGTCCCACGTGGAGAGGCCGGCCTGGACAGGAAGCCCGCCGCGATAGATGTTGGTTTTCTGTTCCAACCCGTTAAACAACTGGTAAGCGCCGCGGGGTACCCGGTCGTGCCAGACGTTGGGGTTCTTAATGGAACGAGCCATGATAAACTCATCCCAGTGCTCAGCCAATGTGAGCATCTTGTCGTTATAGTGTACGAGGCCGTGAAGAGGTGGCATAGTATACTCCTAATGTTTGTTGTTCCGCACGGCAGAGCCTGTGCGTTGTTATTTCATTTCCTGACGAGGCAACAGGAACCAAACATCCTCTACCCCCATGGGTATGGCCGCGTGGAGCGCGCGGGAGTATCTCCATCTGATAGGACAGTAGCACGACCCCGAAGGGCCGTGCAACAGTTTTTTACACTTTTATCTCCCCACGACGGCGGGGTTCAAATCAGACAGGTGCTCGGAGATGAAGTCCGTCGCATCGCGTGGTGCCTGATCCAGGGTGCGGGGTGCGGACGACTGCGTGCTGTGCCCGCCTATTGAAGGCGTGACCGCCACCATCCCGTCGAGCTCTGTCTTGAGCTTGTTAGCCCGAGTTGACTCCGCGATCAGGAGTTCGCGTGTGGCCTTGGCGCTGACGCCTTCCATCACGTACTTGACCAGTTCGCTGGGTTCGGCCGACCGGATAATGCCTTTGGCTGCAGAAATCCGTTGGGCCACTCCCTCGTTCCAGTTCGGGTCCGAGGGGGATTGGGCAAACATCCAGTTACCGTCTTCCAGCACGCTGGTCAACGCAATCTGCGAGTCCCGTTCAATGTCCTGCGTAAGCTGGAACTCTTCGGTGCGGGATTCAGTCTCTTCCAACGCGGCACGCGTATCCTGGAAGTGGTCGAGCGCGGTCTGCCGCTTTTTGGCCAGGTCAGCGTAGTCGTTGACGGCTGTGGTGAGGGCGCCCTGCGTAGGCAAGGCCTCACCAGCGAGCATATCCTGCACGTCGTCGTAGTTAAAATCGCCTGTTTTGGCCAGATCCATGAGGTTGTCCACCAGCTTGGCGGCGTCCTCCGGGTCTCTGCCCGACCGGGCGAGGAGTGACGTGGCGCGACGGCGGAGATCTTTCAGCGGTTCGTCGAACGTGCGTTTAAAAGACTGCGTAGCGGACAAGTCATACTGGCCGATCTTGTTTTCGTAATCCTTCACCTGGTCGCGGAGTTCCTGCAATTCGCCCTGTTCGGGGAGAACGTCGGACCGCATACGCTCCAATTCGGTCTGCGCTTCCTTGAGGCTATCGCGGAACTCACGGCGTTCGCGTTTTACACGCTGCCAGGCGTCGTTAGCCTTAGGGTCGCCCTGAATGTCAGGCGGGTCGGGGATGTCCGCATCGTCCAGCGGGGCGGCCGCGGGGGCTGCCTCCGGCTCGGTCGCCGGCAGAACGTCCTGAGGGATCCCGGGTACCGCAGGCGCGTTTTGCTCGACAGGAGCGGGTTCTGGCGCGGTTTGCACGGGTTCTGGCGCGATCGGTTCCGTTTCTGGCGCGATCGGTTCTGGTTCCTGCGTGACAGGAGGTGCTGTAACGCCATCTCCTACGAGGGCGTCGAGGAAGTCTTCGGCTCCGGAAGCGCCGCTGGGGGCCCCGGACTGTGCTGGTGCAGCCAAAGTAGGTGCTGCTTGTGGTTCACGTGGCATAATGTTCTCCTTATAGGTCAGTATTTCACTGCTGCCCGTTGTATGTAGGTTTAGGAATTATCGAGCGACCATCGCTCGTCGGATTCCCTGCCGTTGAGAGGGTGCGCAAAAATCTAAGGATTTCGTGCTGCCCTACGGTGTGGCCCAGAAGATACTCTGCGCTCACCTCTTGGTTTTCGAGTGCTCTGGGTGAAGCCAGCTCCGCGGCCGCCAGCAAAAGCTGCTCGGTCATGGGGCTACGCATCCAGTCCAGATATGCCTTTTGCCCGCCTTCGGACGCGAGGCCTTTTCGTAGGCGCCCTAGGGCGCTGAATTCATCTTGCATTAGTCTCCTTTATTTGGCGCGGGCCTGGGCCAGCTTAGCCGCGTGGAGCTCGGCGTTCTGCCGAAGTTCCGCGGCTTGGGCTTCTGCCTCAAGTTCGCGCCGGTGTTTAGCGTCTTCTCGTTTCTGATCCAACGCTTCGTCAGTTTTACGTTCCCGCATGCGATGCAGGCTATCCTGATTTGCTTCCTCGAGTGCCAGCTTGCGGTTGGCTTCGCCCACCTTCTGCATGAACTCTCGGTCCTGGTCGCCCTGCTGGGCCGCTGCCTGGGCCTCGGCTTCGGCCTGGGCCTGCGCCGCCTGCTGCTCGGCAATGCGTACCAGGCGTTTCAAAGTCTGTTCGCCAATCTGGAGCAACTGCATTGCCTCCTTGACGAACGCTGCCCGGGTCTGGTCCGGGGCGAGGGCCTGGATATGCTGGCCGCTGTGCGGTAGTAACTGCTGGAGGCCCCGCGCCAACGTGGCGGGATCCTGCAAGGGCTGCCCGGACTCGACGGCTTCGACGATCTGCTGGATAAGCGGGAGATGCACAGCCAAGTGGTGTGCGTGGCGCTGATCCTGGCCGACGGTCACGGAAGATCCTTCCATCATATCGTTGTTCTCCAGCTGTGCGATAGAATGCTGGTTGCCCGGAGTAGCGTCGCGGTTCATCGGAGGTACGTATTTGTCAACATTACCTTGACCAACGCGAACAGCAACCCAATCCCGCAGGACTGCGTGGCGGCCAGCTTCGTCCATACCATCACGGGCGGACATGAGCTGATTCGTGATGTCGTACTTGACCCCGAGGCTACCGAGGCCGAGGGCGCGGGTCGCGGCCACTCGGAAATTCTTGTCCCAGTTATTGAGATACTTGACAGGGACGCCGCGCTTCTTGCAGCGGGCGACAAACTCTTTCGCCAGTTCCTTATTGGCGTGCTTCGCCTCCCCGTCAAGGTATTCCTTGCGGAGAACGCGTCGCATTAGCTCCCGATATAAGTTATCAAGCAGCGTATATCGATGAGCGATTGCGGCCTTTTCGTACCGCGCCTCTTTCGAGGTCTCTTCTATAACCTGTCGGGCGGTTTTCTGTACTTCCGTCCCGTCGAGTCCTTCAGAATGCTGCCGGTAAGTTCCTGTATTGTTCTTCATCACGTCTTCTGACACCGATCGCAGCTGAATCAGCGGTGCGATCTGTGGCGAGAAAGTGCTTTGATGCAATTTCAAATCCGGCGGCAAGATAGTATAGGGCCCATGCTGTACGAATTGCAAGCGACTTAGGTCGCCCTGCGTCGTAGGTTGCATGATGAACCCGGCGGAAAGAAAACCGGCGTCGAATACGCGTCCGAGGAACCGGTTGCTGAGGTCATCGTGGGGGGCCATGTAACTGGCCACGCCGCGTACGGAGGCGATGTAGCCGTTACCGTAGTTGTACGGGAGCCACCATGCCACGTGGTCCATGCGCTCGAAACGGTCGTGCGCTTCGTACAGGAACACTTGATGGCTTTCCGTCTCGGGGATGATGTAGTGGGAAATTTTACCTCCCGGGGCGACTTCGCGCACGAGCTGGTGGACGACCCGCACTTTCGCAAACTGCTTCTCCTGAAAGCCCTTGTCGTTATTGCGGCACATCGTCTGGAGTGACTCCCAGGTCGAGCCCTGGTACTCCTCGTCCTTGTCAGACTGGCCGGTAATAAAGGTGTCGACCAGCAACTTCTTCACGTTGGCGACCTTCCAGCCACGCTTCGTGGCCAGCGCTTCGTCCTGCATGATGTCGTAGAGAGTACCGGCGTCGTACTCGTCTTTGCACATCACGACGTCGTTCTTGTCGATCGCTACGTCCGCGTGGGGGTCAAACCGTAGATTCGCCCGCCGGTACGCCTTGAACTGCCAGTCATACTCGTCTGGCCACAGCAAAAAGCCGACCCCAAAGGCATCAGATTCCCGAATGACTCGGTCCATGCTGGGGAGGAACTCGGGCCAGTCCCGGAGTAGCTGGGTAAATTCTTCGGCGATGATGGAACAATATGTGAAAGCGTCCGGGGAATCGTCCGCCGTGATCTTAGGCTGGCACTCCAGCAGTGTGGGGACTTCGATGAAGAGCTCGTGGGCGGCGGCCGCACGAGCGTCCAGGTTGGCCCGCATGGTGAGAAAGTTGACATTCACCATGTCGCCGAGCCCCAACTCGTCCAGCTCCGCCTGTTTATACGGCGGGTTTCCGTCAATCATACCCTGCAATATAGCCCGGGAGAGGGCGGCGTCAGTATCGGCCAGATCAAACGTCTGGTAGATTGCGGCGGCCGCTTCCGCGGTGGCGAGGCGCCGACGGGGCGCGTTGCCGGAGGGAGTCGTGTTCTGTAGTTCCTGCTTCGTGGTATCGTTGGGCGTAGTATTACTCAATGTCGTTCCTCCAGCACCCGTCCGGGTAATCCGGAGAGTCGGGTACGTTCTTCAAAAAGATCTTGGTGGGCAAAGCAACGGCGTCCACTTCGCAAACTCCGAGCCATTCTGACATGCCTCCGATGCTCTGTCCAGCCAAACGTGTAGACCATGCCGTGATACCTACGCAGCTAGGGCAAGCCGACCGGTCGTTACTCGGGCACTTGGAGCAGATCGCCGCACGCGACCGGGCGGTCCCGGGAGAGACCCGGGGGTTGCCCGCGGCAGCAGAACACGTCTTGGTTTTGATCTGCTGAATCGTGAGAACCTTCGCCCGGGGCGGGCCGTCGCTGTCGTCCCCGAAACAGAATCCGTCGGGCAAGTACCGGCACATGTGGTCCTGTATCTTGGCCATAAGGATCGAGTCTTTGGGGACTTCGAGTGAGTTTTCCCGCAGGTGGGCCGCTGCTTTACGCAGTATGCCGGTCGACGTAGGGTCCTCCAGCCGGACCCCGGTCTCCGGTACTTCGTAGAAATACCGGCCGCCCGGGGGTACAAGGTTCTTAACTCTGAATTCCATCGTCATATTATCTAACCGCCACGTTGGTGAGCACGCCGGGGGCCACGGCCCTGGGGAGAATCGTGCCGCGGCCGCGACCCCATTTGCCACAGTTCTGGCAGTGGAACCGCTTATACAGATGCGTACTGGTGGAGTACTCCCCGCGGCGCTGCATACTGGTGCTCCCACACCCGGGGCACGTCGGCTTTTCTGTATCCACGAACAGGCCGAGATTCGGGTGCTGCGGGATCCACGGGAGGAGGCGCCTGTACAAGGCTTCCAGTGCGAGGACGTCGCCGCGGCAGTACTCGTCCATCTGCTGCCACGCCTGGTGGTCCATAGAGGACAGGCAGTCTGTCCATAGGCTGAACCCCTGGGGGTTCTTCTGTACGTTCAGATCGAGGTAATCCCCGAGGCCTTCGAGGCTGTTGTGGGGGAACTTGAACACGCGGCGAGCCGCTTTGAGAGTATCCACGGACTTGTACGGGGCGGGCGGTAGCATACGATGTTTGATCATGCGGGCATTGATCGTGGGTAGGTCGAACCCGTTGCCGTTGTGGGCAACTACCACGTCGGCCTCGCTAAGCAACTCATGGCACCACTGCACTAACGCGAAGTCATCCTCGAGATCCTCAGCGGCGAAGGACATGACGTCCGTCTCGTGGGCCCATTTAGCGGCCACAAGCATGATCCAACCGTAGTCAAGGATCTGTGCGGGTCGTATGTTTTCTTTCCACATCCTCCAGACCAGTGCGCTGGTCGGAGCCGTCTCGATGTCCAGGAACAGTATCTTTGCGTTGTGCTTCAGCATGCTTATCCTTTTTCAGTTGGCCCGTAGCGATCTGCTTGTAACGGCCCAGGTTTACCCCCAAATACACCATAAGCCACCGCTTGAAGCGGCTGGGTGTAGTGCCTGGGACGACGTCCCCGTAATCCACCATGGCGTCAGGGAACACTACTTCGTCGGCGTACTTCCGCAGGGTTGCGCCCCGCATACCGTGGTATTCTTCACCACTTTGAGCCAGCCGACAGATGAGATCGTGCATTCGATACGCGCCGACAGGTCCCGTAAACGGGGATCCTACAAAGCGCCAGAAAAATTTAGGGATACTGCCCCCATCCGAGCGATCGCCCTCGTGTTCCCACCAGAGGAACCCGTTACGATCCCGGTAATAGTAGTCGTGGTCGACGTCGTACTGGCGGGTCGCCGCCTGGGTATGCGTCACGGGGCCGCTGAACGTGCGGTTTTCCGTAGGAGGAGTATGTATCCCGTGTACCATCATGGGTAAACTATCACCGATCTGTCGTGGTCGAGCCACGGGGTTTTCATAACGTCGGGAACTACCAGAGCAGGGTTATCTCGTCCAAGTTTAGTTGCCCATTGTTCCATGCTGAAGCGTCGCCAATATGCGAAGTTGCCCGCCGGGTGGGCGTTGGCGGCCTCGAAGCGCCTCCGTAACTCGGTGACGTCATCTGCGGCGGTCCGGAGCTCGTCAACTGTTCCCTCGAATCCTTCAATGAACTTTGCATTCTGGCTAATTGATTGTTCGACGCTGGCCTGCCAGGAAGTGAATTTAAAGATGAGACCGGCAAGCACAATAGCAAAGCCGAGAGTAATAGTAGACTGAGGGCCAATACCCAGCGGCGTTTTCCAGCCTGCGCCCCCTGTGTTGTTTGAATCAGCCATTTCACTACTAACCTCCCCTTAGTCTAGTTTAAATCCAAGTGCCGCCAGAGCCTGAAGTTGCTCGGCGGTCAGGTTTACGGCTAGAAACGCGTTGCCGGACCCGGATTCTTTTTGGCTCTTGTATGCGATTAAACTTTCGACCTCGTCGCCGGAGAACCCTATCGTGTTTAGTTCACTAATGGTGAAGTCTACGTCTGAATTAGTCGGGGGTGGGTCCGGCTTCGGGGGAGAGTCGTCGTCGATCTCCTCTCCCACGTAGTCAGTGAGGGCGTACACTGTAGCGCCCCCGACCAACAGGCCGGTGAGGATCTCGTATGCCCCCTGGTCGTCGACTGTGCGGGTATCGCCGGTCACTACACGCCGGACGCCCGACCCGAGGACTGCCCCCGGGCGATAAAACACCATGGACGCGGTATCTACCAGGAACCACCACGTTTTCTTGACCGCGCCGTCGGCCTGCGCCGTACGGTCAAAACTGAATACGTAGTAGGGGCTGGCCGACACCTTAAGGTTGAGGCGCGTCACGCCGGCCGCGGATACGGATACCTCGACTGGTACATCCTTTTCGAGGAACTTCTTATGTTCCCACGTAGTGGTACCGGTGATTGGGTCTACCACCTCCCGCTCGGTGGTGCACCCCGTGAAGCACAGCAGGGCCAGAGCGCTGAGGACTATGATCGGGTAAGTTAAATCTCGGATCTTCATAAGTATATGCCTTTCACGGTATCCCACACGGACGCACCAACGAGGAGGTGGTCCTTCAACCAATCTTCACTATAACTCACAAACCCCATGCTTGCCCAGCCTATTTTTCCCCACGCCGTCTGGCAGCCGTGGAGCCCGTCCTCGTCGTAGTAGCCAGCCAGGACGGCGTGGCCGCCCAGCGCGCGGTCGTACTCCCCGCCAGTGGCGATGCGGCCGTTGCGTGGGTTGATACGGCGCCACCCTTCCGTAATGTTCAGGCCCAGCAGACAAGTGCCGGTATACGCCCGGTGCTGAGCGCGTTTGCAATCTTCTACCGTACGCCAGAACTCCAAATGCCAGGTCTCCGGGATCATACTCAGGTTCTGGGCGGCTTTCCAGACGGACGTAAACGAAGTGCCGTGGCTCCTGTTCCCGTCGATCCGCTTAGCCTCATCGTACATCACTCTGGGGTTGAGTACGTTGTCCGCAGGCTTCTTACCAGTTTTCTTCCAGTACAGGGCCCGGTAGAACATGTCCACCATCTCGCCGGCGCACATAGGCACGCTCCCCTGGTTGCCCGGATACACCGACATGAGGGCCCGGGCGTCGTTCCACGTGGCGGGTGTGAAGTCATTCTTGGCACCGAAGCTGGACAGCGGGATCGCGTTCAGGTCGTCGGTAACGTCGAGACTGGGGACTATGGGTAGGTCACTCATTGATCAATCCTCACATAAAAAGCCACAGGTACAGAGTCGCCTTTAGCCGCGCTCTCCTGCTTCTGGCCCTGCATCCGACCAACGCGATTGCTGCTATGATGGAGAGGGTTGTCTTCACTTCGCGCCGATCCCCAGTTGGTTTGCATACCCGCTGATTACGTCGAGCCTGCGGAGTTTGGCGATTGCGTCCAGCCTGTCCTCAATCGTGGCGTTGCTGTCATCAAGGGTCTGCCG